>Ga0180009_10001383_pt1 | contig 29892 bp, 29 predicted proteins | sample OS_PC_MetaG_FD_123537 | JGI IMG/M metagenome (GOLD analysis project Ga0180009, IMG submission 123537) | Groundwater microbial communities from the Aspo Hard Rock Laboratory (HRL) deep subsurface site, Sweden - OS_PC_MetaG | ecosystem: Environmental > Aquatic > Deep subsurface > Groundwater...
ATTCCCCGCAGTTGCACGGTTTATTCAACGCACATTGTGCGAGTACACTAGCACCATGACGACAGAAGACCCGATGCTGCGCCGCGCCGTGACCGCCTTGGAAAAGGGCGACTTTGAAACCTCATTCGTGCTCACCGAGGCGCTCGCCATCGATGGCGACGCACTGGCCCAGCATTTTCTGGGCTGGCATTACCACAAAGGCCTGGGTATCCCCGTCGACGACATCAAGGCCGTGTTCTGGTGGCAGCTCGCCGCCAAACAAGGCATCCCCGAGGCGCAGCAAGGACTCGGCTGGGCCTATGAAAACGGCCGCGGTACCGACCGTGATCTGGAACACGCCTACTACTGGTACACCCGCGCCGTCGCCGGCGGTGATCGCACCGCGCGCGAAAGCCTCATGACCATCTCCCCGCAACTTTCCTCTGAACAGATCAAACGTGTTGAACAGCTGGCCCTGGAACAAGCTGCGGAAACTTAAGGAACTTCTGATTTATTACTAAACTGTCATTCCTGCGCAAGCCGGAATGACGAATTATTCAGAGTTCCCCCCCTAGGATTCCCACAGGACCAATTGCGAAATCATTCGCCAGCGCGCAATGTACGCCCATCTGGTTTGCGATAGCATGGCACTCTGATCTTGCGGATGTACGCTTTCTCAAGGAGGAGAGCACGCCCATGATGACCGGCGATAACAGCATCGACGACTGGACGCTTATCAGACATTGCCATGCATTCCCGGGCAAAGACAAAAAATGAAGAGCCCGGACAATACAACAAACAGCGTTTACCTTGATAGACAGACTCCGTCTATCTCGGAAAACATAGCCTCCGTCTAACTAGCTGTTAGAGATAAAAATATGAAAACAATAGCTGCAGCAACTCTCATATTGCTTCTGTCTTCTTGCGCGAACCCGATCAATCTCCACACTGGGAATCAGTACTTCCAGGGTGGGCTCGCAAATGTGAAGGAAGGTAAGTGGTTCAACGCAAGAATGGCTTTTGGGCGAGCTTGGACAAATGCAGACCTTGGTAATGCCGAGGATAGGGTGACAGCCGTTTATGCCTATGAGTACGGTCGGGCTTCCGGAGCTATCTGTGATTGGCGAGAGGCGGAACGAGGATTATTAAAAGCATATGAGTTGGATAAAAAAACAAACGGCCCCATTCACATGTCTATGGTGGAGTTGGCGCGGATGTATCACGCAGAGGGGCGGCTAGAGAAATCACAAGAATGGTTCGCTTTGGCAAAAGTAGAATTAGATAGGCTGCAGGCGGATACTAGAGACTCAATTGGATACGCGAATATATTATCTGAATATGCAGTGGTGCTGTCTTCCGTTGGAAAATCGGAAGAAGCGGCGGCACTGAACAAACGCGAAGAAGAGATCCGAAGTGTTGTCAAGGGGAGAACGAGTAGCCACGATCAGACTCCATATGGTCAGTTCTGCGACCAGAAATCTCTAACAATCAAATCAAGTGCGCCCGCAAACTACGCGGGCCGGACGCGCACAAATCGCGCGCCGCTTATTTGAGGCGTTACTCACGTCTGCCGATGCCCACGCCCCTGCCCCTTGAACAGATATTCCTGCATGCCGTTCTGCAATAAGGTCGCGCGGGACACGTCGAAACGGGGCATGAGGGTGCGCAAGGTCTGTTGGGGATAACAGGGCGAGGGTTGGGTGGCGGCACTGGCATCCATAAGCACCACACGCCCCTCGTGATTCAGGCGGTATTGCTGCGGGGATGCGGCCATGTCGCGTCGCGAACTGATATACGCATGCAGCCAGGTATCGCCTGACACGCAGGGCGACAGATGCGTCATCAGGGCGGTGTACAGCGGTTTATGTAGATAATTAAGCAGGTCCCAGGTCAGGATGACATCGAAGGGATGTTTTCCTGCCAGGGGTAACAGCCGTTGCAGTTCCCTGGCATACACCTCTGGCCCGATCTCCTCGCGTGCATTCAATTCCAACAGTGCAGCGGCGCAATCGGCAATCTGCAGTTTGCAGCGCAGCTCGCCGAAGAAGGTGACATTGCTACCGAAGGCAGGTCCGAGATCCAGCACACTGCAACGCCCTGCCGTCTGCACATAGTCGATGAGCGTTTTGAACAGCGGACTGTTAATCGGCTGCTCATCGGATTTCTGTGTCTCTATGTCCTTGCGCGGGCGCAGCAGTTCGGTACAGCGCTGACGCAACTGTGCCGGACGGCCGCTGTCTAGCCATCCCATGATTTAACTCCGTTGCTTTAGACTTTGCCGGATGACACAGCCGCGGCGCTGACTGCGGCGTTACTGGAAACATCCTTGCTTGATGCTGTTCGTGGCGTCTCGGTTTCGGCACCGCGCCGGGCCTCGGGCTCCATTTCGATGCTGCCCTTGAACATGGCGCCATCTTCCAGGGTTACGCGCGGTGCGACAATGTTGCCGCGCATATTGCCGGTGCGGCGGATGATCACTTTCTCTTTGCCGATGATATCGCCTTCCACCTGACCTTCGACGATGACACCCTTGGCCTGGATGTTGGCCTTGACGCGGCCACTGCTGCCGATGGTGAGGTCATTCTTATCCAGATGGATGGTGCCTTCGACCTGTCCTTCGATAATCAGATTTTCTTCGCCGGTCAGATCACCTTTGATGCGGATCGAAGGTCCGATCATTGCCGGGCTGTTAGATTGGCTGTTCGTGCGGGACGCTGCTGGACGTGCGGTGTCGACGTTACTGGAGGATTCCTCCTCATCGCTCTGCCGATTCCATTTACCCATGTTTTGTTTGACTTGGTCGAACATATCCATTTCCTCCCATCCATTGAAAGTCAGTCGGTTGACTACAGGTGTCGATAACGACCCACCACAGCGGGTTGAATCTAGGCGCTAATGGCTCCGGAAAATGTGAACTCTGTCACATGACAGCAGGGACTCTCTGATACCGGCTCCGTTAGCCTAGAACCGAAGCAAGTGTTGCGCGCTCCGTGCGCACAATATCCACCAATTGTTGCCGCCGTTCCAGAGGGACTTCATCCAAGGCCATGACGCGCTCGGGATACTGCTGCGTGCCCTCCAGAAACTGGGCGAACAGTTCAAGCACCTCGGCCCGACGCAGGCCAAAACTGATACCCAGCTCCAGCAGGTTCTCACCCACTGACTTTGCCGCATCGAAATCGATGGGAATAGCGGAACGCAGGTTATGCCGCGGCCAGGCCCGCATCGGCGCAGGATCATAAACCGGGGCGATACGCACCTGCCGCGGACCGCCCAGGAAGGCGAGATTCTCCAGATGCATATCACCATTGCCTGTCAGCAGTGCGGCACAAAAACGCCGGAACACCTGTTCCTGGGCGCGGCGCGGGTCGAGATTCACGACCGTGGCGAGTTTGGTCAGCATGGCCGCAACACCGACCATGTAGATATCCGTACTCCCCATCACTTCACGACTACCGGAGGCCAGGACAGACAGAAAACTTTCCATGGGCACGGGCACGGCATCGCTATCGCGATCAAAACGCTCCACGGCGAGCAGCGGCATGCCATCCAGTTCGTTACGCCAGATGCGCGGCACATCGAAGCCCAGCTCGCGATGCACCTCGTAACACAGGGCTTCCAGTGCCAGCACGCCGCTGTAAATGGCCGGCTCAATCTTGAGCACCACATCGGTAAAAGGTTCGCCTTTATGTTCCTGCGTGCCGGGTGGCGCGAAGCGACCCGACCAATCTGGTCGATCCGGTATTGCGACAAGCAGCTTGGGAATCATGCCGCCGACGGACGGCGTCGGTCCGAGCAGGCGTGCAATGCTGGCGGTATCGGTTTCCGGCGCGGTCTGTTCGATGTCTTCGCGGATAAAGCGCCACACCGATGAACGCTGGCCGATCAGTGAATCACGATGAATGTCGCGCGCATACCATTGCTCCGCCGCACGATCGTCGCGGAACACATCAATATGCCCGATGCCGCCGTGCCCGGCTAACAGCAACAGTTCCCACTCGGTATCCAACCCGGGTGCGGGCGGCGGGTTACGCTTGGCGAGGATGTCGTTGTAGATGCGGCGTTGAATATTACCCGGCGCTTCACCCGGCGTCAGCGCCATGAGCCGCGGATGAAACGGCATGCGCGCGCTGCTGCGATAGACGACGGGATTGGTCCCGAACAGTTCGGGACTGGCAAGCAGCGCCAATCCGTTCTTATTATCACGGGCGAGGAATTCAGCGGTGTAACTGAAGCGGCATTCCTGATCCGTCAGGACCAGATCGCCCATCTTGTGTGGACCTTGTGCATCCCGACTCCAGATGACGGCATGGCGATCAGGCATTAGAAGAATGCCCCGCTGCGGATGGCTTCCAACCGTTCATCATCCGGCACCAGAACAACCTTCAGGCCCACTACATGCGCCAACGCAATTAGCACGGCTGCATCGCCGGTACCGCGGCTCTTCATGCGCGACAAGGTTTCCGGGGCAATGCCCGCGCGTACCGCCAGATCCTTGCCCGGGATGCCCTGCGCCTTGGCCTGGGCCAGGATCTGCTCCAGTAAATCGCCAACTGGGCTGGTTGCGTGCTCAACACTCATATTGACTAATTAATCAATTAATAACCAATGATAGGGTATTAATTAGTCTATATTGATTAATTTGTCAATATTATACTCACTCAAGGAGATATAAATTCAGGGGGCTCGCCGTCCCCAGACCGCAAACACCGGATCTGAATGCGCCAGTTTGTCCGCATACGGGTCGTCTTCAGGCCTCGGTAATCCACGTAACGACTCGGTGCCGAGATCAACGAAACCACCTGCACGTCGGAAATAGTCCAGTACCAGACCCAGGCGTTCGAATGCATGCAGATCCGACCAAAGCTCAATTGCCTTGGTCGGAAACCAGCGATCGGAAAAGGTCAGGATAAACGGCGCCCCGGTTTGAGTATCCGCGCGATATCACGGAAGACTTCAATCGGCTGCACCAGATATTCAACCGACACGGTACAGATCACGGCATCGAACGATCCCGCAGCGAAGGGCAACTGCGGCTGGACATTCAAATCATGGACAATCGATTCAGACAGACGTGGATTCTCCGCAAGCTCCTGTGCATTCATACCCAACCCGGTGACCTGGAGATCCGTCAGCGGCTCGGGGAGATGTGATTGCCAACTGCTCATAAGATCAAGCACACGCATACCGGGCTGCAGAAAACGGCTATAGATCTCGGTGATCTGCGCCCGTGCAGTGGCGTCAATGTGCTGTACCAGTCTTGGTGACTGATAAAACACTGCGTCTTCACGCGGGTCGAGTCGCGCGAGAACATCGCCGGACGAATAATCCGGCATCACATCAGGCAACGGCGCTTGCATGCCTGGCCCGCGCGAGACAAGTTCCTGGGCAATGTCGTTGCATCGCCCACCCCGCTCCGCACTGGCTCCCAGATCCTTGATAATCCGCGCCTCCACCTGCGCGGCATAACGCGCAAGTGGGTGATTGAAATCGACCTCAAGTGATTCGGCATCGAGCGCGCGAATGCGGGAAGGCCTGTAATCACCGTAAAAAAACAGCGGTGTATCAAAGAAGGTAGCAGGATAGAAACGCCCTACCCTCGGCTCGACCTGCATGCCCGGACGCGGCTGGGTATTGAACTGGTGGCGCTTCATCCGCTGGACCAATGCAGGATCAAACGGGGCAACCAATTCCCCAACAGCGACATCAATCATGATGACGTCTCCCGGCGCGGCCGCATTCAAACGATCACTGAGATCCTGAGGAAAATAATCCCTCCAGAGATTGATCTTTTCGAAATACTGACGATCGATATGTGTGGCGTGGTCGCTTTGCCACCGCAAAGCCACTTCCAGAGAAATATTGCGTGTCACCCCCATCCTCTACCTCGATTTTTTCTTGTTGGCAAAAAAAGCTATACGTTTTCAGCAACAGATTGCGGACGCAATATTGGCATTGATGGAACAGCCAAACAACCGCATATGACATGCCATTATTTTGCAGGAGGCAGAAAAGGGAGGACGATTATTTTACAACGAGAAAATTCTTAAATATGCCAGGCTATCAGCCCGTTTGAGGCAGGATTAATTTGGACTTGGCCGCTTGAATAGGCGCCAGATGCTCACGCATATTGATGTTGTAGGCCCCAGGCGTTAACACTTCCTTAATGGCATAGGTATTACTGGGATCGGTAGATTTGAATTCTTCAAGATTCACGACGCGCGATGGGAAATAAGGTTGCTTCTTTTCGTTGAGGATCAAATCGATTTTTGGTTTCAAGCGACTTGTAGGGTTCACTGATATAACAATACCGACTTCGCCGCTTGTCAACTCAACCAAAGTCCCTACAGGATAGATACCGTTGCATTGAATAAACTTTTCGAGTAGCTCCGCATCGAAATCCTTCAAGCGCCAGCCATACATTTTGGTAAGCGCTTCGGTCGGAGACATGCCCTTGTGATAACAACGATAGCTGCTGATGGCATCATAGACATCCACAATGGCGACCATCTTACTCCATATCGAAATCTGCGCGCCGGTCAGTCCGCGCGGGTAACCGCCGCCGGCAATACGTTCATGATGTGAAAACGCCATATCAGCAACCTGATGTGGCAGCCCATATCTCTCTGCAAGCAGTTCTCTGCCATGCACCGGGTGCGACTGCATAATTTTGAACTCTTCGGGAGTGAGTTTATCCGGCTTATTCAGAACATCCAGTGGCGTTTTCAATTTACCAATATCATGCAGCAACGCACCGGCTCCCAACATTTCCATTTCATGACGCGGTAACCCGATGTGCCTGGCGAACGCCAAGGCCAGGATACAAACGTTGATCGAATGCTGTGCTGTGTAGTTATCCCATTCTTTAAGCTGTGTCAGGGACACATGCGCGTCGGGATTACGCAGGATGCCGTCGACGGTGTCACTGATGGTGCGCTTCACCGTGACCAGATCGATCATGCGACCACTGGTCACGTCGTCAAAGACATGGCCTAAGCAATTCTCTGTATCGGCGCGAATCTCATTGGCTACCAGGATTTCGTCTTCAAACGACGCCGACATATCGTAATGCTGGCGCTTAGCATCCTTGCTTGGCACGGGTTGCTGAGTATATGCCAGAGGCGTCTTGGCACTTTTTTCGGGGTCGACAAGAACACTGTCACATAGGGATTGAATCTTTTCGATTTCTTCAATGGTACGCAGGCGGAACCCTTGAAACAGAAATGGTGTACCCAGCCAGGGCCTGTCCAGTTCCGCAACGAACATACCGAGTTTCAGATGCTTGGCGCTTACTTGTATTTTCACACTTGCCATCGTTAGCAGTCTCGCAAAACGCCATGGTGCGACAGAATTGCATCCGAGCCAGCGCATCTACCACGGGTAATCATTCTATGAGCTCCATCCTGGGTTGTTAGCGGCCAGGAAAAGTGCTTCCTGAGTCACAAAACCCAGGATTGCTTAGCGTGAGGCGCCCCCAGTGGAATAATTGTTTTAGGCAAGGCATGGGCTTCATGTCTGAACCGACCTGGGCACTTATGTAGTGGAAATATATTTTTATATATAATTAACAATAAGATAGTTAGATATCTCTGTGACTGGCACCCCTACATAAACAGAAAGTATTTATGTAGATTATTCTACAGTTAGTAGTATATTCAACAAATGTCATGGCTACTGCTTATAACCTCCCTACCCACCGAAAACGCCACGGCCCGGATGCGTGCCTGGCGGGCACTCAAAACCTGTGGCGCAGCCGTATTGCGCGATGGCGTCTATCTAATCCCCGAAACTGAAGAGACCCGGGCGACTTTGGAAAAAGTGGAACAGGATGTCAGTGATTCCGGAGGCACGGCATACCTGCTTGATGTCACAGGCCAAGCTGACTATCCCTTCTCTACACTATTCGACCGCACCGCGGAGTACAGTAAATTGGCCAAGGACATCATGGCCTGTATCACAACCCTACAAACATCAGCGACCACAGACCTGAATCGGCAGGCACGCAAACTGCGCAATGCCTACGGCGCACTCTGTAGCATCGATTTCTTCCCAGGCGAGGCTCAGCGTCAGCTCGCCACACAGCTTGCGGATCTCGAATCTCGACTGGCCACAGCGCTTTCGCCTGATGAACCCACCGGTAAAGCCGGCATCGTACTGCCACGCACTCGTGCTGATTACATCGGCCGCGTATGGGCGACACGCAAGGATCTGTGGGTAGATCGCGTTTGTTCGGCCTGGCTGATTCGCCGTTTCATCGACATCGATGCGCGTTTTCTCTGGCTCGATTCACCCAGCGATTGTCCCTCCGATGCACTGGGTTTCGATTTCGACGGTGCGACCTTCACGCATCTGGACACCAAGTCGGGACAACTGGTGACGTTTGAAAACCTCCTGGCCAGTTTTGGACTGAATCAGGATGCTGCGTTACAACGCTTCGCACAGCTCGTGCATTTTCTCGATGTCGGCGGCCTACCGGTGCCCGAGGCGGCCGGATTGGAACGTCTGCTTAAAGGTATACGCTCACGCACTCGCGACGATGACAGCCTGCTGCACGATGCCAGTCACATTTTCGATGACCTTTATCTCGCCTTTCAGCAAGAGGAAAACCAACAATGACCGCCCCCCTCGAAAGACCTGCCCATCCCAGTTTCTGGGAGGCCTTCAGATACTGGCTCAAACTCGGCTTTATCAGCTTCGGCGGTCCCGCTGGTCAGATCTCGATGATGCATCAGGAACTGGTGGAAAAACGCCGCTGGATTTCTGAGCATCGGTTTCTGCACGCGCTCAATTACTGCATGCTGCTGCCCGGGCCCGAGGCGCAGCAACTCGCAGTTTATATAGGTTGGTTATTGCATCGCAGCTGGGGCGGTATCGTCGCGGGCACATTATTCCTGTTGCCCTCGTTATTCATTCTTATCGGGCTTACCTGGGTGTATGTCGCCTACGGCGATGTCAGTTTCGTGCAGGGTGTCTTTGCCGGCATCAAACCCGCGGTGGTGGCCATCGTGCTCTTCGCCGCCTGGCGTATCGGGTCACGCGCTCTGAAAAACAACATCCTCTGGGCATTTTCCGCAGCCTCGTTCCTGGCCATTTTCGTGTTTCATGTGCCCTTCCCCTACATCGTGTTATGTGCCGGTATTTTCGGCTTCATCGGTGGACGGATTGCACCAGACAAATTCAAGGTCGGTGGCGGCCATGGCGCATCCAACAAGGATTACGGTCCCGCATTGATCGACGATGACACGCCACCGCCCGCACATACGAAATTCCGGCCGGGCAGACTCGTCATCCTAATCGTTCTGTTTGTTTCCCTCGGTGTCGCGGCTTATCTGGCATTGCCGGCCGGCACGCTGAGTGATATGGGTGAATTCTTTACCAAGGCCGCACTGGTTACCTTCGGTGGCGCCTATGCGGTACTACCTTATGTCTATCAGGGCGGTGTAGAGCATTATCAGTGGCTGACCGGTACCCAGATGATCGACGGTCTGGCACTCGGCGAAACCACGCCTGGCCCGCTTATCATGGTGGTGGCCTTCGTTGGTTTTATGGGTGGCTGGACCCAGTCGATCTTTGGTCCGGATGCGCTGTTCTGGGGTGGCGCCATGGGCGCTGCCGTCGCCACCTTCTTCACCTTCCTGCCCGGCTATCTGTTCATCCTCGCAGGCGCACCCTTGGTTGAAGCAACCCATGGGGATCTGAAATTCACGGCGCCGCTGACTGGCATCACTGCAGCGGTTGTCGGTGTCGTGATCAATCTCGCCTTGTTCTTCGCCTGGCATGTGTTATGGCCTGAAGGTACAGACGCGACGCCATTTGCCGGTGAGTTCCAATGGTATGCCGCCTTGATATCCATCGGCGCCTTCATCGCCCTATGGAAATACAAAGTGGACATCCTGAAAGTTATCGGCGCCTGCGCGGTACTGGGGTTGGTCTATACCTATGTGATCGGCTGGGCTGCATAGCCCGCGCATGACGACCAATAAATCGCAATCAGGAGCTAGATAATGGAACGCACTATCACACCCGACGCACTGAAAGCCAAACTCGATGAACTGTACATTCTGGACGCACGGCGTCCGTCTGATCTGGCTGCCTCCAGTGAAAAACTGCCCGGCGCTCAATGGCAGGATCCGGAGAAGATCACCGAATGGCTGCCGCAGCTGCCTAAGGATAAAGACATCGTTCTGTATTGCGTACGCGGCGGATCGGTCTCTAATGGCGTCGTCGACGCCCTGCAGGCGCAGGGATTCAAGGCACGCTTTATTGAAGGCGGCATCGAAGGCTGGAAGGCTGCCGGCGGTCAAACGCAATCGAAATAGAGGAGCACCACGGATGACGCCTAACTCACATTGGCACTATCTACTCGGCTGCATGCTTGGATTAATCGCAATGACCGCCCATGCACTCCCCTTGCCCGAACAGGTATCAACACACGCCTGGGCCTGGGTCGGCCCTTATGAGGCACCGAGCAAGGCCAATGAGGGATTCCGCATGAATCTCGGCTTTATCATTGGCGGGGAAGGTGTCGCGGTGGTCGATAGCGGATATTCACCCGCCATGGCGAACGAAATGCTGCAGCAGATCCATGCCATCACAACGCTTCCGATACGTTATGTGATTAACACGAACTCGCAGCCACATCGCTTCATGGGCAACGATGTATTCCGGCAGGAAGGTGCAAGCATCATCGCCGCCACTGAAGCTGCTGAGCGTATGCACAACGAGGCAGCAGAGTTTTCAGCGACCGTTACACGCGTCCTGGAACTGCCCGAACCGGTCGCCATTCCCGCAGCGCCTGATCGATTGATCGGTGCCGGCGACAGCGTGAGCCTGGACCTCGGCGGCGGGGTATCCCTGGGCGTGGAACATTATGGTCGCACCCACACCCGCGGCAGCCTGATCGTGCGCGTGACACCGGATGACACGGTATATGCCGGCGATATCCTGTGCAGTGGGCGACTACTCTCCATCCTGCCTGACGGCAATGTTGCTGAATGGATCAGTTCAGCGGAGCGACTGCGCACACTGAAGGCAAAGCTGTTCGTTCCTGGACACGGCAAACCGAGGCCACTCGCAGATTTTGAACAACCCACCTACACCTATCTCAATGCACTCTTGACGCATATGAATAATGCGGTCGATAACGGCACCGATATTACCGAAGCCATCAACAGCTTCTATGCCGATGCCTGGAAACAGCTGGCCATGTTCGAAGAACTTTCCGGCCGCAATGCTTCGCTGACCTACCTGGAACGCGAAGCGGAAGGCTTTTAACCAGAGGCTCCTTGGATGAGATTCGCGTAATGCAATGGATAACCCGGGAACGCCCTAAAATCGACCGCATCGCCTGCCCCTGGCTGATCGCACACTTTATCGATCATCATGCGGAATTTCTCTATGTGCCGCCCGGTGATGTACTACGTATTGCAGAAGAAACCGGCGCCACCCCCTACGACATACCCGGCGCCGAACTCTCGCATGACGGGGAGCTGTGTAGCTTTGACACCATTATGAGAAAGTATGAACTGAGTAATCCGGCACTGCTGGATCTTGCCGTCATCGTACGCGGCGCCGACACCGACCGGCTGGATATCGCACCACAGAGCGCAGGGCTCTTGGCGATATCGCTGGGGCTCTCGCATAACTTTCAAGACGACCACGCCTGCCTGGCGCAGGCTATGGTGATCTACGATGCCCTCTATGCCTGGTGCCAGCATGCACGCGGCGAACGACATAACTGGGCGTATTGATTTTTGATCCACTGATAATGCGCCTGCTATCGTCGGCTATTTCCTGGCCTAAATAACCTCACATATTGCTTTAACCGAATTACTTACTATGCTCAGACCTATTAATAGGGTCTGGTGTATCGTATTGCCGTTGCCATCCAAAAACAGCTAGGCTTTAACTCAAGCTACAAATATGCTCAGGGAGAGCTGCTATGACAAAACGGAATGTCTATGCATTGAACGAGACCAAGGCTGGCCAGTGGTGAACAAGTCAGCCTCGGTATCGATACCTGTCGTTGCAGCACTTGTGGGGCGACGAATCGATGCGCCGACAGAACCTGAACGCTTCCCTCTCACCCGCACAACTTCCGTCAGACAAGCCCTCGGCAATCTGCTGCGTAATGAGGCGATTGATGTATTGGTCTGTTCAGTGGCCTGCGGTGCCGATCTGATCGCCTTGGATCTCGCCATCGCATCCGGCGTGCGCTGCCGGATCGTTCTTCCCTACTCCGCTACGCGTTTCCGGGAATCGTCGGTGATAGACCGCCCTGGTGATTGGGGGCCGCTCTATGATCGGATCATTGCTGCGGTCGATGCCGTGGGCGATCTACTGGTCCTCAATGAATCTGCCGACGATACGGCCGCTTTTTTCCATGTGAATGAAACAATCATTCGTGAGGCCCGCGCCCTGGCGGAACCGAACCAGCCATTGGCGATAATAGTATGGGATGGAATAGCCCACGGCGATGACGATGCAACCGCACAGTTTCATAAGCTGGCGACTGACGCCGGGTTTATCGAACGGACTGTTTCGACATGCTGAGAATGATACTCTCCAGACTACCGTTGATTGGTCGGTTATTTCCGCCTTCCACGCGTGTCGATGCAACAATTCCTGTTGAACACCGCGCCAATAATCAGGACGTGGCGCTGATCCTCGTACACGGATTTTCAGGTGATACCAGTGCGACATGGTCCGGATTCGTACAGCTACTGCTGGAAGAACCACGCATCGCAAGCTGGGATATATTTGGCATCGGCTATGCATCCAGTCTGCGTATAGATGTTCCCGGCATCTGGTCCGCCGATCCTGATTTAACCCTATTGGCACGCGGCTTACGCACCACATTAAGCCTCCCGCCTTTCAAACATTATCAACGTATCGCAATAGCCGCGCACAGTATGGGTGGACTTGTAGCCCAACGGGCCCTATTGGACGATGCAGATTTAGCCCATCGCCTCAGTCATTTGTTTCTATTCGGCACACCGAGCAACGGACTCGGCAAGGCGGGACCCTTCGGATGCCTTAAACGACAAGTCCGCGATATGGCATCGCAGGGAAAATTCATCACTTCCCTGCGAAAAGACTGGACTGATCGCTTCGACGGACAAACAAGTTTTACACTACGCGTTGTGGCCGGTGACCGTGATGAATTTGTGCCAACCTCATCATCTCTTGCACCCTTTGCGGATGCTGTTCAAGCCGTCCTTCCGGGAAACCACTTGGAAATAGTCAGGCCGGGAACACATGATCATCTGAGCATCATACTTGTTGTGGACGCGCTGACCGGCAGCAATGCTGAAAGACCAGCGGTCGACGGCGCTCGTCTGGCGGTTGAATTGGGCGACTTTCATGCCGCCGTTGAAACCCTTCTGCCCCGCGTTGCGGATCTCGATGACACGGCCCTGGCCAGCCTCGCACTCGCGCTTGAAGGTGTTGGCCGCGGCGCAGATGCACTAAGCATCCTCAGTCAGCATTATAAACAAGGGATGGCCAGTTCCACCGAGATCATGGGTGTGCTCGCTGGTCGAATCAAACGTCGCTGGCTGACGGAGCGGGTCGCGACCGACCTGACCCGTGCTCGCGAATTATATCTCTCAGGCCTGCACAATGCCGAAGCCACCCAAGATCACGAACAAGCCTACTACCATGCGATCAACGTCGCGTTTCTCGATCTGATGGCATTACCGCTGTCCTCATCCATCCCGCCGGAGGTCATCAGCATGGCGGAACGCGCGCTCAATCATTGCCAGTCGGCGCCGGAATCGCATTGGCGATTCGCTACCGAGGCTGAGGGGAAATTGCTGCTCGGCAATCTTCGACAGGCTGAGAAACTGTATGCACGGGCCATCAAACTGACTCAGTCGCCACGCGAACAAACGACTATATATCTACAGGCTATACGTGTCGCAGAACGCGTATTCGGTGAGCCGGGAGTTGAGCTTGTCGAACGCTTATTTGGCGTAGCGAATCAGTAATCGGGAATCTGACAGCGACTATAACGAACGGGGAACTGGTTCTATGAGTGACATCTTCCTGAGCTATTCCAGCAAAGACATTGAACGCGCCAGGTAGCTTGCTGAGGTACTGACACGTCAGGGTTGGCGTGTCTGGTGGGACCGCACCATCCTGCCCGGCAAGATTTTCGATCGGGTTATTGAGGCCGAGCTTGCCGCCACGCGATGCGTGATCGTGCTCTGGTCCAGCGATTCGGTGGAATCATCCTGGGTGCGTGCGGAAGCGGAAGTGGCCATGAAAAAAGGCCAACTGATCCCCGCGCTGTTGGAAACAGTGGATATTCCACTGGTGTTCCGTCAGTTTCAGGCCGCTTCGTTGTCGGACTGGAATGGAGATATCAATCATCCCGGCTTTCAGCAGTTACTGCATGCCATCAGCGCATTGCTGCCACCCCCGGACCATATAGAACCCGCCCCGCACACCACCCAGCCGCCCTCCAAAACACCGGAAACATTTGAGTCTATTGATACAGGGGATGCGTCAGCCACTAGTGATTCAACGACAACGCCACGACCGATAGCACCTGAACAACCTGCTCACAGCCGGTTCAATATAGCGGCGTGGGCGCTGGTCTTTATCCTGGCAGGAGCCCTTGGCTATTCAATTTTTTATCCAAAGGAACAAACCACTCCGCCTGCGGTCATTCCGCAATCGTCCGAACCACAGACGCAGACTTCTGCGGTCGAACCCAGCGTCACAGTGAAAGAGCATCCACAGCCTGAAAAAACGGCGCAGACAGCGCAAGTACCTGCTCTACCTGAACCGGAAAAAGCCCCAGCTAAAATAATCCCTGCTGAACCAATAAAAACACCCGCTCCAAGCACCGCCAAACCAAGACCCACACCCGTCGCACCAAGTACAAAGGGCGCAAGCACGGACACACAGCAATCCAGTCCACCACAACCCGCTGTTCCAATCACGCCACCACCCGCCAAAGCCGCAGCGCCACTCGCTGTTCTTATTGTCACTTGGGCGATGCCCAGTGATACGGGCGTGGCATCAACCGCCCGTATCGAGGATTTCTCGAGCAACGTTGCCAAAACCCTGAGCACGTCGCTGCAAGACGTGCTGAGCAAGCCGGTCGATTTCGACTATTTTTATCCAAGTCAGAATGAATATTACCGACTACTTAAGGACAAGGACGGCTACGCGGAATACCAAGCCTTATGTAACAGCCACAAAACCACGTTGGTCATATCGGGATTCATCAAAGGCGCCAATTTTGTAAGCGCGAGTTACGGCTATGAGCTGACACGCGATCCGGTTTATTCGGTGTTTGATTGCACGAACAAAAAGAAGATTACCCAGAGTTATAAGATTTCAGAAAGCAATCAGGATAATTTCCCCTATGAGGAATCGATCCGTAAAACATTTCGGGATTTTGTCCAGAATAAGGCGGCACTGAATACCTATTGATACCGCTGATACCGCCGGTCACAGCCTCGACGCATTGGCAGTGCATGAGAGGCTTCGACAATAATGTCTTTAGATTGTCTGGAGGTTTTTTGATAGGACCTGGGATCAGTCAGCGGGTGGGGAATACGGCAGGCGGTTTGCGTTCAACCATCGCTCCATGTCGATGATCGAACGCTCGCGCTGTACTCAGTCACAGGTATGAACTGAGCATTAAGATGGCGTCCCGTAGGGGATTCGAACCCCTGTACTCGCCGTGAAAGGGCGATATCCTAGGCCTCTAGATGAACGGGACAGGATAAAACTATTCGCTCGGGCGATGCAGTTGGGTAACTACGACACCGGTGAGCAGCACCACAAAACCCAGTGGCGCCAATACCAAAAGGTTAACAGCTAACGCATCCTCATCCTTGAACATGGCGGTAAAACCTCCCACCACTCCAATCGTCACCAGCAGAATACCAAGATAAACTGCTATTTGGCCGACGCGATGCATACCACTAACCCGTGCAAATTGGTGGAGCTAGTCGGGATCGAACCGACGACCTCTTGCATGCCATGCAAGCGCTCTCCCAGCTGAGCTATAGCCCCAATCGCGGAGCGCGAACTTTACGCCAGTGGCACTGAAACTGTCAACCTCTGGAACCCGAAAATTGACTGTATTCCGATGCTTCTGCGGAAATCCCGTCCGGCGTTACGCGGCCTTCCAGTCGCCCTGATTCAGGTACTGGTCGTACCCGGTGCAGCGGGGTCATGCGGCCCGGCGGAAAACACCATCCGCAGACGGGCATATTCCGCCAATTGCCCCTGAACACGGCCATTAAGTGTCTTAGCCGGAAAGTCTCCGGTACGGCGCATACGCCCGGCTTTGCGACCACATAACAGTTCCATGGCCTCGTCCACATGCGCGACAGCGTAGACCTGAAAGCGACCCTCGCGCACCGCGCTCACAACATCCTTTCGCAGCATTAGATGTTGAACATTAGACTGCGGAATAATCACCGCTTGCTTCCCCGTGAGGCCCTGCTGGCAGCACACATCGAAGAACCCCTCGATCCTTTCGCTCACACCACCGATTGCCTGCACCTGCCCCTGTTGATCCACCGATCCGGTCATCGCCAGCGATTGATTCACCGGCGCAGCCGCAAGCGATGACAGCAAGGCGCACAGTTCAGCCAGCGAGGCGCTGTCACCTTCAACACCCGCATAGGACTGTTCAAATGTCAGACTGGCTGACAGTGATAAAGGAAAATTCTGCGCGTAGCGTGCACCCAGAAAGCTCGACAGGATAAACACACCCTTTGTATGCACCGGCCCGCCCATATCCACTTCACGTTCGATATCGATCACCTCGCCCTCACCGAGTCGCGTTGTTGCGGTGATACGGGCGGGTAGGCCGAAACTGAATGTGCCTGCATCCAGCACGGTAAGGCCATTCACCTGGCCGATCTTATGACCCACTGTTGTGATGTTCAAAATACCGCGTTGAATCTCCTCATGCAGTTGATCGCGCACTCTGCACACACGATCGATACGCGCCTGTGCCGCCCGCTCGACCTCCGTGGCACGCACCTGCATTTGCTGAGCATCTTCGGCAACAAGGTCAGCCTCCTGCAGCAGATCAAGAATGTCACGCATGCGTGTCGATAGCTTGCGTCCATCCGCAGCCAACCGCGTGCTGTGATCGATCACGGCCGCCACCGCACTGCGATCAAAGGGCCTCAGGCCCTCCTTGCGGACCAGCGTTGCTATCAGTCGCACCATGCGTTCGATGTTTTCCGGTGAGCGCTCGATGCGATCATCGAAATCCGCCGCAACCTTGAACAATTCAGGAAACTCGGCGTCGTAGCTCTGCAGCAGGTGGTAGAGGATCGGATCGCCTTCCAGTACAACTTTGACATCCAATGCCAGAGGTTCCGGCTCCAGCGAGACGGTACTGATCAGACTCCAGGCCTGTCCCAACGATTCGATACGCAGCTCTTGCGCACGCAGAATACGTTTCAGTCCTTCCCAGGCAAACGGCTGGGACAAGAGTTTTTGGGCGTTCAAAACCAGATAACCGCCATTGGCCTTATGCAAGGCTCCCGGCCGTATCAGATTGAAATCCGTCACCAGTGCGCCGAGCTGGGCAATGTGTTCGACGCGACCGATCAATGCCATGAAGGTGGGATTGTCTTCATAGACAACAGGCGCGCCGCTCAGGGCGCTGTTATCGACGAGCAGGTTGACCTGATAATTGCGGTAGGCGGACTGATCGCCGGCAGCTACGGCATCGGCCTCCTCGTGCTTGAGAAAATCACCGGCATTCTGGATGACCTCACGTTCGACACTGTCCAGGAACCCAATCACTGCCGGCAGATCCGCAAACTGACTGCGTAGCCCCGTGAGCAGCTGCTGGACGACGCCACGCGTAACCTCATGCCGCAAGGCCCGGATCGCGCTGCGACGTTCTTTCTGCCACTGCGGGATCAATTCCTCCAGAATCACGTCCAGCTCCTCCTGCAACGCAGCCACCTTATCCTCGATGGTTTTGCGTTCCGGAGCGGGTAGGTTGTTGAAGGCTTCCACCGCCAACACCTCACCGTTATGCAACGGGGCGAAAGTGAATTCACCCGGCTGCTCGAACAGCTTGACGTCCTGCGCCTCGGATTTCTCGCGCAAGGCCTGGATGGCATTACTCTGCCTCTGCTCTAAGACCTGATCGACCTGACGCAGGCGCGCCGTAAATTCATCACTCTCCAGCGCGGCCGGCAATATACCGACCAACTCATCGACCAGATGCCGCATGTCATGGCGTAATTCGGACCCCCGCCCTGCCGGCAATTGCAACAGACAGGGTCGTGTCGGCTCATCGAAGTTGGCTACATAGCAAAGATCCGGCGGTATCTCACCATGCGCCGCGCGCTGTTCGAGCAGCCGCATGACCGCCGAGTGCTTGCCGATGCCACTGGCGCCCATGGCAAACAGATTATATCCAGGGCGCTGCGCCGCCAGTCCGAAACGGATCGCCTCCAGTGCGCGGGGCTGACCCAGGATACCCTCGAGATCGGCAACCTCATCCGTGGTCTCAAACGTCAGTTCGCCTGGATCACAGATACTGGCCAACTTGTCCGCCGCCAGGGCTTGTAAACCCTTCATGCCGTTTCCCCTTCTCCATAAATCCCGTAGATCACACCTGCACAGTTCTTGCTGATTATCACTATGCCGCATTTCAATGGCGACTTCTTGAGCCAGGTCATGCTCACAGCAACGCTACCACCTGGATTCACGCAAAACTACGGCTATATTTAGCTAGCAGGACTGAGCGTTAGTTGATTCTCGGGCGACCTGTGCCAAGCTGCATAAGTGGGGCATGGTTAACCGGCGGTGTGAATGCGCGCTAACGAACGAATGCTGCAGGATATCGAGCGGGAATTGCGCTATACGCAGCAACTCCTGAAGCTCGGCAAATTGAGCGAACCAGTGCGTCAGGCACTGCTAACCGTTCCTAGGCATTGCTTTGTGCCTGATGCACTACAGGATGCCGCCTATGACAATGGTCCCCTCCCGATCGGCGATGGGCAGACCATTTCGCAACCCTATATCGTGGCGATTATGACCGAATTGCTCAATCTCACACCGGACTCCCGCGTTCTGGAGATTGGCACAGGATCCGGTTATCAAACCGCCGTGCTCGCGCGCGTGGCACTGCAGGTATACAGCATCGAGATCAAGGCGGCTTTGGCCAGACGCGCCGCCAAACGCCTTAAGTTACTTAACTTTGACAACATTGAGACTCGCATCGGTGACGGCTATGCCGGCTGGCCGGAGGCCGCACCCTTTGACGCCATTATGCTCACCGCCGCGACACCAGCCGTTCCGCCGCAGTTGTTTGAACAATTACGTTCAGGAGGTCGGTTGATCGCCCCGATCGACTCCGGCTTCGATCAGGAACTGATGCTTTACACCAAATCCGATGAGGGCGAGATCAGTCAGCGCAAGCTGCTCCCCGTGGCCTTTGTACCCATGACCGGGCAGTCACGCTCAGATACACAAGAGCCATGATCATGGAAAGAATTTCCGCAAGCGAAAACCCGAATCCGCGCGTTATCGATTCACCAGGAGCAACACAGACCCCGCGCTGGGAGCATTTCACCCACCAAAGCGATATCGGCATTCGCGGTTATGGCGGTTCACCCGACGAAGCCTTCACCCAGTTGGCATTGGCATTGATGGCCGCAATTACCGACCCCCGATGTATTGAGGCGCACAGCGCTGTTACCCTGGAATGCCGGGCACCTGACCTGGAATTATTGCTGTTTGACTGGGTCAATACATTGCTGTTCGAGATGGATGCACGGCATCGGCTATTTTGCGCCTTCGATGTACATATCCACGGACAGCATCTGCAAGCGACCACCTGGGGCGAACCGCACGTTGCAGCGCGCCATGACCCACTGATTAAGCTGGAGAGCGCAACCTTCACGGCTCTGCACGTGGCCGCTCTCGCGCCCGACAGGTGGATGGCGCAATGCGTTGTGACACCCGATCAACACAACCATGCCGCACTGTTAAACGGGAACAGTACGGCATAGTAATCACACACCCACTACAGCCCTCTACGCGCAGATAGTACCTAGGACCTATTCGACCTTGATGCTACGCCGCTTGGCCGGCGTGGTCTTCGGCAACACCAGCTCCAGCATACCGTCCTTGAAGCTGGCTTTAGCCTTCTCACTGGACACCGCGCACGGCAGCGCTATTGTGCGTGCGAAGCTGCCTTGAGTAATTTCACAACGGTAGTAATCGCCCTTTTCTTCCTTACTCTCCTGCTTTGTGGAACCCTTGATGGTGACACTGTCATCGGACACTGTGATGTCCAGATCCTTTTTGTCGACCCCGGGCAATTCCGCCCGCAGCAGAATCTCGGTCTCACGATCAACGACGTCCATGTTCGGCAGCTTGCCCTCGAAGGGCATGCGCGCACGCGCCATGCGTGGCCATTCCCACTGCACCGGACGAGACCAATCCGTTGGCATCAAACCTTCAAACAACCGTTCCATTTCCTCGAACGGCGTCATATGGTGCACAACATGCGACCGACCTTGTGGGCCATTGCCGCCCTTTTGAAGGTCAGTTTTGCGTTCCTTATTCATTACGCCACCTCCTTTGCTGATAGCCTAACCTCTCTCTCCAGGCAGTATAAATATAGATCTAAAACTACAGGTGTGCATTGATGTTTATCAGCAGTAACACTGATTATCCGGGTGTAGATGACAGACAAAAAAAACCGGGGTGGACGCTGAGCATCCACCCCGGCGATCTAACAACAACTACTGGCTCTGACTGACCATGTAGGCAACAGCAGCCTTGACTTCGTCATCAGACAACGCGGTGAAACCACCTTTCGGCGGCATATAACCAACAGCGCCTTTGAAGCCTTCGATAGCGTGCTTGTTCAGTGTATCCATACCCTGTGCAATACGCGGCGCCCAGTTGGCCTTATCGCCATTTTTCGGCGCACCCGCCGCACCCGTCGCGTGGCAGGCTTGGCACTTACCCTGATAACCAGTCTGACCCTGTTCGAGATCGGCAGCAGGCGCAGCACCACCCGCAGCCGGTTCCACAGCACTCGCGTCAGCAACCGTCTCGTTGGCAGTTTCAGCACCGGCAGCAGCGGCACCGGCGCCAGCTGCCGCAGCAGCAGTGGCATCTCCACCACTCACAGCCTGATCAACTTCTGCAACCGCATCACCGGCCATTTCCTTTCCTGCGTCCAGAGCGGAACCGGCGGCATCGGCTGTCGCATCCGCAGCGTCAGATGCTGTTGCAGCAGCGGCATCAGCCGCATCGCTCACCGTACCCGCTGCTGAATCCATCGCATCACCCGCGGCGGCCATACCGGAATCCATGGCATCGCCTGTTTGTTCCGCAATGTCCGTGGCGCCTTCCTGCATGTTGCCGGCCGCATGGCTGACCGCATCACCTGCATCGGCGGCAGCCTGCTGCGCGGTATCGGCAGCACTGCTGGTCATTTCCTTGGCCTGATCGAGCAGCGAACCTTCAGATTTTGCGGTATCCGCATCGTTCTTGTCGCCGCAACCTGCTAAGGCGAGAACTGAACAGAGAATGGCAAGCTTGATTGGTTTCATGGATCTTTCCCTCGACGCTGTTTGAAGTGATTGTTTGAAATAATTTTAGGATATCCGAGCTATCAACTTATCCACGCTACGAAGTACCCACTGGAAACTGCACGAAGACTTTAACAATGCTGGCCACATGAGACAAGCCGCAGCAGTTTGCCCGTGACAAAAATTACCAAGTTAGTGGGTATACCAGAACAGTATTCTTAGCATGCTCATACAGGAAAATGCATTTTCAATACGCATTCCAATGTCAACATGGCCACAGCACTCTGCGCCTGCGCCCTGCTGATACCGACCAGCTCGGCCAATTTGTCGATGTCCAACCGGGGTAACAACATGGAGACTTGATCGGCCACCGGTGCCGCAGAGAAGGCATGAGTGTCGATGTCTTCCAATGTAGCATTCAACGCCCTGCAGCTGAGTTGGAGCAGGCTCTCCGCCTCGATGTTGCTTATACCCAGGGTCCGATATTGTTCGATAAGTTCTTCAGCACAGGCCAGACTGACGGAGAGCGGGCGCCGTGTCTCTGCTGTCCACAAACTGGGCTTAACTTTGTCGATCTGCGGGGAGTTAGTGGCTTTTCCAGTATCGATGCTCAAGTCGGCTCTCCTGCGGCGGCGATCACACTAGGTTAGCTCAAATTTCGCTCGTGAGTGAGTTATCTCGACATAAGAAACCTCTGAATAATTCGTCATTCCGGCATACGCCGGAATGACGGCTTAGTATTGAGCAAAGGCTCCTTGATGATTGCACGCAAGATGTGACAGATTATTGACGAAACAAGGCCGCGCCGAAGTCAGTCTGCACCCGTACTGCGGGAAGGCGCCCAAACCAACCGGTTACGCGCTGACCGTGCTATCAATATAGGCCAGAGCCTTGTCCAATCTGGCGAGAGTCCGCTCACGCCCGATCAGATGCACCGTGACATCAATGGGTGGCGACACCGTCCCACCCGACATGGCCACACGCAGCGGTTGTGCGACCTTGCCCAGTTTTTCACCGAGCGCTTCCGCAGTATCGATAACCGCCTGATGAATAACCTCCGGCAGCCAATCCGGCAGCGCTGTGAAACGTTCGCGTAATTGCGCCAAAGCCGGGCGCGTGGCCGCCGTCAGATTTTTCTGCGCGGCCTTGTCGTCATAGTGTTCGAAATCCTGATAGAAGAAGGTGCTATTGGCGGCCATCTCGACCAGGGTCTTGGCACGTTCGCGTTGCGCCTTGACCACGTCGGACAACTCCGGCGCCGGTGCCGGATCGATATTCAGCCGCCCCAGGTGGTAACTCAGATGCCGCGCGACATGCTGGGGATCGCTTTCTTTGATGTAATGCTGGCTCAACCATAACAACTTATCGGGATTGAAACTGGACGCCGATTTATTCACGTCCTTCACATCGAACAATTCAATCATCTCATCGATGGAGAATATTTCCTGGTCGCCATGCGACCAACCCAGTCGGGCCAGATAATTCAGCAGTGCCTCCGGCAGATAACCCTCCTCCCGATACTGCATCACGCTCACCGCGCCGTGGCGTTTGGACAGGCGCTTGCCGTCCGCGCCCAGAATCATCGGCACATGCGAATACGACGGCGGCGTTGCGCCCAAGGCGCGCAGAATGTTGATCTGGCGTGGCGTGTTATTGAGATGGTCATCACCACGAATCACATGCGTGATGTCCATATCGGCATCATCGACCACCACGGTCAGGTTATAGGTGGGCGTGCCATCCGTACGCGCGATAATAAGGTCGTCCAGCTCCGTGTTCTGAAACACCACGCGGCCGCGGATCAGATCGTCGACGACGACCTCGCCTTCTTGCGGATTGCGGAAGCGGATCACATAGGGCGCATCGGCGCTGGGAGGCGTGGCGCCGTCACGACAGTGACCGTCGTAACGTGGCTTCTCCTTGTTCGCCATCTGCTCTTCACGGAGCTTTTCCAGTCGTTCCTTGCTGCAATAGCATTTATACGCATGGCCGGTATCGATCAGCTGCTCGATGATCACCGCATAACGGTCGAAGCGCTTGGTCTGGTAGAACGGACCCTCGTCGTATTCCAGACCCAGCCAGGTCATCCCCTCCAGAATGGCGTTGACCGATTCCTCGGTGGACCGTTCCAGATCGGTGTCTTCGATGCGCAGAATGAACTGGCCACCGTGCTTGCGGGCATACAGCCAGGAAAACAGCGCGGTGCGGGCACCGCCGATGTGCAGATAGCCGGTCGGGCTGGGGGCGAAACGGGTACGGACGGTCATAGTGGGACGGCTTCCTGAGACAATGCGCAAGGTCGCGTATTGTAGCCGAAGCCGTGGGCGGCTGCAGGGGTAGGATCGTATCTAGGCTAGGGTCAGGGCCAGGCCGGTGGGAACCCCCGATCACCGGCACGACCTTCCTTGCTGTTCCGATAGGTGTGCAAATACTCCGTGACGCGTTGGCCGTTCAGGCTGACATCCTGGATGCGCCAGCCGCGCCAGGTCCAGCCGAAATGGAAAAGCAGACGTGAGCGGGGTCGATTGACTCGCCAGATGTCAACGCCCGCGACATATTTATAGGGGCCGACCCGCAATGGCAATACAGGTAAGAAGCGTACCGGACGCGGATCGAGCATCCCACTCTCGCGCGCCAACTGCAGAAACAGCCAATCACGCAAACGGCGTTGATAATGGCTACGCTGCAGAATATTGCCGGACCAATAGTCGGCCCCGTCGATGACACTGGCCATGCCGGCAAAATCGAACTGGCGCGCAGCCTGTTCTTCCATCAGCGTGAAGAGAGTAGCCGGGTCCTCTGGATTTTCCGGCCCGGTCCAGTCGCGCATCCAATACAGGCTGGTCTCGAACATATCCAGCACGCTGGGCAACTGACGCGCGTAGGCCTGCGGAACCGCCTGTGCCGGCAACCACAAACAACACATCAGCAAGAGAAATATCTGGCGTAGGAAACTGTTCATCAGACCACGCTCCACGACCGCGCACTCACCCGGCAACGCATGCCCGGTTCAGCGCGTTCCTCTGATGACCTCACCGACCATGGGTTCAGCCACCACCTCGGCCTGGACCACGGGCGGATGCCGTTTACCCGCCGGATCGGTGTAATGATCATTCAGGGATTGCACATGCTGATTGGCGTCACCGAGAATCTTGTGCAGACGTCGCTGATAACGCCCACTCCACCCCGCCGGATTGGCCTCGAAAATACTGCGCCAGAACCGTGCATTCTTGTATAACACACGCCCCATGCGGAGCGCTTCGCTTTCGGGAAGATCTTTAGTCAGCCGTTTTTGCAGATGGCACATGGCCCAATGCCGCACGCTGAAATGCACGCCGATGAGCACCACAACAGTCATTGCCGTTAATGCGCCGACACCTTGAATCGTATTCAGTAAGTCGCCCAATCGTTGCGTGACAACACTGATGAGTTGCGGTTTCCATATAGCACCACCCATCACCGCCGCTGTCAGCAGAATCAACAACAACGCGTCCGTCTGCAACACCAATGATCTCCAACGTCCAACCAATGCGCGCACCCGCGGCATATGCACTTCCACGATTTCCTGGGCACGATTCTGCAAGGACCCCATGATCCGATAGACGCGTTCCACACTGACTTGCTGTATGCGGCTGGTAATTTCTTCCAGATCCTGATCGCGTTTCCACTCGAAACGACGGCGCAGGGACTCGTTGCTGGTTTGCAAAGTGACATCCGGGCTATAGATGCAATAGAAACGCCCCGCCGTCAGTCCTTCACGAGCGAGTGCACGCTGCCAGGCGCCGACCACTTCTTCCGGATTATCTTCACGCGCGGCGGTATCGATCTGGTTCAGAATATAGAGAAATTTGCTGCTGTCCGCGCGATCAATGGTATTGCGTACCAAGTGTGCCAGTGTGTCGCTCATCGCGCCCGGTTCCGGGTGACGCGCGTCGAAGAATACCAGCACCAGATCGGACAGGCCGATGATGTGATTGGTCAAACGCAGCGTGGCGGTACGTTGGGCATCGGCATCAAAGCCGGGCGAATCAATAATGATGCGTCCCTTGAGACGTTCGCTGTGACAGGTTTTGAGCTGCAGATAAGCATCGATACGCCGACCTTCTCCCGGCGCGACGCGTTCCAACTCTTCGCTGGTCTGATAAAAGGGAAAGCGCGGATCTGAATCCAGTGCCAATCCGGGCAGCACCCGCGCTTCATTCTCGCGCTCACCGCTGTAACAGATCACCGTGAATTTATCGTCGACCGCCTGATTGCCGGTATCCTGCAAGGGCACGCCGAGATATTGATTGATGAAGGTCGACTTGCCTGCGGAGAAGGTCCCCAACACGGAGATCAGCGGCCACCAGGAAACCTGAGTGGCATAAGATTCATCGCGACCCAGCAGACCTGTGGAGTAACCGATACTCGACAGGCTACGAAAACCCTCCACTGCCTGGACCAATAATGGATTCTCGGTGCGCAGGGGCTGCTCCAGGCTACTGAGGCGCTTGCGCACGCTTTTGTTAGGCATGGCCATCATAGTTATTACTCCTCCCAAGGTCGCACCGGTGCAGGAGCACCGCGTTGCTACCAGGGCACAAAGGTATTCATAAACCGCATCGGCCCGGTCGTGTTCTGCAGGTTGCGTCCCATCGATCTGGTGTCGTAGCGCATTTCATAAACAGACACCGACATGACCGACATCGACTGAGTCATTCGCTCCACACTATCGGACATAGCCGTGATCGCCTGATCCTGATGCTGCATGCTCGCAGTCATCTGCCCGATATTCCCGGTTATTTGATTCATATTGCCGGTCACGGAACTGAAATCTTCCGAGACCTGATGCATGTCATCGGAAATCACCACCATCCGCTCGGCAATCACATCCATGCGACCGGTGATATGACTTACGCTGTTGGTCAGCTGGTAGATCAAAAAGAACCCATAGGCTGCCAACAGTACGAAGGCGAACAACAGCGGATAAACAATCAGCTCCCAACGCCGTGCGCTGGCCTCGAAGCTGCGCGCAAATTTATCCATGCACACAGACATGCCGGCCATGCCATCCGAGCTGCCACCTACTTCGCCCTGAAGCGATTGGGTTTCAGTGGGTTTCGGATCATTGTCGGGTGCTGAGTTCGTCATATCTTGTGCAACCTTCAATCAAAGAATGTCGGAACCGGATCCGCACCCGAGACCGGGAACATCGCCGTTACACGCGTTCAACCACCGCCTGCGGAGATGGATTCCCAAACCGCCTTTGCGCGCGCCGTATCAAGCCCGTCCAAAACACGGAGTAAATGCCGGGCGCGTGGAATATCGCCGACCGCTGCCAGGCGGGGCACTGCACCCGCATAGGCCTCGGCAGCATCGTTCCAGCGGCCTTGCGTGTAATACAGATTACCCAACTCACCGAGCGCATCGGCGGCGGTGGGATCGGCGGAGGCAAGCTGCTGATAAAGCTTTTCGGCCTGCTCGAAATCCTGCGCCCAGAAGGCCGCACGCGCGGCATCCAGGGATGCCGCGGTTTCTACGGGTGCTGCAGAGACGTCCGCATTATCGGTACTTGAGGTCGCGGTATTTTCTTGTGGTGCAGCTGACACCGGAGCTTGTGGAACTGCTGGCGCGGCCTTCGAGTCGTCTACCGGCGCGTATCTGGGTGGCGGCAGCTGCTCAGTCTGCGCTGACATCGGTTCTGAGAATGCCGGTGGCGCTTCCATTGGCGCGGCCGGAGCCTCCTGTGCGGGTGCCGGCACGGCCGCCACAGAGGGTGGTGCCGGCGGCACATCCTGTGATATAGCAGGCGACGCAACTGGCGATATATCCGGAGCCGCATCCGCCGGACTCGATTGCTGCGCCGACTGCTCTTCCGATGCCGGCGCTTTGAACCATTGCGGAAACAGGTCCGCGCGGAAGTGATATCCCAGTGCAGCCAATATGGCTATGGCGATAATCAAGCCTTTGCTGAGAAGGTGCTGAATGAATTTCATGTCGGCGGTCTCCAATGAATCTTTTGAATCATTTATCTAGGGCGGCGCTGCTACTGTAGACGTATTTTCGCCAGCACCACCGAGCGCCCGTGCCGGCCTTTCCAACCGCTGGTATCCAGCGGGGACCTCGAATAACTGTGCGGGCTGCAACGCAACCACGATGTTGCGCAACTCCCTGAAATAACCACCGGGCAACTCTTCTCGAATAGCGATCTGCAGTTGCGGGTCGTACCACTGCGATACTCGCTGAACCTCGCCGTCCGGTAACGACGATGACTGTTCCCAGTGCTCAACCTGACGACCGTTGAGCGTCTGCTGGCCGAGCAGTGTCAACTCGGTGAGCCTGCCGTCAGGTAAAATCTGTCGCAATGGCATCTGCCGTTGCGGGTCTATCCAATGCAGGCTGCGTTCGGTTATTCCATCGCGTTGCGCCAGCATTTCCCATTTATCCACGCTGCGTCCGGACAAGGTTTCCTGGCCGAGATAACGACATTGCAGACTGGGCATACTCAAGCAGGGATTGGTATCCTCCCCTGCCCGGCGTGGCAGTATTTGCGTCTGCTCCGCCGTACTGCTTTCCATATAAGTCTTCTGTTCCGGCATCAGCAAAATCACGCGACCCCGACCCCAGTCAACAATCTCGATAACCTGCTGTCCGTTATCGGTGTATTCCTTACGCACTCGTTCATGGCCTACATACATACGTGCCGTGCGTAATTGTTTATCGGGTGCCATCTGCACCGCCTCGGCGGAAAATTCCAGTGCCGGGCCTTGCGCCTGGGGTTGCGCTGCAAACAACAACAACGCCATACCCATGCCAACGATGAAGACATAACGCGACATCACAGCGGTCCCGCTGGGCCGCCCTGCCCGTGCAGAGCGGCTCTATCCAGTAACCGAGAGGGACCCGCAGCCGATCTGCGGATCCCTACTCGCGGCCATTACCGCTGGGCAGGAGCTTGTTGCGGCGCCTGCTGCGGTGCCTGCTGCGGATAGCCGGGCGGCTGGGCATAACCAGTAGCACCGTAGCCGTAGCCAGGACCACCACCGTAGGCCGGGCCACCATAGCCATAACCAGGGCCACCGTAGCCATAACCCGGGCCAGGACCGTATCCATAGCCAGGACCAGGGCCATAGCCATAACCAGGGCCATAACCGTCGTAGTAACGGTTGCCGCCGTAGTAACGATTGCGGCCGGTACCACGACCATAGCCACGACCGCTGCTGCGACCGCTGAAGCCCATGTTGAAGTCGCCGTCGCCGAACATGTCACCGACGCCGTCACCCCAACCATCGTTATAGCCATCGTTGTCCCAACCATCACCGCCCCACCATGCCTGAGCGGATGAGAGTGGGAGTGCCGTGGCGATAGCCGCGATCAACATTGCTTTTTTGAACGTAATCATTGCTTGATCCTCCGATCTGATTGCAATCAACTGACACGGGAATCGTGCCAACTACACCCTCGGTAACAACCTGTTAACAGTGCGCGGAGGGACTGCACTCACTGTCGGTTTACTACGATCTTCGTATTTCCATTGGTATCGGATGCACGAAGATCACTGCTGCACTACTACTGCATCACTAAACCTCATCATTCTCAGCGGCCGCCTTACCAACCCATGCCCGGAAACCCACCGAACGGACCTCCGCCGTAACCGCCGGGCCAACCACCGGGAAACCCGCCGCCATAGCCACCCGGCCAAACACCCGGGTAACCACCGCCGTAACCGCCTGGCCATGCACCCGGATATCCGCCGCCATAAGCCCCTGGCCAACCACCCGCGTACTGATTCGGGTAAACGCCGGGATACGCAGTGCCATATCCACCGTAGTAAGGCGCGGTTGGCAACGGACGTTTACTGCTGCCATAGGCCTGGTCATAAGGCGTTACCACCGGTGGTGCTGCCGTATTGCTCTGCTGCGTTTCGCCCTCTAACGGTCGGAAACGTCCGGTTGCCGTGCCACCGCTTTGATCTGTCGGCGTCCAGGGTTGACTGCTGGCCCAGCTGTTCGCATAGCGCTGCTGCTGTGCCTGTGATGCCCAGGGGTTGTCGTTGCGGCTCGGCGCCGGCGTGGGCGCTACGCCGTAAGGCGACGGTACCTGCGGCTGCATGTGCAACTGTTGTTGCGGCTGCAGTTGCCCCTGTGGAGGCTGTTGCATAACCCAACCCTGAACCGGTTGTTGAGTACCCTGCCCATAACCCGGTACGGTCTGGATATATACCGGTACGGGATAAGCACCGGGAGGAATAGCTGACGGCGACTGGGTCGTCGCATTTTGCGAGGGCGCCGTACCGTTGCCGCCACAGCCGCTGACGAGCAATGTCATAACCACCACTGCACAGTGCCAGCAGACAATGCTGTAACTGCACTGCAGAGGTTGG
>Ga0180009_10001384_pt1 | contig 29890 bp, 22 predicted proteins | sample OS_PC_MetaG_FD_123537 | JGI IMG/M metagenome (GOLD analysis project Ga0180009, IMG submission 123537) | Groundwater microbial communities from the Aspo Hard Rock Laboratory (HRL) deep subsurface site, Sweden - OS_PC_MetaG | ecosystem: Environmental > Aquatic > Deep subsurface > Groundwater...
CTGCTGCCATGAGTTCGCTACAACAATCCACACCGCGCTCATCATTGAACCGAGCGATACCATAATTGTTGAAAAAAAATGAACCTTTGGAGATACTTTATCCCACCCGAAAACAAGAATCGCAAGAAATCCTGATTCTAGAAAGAATGCGAAAATTCCCTCCGCGGCAAGCGCGCTTCCGAATACGTCGCCGACGTATCTTGAATAGGTTGACCAATTTGTGCCGAACTCAAATTCCATAACAATGCCGGTAGCAACGCCGAGGGCGAACGTTAATGTAAAAATCTTTACCCAGAATTTTGTCATTCTTTCATAAAGTTTGTTCCCGGTTTTTAAATACATTCCTTCCATAATTACAAGGATAACACCGAGTCCAATACTTAACGGGGGATAGATGTAATGAAAAGCGATTGTAAAAGCGAATTGAAGACGTGCGAGAATTTCTGTTTCCATAATGATCTTTTATATTTGTTTATCGCAACTTAAGAAATTTTGAAACATGATTAAAGATAAGTTGTACTATAAATTGTAAATTATATTCAAAATATTTTATAATATGCAAAGAGTTAAAATATTTGCTAAATTATAACATAAAAATTTCCGATGAGAACTATGATTAAAAAATTCTTCTTTATTTCATTTGTAATTATACTTTTCGGTATAAGCGCTTCCGCGCAAATTCCAAAGAATAAATGGTGGATTGTTCAGGATTTACCCGATAAAATTGTTTATATAGATACATCCGCGGTAAAGCTTACCGAAAATCAAATTTCGGTTTGGAGTTTGGTTGTTTACCGTTCACCAATCAAATTAAACGCTTTCAGAGAAGAGATATCAAGAATCAAATCACAGTATATGTTTAATGTAGCCAATAAAAAATACGCTGTAATCGGAACATTGTATTACGATAATAAAAGCAGAATTGTGGGAGAATCAATTAGTCCGGCAATTACCGGAAGCGGGGATAAATTTACTCTTGTAATACAGCCGGGATCTCCTGTTGAAAAAGTATTTGAAAAAGCGCAGGAGTTTTTGAATTCAGGTTCACTTCAATCAGAGCCAAGTGAAATTGCTTCGGCTGATGAACAAATAAATACCGGAAGTGAAACGTTAGCTCAAATTCCCGATACATCGAACGGAGAAGAAACCAGGTTTGAGCAGGTTCCGGAATTTAAATTACCCGATGATCCGTTGTCATTGGAAACATTTGAAGAAGCAGTACCTAAAAAACCTGAAGTCGATTCTGTTATAATATCCGAAACCGAAGAAGATGAAGATGCACCTCCTGTTGATCCTACAATATATAAAGGTCCCACAGCCAAAGAAATTATAGGGGATAATAACGTATCTACAGAAGAAGGAAACGCTATAAGTGTTGAAGTTTTAAATCCCGGCGACAGAAGGGTTTATGATCCGGTTTCCGGAAAGTATATTACATTAGGCGGCGGATCGGAGACAAAAAAAACTGAGGCTAAACAGGATGATAAACCGAAACAGGAAAATATAACTCAAACTCAAAAAGTTGCCGCTCCGGTTAAATCGGCGTCATATAATGCGAGCAGCGATAAAAATGTAAAAGGAAATATATGGAGTGACGGAAATTTATTTGTTATTCAAGTTTCTTCATGGAAGACTAAAAGCGTCGCGGATAATGAAGTTAATAAGCTAAAAACAAACGGACATAACGCGTTTGTTTTTGAAGTTTTTCTATCATCAAAAAAATCAACTTATAACCGTGTACGTATCGGATATTTTAATTCTCTTACTGAAGCGGAAGAATACGCGAAGAAATTACGTTAGAATTTCAAATTGCAGATTACAAGATTTTAGTTACGATAAAAAATCAAAAGCACAATAATACAGATAATTTGTTTTGGAATTAATTTGAACTTTTACAAAATCGGCAATCTGTAATCTGTAATTAAAACCTCAGCGTAAAAGTAGTTTCTTTATTTGGTATTGAACTTACACGAATATTTCCGCCGTGCGCTCTTATAATTTGCCTTGACAAACTTAAACCAATTCCTGAACCGTCCTTTTTTGTAGTATAAAACGGAATGAATATTTTTTCCTGCACGTCTTCGGGAATACCGAAACCGTTGTCCGTTACCTTTATTATAATTTTTCCTCTTTCATTAGTTCTTGCGCTTAAATTTATTTCTGGGTTGCCTCTTCCCGAAAGAGCATTCATGGCGTTGATTATTAAATTAATTAATACCTGCTCTATCATTTCGGAATCGGCAGTTAATGATAAAGTTTCTGGAAATACTTTACAGTCAAATTTTATATTCTGATCCAGCAATTTCTGTTTCATTAATTTTTCCACTCTGTCGAATAATTCTTTAATAGGAAATATTTGAAAGTTGGGTTTTGGAATTCTTGTCAGATTTCTGTAATTATCGACAAAATGAATTAATCCTTCGCTTCTTTTTTGAATTGTATTTACTGCGTCGGTGATATCTTTAAGTTTCTCTTCGGAAAACACATAATCGCCTTCAGTGTGATTATTAATCATCAAGTTTATTGTTGAGGCAAGTGAAGAAATAGGAGTAATTGAATTCATTATTTCATGGGTTAAAACCCTTATAAGTTTCTGCCATGCTTCCATTTCTTTTTCTTCAAGTTCTGTCTGAATATTCTGAATTGAAACAAGGGTGTAATTTGTGTTCCGCATTTTAAATTCAGTTGCGTATAAAATCAGCTGTACTATTTCATCCGAATCAATAATCTTAATTGTTTTTTTATCGCCTGAGTTTAACGTGAGAAACGTATCTGAAATTCCTTTTGTGATTTTATCCAGGGATTTTACATTATTCAGGTATGGGATGTTAAGAATTTTTTTTGCCGCGTTGTTTAACAATTCAACCTTTCCTTCTTTGTCAAATGAAATTAACCCAACGCCGATATGCTGCATAACGGTTTGAAGGTACCGGTAATTTTCTTCTTTCTCGCTTCTAGTGGATTTAAACTTATTTATAACTTCGTTAAACGCTTCGCGTAATGAATCGAAACTTTTATCGTTCGGCATACCTGTAAAGGTCTGCGAGAAGTCGCTGTATTTTATTGAAAGAATAAAACGCGCAAGTTCTTTATTTGTAGTATCAATAAAACGTATTAAAGAAAAAATCTGATATATTATTATTAAAAAAAGAATCCCTATTGTAGCTGTGAACTCGGTATTGTAATAAACATAAACTTCAAGCAGTATTGAAGCGCAGAGAAGAAAAATTCTAAAAATGAGATTAAGGCGGAAACTTTTCATTAAGTTTAATAATTATTTGAAATGAATTTAAGACTAATTTGGAAATGAAAGCAACTTAAAAACAAATGCGAAAATTCTATATCTGAAATTCAGAACCTTTTCGAAATTATGTTTTATATATTCAAATTTTGCAAATAAGTACTGTTAGTTTTCGTATTCTGAATTGAGTGCTTATCAATTCAATTAAAATTCCCGTAAAAAAGTGCGGGAATGAGAAGCGATTAATTATATATTATATTTTTCCATTCTCCTATAAAGTGATGTTCGAGTTAATCCCAATTCCTTAGCCGCTTGAGTTATATTTCCGCTGTTTTTTGTTATAACTTTTTTAATAATCATTTTTTCAACTTCATCAAGATTATAATTTTCAAGAACAATTCCGTCTTCGCCTCCGTACATTTCGGCCGAGGTAAAAAGGAAATCCGACGGCTGCAGTATGTTGTCTTCGCATAAAATAATAGCTCGTTCAATTGAATGCTGAAGTTCTCTTACATTTCCGGGCCAAAGATAATTTTCAAGTTTTTTTATTGTCATAGACGCGAATTTAATTTCAGGTTTGTTGTATTTCTTTTTATAAATTGACAAATAATATTCTGCAATAAGCTCAATATCAACTTTTCTTTCCCTTAAAGGAGGAATTTTTATTTCAACAGTATTAATTCTGTAAAGAAGATCCTGTCTGAATTTACTTTCACTTACCATTTGATGCACAGGCTGGTTTGTTGCGCATATAAGTCTTATATCTATAGGTTTATATTTGTTTGAACCTACCCTGGCTACTTCGCGGTTCTGTATAACTGTTAAAAGTTTTGCCTGAAGTTCAAGCGGAAGATTACCAATTTCATCCAGAAAAAGTGTTCCTCCCGAAGCAATTTCAAATCTACCTGCGCGGTCTTCTTTAGCGTCGGTAAAAGAACCTTTTACGTGCCCGAATAATTCGCTTTCAAAAAGGGATTGACTGATTGAACCCATATCAACATTAATGAATGCTTCATTTGCCCTTTCGGATTGTTTGTGCAATGCCCGGGCAACTAGTTCTTTTCCTGTACCGTTTTCGCCGAGTATTAAAATGTTGGCATCGGTTTTTGCTACTTTTGAAATAGTATTAAAAACTTTTTTCATTTCCGGGGATGAGCCTATTAAATCATGAAAACGTAAATTCAAATCTTCGTTTAATAATTTTTGTCTGCTGCGGAGATTATCAATTTCCACTTTTGATTCACGTAGTTTTAATGCGGCGGCAAGGGTTGCCAAAAATTTTTCGTTCTGCCAAGGTTTTAGTACAAAATCCGTTGCGCCTTCTTTTACAGCCTTTACGGCTGTTTCAACATCACCGTAAGCTGTAATTAATATAACTACGGCCGAAGGGTCTATTTTAAGTATTTCATTCAGCCAGTAAAATCCTTCCTGACCGCTTGTCATATCCTGAGTAAAATTCATATCAAGAAATATCACATCATAATTATCTTTCTTTAACAACTGAGGAATAAGCTGAGGGTTTTTTTCGGTATGTACAAAACCGACATGCGCCTTAAGGAGAAGTTTTGCCGCAAAAAGAATATCTTCATTATCATCAATTACCAAAATATTAGAATTTCCAGTAGTCATATTTTCCTCATATTATCTAACAATTACTTCAAATTACATTCCCGATTTAATTGTCTGAAATATAACAATAAATAATTAATTATGTACGCATGCGTACACCACTGTCACAATAGCGTGCAAAATACATCATAATCAAATTTTTTTAGAAACTTTGTATAACATTTACGAATCACTGTCGTCTAAAATTCCAGTTATCAAAAAATATTTGCACGGGCACGAATATTGTTTTTAATTTTTAACAAAAGGGACTTTTTACATGGATAAGAAAATAGAAAGGAAAGGATGGCCGCCGAAAAAAATTGCAACAATTGGGGCAAGTTCATTATTTGTTGTGATTATACTTTATACCTTTGTTTTCGGCGATCAAAGTTCTAAACTTAATGTGGAAAAAGAGAGAATAACAATTTCTACAGTTAGAATGGGACCGTTTCAGGAATTTATTCCGGTTACCGGTAATGTTACTCCTATTGAAACATTCTTTCTCGATGTTTCGGAAGGAGGAAGAGTAGTTGAAAAATATGTTGAAGAAGGCGCGTTTGTAAAAGTGGGCGACCCGATTATTAAACTTGAAAATCCTCAATTATCCCTCAGTATTATTTATAACGAAGCTCAGGTATTCCAGCAAATTAATAACCTGCGCGCTACAAGACTTTCCTTTGAACAAAATAGATTAAGCCTTAAAGCGCAGTTGCTTGATCTTGAATACGATATTCTTGATATGAAAAGGCAATATGAAATAAATAAAGAAATGTACGAAAAGAATCTAATCTCGAAAACAGAATTTGAAAGAACCAGAGACCGTTACCGCTATAATGTACAGAAACGTGATTTGACATATGAAAATTATATTCAGGATTCTTTATTCAGAACAGCTCAAATAAATTCTTTGGAATTATCAGTCAAACAGCTGCAAGCCAGTCTTGACGCAACCAAAAAACAATTGGAAAACTTAACAGTCCGCGCGCCTATTAATGGTCAGCTTACGGCTCTGGTAGGAGAAATAGGAGAATCAATAAGCGCGGGGCAGAATTTAGGTCAGATAGATAATATAGATTCATATAAAGTGGAAGTATTTATCGACGAGCATTATATAACCAGGGTTTCACCGGGACAAAGGGGAGAGTTCCCTCTGGGGGGAAGGAACTATTCTCTTGTTATCAAAACTGTATATCCTCAGGTAAACAACGGACGGTTTAGGGTTGATATGCATTTTGACGGCAATGTCCCGGAAAATATTAGAAGAGGTCAAACAACCCATATCAAACTTGAATTGGGTGAATCGAAAGAAGCGTTATTGGTGGATAGGGGGGGATTCTACCAGACAACAGGCGGGCAGTGGGTTTTTGTGCTTGATGAATCAGGCAATTCCGCAGTCCGCAGAAATATAAGATTAGGCAATCAGAATCCTCAGGTATTCGAAGTTCTTGAAGGACTGCAGCCCGGAGATATGGTTATAACTTCCTCGTATGATAATTACGGTGATATTGAGAAATTAGTAATAAATGAATAAAAAAATAATAGTCATAAACTAACGGAGTGAAAAATGATAAGAACAGTTGATTTGGTAAAAGTATACCGTACCGAAGATGTTGAAACAACAGCTTTAAATAAGGTAAACATTGATATCAAAAAAGGCGAGTTCGTTTCTATAATGGGACCATCCGGCTGCGGTAAATCAACCTTATTAAACATATTGGGTTTATTAGATAATCCTAATGGCGGTGAATTTCATTTCTTGGATCATGAAGTTTCGAAATACAGCGAAAGACAAAGAGCCCAGTTAAGAAAAGAGAATATCGGATTTGTATTCCAGAGTTTTAACCTGATTGACGAATTAACTGTTTTTGAAAATGTTGAATTGCCGTTGTTATATTTGGGCTATTCTTCCAGCGAAAGAAAAGATAAAGTAAATGCGGTTCTTGAAAGAATGGAAATTATGCACAGAACTTCTCACTTTCCTCAGCAGTTATCAGGAGGTCAGCAGCAGAGAGTTGCCGTTGCAAGAGCAATTGTAAGCAATCCTAAAATTATATTAGCTGATGAACCTACAGGTAACCTTGATTCCGAACGCGGAGACGAGGTTATGAGTCTGTTGACTTCGCTAAATGAACAGGGAACAACAATTGTAATGGTGACTCACTCTCCAACTTATGCAGAATACGGAAACAGGGTTATACATTTATTCGACGGTCACGTTGTTACCGAAAACATTAAAGATAAAGAAAAGTTTCACGTTTAAAGGAAACCGGAAAAGGGAGGCTGAAAACCGGAGAATTTTTATCGGTATTTCATTCATATTTTGAAAAATCCAAATATTAGTTAAATTATATAATTTTTAATTAATATTTGGAGTTTAAATGAAAGTAGAAAAATTCGAAGATTTATTGGTTTGGCAGGAATCTATGGATTTAGTTGTTCAAACCTATAAAGTATTTGAATCTTCAAAAGATTTTGGTTTTGTAAATCAAATACAAAGATCATCAGTTTCAATTCCTTCTAATATTGCGGAAGGATATGAAAGACAAACAAATAAAGAATTCATTCAGTTTTTATATATTGCAAAAGGTTCATCTGTGGAATTTAGAACTCAATTATATTTGTCAAAAAGATTAAATAAAATTGAAGAAGAAAGTTTTGAATTTCTTTTAAATAAATCTCAAAAAATATCTGCTATGCTTGTTAAATTAATAAAAACAAGAAAAGAAAAATTTGTTTAATAATTCGGTTTCCGGTTTCCTGTTTCCGGAATCCTAAAAAAGGTGTCGGTTTCCGTTCACAGAGGGAAAGATGATAAAACTTGTTAATCTCGATAAGTATTACAAAAACAAATTCATTAAAACCTACGTTCTTAGAAATATTAATCTCGAAATTAATGAAGGTGAATTCGTTTCAATAATGGGACCTTCGGGCTCAGGCAAATCAACCTTGCTGCATATTTTGGGGATGCTGGACTCACCCTCGGAAGGCGAATATTATTTCTTTAACGAACCGGTTCATAAAATGAGTGAAAGACAGCATTCCGAGCTGCATAAAAATCATATCGGTTTTGTTTTTCAAAGTTATCATTTAATCGATGAGTTAACTGTTTTTGAAAATCTTGAAACTCCGCTGCTTTATCAAAAAGTGAAATCGTCGGAACGAAAAGCGATGGTTGCCGATATGCTTGATAGATTTAAAATGGTTGCTAAAAAAGATTTATTCCCAAATCAATTATCCGGCGGACAGCAGCAGCTTGTCGCAATCGCCCGAGCAATAATATCCAATCCCAAAATAATTCTTGCCGATGAACCTACTGGCAACCTTCATACAAATCAAGGTAAAGAGATAATGGACACACTAAAAAAATTAAATGATGAAGGCAAAACTATTATTCAAGTTACGCATTCCGAAGAAAACGCAAAGTACGGCAATAGAATTATTAATTTGATGGACGGCTGGATAGAAAAATAAAATTTGATTTTTGAATTTTATTAGGCACAGTTGGGGTGGATTGTGCCTTTTATATTTTAAAGAGTAACGTTTTAGCAAGTAGGTTTGTCAAAACTTGAACAAACTAAATCGAGGGGACTATGCTAAATAATTATTTTAAAATTGCTTTTCGAAATATCTTTAAATATAAATTACATTCTTTTATAAACATTTTCGGTCTAGCAGTCGGCTTTGCGTCAAGCATAATTATCTTCCTTTATGCCAATTGCGAACTTACATTTGATGCTGTTCACGGTAAAGCGGAAAACATTTATCAGGTTTATAAAGAAAGGATTACTCCGGCCGGTACGCAATTAGCGCGCGACACATGGTTCCCCATGGCTAAAACTTTAAAGGATGATTTCCCGGGTGTTGAAAAAGCCGCTCATTATTTTGATGAAACCACATGGTTGATAATTGGTAACAAAAAATTTGAAGAAACGGTAACATACGCCAGCAATGAATTATTTGATATCTTCACGCTGGAGTTTGTGAAAGGGAGAAGCGCTGAACCTTTTAAAAATATTAATTCTGCTTATATCACTGAAACACTTGCAGACAAATATTTCGGGAATGAAAATCCAATTGGCAAAAATATAAATATAGATTATCAAAAGGATTATACAATTTCCGGTGTTATTAAAGATTTACCGGCCAATTCTACATTGCAGATCAATTTTTTAGTATCCTCCGAAAGTATAAATAATGTGGAAAGACAATATACAAATTGGAGCAGTTCATTCTTATCTACTTATATTTTATTAAACCATAATACTTCTAAAGAAAGTATTGAAAAATTATTTCCTGACTTTATTGAAAAAACATGGGACAAGCAAACAAGAGAATCAACTAATTTTAAGTTAACACCGTTACTTGACCTTCATAATGAAGAAACGGACTCAAATCAAAAAGCATTTATACTTATCGCAATAGCTTTGGGGATTCTTTTGATAGCAAGTATTAATTTTGTGAATCTTACAACAGCTAGATCAATAGAACGCGCAAAAGAAATAGGTCTTAGGAAAGTAATTGGTGCATCGAAGTTAAGTTTGATACAGCAGTTTTTAAGCGAATCTTTATTACTGGTTTTTATATCTCTCATTGCTGGACTAATAATAGTGGAAATTCTTTTACCCAATTTTAATTCATTATATAATTTGGATTTACATATAAGTTACTTGGATAATCCTATAATCATTCTGCAGATAATTGCTCTAAGTATGCTTATTGGTTTGTTTTCAGGTCTTTACCCGGCATTTTATTTGTCTAAACTAAAACCTGTTGATTCGCTAAAAGGTGAAAACAGAATAAACTTAAGGAAGATTAATTTACGTCAGCTGCTTGTTACATCTCAATTTGCGATTTCAGTCGTTCTGATAATCGGAACAATTATTATGTGGCAGCAGATAAATTTTATGCGCACGGCCGACTTAAATTTTGATAAAGAACAATTAGTAACAATACCAATTACACTTTCCGATTTCAAAAATAAAGAAGCGGCTCAAACCAGATTGGAATCCCTTAAAAATGAATTGCGTAAAAACAGCAACATAATTTCGGTTGCATCATCTTCGCATGTGCCCGGGATGTGGCAGGATTGGTTTACATTTGTTTATCCATCCGACAGGAATAAAGAAGAAAGATTAAGAATGAGAATTGCAGTTGTCGATGATAAATATTTTGAAACCTTTGGTATTAAATTTTTGAAAGGGAGAAATTTCGATAAAAATATTAAGAGTGATGAGGAAGGTGTAATACTAAATGAAGCGGCATTAAAAGCCATTGGATGGAACGATGTTGAAAACAGACAATTTATACGCGGAGAAAACAGACTTAATCTTTTAGGGGTTGTAAAAGACTATAACTATGAATCACTTGCTGTTGGAGTTGAACCTGTTTTTCATATTTATAGAAGTGAAGAAAATGCCGTTCACAATTATGTCTCAATTAAGCTTGCTTCAAATAATTTTGCCGAAACAGTTGAATACATAAAAGAAACATTTAAAGAATTGGATACTGAAAGAAATTTTGAATTTAATTTTATCGATGAAAGTTTTGCGCGGCTTTATGAATCCGAAGAGCGAATGGCTTCCATAATTTCATATTTTACTATAATAGGTATTATAATTGCAAGTTTAGGGCTATTCGCACTTGCTTCGCTGACTGTTATAAGAAAGAGAAAAGAAATAGGTGTAAGAAAGGTGCTGGGAGCATCAACATCTAAAATAGTATTCTCATTCACAATTAATTTTATGAAATTAACATTGGCCGGAATATTTGTAGCTCTTCCTTTATCATATTATTTGTTGGATGAGTGGCTGAACGATTTTGCCTTCAGAGTCGCTTTAAATCCGATATGGTTTATTTCAGGGAGTCTAGCTGCAATAATTATATCTATGCTTACTGTATTATATCAAGCATTCAAAGCTGCAAATGCCGATCCGGTTAATTCATTAAGAAACGAATAAAATATTTATTCAATAAAGTTATTGAGGGGGAAAATTGCTTAAGAATTATTTTTTTATTGCTCTTAGAAATATATTTAAATACAAAATTTATTCACTCATTAATATTGTTGGGCTGGCTGTTGGAATTACCTGCACGATATTAATTCTTTTGTATGTAACCGACGAAATATCATTCGATAAGTTTCATTCAAAAGCCGATAGAATTTATAGAGTGATAGAATATATTGATCCGGCCGAAAGATCTTCAAGTCTTCCGTTCCCGACTTCAGAGGCAATGCTTACCGATTTCCCAAACTATATTGAAAACTCAGTTAGGTTTTTTAATTTTCAAACGTCAACTCTTACAATAGAATATGCGCCTGAAAACGGACAGCGCCTGCTGTTTAATGAGCCTCATATATTCTTTGCCGATTCCACTTTTTTCAAAGTATTCGATTTTAAATTATTGCAGGGTAATCCCAATGAAGTATTGAATAAGCCGGATTTAGTGCTTGTTACAAAATCAACCGCACAAAAATATTTTGGTAATGACGATCCGGTTGGTAAAAGAATTCGTTTTGAAGGTCAAACAGAATTAACGGTTGCCGGGGTTCTGGAGGATACACCATCCAATTCTCATTTTAAATTTGATTTTATTATTTCATTTGCAACATTAGATCAGTTCGGGTTTACAGGTAATAACGGGGGCTTCAACTGGTATTGGAATCCCTGCTGGACATATATAACATTAAAAGAAGGCGTGAACCCTAAGACGCTGCAGGATCAGTTCCCGGATTTTGTTCAAAAATATTTTCATCCGGCAATTAAAGACTTAACAAGATTGGAACTTCAACCATTAACAGATATACATTTGTATTCCAATCTTGATTATGAAATTGCAGCCAACAGCGACGTTACGCTAGTTTATATTTTCGGGATAATTGCCGTCTTTATTCTTGCAATAGCCGGTATAAATTTTATTAATCTTTCAACAGCCCGGTCGATGAAAAGGGCAAGAGAAGTAGGTGTTCGAAAAGTAATGGGAGCTCTTCCACAGCAGCTCATCGGCCAGTTTCTTGCCGAATCAGTTTTGTTCAGTTTAATTGCAATATTGTTGGCAATTCCGTTTGTTTATTTATTCCTGCCGGGTTTAAATGCGCTTGCTGCAAAACAGATATCATTTACATTTATTACCAGCGGTGTTTTCTGGGCTGCACTGTTTTCAATTGTTGTACTTGTTGGATTAGTGGGAGGAATATATCCCGCTTTGTTCCTTTCATCATTTCAGCCCGTGAAAGTTTTAGCAGGAAAAGTCGGGAAATTAGGATCGGGCGCCATGCTCAGAAAATTATTGGTTGTTGCCCAATTCGCTATTTCAGGGATACTGATAATCGGGACAATAATTACTTATAACCAGCTTAATCATCTAAGAAGCGCAAACCTTGGCTTTGATAAAGATCAGGTTCTCCTGCTGCCGATTCAAAGAACTCCAATTGGAGGACAGCAATACTATCAATTTGTTGATAGAATGAAAAATAGTGAGAATATCATTCAGGTCTCTGCAGGCAATATGGTAATGGGTACCGAAACTCAGACGGCAAGCTACATTATTGAAGGTAAGGACAAGGAAATAATGATGAGTACATATTTTGTAGAACCTGATTTCGGCAAAACATTGGGTATGGAATTTATTGCAGGAAGAGATTTCAGCACCGAGTTCGCTTCCGATACGGCTAGCGGTATTGGGGGAGTAATAATCAACGAATCATTTTTAAAATTAGCCGGCTGGAATACCGATAACGCATTAGGCAAAAGAGTTACAGGCACGCTCGAAGGTGAGATGAGAGTTATTGGTGTAGTTAAGGATTTTCACTATACATCTTTGCGGCAGCCCGTAGCACCTTTTTTATTCGTAATAAATCCGAACTCCCAGGCCAGACAGTTTTTTAGGTCATTTGCTTACATTAGAATCAAGGGGAATAATTATAAGAATGCTATTGCAAATATAGAGAGTATATTTAAGGATTACGTTCCAAACAGACCTTTTGAATATTCTTTTCTTGATGAAAAAATAAACTCGCAGTATAAAGGAGAAGATTCACTTGGAAAGATAGCAACGGTTTTTTCTTTAATGGCAATTTTTGTGGCCTGTTTAGGATTGTTCGGTTTATCTTCCTTTACTGCTGAACAGCGTACAAAAGAAATAGGGATTAGAAAAGTTGTAGGCGCAAGTGTTGGGACTATTGTAATGCTTCTTTCAAAACAATTTTTGATTTTAGTTGCAGTCGCAAATTTAATTGCATGGCCGTCTGCATTTTATTTAATGAATTTATGGTTGAGTAATTTTCAAACAAGAACTAGTATTGATTTGCTTCCGTTCATTACGGCAGCTGTATTTACGTTTGTAATAGCATTTGCCACAATGAGTTTTCAGGCAATAAAAGCCGCGCAGGCAAATCCCGTAAAGTCTCTTAAGTACGAATAGAGTTTCTGAATTTGTTATTTGTTTTTATTGTTCGTCTTCGGACAATCATGTAATAATTCCGAACAGGGTTACTTTATGTATAAGAGAATTCGAATTAAATAAAGAAGAAATTTCAGGCTCGGAATTTGCTAATTATAAAGAATACCCACAATCTGTTTGCCATGCAGCCGGGACCCCAAAATTACCTGGCTGCATTTTTTAAGAAGCAAAACTAGGAGTCTATATGTTTCTTAATTATTTAAAAATTGCTTTAAGAAATTTAGCAAAGAATAAACTTTATTCTTTTATTAACATTTCAGGTCTAGCTTTCGGAATAACCTGCTTCCTTTTAATTTCGATCTATTTAAACAACGAACTTTCTTATGATAATTTTCATAACGAACCGGAAAAGATTTTTAGAATTTTAAGAGATAATGAGGATCCGGATAATCACTATTTGATAGGTTACACTTCAGGTCCTTATGCAAATGCATTAAAAAACGATTACCCTTCTTATATTCAATCTGTAACAAGGGTTATGGCAAACGACGGAGTTGTTGATTACAAAGACAAGACTTTTAGAGAAGAAAGATTTTTCTTTGCTGATTCAAATTTTTTTGAGTTTTTTAATTTCCCATTACTAATCGGCGATAAAAAATCTGTATTAACGGATGCAAATAATGTTATCATATCAAAAGAAACCGCCAAAAAATATTTTGGTGATGCCAATCCGGTTGGTGAGGTAATTACTGTTGATAAAGAAATGCAATTTAAAATTACCGGAGTTTTCGACAATAATAATTTGAACTCTCACTTAAAATTTGATTTTCTCGGTTCTCTACTTCTGATTGAAAAATATAGGTGGTTTTCGGGGTGGTGGAATAACGCACTTTCAACTTATATCAAGGTATCAAACCTCAATGCCGAACAGAAACTTAAAGAACTTTTTCCCGGATTTATGGATAAATATTTCGGTGAGGATTTTAAAAGAATCGGAAATAAAATAGGACTTACGATTGAGCCGTTGGAAGATATTTATTTCAATAATCAAACTCAGTTTGATTTTGCCGATCATGGAAATAAAACTTCGGTTTATATATTTTCGGTAATCGCTTTCTTTATTCTTTTTATAGCATGTATAAATTTTATGAATTTATCAATTGCCGTTTCAGCCGGAAGATCAAAAGAAGTAGGATTAAGAAAGGTAATAGGCGCCGAAAAAAAGAATATAGCATATCAATTTATAGGCGAAGCGATAGTTTACTCTTCAATTGCATTTGTAATTTCAATTCTTCTGCTTGAAATTATACTCCCGTATTTCAATTCGTTTATCGGTAAAACACTTTTTATTAATTATGGCAACATTGGTTTAGCTTTAGCGTCTTTAATATTTATAATAATTGTTGGGATAACGGCTGGCGGATATCCCGCTTTTGTATTATCAACAGTACAGCCGGCGAAAATATTAAAAGACGACGGCGCTTCATTTAAATCCGGCAAAAGCATTTTACGGCGTATTCTTGTCGTTACTCAATTTGCGATTTCAATTATATTAATTATCGGTACAATATTAATCACAAAACAAATGAATTATCTTTCAGATGCGAATCTTGGTTTTAACAAAGAGCAGGTAGTTTTACTAAATGTTGACAATGGAACATTCAGAAAAAACATCCCAAGATTTAAAGAAATATTAGAGAGAGAGTCCGGTGTTAAAAGTGTTACGGCTATGTCGGGGGAACCGGGGGGATTCCACGACAATTATGCATTTAAAATTGAAGATAAAGGAGAAGAATATGTTAGAATGAGAATCCTTCTTTGCGATGAAGATTACTTAAAAACTTTCGGAATAAAAGTAATTGAAGGAAGAGATTTTTCAGAAGATTTTGTTACAGATCAATCCGAAGCTATGATTCTAAATGAAACAGCTGTAAAATCTCTCGGCTGGACTCCCCAAACTGCTGTCGGCAAGTTAATCTTAATTAATTTTATTGAAACGACTTATAGACGAGTTATTGGAGTAGTAGAAGATTATAATTTTACATCGCTCAAAAATAAAATTGAACCGCTCGCAATTGCTGTTAGAGGTGATTTTAGAAAAGCAGCCGTAAAATTAAATGGAGATGATGTTAAAGGTACTCTTAAGACTATTGAAAAAGCTTATGCATCTGTGTCTCCGGGATATCCTTTTGAATATGAATTTCTTGATGAAAGTTTTGATAAGTTGTATAAATCCGAACATGACGCGCAAATTCTGTTCAGAAATTTTTCTGTAACTGCAATTTTAATAGCATGTCTAGGTCTGCTTGGATTAGTAATGTACTCTGCCGAACTTAAAAGAAAAGAAATCGGTATCAGAAAAGTTTTAGGCGCCTCTGTTGCCGGAATTGTAGCTTTAATCACGAAAGAGTTTTTAATTCTAGTCGTTATTGCAAATTTTATTGCATGGCCTATATCTTATTATTTTATGAATGAATGGCTAAGTGATTTTGCTTATAAAATTAATATAGGATTAGAGTCGTTTTTAATATCGGCGCTTATAGCATTTGCTATTGCGGTTATTACAATTGGATTTCAGGCAATAAAAGCGGCGCTCGCTAATCCCGTCAAATCAATAAAATATGAATAAACATGTTTATTATAAGAAAACTTATTAAAACTTCGGATGATATAAATCTTTTTATTATTAGAGTAGTCGCCGGCTTTGTTGTTTTAATGCACGGCTTCCAAAAATTTTTAGGTATGTTCGGCGGGCATGGTCCGCAGTCAACTATGGATTCATTTAACGAATGGTTTGGTTTCCCGCACTTTTTGACATTGCTTGTAATTCTTTCTGATTTTTTCGGGTCATTGTTTTTAATTATAGGGGTCTTTACAAGATTTATGGCAGCTTCAATTTCAGCCGTTATGATAGGCGCAATTATTTTTGTGCACGGAAGATGGGGATTTTATATGAATTGGTACGCCGAACCAAGAGGCGAAGGATTTGAGTTCCATTTACTGGTACTTGCAATAACCGTTGTTCTAATAATTTCGGGAGGCGGAAAATGGTCCGTTGATTATTTTTTGCATCAGAAAATAGCAAACAAAAATTAAAATGTTTCGTCAAATTTTCTGTTCATAACAAAAACATTGGGGGAGATATGAAGGACATTTGTATACCGATTCCGCATTTCGAAGAGAATCAAATCGCTGAAGTTGCCGTAACGGTAAACGGTAAGAAACAGCATTTTAATTTTAGAGTTGAATCTTTTCCTTGGAGCCTGCACACCGACGATAATCAAAATAGAGATGATCCCGATGTTTCGGATAAAATTTTAACTCTTAGGAATATGATTGAAACTTACGACAGAAATTGGGAATTAATTCAAATATTCACTCCAAAGTCGGACTCTCATTTTATTCAAGTTCTTTTCCGTCAGCGTCAAACCGCAAAAATTTCTTAAACTATCCGTTAAAAACGCAGATTAATATTCTGCGTTTTTTTAATTTCAAAAAAATCGATAATAAGATAGAATTTACTTGTATTCTTCCGTGTCGCTATTTATATTAAGTCTAAATAAAATTAGCAACAATGTAATCTTCACTTTTTTGCTGATTATCAAACATTCTTAATTTATTGGAGGAATATATGGGCAGTAAATTTGTTTTTTCTTTTTTGATAATTTTATCTTTATTTATAAATATATATGCGCAGGACGATTTTGAATTTAAGCCTGGCGCAACAATAGGAGGATACGGCGAACTTCATTACAACTACGTAAAACCTGAAAACACAGAAGCCACAAAGTCGCTGGATTTTCATAGATTCGTTCTTTTTTACGGTTACAATTGGACCGAAAAATGGTCGTTAAAAGCAGAAGTTGAACTTGAACATAACTTTGTTCAAGGCGGGCAGGGAGAACTTGAATTAGAACAAGCATATATAAATTATCATCATGCCGATTGGTTTGGATTTCAGATAGGGGTTGTGCTTCCTTCGGTTGGATTAATTAATGAGTATCATGAACCGCCGCTTTTTTTAAGCGTTGAAAGACCTGATTATCACAATAAAATTATTCCAACCACGTGGTTCGGAAACGGAGCATCTGTTTACGGGTTTTATAATGGATTCAGTTATAAAGCTACTATCATGGAAGGATTAAACGCCGATAAATTCAGCGCGTCCGGCGCAATTAGAAGCGGCAGACAAAAAGGATTTAAATCAAACGCGGAAGATTTTTTATACAATGTTAGAGTTGACTATTTGGATATACCGGGATTGAAAGTAGGCGGTTCTTTTACATATAATAACGCAAACGGCGAAACTGTAGATAATGCAATTACTTTAATTGAAGGCCATGCTCAATACAATTCTGACAATATTATAAGCACCTTCGAATTAGGGAATATTTCTTATGATAAAGGAAATGTAGAACAATCTTTTGGTTATTATTTTGATCTTGGTTATAATATTGGCGGCTTGTTAAATTCCGATATGCAGATAATTCCGTTTTTCAGATGGACGCAATATAATACTGCCGCTTCAAGTCCGCTGGGCCTTAGTTTCGAAGAACAATACGAAGTAAAAAAATGGATGATCGGTTTGTCATTAAAACCGATAAGTTCGGTTGTATTTAAAGTCGATTATGCCGTTCAAACATCGGGAGCAAATGACGCTGAAACAAACTTGTTCAACTTCGGCGCCGGATATATGTTCTAAACTTAAAAACTAAATTTTATGAAAAAAATATTAATAATTATATTATTAGCGGCAGTAAATTTTCCGGCAGCTTCCGCCTCAATTAAGGAAGATACTGAATCTCTTATCCGGGAAAAATTAGGAGATTCTATTACTACTGAATTTATTAAATATGAAATTCCAAAAGATATTAAAAAACAGATTGAGACGGAGTCGCGGCAGAAATTCTACGGCGACTTCGTTTATATCTACAAGGTTTTTCAAAATAATAAATTTCAGAATTTAGTTATTGTCGATAATGTTTACGGTAAATCAATGCCTATTACATTCCTAGTAATTTATGATACTAGCGGCGTTATATATTCAAGCGGAATTATTAAATACCGTGAACAATACGGAGGCGGCGTAAAAAGCGGTGAGTGGAATAAACAGTTTAACGGCAAGGACCATAAATCTGTTTACGAAGTCGGCAAGGATATAAGCGCGATTTCGGGAGCTACTATCTCTGTAAACTCAATTACAAGAGGAATAAAAAAACTAACTTTACTCGTTAATAAAATTAAAGATTCTTTATGAAATATGAATTAAATAAACTTGATAAATCGCTTAAGAATTTTCTGGCGTCATTCCTTATTGTTCTTTCAATAGGTGTGGGTGTCGGATTAATATTTGTAAACCAGACAACAAATTTTTCAGCCGAAGGAGCTGTGGAAAGATTTAACGGAAGCGGCGAATACGAGGATGATAATTTTGAAATTAAAGAAAACTATGCAAAATCCGTTTCCGAAATGCTTATGACTACACATAATCATATAATAGGTTTTTCATTTATTTTTTTTATGAACGGACTTATTTTTTATTTTAATTCAATCATAAAAGGATTTTGGAAAAACTTCCTATTAATTGAGCCGTTTCTATCAATTCTACTTTCATTCGGATCTATTTGGGGTATGAGATTTATACACAGCGGTTTTGTTTATGTGACCGTTATTTCCGCAATTTTAATGTATGCTTCTTTTTTTCTGATGGCAGGAATTTCATTGTATGAATTAAAAATTAAAAGAAGTTTATAATTTTATTCAATTGTATTGTTGCTATTTCTATTCCTTTGTACTCTTATTCCGGAAACTTTAAAAATACTAATAAGAAGTATTGCTACTCCTGTCCATTGTACTATATCAAGTATATTATCCCTTAGTATATACTCTAGAATAACCGCGGTTAATGGAAACGCAAGCTCGCATATAGTTGCAACCGAAGCCGTAACATTTTTTAACCCGAAATAATATAAGAAAATCGCAAGTCCGCCAGTTGTAAAAGCAATAACAAGAAATATAAGAATTTGAGCTGCGGTTATTTCAGCTATGGATTTAATCTCTCCAAAACTTAGAATAATGATTAACATTATTATGGATGTAATCGTAAATCTTAGATAGGTACCTAATTCAAATCCGACATTTTTTAAAGCTCTTTTACTAAAAACTGTAGAAGATCCGAAACTTAAAGCGGCAATTAACGCAAACAGAGCCGCATAAGCTGTTTTATCACCTGCATTAACATTCGGTAAATTAGTTCCGAAAGTCATTAAGTATGCTCCAAGGATTGCCCCGGCAGCCCAAAGAAAAAATATTTTAGGCAGTCTCTCTTTCAGTATTATTGCAGCCAGTAAAATTGCGAACAACGGCTGAAGTTTTTGAATAAGTATTACAATGGAAAGATTTACAAAATCTACATAAAATAATGCCTTTGTAATCGCCATTGTTCCTATCGCACCGCCGAACAGCGCAACTCCTCCGAAAGAAAGCCAGTCCTTTGTTTTAAGCTCTTTAAGTTTAGGAATCTGTTTTATAAAAAGCGGTGATAGAATAAGCGCCACAATGGAGCTTTCAATAAAAACTACAAGCGATACCGGGAGAGTATAAAGAGACGGACGCAGAATTATTCCGTCAACTCCCCATAATGCCGCGGCTGTTATTACGAATAACGGCGCAAATTTTTTCATCATTTATACTTATTAATTAATACTTCGGGTTAATATATTTTGAAAGCGAAAGATAAAAAATAAATCGTTAATTAGGATTTATTATTATATGTTTTTTATCTTTTATGTATTACTTTGTAATGCACATGATATTTTTAGACAAACAAAATATATAAACTTACCGCGAAGTTTAATACTTATTAGAAAGGAGTTCACAATGAGTGAATTTATAAATAGAGGATATATTCATCATAATGTTCTGGTATCAACCGATTGGCTTTTGGAACATATTAACGATGAAAATATAAGAATTGTTGAATCCAATGAAGACGCGCTCCTTTACCCGAGCGGTCATATTCCCGGCGCCGTTCAGGTTGATTGGACAGCGGATTTAAATCACCCGGTTATGCGTGATTATCTATTCCGGGATAATTTTGAAGAATTGATGAAAAGAAACGGAATATCGAATGATACTACCGTTATTTTTTACGGCGATAAAAATAATTGGTGGGCATGCTACGCGCTGTGGATTTTCCAGTTGTACGGACATAATAATGTTAAAATTATGGACGGCGGTAGATTAAAATGGATCAAAGAAAATAAACCTTTGACCAAGGATATTCCTTCTTACGAAGTTGCGGAATATAAAGCAAAGATTAGAGACGATTCCGAAATACGTGCTTTCAGAGACGATGTACTCGCCCATATTTCTCAGGGACTTCCATTAATTGATGTTAGAAGCCCCGAAGAATTTTCAGGACAAAGACTGCATATGCCCGATTATCCGAATGAAGGGGCTTTACGGGGAGGACATATTCCCGGCGCGGCCAATATTCCATGGGCAAGAGCAATTAATCCGGATGACGGTACATTTAAAACCGCTGAAGAACTAAAAGCAATTTATGAAGGAGAAAAAAATCTGCATAAAGATGATGATATTATCGCATACTGCAGAATAGGTGAAAGAAGCAGCCATACCTGGTTCGTTCTAACATATCTTCTCGGTTATGATAATGTAAAGAATTATGACGGAAGCTGGACCGAATGGGGCAACCTTGTCGGTGTTCCTATTGATAAATAGATATGAGACGGGAGACACAAGAAATTTAAACACAATCCGCAGGGGCGGATCAAGATGTTAGTATCATTATAAATTATTATTTAATTTCTGTTTGCTGTCTCCGGTTTCCATCTTTCAATTTACGAGAAAGTTTAAATAATTATGAATGTTTATCCTACTAAACTAAAAGATATTATTGATACGATTTCAATGTTCAAAGATCAGAATGATAGAATAAATGTGCTGATTGATTACGCAGAAAAATATAAAGAAGTGCCCGTAAATATTGCTGTACGCCCTTATGCAAATGAACACAAGGTAGAGTACTGCGAATCGGAAGCTTATGTGTGGGCTAAGAAAAATAATGACGGTACAATCAAATTGTACTTTGCAGTTGAAAACCCGCAGGGAGTTTCGGCAAAAGCATTATGCTCTATTTTGGATGAAGGACTCTCCGGTGAAACTCCTGAAAGTATATTAAGTGTTAAACCTGATATTGTTCTTGAAATTTTTGGGCAGTCATTGTCAATGGGTAAAAATTTAGGTCTTACCGGAATTGTACAAATGGTACACCGTTTTATTAAAAGCGGTAGATAATATAGATTTTAAAATTATGGTTTTTATAATCTCTTTTTACAATATGCATAAATATTTGATAGACTTAATATTTACGTTCCGGAATTTTTGCAAAAGTTTTATATACAACTGACAGCTGCTTAACATTTTGAAATTATTTTTCTATTTAAATTATCCTTAATAATTCTCAAATAATTATTCGGCGGTATAAATGAGCTTTATTATTTCAAAATATTTTAGCTGGCTTCAAAAAGATAATCCGGTTGGAGAGGTAGAAAAATATCCTGAAATAGATTCTAACGGTGAAACCTCAGTTAAAGGGATTTATATAATTGGTGATTTAACGGGAATTCCTTTATTAAAACTTGCAGCCGAAAGCGGTAAAAAAATAATTAATATTCTGCTAGAAAACTCCGACTTAAAAAAATTAAAAGAAGAGAATAAGTTAGATGAAATTTATGATGTAATTATTATTGGAGCCGGACCCGGAGGTATAGCCGCCGGACTCGAAGCTTCAAAGCATAATCTGAAATTTAGAATTCTGGAATCAGCTCAAAAATTTAATACAATCAATAATTTTCCGAAAGGCAAACCTATTTTTGCCGAACCGAATGATTTTATTCAGAAGTCCGAATTAAAAATTGACGACGGTACGAAAGAATCCCTCCTTAACAATCTTGAAAATCAAATTAAAAATATTGATCTGCCGGTTGATGAAGGTGTTACTGCGGATACGATTAAAAAAGTCGGGAATCATTTTCTTATCACAACAAATTCAGGCTCATATAAAACATTTAAAGTAGTGCTTGCCATAGGCAAATCCGGCAATGCAAGAATGTTAAATATTCCCGGTGAAAACCTGGGGAAAGTTTATAACAGATTATTTGATCCGGCCGATACAACAGATCATAAAGTATTAATAGTAGGAGGCGGCGATACTGCTCTTGAAACAGCTTATGCCTCTGCTGAATATGCGGAGTCGGTTACAATTTCTTACAGGAAAAATTCCTTCTCAAGGCCAAAAGATGGGAATCTTGAAAAACTGAAAGAACTTGAAACTTCAGGCAAGGTAAAAATTTTATTAGAGACAAACGTAAAAGAAATAAAAGAAAATTCGGTATTACTTTTAGAAAAAAACGGCAATGAAATAGAGATTGAAAATACCCTGGTTTTTTCAATGATAGGAAAAGAACTGCCTGTAGATTTTTTTAAACGAAGTAATATTAAAATGGAAGGGGAGTTAAACCTTACTTTAAAACTTCAATTTGTTTTATTAATACTTGTTTCAGGGATAATTTATTTCGGAAAAAGCAGCGCCGACTTTTATAAACATTTTTTCGATAAATCGGAAGGCTGGGGCGATTTAATTTCTTATTTGTTTAAAGGAGAATTCTGGTACAAATTTATTACGCTACCTGGAGTTTTGGTTTCAACTTTGTCATCCGATTCTGTTAGAATATGGAGCGTTACAAAATATATTAATGCATCTGTTGCTTATCTATCTTTTACATGCGCAGTTATATTAGGTATTTATTTATTGGCAAAATTCTTAAAAGATAATTTCAATTCATTCACATTTGATTGGAAAACTTTTAAATATTTCTATTTTATATTCATCGGTATTTTTTTTGCGGTTGTTTTTTTCGGATCCCGTTATTTCGGAATAAACTTGTTTGAAAAGTCGCAGAGTTTTTATTATACAGGACTCTACTCACTTACAATATTAATTTTTGGATTAAGAAGAATTTATGTAAAACCGACAAAATATATAAAACTTCAAACGTGGAGCTTAATTATTATTCAAGCCTTGCCGCTCTTTATTCTTCCGGAGATTATTTTGCCCTGGCTCGGAAGTTTGGGCGCTCTTGGTACTGAAAACGGATTTATTTTTACTCAAGTTTTCCCTAAAGAAAGTTACTGGCGGGCATACGGGTTTATTTTAGCATGGCCGCTTAATTTCAGTAATCTTTATAACGGCAGCATTACTTCCTTCTGGCTTCTGTTCAGCCTGTTTCAAACATTTTTATTTATTCCATTTATAGTTTATAGATGGGGCAAGGGAGCTTATTGCGGCTGGATATGCTCATGCGGTGCGATGGCCGAAACCTTGGGGGACGAATACAGAACGCTTGCGCCTCACGGACCTAAAGCTAAAAAGTGGGAAAACTTCGGTCAATGGGCCTTGCTTGCAGCGTTTATAATAACAGGATTAAAATTGATTAGTATTCTATATAATATTGAAATCCCTGTTATAAATGAAAAAATATCCCATGCATCCGATTTTCTTCATAAATTTTATTATTTAGGAATTGACGTAATTTTCGCCGGTGTACTGGGCGTTGGAGTTTATTTCTTTTTAAGCGGAAGAGTCTGGTGCAGGTTCGGATGTCCGCTAGCTGCGCTAATGCATATTTACTCAAGGTTTTCGCGGTACAGAATATTTTCGGAAAAGAAAAAATGTATATCCTGCAACATATGTACAAAGGTTTGTCATATGGGAATTGACGTAATGAACTATGCGAATAAAGGAATTCCAATGAATGATGTTGAATGTGTGCGCTGTTCGGCGTGTGTTGTTAATTGCCCCACCCAGGTTTTATCGTTCGGTTCGCTGCCCAAAGCGGATACGGATAATAAATTATATAAAGAAATAGAGCTTCAAATTCTTAATAAAAACGATTGGAGAAGCGGACTGTAATTAATACCGGTTTTATGTATTCTGATTATAAACAGTAGCATCATATAATTTACAAATTACTGTCTGAATTGATGTTTAACTATATATTCAACATATTTACCCAACAATTAACTCTAACTAAGAAATTATTGAAAGCGTATAAATGATAATTCCAGATAATCATATTTTAGTTATTTTCGGCGCGTCCGGTGATTTAACAAAACGTAAATTAATACCGGAGGTGTTTAATCTTAAACTGCAGAATCTTCTGCCTAAGGGATTCGCTATTTTAGGCGTGTCCCGTACTGAAATTTCAGATGAAGATTTTAGGCAGGAAATGAAGTCCGCAATTAAGAAATTCGGCAATAATAAACCGGATGAAAGTATTATTGACGAATTTGTTAAATCAATTTATTATACATCAATAAATACAAAAGAATTTGATGATTATAAAAAGATTAAAGATAGATTAATTCAGCTCGATAAAATTCATAATTCTAATGAAAATTATATCTTTTATTTATCAACGCCGCCGAGTTTATATGGAATTATTCCGCGGAATTTGGGAAAGCATGGACTTAATGATCAATCGGTCGGATGGAAGAAACTTATTGTTGAAAAACCGTTCGGTTATAATTTGAAATCCGCAGTTGAACTTAATAAAATTATTAAAGAATATTTTTTAGAAGATCAGATATACAGAATCGATCATTATCTTGGAAAAGAAACGGTCCAGAATGTACTTGTAACCAGATTCGCAAACGGAATATTCGAGCCTCTTTGGAACAGAAACTATATTCATCATATTGAAGTTACATCTGCCGAAAGCATTGGCGTTGAAGGAAGAGGAGGTTATTACGAAGGCTCAGGAGCGCTGCGCGATATGATTCAGAATCATCTTCTTCAGCTTGTTGGACTTGTAGCAATGGAAGCGCCTTCCTCTTTCGATTCAAACGCAGTAAGAAATGAAACGTTAAAAGTTTTTGAATCCCTTCGTCCTATAAATAAAGAAAATGTCGCAGAACAGGTAATAAGAGGTCAATATATAAGCTCCAAAATTAAGGGAGAAGAAATTAAAGGCTATAGGGAAGAAGAGGGCGTAAATCCCGAATCGAAAACCGAAACATTCGCCGCGGTGAAATTTTATATTGATAACTGGCGTTGGGGCGGCGTCCCTTTTTATATTAGAAGCGGTAAACGTCTTCCTACAAGGGTTAGCGAAATTGTTGTTCATTTTAAAGAAACTCCACATTATTTATTCGCTAAAAGAAACCAAATGGAAGGATGCAATCAGCTCGTTATTCGTATTCAGCCGGATGAAGGAATATTATTAAAGTTTGGCATGAAGGTTCCGGGCGCGGGATTTAAGGTGCAAAACGTAAATATGGATTTTCATTACAGCGATTTATCAAACGCTTATATTCCAACGGCTTATGAAAGACTAATTCTTGATTGTATGATCGGAGATTCAACACTGTATGCCAGAGGTGACGCGGTTGAGGCTGCATGGAAATTTATTGACCCTATTCTTCAAGCATGGGAAGAAGACAAATCAATTAAAATATTCGGCTATCCGGCAGGTACATGGGGACCTGAAAAAGCGGATGATCTAATTGAAGAAGGATATATAACATGGCGATATCCATGTAAAAATTTATCGGACGACGGAAATTATTGTGAGTTATAAATTAAAAATATTTGAAACGCCAGAAGAAGTCGCAAAAGCATTCGCGGAAGATATTAAGGAAACAGTAGAAAAAAATATTTCTGAGAAAGGTGAGTGCAATATTTCACTTTCAGGCGGAAGCACGCCGAAACTTCTTTTTGATATTCTTGCGAAAGAATATTCAGATAAAATTAATTGGAAAAATATTAATTTCTTTTGGGGTGATGAAAGATGCGTCCCGCCAAACGACAATGAAAGTAATTACGGAATGACAAAAAAACATCTTTTTGATTTTATTAATTTACCGGAAGAAAATGTTTATAGAGTTAAAGGAGAAGATGAACCGGAAAAAGAAGCGCTTCGATACGGGGAGTTGATAAAGACTAAGATAAAGACCGGGATTGAGGTTAATAATTTTCCGGTATTTGATTTGATGATTTTGGGAATGGGGGATGACGGGCATACAGCTTCGATTTTCCCGGATATCATTGAATTGTGGGATTCACAAAATATTTGTGAAGTTGCGGAACATCCGGTCACAAATCAAAAAAGAATTACAGTAACAGGTGGAATTATAAATAATTCCAAGAAAATTGTATTTTTAATAACCGGAAAAAACAAAAATTATGTTCTTAAAAAAATAATTAATAAAGAAGAAGATTATTTAAAATACCCGGCAGCTCTTGTTCAACCTGTTTCCGGTGAATTATTTTTTTATATAGATAAAAACGCAGCAATTAATTTATAATCAAATGTAGTGGTCGCATACTATGCGATCACTTCGTGCAGACATAAAATGTGAGAGAAAATTTATGAAACTTACTTTAGGCAAAGAACAAAAAATTTACGATGACAAATTTAAAAAATTAGTCGATGGAAAAGTAATTGAAAGAATCTGGAACAGGGATCACACTGTATGGAGTGATGATCCTACTGAAATTTCAAATAGACTTGGCTGGCTTGACAGTCCGCAGAACTCTCTTAACGTATTAAAAGGAATTAATGAATTTGTCGATTCCGTAAAAAAGGAAGGATTTACAAACGCGCTTTTAATGGGAATGGGAGGGTCGAGCCTTGCTCCCGAAGTTTTTAGATTTACATTTGGCGTAAAAGACGGTTGTTTAGATTTAGATGTTTTGGACAGTACTGATCCGGGAGCAGTTCTCGAAAAAGAAAGAAAACTTGATTTTTCGAAAACATTATTTATTGTTTCTACTAAATCGGGCGGGACAGTAGAAACCATGTCGTTTCTAAAATACTTCTACAACAGAGCTTTAGATGTATTAGGTAAAGATGTTATAAATAAACACTTTATAGCGATCACTGATCCCGGCAGCGGGCTTGAAGATTTAGCAAAATCACTTAATTTTAGAAAAATATTTTTAAATGATCCCAATATAGGAGGCAGATATTCTGCATTATCCTTGTTCGGGATTGTCCCTGCCGCGCTAGTAGGAATTGATGCAGAAAAATTACTCCTCAATGCGTTAACAATGGCCGACGAATGTAAATTAAATTCAGAACAAAACTCAGCCGCTGTTTTAGGTGCTGTTATGGGAGCATTAGGAGAAAACGGTAAGGATAAAATTACATTTATTATGTCGCCAAAAATTAAATATTTCGGAGCATGGGTTGAACAGCTTATTGCCGAAAGTACGGGTAAAAACGGAAAAGGGATTCTTCCTGTGGATCTGGAGGAAATTACCGAACCGATATATTATTCCGTTGATAGATTATTTATATATATGAAATTAGCCGGTGATTCAGAGTTTGATTCGAAAGTTGAAAAACTTAAATCCGCTGGATTTACGGTAATCGAAATAATTCTAAATGATATTTATGATTTCGGCGGTGAGTTTTTAAAATGGGAATTGGCCACCGTTGTAGCAGGATGGGTTCTAAATATTCAGCCCTTTGATCAACCTAATGTTGAATCGGCAAAAATTGTCGCCCGCAGGATGATGAAAACTTATACTGACGAAGGCAAACTTCCGGAACTAACCGCTTCACTTGAAGAAGATGGTATAAAAGTTTATGGTGATATTGAAACTACAAATCTGCGAGATGTATTTATAGATTTTTTAAATAATTACAGCAAAGGTGATTTAAACGGAAACGGAAGAAGTTATGTATCTATTCAAGCTTATATCAAACCTTCTGATGATGCCGCAGAAGCTCTGTTTAATTTAAGAACCGTTATTCAGAAAAAATATCAATTAGCTACTACGGTAGGATTCGGTCCACGTTTTCTACATTCAACAGGACAGCTTCATAAAGGTGATGCCGGAAATGGATTATTTATACAATTTACAGCACATATGCCGGAAGATATTGACATTCCGGAAAACCCAGGAAAAAGAAAATCTTTCTTTTCGTTTGCTGTATTAAAAGACGCTCAAGCATTGGGAGACAGACAGGCATTACTGGATAATAAACGCAAGTTTATAAGATTTGATTTAGGAAAGGATGTAATTGGCAATCTTAATAAATTAGCCGGAACGATTAAATAATAGCAAAATTAGACAATTATGAAATTAAATCCCGGTTTTATCCGGGATTTATTTTAATCGAAAATCATTATAATTATTAACTATAATTACATACTTACTAAAATGAACAATAAAAGCCTAACTGCAATGATATTTTCAGGGCGAGTTATTGAAACTTTTCGAAAAACACTGCGTCATATCACTTCAAAATAAAAAAAATAGTATAGCAAAAAGTAATTACTGTAATAAAAAATCTTTAAAGGGAATTTCATGCAGAATAAATATAATAGATTTCTTAAAAACCGATTAAATACATCGATAATACTTTCTTTTTCCAAATATAATTTTATGAGTTTTGCAGGTGTAATTAAATTGTCAATGTTGGTATTGTTTTTAAATATTATCGCAATCCCTTCCTTGTTGAAAGCACAGAATTGGGAGCAAATTAGTGTAATTGGTTCAAACCAGATACTTTCAATAACCGAGCATAATAATAGAATATTTGCAGTTTCAGCGGATCAAATTTATGAAAGCGATGAAAATGGTAATTCATGGAAACCACTTCCTGTTATACCTATTACTGGAAGCAGTTTCTATACGATTTATTCTTATAAGGGTATTTTGTATATCGGAACAGTCAATGAGGGAATATTCAGAAGTGCAGACCATGGCAATAGCTGGGGAATAATGAATACTGGGCTGCCGCAATCGGCATGGGGAATAGTTGAATTAGCAGCAATAGGTGATAGCCTTTTCGCTGCAACAGATTTTAACGGTGTTTACGTTTATAATCTTTCCGTTAATTCTGGATGGAAAGAATTTAATACCGGGTTATTTCAATTTGGAGCAAGTTCAATTTTTGCTTCCGGCAACTGCCTAGTTGCAAACCTTGGTTACTACCTTTTTGTAAGATCTAATAATCATTCGGAATGGAATACTGTTTTTGTCGATTCAACCGAAATACAGAGGTTATTTTTCGATTTTATAATTCAGGACAATTATTTATTTGCCGGAACTGACAATGGTATATATAGAGGATCTCTTGAAGGTACAAACTGGGTAAGTGTAGATATTGATGCATTTCCAACACGTGATATCGGCGCTTTCGCAGTAGACGGTAACCGACTATACGCAGCATTGCTTTTTGGCGGTGAACACTGGATTTTTTCGAGTGATGACTATGGAGATAACTGGGAAATTAAAGCTCATGAATTTTCATGGTTATATGATATGCTGGTTTTCAAGAATCGTATTTGGGCCGCCAGGTTGGACGGACTTTGGTCTAATAGTATTGACGGGAGTACAAATATTGATGAACCTGTTTCATCGATTCCAGATAATTTTTATTTAAGTCAAAATTATCCGAATCCTTTCAATCCTTCTACAAAAATTGAGTATTCTGTTCCGCAAAATGGTTTTGTTTCAATTAGTGTTTATAATTTATTGGGACAGAAAATTTCGAGCTTGGTGAATGAATATCAACAGAAGGGGAATTATAATATTATCTTTAA
>Ga0180009_10001385_pt1 | contig 29887 bp, 25 predicted proteins | sample OS_PC_MetaG_FD_123537 | JGI IMG/M metagenome (GOLD analysis project Ga0180009, IMG submission 123537) | Groundwater microbial communities from the Aspo Hard Rock Laboratory (HRL) deep subsurface site, Sweden - OS_PC_MetaG | ecosystem: Environmental > Aquatic > Deep subsurface > Groundwater...
ATACCGTCTCTCGGATCATCCCCATAACGTCCGCCACCGATCCGACCTCGGACCCGAAATAGGCCGTTCCGTTCAGGATGCATTCCGAGGCGGTTACCCCGTCGTAGTGACCGCCGCGCACCCTTCCCATGACCAGTGAAAAGGAATTTTGATCCGGCAGATGGGGGTGGCGATAGGTTTTATTGTTTTTCTGTTCCATTTCCAACAAGCTGTCAATGACACGGGGAATTTTTTCTATGGCGCTGATCCCGTTCTGCTCCCGCCCGATCCATCTTGCTCCGGTAGGCCTGGCACGACCCTGTATTTCGATACCCCAGCAAACACTTCCCGCACTTCCCAGCCGGATATGATGCTTTGTCGGTTCGGTGATAATGGCGGCATCCGCGGTGATGCCTCGTTCAATACAGGCAAGGGTTCCGTTTCCGGCATGCTCTTCATTCACCACACTTTCAAAAATTACATCCCCCCGCAGCTTCACATCCAACTCTATTAAACACTCCAGCGCGATTAGGGATGCAACGATGCCGCTTTTCATATCCGATACGCCCCGGCCGTACATGTTGCCTTCTATGATTTCCGCTCCATAAGGATCATGGGTCCACTCTTCCAAGGGTTCAACGGTAACCGTATCGATATGCCCGTTTAGAATAAGGGATCTCCCGCCGCTTCCAGAGCCTTTCCACGTCCCGACAACATTCGGCCGGTTCCTGTAGTTTAAGACCTCATCTTTTCCTGTTTCGATCAACGCTTCGTAAGTCGGAAGATCTTGGTAGGGCAGAATCAAATCGTGCTGCCAGTGGGACGGGTATTGGGCCACATGGGGATATTTTTCGAAAAGGGCTTTTACATCCGGTTCCCAACATTCTACGTTCAGTCCAAGGTTATTCAAATATTCCGCAATAAATTCCTGGGCCGCCGCTTCTTCCCCGGTAGGGCTCGGTATCCGGACCAATTCTTCCAGAAGTTCAATTGTTTTTTGTTTCTTTTTTTCAACTTTTGCCAGGATTCTTTGTTTCATGGTCTCAATAATTCGTGAAGCTGAGTATTGGGGGCGATCAGCATAAAATAACCAAAATCAAGTGCGAATGATTATAAACGGGAATTGTTGATATTTGTCAAAGGAATAAATGTTATAAAACCTATGAAATAAAGTTATTGATAACCGGTTTAAAGTGAGGTGACTATCCTAAATCCACCATCAAAATCGTGGAAATCTTGATAATCAGCAGTTTGATACATATCGTTTTTAATATTAAGGTGCAGGCAAAATTACTGTATTCCCTTATTGGTAAAGGGTTTTATTAAATTAGGTGGTGGATTTCGGCTATTGTTTCATCCATGGCGATTAAATCGATAACGACATGAAACTCAGTCTTCCAATACTGAGGCGCTTGATTATGGAAAGAAAACCCGAGATTTATATAACTTTTATTCATGCAATTCATTATATTTATTATTTTGACTTATTTTGTCTTTGTCGAATATAAAGGCCCAAAATAACAGAGCTTGGTTTGCCCTCAACGCTTTGCGATACTGAGAATTTATAAAACCAATTCCGGATGGAATAATCACCGAAGCGATTGATAGTGTAAAATATAAAAAAAACAGATAGGTACGGAGGAATATCCATGAGCAGAAAACCTTTGTTTAGAAGAAAGACGTCGATCTCGTACAAGACCGAAGAAAAAACCGTCATGCGGGGCTACAACCTGAGTGACCTGGCCGAGGAAGGGTATTCGTTTTGTGATGCGATGTTTGTTCTCTTTCAGAACCGCATCCCCACTGAAAAAGAGGAAGAAATGCTCAAGTATGAGATGGGGGTGTTTCTGGAACATTCCATGTCTCCATCGGCGGTAGGGGCCATCGGCGTCAGCGCCGGCCGCCCCAATCTGCCGGTGGCCGTTGCCGCTTCGATTTCGACCTTCGGCGGTGTTCACGGTCCGGGCGCAGCCCACGGATACATGCTCAACAAGTATCTTGAACGGGCCGAGAAAGAGGGAAAAACCCCGGAAGAGATGGCAAAAACACTCGTGGACGAATATATGGAAGCCAAACGGCCCGTCATGGGCATGGGCCAGCCCCAGCATGTGGACAGCGACCCACGGGCCGAACCGATCCACCTCAAACAGGAAGAACTGGAACTTGAAGGGGTTTACCTGCGTTTCCAGCGTGCTTTGGAAAAATACTTCCATGAACGTCGGAAAGAACAGGGCAGATCCTATGTGGGCGTCAACGTAGTGGGGTCCGGCAATACCGCATTGATGGAAATCGGATTTTCTCCCAATGCCGGTTGGTGCATCGGAAGTGTGACCCGGGGTTTCAGCTGCGCGGCCCACGCCCTGTTCAACATGAAAAAGGGTCGTGCCTGGGGAGCTTCACGGAATGAACCCATGGTGCAGATGATCGATCTTTCCATGATCAAGTACGTGGGTCCTGAGGATCGAATCGTTCCGAAGCAGGAGGAAAGACAGGAATACGCCAAGAAACAGAAAGAAGAGGGGGAATACAAGAAATGGGTTATCTAGAGAAAGAAAAAACCGAGGCGTTGAACAAAATAAAAAAAGAGCGTGGAATCGGAAATCTGGACAGCCCGAAGAATCCTTACGATTACCATGATAGAGAATACGGCACGGTTCCGCAGGATACCGCGCGAGCCCCTTTCCAGTGGGTCTCGGAGGTGGCTTATAAAAACGTTCACCGCATCGTCGCAAGGGGATACGACACCACCGAACTGATGGAAGAAGGATACGGCATCATCGACGTGCTTTTCGTAGATTTCCAGGCAAGGATTCCCACCGTTGAGGAAGAGAAGATGCTCAACTACGTCATGATCCTGGCTTTAGAGGACGGCCTTTCCATGCCTGCCGCCATATCCCGGATCGTTGCCAAATCCAAAACATTTTTAACCCAGGCCTGCGGCGCATCGGTCATGGCTTTCGGCCATGCTTATGGCGCTTACTCTGCCTTTGGGAACCGACTCGAAGATTATCTGAAACGGGTTGAGTCGAAAGAGATGTCCCTTGAAGCAGCGGCAAGGCTGCTGGTCGAAGAGAATATGAATGACGAAGCGCTGGGGGTTTCCGATCTGATGCTCAAGGACCCGGCTGCGAAACGAATGGTCGTCCGGGCGGAAAAACTCGGTGTGGCCGGCAAATACATCACTTTCACAAAGGAAATCGTTAAAGCCGCCCAAGCGGATTCTTCTTCACCCGTGGACCTGGACATGCTCGGCGCCACCGGGGCCGTTATGATGGATCTGGGATTCACGCCGGAAGCCACCTGGGTCATTTTAGCCGTAACCCGCGCCTATGCGGCCGGAGCACATTATATCGAGGAACTGGAGCGCGAGGAGCACACGCGGCTGGGCGAGGAGTTGACCCCTGAAGAAGATTACGACGGTCCGGCTGAACGTGCGGTGCCGCCTTTGAAAGACCGGGACAAGATTGCAAAATCGGCGATTTGCAAAACACCTGAGGAATGGAAGCAACGGTTTGAAAAAATGAAAGCCGTCCACGGCAGCGGATTCAGTATTGTTGAAGAAATAGAGGATCCCAGCAAAAAGTCGGGGATCAAGAAAGTCGGGAAGCTGTAATAATTTAGTATCTTAATTCTGGAATTTGTTTTTTTATGGTAAAACTTTTTTCATCCTGCCACCAAGACACAAAGGCACGAAAAAAAATATAATAATATCTTTGTGTCTTTGTGATTTTGTGGCAAATTGTTTTGGGCACTTTTTCGGTTTATCCGAGTTGGGAGGTTATAAAAAATGGAAGTGGTCAAGCCTGTAAAAAGGAATATTTTGCTGAACCCCGGCCCGGCGACGACCAGTGATGCTGTAAAATACGCTCAGGTCGTTCCGGATATCTGCCCGAGGGAGCAGGAATTCGTGGACATCATGACGAATGTGAGAAAAGAGCTGGTTAAAGTCGTTCACGGCGATCCGGATAAATACACCGCTGTGATCTTCACCGGTTCCGGAACCGTCATACAGGATGCCTTAGTCAATTCTTTGGTGCCGGAGGGTAAAAAAATATGCGTGGTGAACAACGGGGCCTATGCCGCGAGAATGGTGGAGATTGCCGGTTATTACCATATTCCCTGCGTCAACATTGAATTTCCCACTACCGGATTGCCAGACCTGGTGCGCATAAAGGAAACATTGGAACTGGATAAAGACATCGCAGTGGTGGCTGCTGTCCACCATGAAACCGGAACCGGTGTCCTCAACCCGATAAAAGAAATCGGAGAGATGGCCCATGCCAACGGAGCTGTGTTTGTCGTGGACACCATATCCACCTACGGCCTGATGCCAATCCGGATCGAGGATAACAATATCGACTTTGTGATGTCGTCTGCACAAAAAGGCTTAGCCGGCATGACCGGTGCCTCTTGGACAGTGGGCAGGATCGAAGAGATCGTGAAATCAAAGGACTACCCCACACGATCCTATTACTGCAACCTCTACATGCAGTATGATTTTTTTGAACGCGTGGGAGAAATGCACTTCACACCCCCGGTCCAGACCATTTACGCCCTGAACCAAGCTATCAAGGAGTATTGGGAAGAAGGGGAGGATGCCAGATGGGAACGGTTGACCCGGTGCTGGGAGGCCATCCACAAGGGACTGGAAGAGATCGGCCTGGAGTCGGTTATCGATAAAGACATTCAGAGTAAACTTGTGGTTACGGTTAAAGCGCCGGATGATGATAAATTCGATTTCTTCAAACTTCACGACTACTGTTTCGAACGCGGATTCACCATCTATCCCGGTAAAATGTTCGGGCTGAAGACATTCAGGCTGTGCAATTTGGGGCAGATTACCCACAAGGATATTGAAGATTTTTTTGTGGTATTCAAGGAAGCCTTTAAGAAGATGGGGTATTCTATTCCAATTAAGTAATACCTAATCCGGACAAACCGGAAAAGTTACAAGTGAACTAAAGTTTGAAGTGCCCAAAGTTAAGGTATCGCTTCGCGCTATCTTTTTTATAAAATTGATAGAATTCAAAAACTTTAGGCACTTTAGATCACTTTAATCACTTCACACTTTATTTATCTATAAGGATGTCTTTTGCCATAAAATGCACAAAAACCGGTGCTAAGCACCTAACATACGGATAAGGAGGATAAAGAATAACCATGGAAGACAACATTCGGGAAATGTACGAAAAAGCCAGAACAGCTTTTAATACGGTTGAATTTTGGCCCCAGGAAAAGGTGGACGAAATGGTCCTGGCCGTCGCCTGGGAACTCCTCAAGGAGGATAATCGCAAGGCTATGGCCCGGCTGGCTGTGGATGAATCCGGAATCGGGGTTTATGAGGACAAGGTGGCCAAGATCAGGAACAAGACCCTGGGAACATTATGGGATCAACGCGGGGCTAAGACATGCGGTTTGGTGGAAGAAAACAAGGAGTTGGGGGTAAGGAAGTTTGCCAAGCCCATCGGCGTCATCGCCAATGTGGTTCCCTGCACGAACCCGGAATCTACTATCTGCTGCCTTGCACTCAGCACCCTGAAGACCCGAAACGCACAAATCGTCTCTCCCCACCCTCGAACCCCGGGAAGCTCCTATGAAACCGTTCAGCTCATCCGAAAGGCCCTTAAAAAAGTAGGGGCGCCGGAAGATCTCATGCAGTGTAGTAAGAGGACCAGTCATGCGAAAACTTCTGAACTCATGGCCCACTGCGATTATGCCGTTGCCACGGGTGGAGCCGCATTAGTGAAAGTGGTTTACGCTGCCGGCAAACCGTCACAGACGGTCGGCGCCGGAAACGTGGTGTCTTTTGTGGACAGCACCACCGATCTTCCGGCCGCCGCCCATAAGATCAGGTTGTCCAAAGTCGCCAACAACTCGGCATCCTGTTCCTCGGAAAACGCTGTCGCCATTGAAGAAAGCGTATCCGATGCCATGATCGAAGCGCTCAAATCCGAAGGCGGCTATCTGTGCAGCACCGATGAAAGAGAAAAACTGCGGCAGTACATGTGGCCGGACGGCAAACATCTTAATCGGGACATCGTTGCCAAACCGGCGACAGTTATCGCACAGAACGTCGGGCTGGACGTTCCCCCGGACACGAAATTTTTGATGGTCATGGGAGAAAAGATTGGACCGGAAGATCGGTTTTCCGGTGAGAAGATATCGCCGGTACTGACCGTCTGGAAGTGGACCGACTTTGACGAAATGATAGAGAATCTGAAAAAAATACTAAAGTTCTCCGGAGAAGGCCATTCTGTCTCGATTCATACCGAGATGGACGAACGGCGGGTCAAGCTGGCCCTCCACGCCAATGTGGGGAGGGTGGTTTGCAGCATGCCTCACGCCCATGCGAACAGCGGCGGGTGGAACTGCGGGCTGCCCACCACCGATTCGCTGGGCTGCGGCTCATGGGCGGGAAACATTACCAGTGATAATATCAACTGGAGCCAATTCCTAAATTACACGCTAATGGCCATACCAAAAAAAGAGTACATCCCCAGCGAAGAAGAACTGTTCGGGGGGTATTTGAAGAAATGGGGAAGAGAGTGATATGAGGCGGGGGAGAGTCTTACTTTAGGAACACCTAACCCGGACAAGCCGGAAAAGTTACAAGTGAACTAAAGTTTGAAGTGCCTAAAGTTAAGGTATCGCTTTGCTCTATCTTTTTTTATAAAAAGGATAGAATTCCACGACTTTAGGCATTTTAGGCACTTTGAATTCTAGGCACTTCTTTGAGCAGTTTATTATTGCATTAAGATATATGCTGCCCAAAAAAACACAAAAATAATTATTCAGGCACTAAATGATAAAGGCGATTGTTTTTGATTTCGGTCAAACCCTTGTGGATTCGGCAAACGGGTTCCGGTCGGCGGAAAATGATGCCCAGAACCGGATTTTTTCGGATCTTCGGCAGCCGTCATGGGATGGGTTTCTTTCGCAATATCGGAAAATCCGAAAAGTTTTCCACCAAAATTCACGATTTTCACGGAAAGAGATCTGGGAGGCTATATATATTCACTTTGAGCATGAACCGGACACGAACCGCCTTGAGCGTTGGGAGAGCGAATACTGGAACCGGGTCAAGACAGAGACTACCCCGTTTCCCGAAACCGTGCACGTGCTGGAAACCCTGTCAAAGTACTATCAGTTGGCACTGGTGACCAACACCCAGGGACAGAAGACTCAGGGAACGCACCGGATCAGCCTGTTTCCCGAGCTTGAAAAATATTTTAAAGTCATCGTCGTGGCCGGTGAAGGCCAGGTGCCGCCCAAGCCGGATCCTGTCCCCTTCCGATTGTGCATGGAACGGCTGGGAATAGCCCCGTCGGAAGCAGTCTTTGTGGGTGATGACTGGCGGATCGATATCTGCGGCGCTGGAGATGCGGGCATCCAACCCATCTGGCTCAGGCACCATTCGGTAAGCAGAAACTGGCCGGATGTGGAAACCACCGTGCCGATCATTGAATCCTTGAACGACCTGCTCGATCTCCATCGACTGCTGTCTTAATCCGTATAGATCGAAAAAGTAAAAACCGCCAAAGATGAACACCGCTGAAACGCCAAATAAGATCTCCAAATATACGTCTCCTGAAGATGCTAAAGCGACCGTGTTGAATCACATCCGCATGGTCGAACTGGAATCGGCATCTGCTGCCATGGAGACGTTTAACGTATCACTTTCCGGACTAGACCTTGAGCCCATCATCGAATCTTTCAAAGCTGCTGCCGAACGCGAACGCTCGAAAGGAGAAATAAGATCCGCCAACCGGCTCGGCCGCCGGATAAAGGCCTTGGGGGTTTTTCGCGATCATGGGCTCAATCCTAAGCGATTGATTGCCCCGGTCATACTTCCTGAGGGCTACAACGGCAGAATTCTTTTGATGACAATTACCGGGGGAGTCTTGAATGGCTGGTTGTGCCTACGCTCCGGGGGCGACCGGCACCGGGAGATATTAACGGACACTCAAGAGGCGATTCTGGATCTGGGATTTGAAAACGCCCTGGTGGATCCGGTGGGAGGTGCCTTTGTCCGGTTCGAAGACAACAATTCCATCGAAGTATACGGAATCAGCGATGAGTTCGGTGGTTGCGACAAACAATCGGCGGCAGACCTGATCCGACAGGCCTTTCCGGGAAGAAAGATCGTTATCGGGAGATAGGGTTTTATCCGGTACGCGGTCATCGGGGGCTATGGATTTGGAACTCATAATGGTGGAGTTTGCATCCATGTGTTGTACAGGTCTCGGGTCTTTTTTCAAATAATTAAGAACAGGCAATGAATCAAGGAATCCTATTTGCCCTGCTGAGTTTGATTTCTGCAGGAATCAATGATGTGGTTTTCAAGAAATATTCCCAAAAGGACCGTTCACGAGGTGTTTATATTTTCGGAATCGGCATCATATGGACGGCCCTGCAATTTGTAACCTTTAAACTTAGAGGGACTTCTTTTGTATACACGGGAATCGATATCGGTTTTGGATTATCGGCGGGGATTTTCCTGACCCTTTCAAACATTTTTTTGATTGAAAGTTTCACACATCTGGAAGTCGGCCTGGGTTCAACGCTTTACAGACTCAATACCATCGGCGTAGTGATTTTATCCTTCTTGTTTTTACATGAGCCTTTGGGGACAGACAAAGTATTGGGGATCTGCTCCGGCATTATCGCCGTGATATTACTCTATCAAAAAAAGCAGATTCCGTATCAAGTCTCAAACGGGAATTTGTTTTTTATTATTGCGATTCTGGCCTCCTTATTCAGAGCCATGTATGGGGTCGTAACCAAAGCGGGGTTGATGAATGAGGCTGATCCACAGATCATCCTTTTGATAATATCGTCATGCTGGATTCTGGGTGGGATTTCCTATGCCCTGTTCAGGGAGAAGCGGTTTAAGGTAACGGGAAAGAAACTCTTATATTCCATAATATCCGGCGGATTAGTATTTCTCATTGCCAACTTTCTGATGCTTGCGGTTACATACGGACAAGCGAGCATTGTGATACCCATTGCAAACATGAGCTTTATCGTCGCCCTATTTTTATCAGTCGGAATGAGGATGGAACGGTTTACACGTATGAAGGGGATTGCCACTATTCTGGCCGGAATATCGATCCTTCTGCTTTCAAATGCCTGACACGGGTTTTGAACCGATCAATTTGTGTCTTTCTTTCATATAAAAGGGTATCAAAAAAGAATATACATTCTCTAGTTTGATCTCTAATAGATGATTTTGTATTATTGATGCTGTGAGAAAATGGGAGAAGGCTATCTCTGTCATAACAGTGGAATGTTCCTATGAATTTTACTCACCTCAAAGCATTTTTCATTGTGGCCAAAAATCGAAGCTTTACCCTGGCGGCACAACGACTCAATGTTTCCCAGTCGACGTTAAGCATGCAGGTCCAAAGTTTGGAAAAATATTATGATCTTCCACTGTTTAAGAGGACCCGGAAGGGTGTTGAACTCACCGATGAGGGAGAAATACTATTTTCATATGCAAAAAAGCTCTTTTCATTGGCTGATGAGATGGAAAGCGCTCTTGAAGATTTGAATACATCTCAATTGAGAAGGTTGAGGGTTGGTTCCACTCGGCTGTTTGCCCATTATGTGCTTCCGGATGTTGTTCTGGCTCTGAAAGAAACAAACCCCGGCTTGAAACTACAACTCTACACCGGACTCTCAAGGGAAGTCCTACAGAAAGTGATTGATTTTGAATACCATGTAGGCGTCAATGGCAGAGTGTCTTATCCGGGAAATATTATTTTCAAACAAATCTCAAAACAAAAACTTTATTTTATCACAACCGATAAAATGAAGGATCAAATATATTTAAAAGACTTGTCAAATTACCCCCTTATTTTAAGAGAGGAAGGGTCCGCTACTCGCGAATATATCATCAATGAATTCACCCGTAGAAATATACCGTTGAATATCGTCATTGAATCCCAGAACCCGTCTAATATTAAGAACATGGTCCATTTGGGAATAGGGGGTGCTTTTTTCCCTGCCTACACCATCGCTGAAGAGGTGAAGGAAGGCAAATTTAATAAAATTGAAATACTGGATGGCTTATTTCTTTACATTGATGTGATCTATCTAAAGGAAAGAAAAAAGTCGAAAACCGTTCAAAGCTTTGTTTCAAGTGTCAGTCGATATTCTTTTTCTTAGTTTTCATGGACTAACGAATACCGAAGTTGCCGGATCAATGAATATCTTATAGGCGAAGTCCCATCCAAAGTCGTATGTATCTTTCAGGTTGCATCCGTATCTATCTATTTTTTTGATAATTGAATCAAAATTATATATTTGCCTTCTTGAATGGGTTTTTCTATTTTAATATGACTCAAGTGCGAATCGGTTGTTTGGTATTGATACATCGAATCAATCAATAGAGTGAAAATCAATACGTTTTTATGATAGGGAGGCGTAATGAGTCAATCGTCAAAGCCCAACATGATCTTTGTTTTCGCCGACCAGCTGCGGGCATCTTCGATAGGGTTTGTCGGTGAAGAGGATGTGATTACACCTCACTTCGATCGGTTTGCCAGGGAAAACGCTCACTTCAGTACGGCCGTATCCGTCTTTCCCGTATGCACACCGTATCGGGGCTCCCTGTTGACCGGAAGGACACCGACATCCACGGGTCTTGTATTAAATGATCTTGCGCTTTCCACAGATGAGACCAGTATCGCCCATGTCTGCAGAGACGCCGGATACGAAACGGCTTATATCGGAAAATGGCATCTGAACGGTACGGACCGGAAGGCATGGATCCCGCCAGGTCCAAGAAGACAAGGATTTGACTACTGGGCGGTCGCAAATTTCGATCACAATTACGACAATTCCGTCTATTTCGAAGATACCGATGAACCGAAGGTGTGGGAGGGATACGATGCAGAGGCCCAGACCACGCGTGCCATCGATTATTTGCGCAACCGGGATAATTCCAAACCGGTATGTTTGTTTCTATCCTGGGGGCCGCCGCATCACCCGTACCACACGGTTCCCCAAAAATATTTGGACATGTATGATCCGGAAAAAATTCGCGGAAGACCCAACTGTCCGGATGTTCCAAGGAAGGAATTGCAGGGGTATTACGCCCAAACCACCTTTTTAGACGATCAATTCGGCAGATTGGTTCAATCCGTGGATGATTTGGGTATTAAGGATAACACGATTTTGGTCTTTTCATCGGATCACGGAGACATGCACGGATCCCAGTGCGTCTATAAAAAGCAGTGGCCGTGGGATGAGTGTATCAAGGTTCCCTTTCTGATGAATTATCCGAAAGTGATAAAACCCGGCACCGTGTTTAAATTTCCCATCAGTGTCATCGATGTAATGCCCACCCTTCTCGGTCTTGCCGGAATAGACGTTCCGGATACCGTTGAAGGGGTGGATCTGTCTCCATATATCCGGGGCGAAAAGGACGATCCGCCTGAATCGGTCCTTTTCATGAACCCGTGTTCCTTTGAAATTGGAGACGCCCGGGGTGAGGACCAGTACCCCACCTATCAGGGAAAACAGATGCAGTATCGCGGGGTTCGAACGGACCGCTACACCTATGTAAAGACCATTGAAGGCCCCTGGATTCTTTACGACAATCTGGTGGATCCGTATCAAATGGCCAACCTGATCGATAAGCCGGAAATAAAAGAGATTCAAGACAAGCTGGAAGCCATGCTGGCGGTGCATATGGAAAAAATCAGGGATGAAATACTTCCCAATGAGGCCTATTATAAAAAATTCAACCTCGAAATCGACGAACGCGGAAAAATTGTGGGGATTGTTGAAAATCCGTACGATCTTAACGGACACCGGCAGGCATCCTGGAAATTTAAAAAATAATTATGGGGGGATAGGAAACCCCTCGTGTTCGTTTCTTTAACCAAAAGGAGGTAAAAAAATGAAGAAAAATCGTATTTTTTCTCTTATTCTTGCGGTTCTCATGATTGTGACGCTGTCAACGGCCTGGGCGGGGTACCCTGAAAAACCGATTGAACTGATTGTTCCGTTCGATGCGGGCGGATCGACGGACCTTGCAGCTCGCGTGCTGGCATCGGTTATCCCCACCTATCTTGGCCAGCCTGTCGTCGTCATCAACAAAAAAGGCGGTGGTGGCCTGATTGGTATGAATTATGTTCAGAAAGCGAAGCCGGACGGGTATACGATGATGGAGGCGACCATCGGACCACTTACGATATATCCGGCTTTGCACAAGAAGTCTCCCTTTTCTTACAAGGACTTTAAAGCGGTGGCCAGAACCGAGGTGGTCTCGGCTGTATTGGTAGCCCGGCCGGACAAGCGCTGGAAGGATCTTAAAGGTCTGGCCGAATTTCTAAAAGGGAATCCGGGAAAATTAAAAATCGCCATTGCCGGGCCGGCATCCCTTTCAGATCTTGGGATGAAGTCATTTCTGGCTGCAGCCGGCATCCCCATCGAAAATGCCATCGGCGTTCCTTTCAGCGGCACCGCCGAGGCACTTGCCGCGGTTCTCGGAAAGCATGCCGATATTTTGTATGCCAACCTAACTCCCTGTTTTGATCATATAAAAGCCGGAAATCTGGTTGCGCTCGGCACCAGTACGGAAAAGCGTTTAAAATCCTTGCCCGATGTACCGACATTTACCGAATTGGGATACCCGGAAGCAAATGTGATGGGGTGGAAAGGTGTTGTCGGACATGGAAATCTTCCCGACGACATCGTTAAGATATGGGGCGATGCCATTCAAAAAACCATGAAGAACAAGGCATGGACAAACCTCCAGAACAAACTAGGATCGATTCCAGCCTACCTCGGATCTTCCGATTTTGCCGCATACATGGAATCTCAGTTCAATGGCTTTAGAAAGATTGCCATCGACAATAACCTGTTGACGGATTAAAAAAACGCTTAAAGCCACCTGCACGGTCTCATTTGTTCGGGTGGCTTTAATTTGTTTGGCCGGTCCACTTATTCGGAGTATTAAAAAAGATGGACAAAGAGATTAAATCGAACCTTGTATTAGCGGTTGTGCTCATCTTTTTTTCCGTACTGCTTCTGTTCGTTATCATCCCCTCACAGATTAATGAACCTGGTTATATCAAATCGAAATATTTGTCCCCTGCCTTTGTCCCCAGGGTTTTTACAATTTATCTTGGGTTTATTGCCCTTGTCCTGTTCTTTCGATCAGTCTCTCATTTGAAAAAATCTTCATCAAAAAAAGAGAGTCAATCGTCTGAAATAGAGACCCCGACGGAAGCGGGGCTACAGGGGCAATGGATAGCCGTTTTTATTTGGATCTCATGTTGCTTCTTTATACTGGCGGTTGAATTTTTCGGTTTTCTGATCCCCAGTATCTTATTTTTGGGTGCCCTGATGGTCTTTTTCGGACAGAAAAAGTGGCTCCTTGTTTTGAGCATCATGGTCCTTGTTCCACTTCTTCTTTACCTGTTTTTACACGATATTGCTCAGGTGCAATTCCCTAAAGGAATTTTCTTTAGCTAGGAGTGTTTCAATGGCTGATCACTTGTTGCTGGGATTCCAGCTTTTTTTTCAATGGAAAGTATTACTTAGCATGGTTTCCGGGGTGTCGACCGGAATCGTGATCGGCGCCTTGCCCGGTATGACCGTTGTCATGGCTGTATCACTCGCCCTGCCGTTTACCTTCTATATGGAACCCGTGGTGGCCATTTCTTTTTTGCTCGGCATATATAAAGCCGGTGTTTACGGCGGTTCCATATCCGCCGTGCTGATCGGCACCCCCGGCACTCCGGCCTCAGCAGCCACAATCATGGACGGATATGCCATGACCCGGAAGGGGCTGGCGAAAAAAGCCCTGGATATGTCTCTTTATGCATCGGTTATTTCAGACTTTCTCAGCGACATCATTACGGTTTTGGCAGCGATTCAGATTGCCCATCTTGCCCTTATGATCGGACCGGTGGAGTTTTTTACGATCATAATTTTTTCATTGACCATCATTGCGGCGGTTTCGGGCAAATCTCTCATCAAGGGGCTTATTTCAGGGGGGTTGGGCCTTCTGCTGGCAACCGTCGGAATGGATTCTTTATACGGGGTCACCCGCTTTACCTTCGGGAACATCAACCTGACCGGTGGATTCAACATCATTCCCGTTCTCATCGGCCTGTTTGCCATTCCGGAAATGATTATGCAGTTAAAGGAGAAAAAGCTTCACCCGGAAAAGACAACCATCATCGATACGGATGTCGTGGTCAGCACGCAGGAAAACAGGATTACCTGGAAAGAGTTTAAAGGGGTATTCCGGACCATTTTGCGCGGGTCCATCATCGGAAGCGTTATCGGAATTATTCCGGGTGTCGGGGCGGCTCCGGCAGCCTTTATCAATTACAGCCGGTCAAAAAAGGTTTCAAAACACCCGGAAGAATACGGCAGCGGCTCTTTGGAAGGGGTTGCCGCTGCAGAATCGGGGAACAACGGCGTATGCGGTCCCACGCTGATTCCGCTGCTTACCCTGGGAATCCCCGGGGATAAAACCACGGCTGTCCTGCTGGGGGCTTTTGTTATCCAGGGGCTTACCCCCGGACCGCTCTTATTTCAAAAACACATCGACATTATATACGGCATCTTCATCGCCATGCTGGTTATCAATGTCTTTGTTTTTGGAATCGGAAAGATTGCCTTAAAATGGGCGGCCCGCATCAGCCACGTTCCAAAAGAAATCATGTTTTCCGTTGTATTTATTCTGTGTGCCTTCGGCAGTTATGCATCCAACAACCTGTTGTTTGACGTGTGGGTGATGGTCATCGTCGGTGGTGTGGGGTATCTGATGCTGATTTCCGGACTTCCCCAGGCACCGTTTGTCATCGCTTTCATCCTGTCGCCATTGTTTGAAAACGGCCTCCGGAGGTCCCTAATCATGTCCCAAGGCGATTTAACCGTTTTTGTAACACAACCGATTGCATTGGCCTTTATATTACTGACGCTGTTCTCCGTAATATTTATCGTTTGGGGAAAGAAAAAGGAGTCGGCGCTGCCCGAAGAAGAATAAAGGAAGCGATTAAAAGTTGCGCCACTAAAGCACAAAGACACAAAAAAATGGAATCTATATAATTAGAATATTATCTTGGTGTCTTGGTGTCTTGGTGTCTTAGTGTCTTGTGGCTGGATGATTACGGGAGAAGGAAAATCGTGTATCACATCAAACAAGCGGATATCGTGATTATCGGGGGTGGCGCTGCAGGCTCCATGGCAGCCATCTACGCTCACCGTACGGATCCAAACCTACGGATTGCCGTTCTCGATAAGAGCAAGCTGGAAACTTCGGGTGCTGCCGGCCGGGGTATGGACGGGCTCAACAACATGGCCATTCCACCGGCCAGCGAGCCCGAGGATTTGGTTCAATTTTATACATTAATCACCGAAGGGGTTCTGGACCAGGAAGCCTCTTACGAATTCGCGAAACGCTGCCCCCGGGCCGTTGCCGACCTTGAAGAAATCATGAATCGAAAAAAGGGCGATCTTTTCCCGGTGGATGAAAAAGGTAACTATCAACTCATCGACATGCACGGCATCGGCAAACCGTTTTTACTTCCCATGGACGGTGAAGAAATGAAACGCGCGATGGCCCAAGCGGTCCGTTCAACCGGTGCGGCGGTTTACGACCGGACACCCGCCATAAAAATTGTAACCGTCGATAATCGGGTTGCAGGGGTATTGGGGTTTAACATCCGAAACGGCGAGTACTATTTCTTTAAGACAAAAGCAGTCTGTATGACCGCAGGATGCGCCGGGCGGATGGGGCTCGGCAACTCGGGATATCTGGCCGGCACCTATGAATTTCCGGGGTGCAGCGGAGACGGGCATGCCATGGCCTACGATGCCGGAGCCGAGTTGGTCAACATGGAATGTTTTCAGCTCAGTGCAAAGCTTAAAGACCATATGGGACCCATATGCGGTTTTGTGGCCGGTCCGCGGGGTGCTCGCACTGTCAACCGGGTGGGTGAAAAATCCTGGATCCACCCGTATTCGTCCGGAGACAGCCGCCTGGGGGTCTGGAAAAGTTATGCCGAGGGCAAAGACCCTCTTTTTATGAACATGGATCACCTTCCTGAAGGAAACGTCAAGGTGATAGAAAAAATCCTATTCGGTACCGAACGTACCAGCCGTCGCCTTTTTCATAAAAACCGCGGCCAGGACTATCGCCGCCCCAAATCCGTTGAGGTGGAATTTTCAGATGATATCAGCATCTGCGGCGGACACAACAGTTCAGGCGTTTTAAGCGATTGCAACGGTGCAACCTGTGTTCCGGGTCTTTATGTTGCAGGGGATGTGGACGGCGGGGTTCCCCATTCCATGTTGGGTGGCGCCATTGCCATGGGAAGTCTTATCGGCCTTCGCGCCGCCCAATATGCGGCCAATGCGGATATGGCTTCCATCGACGGCCTCAAGCATTGGATCCATGATGAAATCGAAACCTTTGAAGCCCCTTTGAAACGGGACCGCGGCCTGCCCACCCATCTGGTGGAAACCAAAGCAAGAAGCCGCATTCTCTATTATCTTAAACCGCCAAAGAACCCGGATCGCTTGAATATCGCTCTGTGGTGGATGGAGCGAATCCGCAGGGAAGATCTTCCGAGGATAAAGGCGGCGGACTACCACGACCTCCTGAAGGCACACGAAATCAAAAGCATCCTCCTGGTGGGCGAGATGATGGCCGGCGCATCTCTTTTTCGCGACGAAAGTCGTTGGGGGTATTTCCACTGGCGCCTTGACATTCCCGAGAAAAAGCCGGACTGGGAAGGTTGCTGGGTTGTGACGCGTAAAGGGGTAAACGGCATCGAATACGTAAAACGAAACGTTCCCCCCTATAAGTGGGATTTTTCCACTTCCATGGAATACAAGTATCCGGAATTATCGTTTGATGCCGGAATGCCGCCGGCAAAGCCCTCGCCCAAAAGGCTTGAAGACGGGGATTCTTGGACCCTCGGACATATTGAAAAAGAAGGTATGGATACACCCAAAAGATTCATGCCGAAAAGGGAGGGGTGAGGACATGGAAGATGCCGACGGCGGGCGATTCAATGAATCCGCTTATGCCTGGTTGGAGATAGACCCGGAAAGATGCAATAAATGCGGCATTTGTGTGGATATGTGCCCCATGGATGTGTTGCATTTCGGTCGCAAAGGCTACCCATACATGCGGTACCGGGACGACTGCTGGTACTGTGATGTATGCACGTTCATGTGTCCGCGACAAGCGATAACCATGACGGAGTTGCCGTATCTGATTAGTTAGTGCCTAAACCCGGACAAGCAGGAATTGAATATTGATTATTGAAAATTGAATCATATCTTCGTGTCTTGGTGACTTTGTGGCAAATTATTTTAGGTACTTTTCCGGTTTGTCCAGGTTAGGCTTGATTTTACATTAAGCTTAAGGAATTAGATCATGTGTGGAAGAGCAAACGGTCATCTTGACTATCTTACGGAAAAAGAAATCGGTTCGGTTGCCATAACGCCATCGGATGCGGTTATTGCCGGAAGTTACGGTACCTGGACACTGACCTACACCGTCGGTAAGTACGGTCTCGATGTGGGCGGGGGGCTTAAGATCGGAAACAGAAGAATGAGCGACTGGGGAACGCCCCAATTCCACGACCCTAAAGCTCCAAACTACATCACGGTCAGTTGTTCGACGCCGGCCGAACTGAGCGTGCGGTACGATTCCAGAGGATACATTCGCCCCTTTCGTGCAGTGATTATCGTTGATGTAGAGAAAGGAGCCCTTTATCCCGGAGACACCCTCACGGTGGTTATGGGAGACCGGTCCGGCGGTTCACCCGGCAGGCAGGTCCAGACCTTTCCGGAACGTGAATGTTTATTTGCGGTTTTCGTGGATGCCTTAAGCAGCGGCCTCTATCAACGCGTGCCTCAAGTATCGCCAATGTTGTGCATTGTAACGGGAGGTGCCGAAAATTTTGTCCTGCAGGGACCTTCAAAAGTGGTCTCCGGAGAATCGTTTCGGATAAAGGTGCATGGCTCAGACGGGTTTGGAAACCCCACACCCACAGACATGAACGATCTAACGGTTACAACGGATCCGCCCATTGAATTTTCCTTGAAAAAAGCCGACGGTAGAACCAAGTGGATGGATGATATCCGTATCTTCGAACCGGGTGTCCACTATCTTGATCTGTGCACAGGTGACAAGGTGCTGGCGCAAAGCAATCCGATCATAGTCTCTTCAAAACCGGAAACCTATGGTCTTTATTGGGGAGATACCCAAGCCCAGACCGCTTCAACGGTGGGCACGGGTACGGTGGAAGAGTATTATCAATATGCCAGAGATGTGGCTGGCATCGACTTTTGCACGCACCAGGCCAATGATTTTATGGTAAGGGATGAAGATTGGCAGGATATCATAAAAGAAACCAAACGGTTCTATGAACCCGATCGATTTGTCAGTATTCTCGGGTACGAATGGTCGGGAACGGCCGGGGCCGGAGGGGACCGAAATGTTCTTTTTCAAGGGGATGAGGCTCCCATTTACCGGAGCAGCTCGTGGCAGGTGGATAAAGCGGATCAATCGAGCGAACGGCCGACGGCAAAAGATTTGCAAGCCGCCATCCGTAAGTATCGGGAAGAAAAAAATGAGCGCGTGGTGCTTATCCCCCACATCGGCGGGCGCAGAACGGAAATAGAATCCGTTGATCCGGAGCTCGAGCCGGTTTTGGAGATTTGCTCCTGCCACGGGATATTTGAATGGGCGATTCACGACGCACTGGAGCGGGGTCTTCGGATCGGGTTGATCGCCGCCAGCGATGACCATACCTGTCGGCCGGGCCTGTCCTATCCGTCTACGCCCGAGATGGCGATCCAGGGGGGGCTCAGTGCCGTTTACGCGAAGGATCTCACCCGGGAATCGATCTTGGAAGCATTTTCATCCCGGCGTTGCTACGGAACCACCGGGGAAAGGATTAATGTTTGGGCTGAGGCGGACGGAAATCCCATGGGATCCGAATTTACTGCCGACCACACGCCGAAAATCCGTGTCAAAGTAGCCGGCACCGCACCGTTGGAAGAAATCCGACTCTATAACCAAACCCGGCAAATATTCAGCATGAAACCGAATCCACCCCAACGGGACAAGCGTCGTGTTCGGATTCTCTGGACCGGTGCACGGGGCCGTGACCGGAATCGGTACACCGTTTGGGATGGAAAACTTTCCCTTTCAAAGGGGCAAATTCTTTCCGTAAAACCGCTTAACATGTACACCCCAAAGGAAGGAATCATTGACCGGGATTCCACCGGATTATCCTGGCGGTCCATCACTGCCGGGCATCATGTCGGCGTCCTTTTGGAGGTGGATGCGCCCGATGATGCAACACTCTTTTTTGAAACCGACCCGGCAATCTTTGACTTCCAACTGGACCGGGTCCGCAAAGAAGACCTCCATGTGGATGCCGGCGGCCAAGGGCAGGCGGTGTGTGTATCGACGCTTCATTGTGAAGGGGAAGTCAAACAAGCGGAATTTGATTTCGTCGAAAAAGACCTACTGCCCGGTAGCCATGCCTATTGGGTGCGTGTGGTTCAGACCGATTTCCATCGGGCCTGGACCAGCCCGATATTCGTGGAGGTGTCGAACTGATGGACCCAGGGGGAGCTGCCGGCACTTCGATCATGCCGCCCCCTAAGCCGTTTTCCCTCCTGATTAAACCCGCCTCCGCCGACTGCAATCTCCGGTGCGCATACTGCTTTTACCTGAGCCGTTGCGCGCTATACCCTTCCGTTAAAAAACACCGGATGTCCAAGAGAACCCTGGAGTTTACTATACAACGTTTCCTATCGATCCCCCAGGTCACCTATCCCTTTTGTTGGCAGGGCGGCGAGCCGACACTGATGGGCGTCGATTTTTATCTACGCGTCGTGGATTTGCAGAGACGGTACTGTTCCCCCGGCAGCCGCATCATCAACACGTTGCAGACCAACGCGATTCTTCTGAATGATCGTTTTTCAAGGTTTTTGTCCGATTCGAACTTCTTGGTGGGAGTCAGTCTCGACGGCCCCGCGGATATCCATGATTATTATCGAAAAAACAGAGTCGGCGAAGGGCCCCATGCAGACGTAATCCGAGGCCTTAAATGCCTGAAAAAAAATCATGTAGAATGCAATATCCTCACGCTCGTCACCGATGCCAATGTCAACCGTGCCAAAGAAGTATACACGTATCTCAGGGACGCCAGCTTCCTTTACCATCAGTATGTCCCCTGTGTGGAATTCGATGTCAAGGGCCGGCCGGTCCCATTTACGATTTCCGGAGAAGAGTGGGGGCGGTTTCTTTGCGATATCTATGACGAATGGATTGAACGTGATACGCGGACGGTATCCATACGGTTATTCGATTCCATTATCGCCTATCTGGTAACCGGCACTCATGACAATTGTCAAATGGGATCAAATTGTTGCCGGTATTACGTGATCGAATACAACGGTGATATCTACCCCTGTGACTTTTTTGTGAATCCCGGCTTGAAGCTCGGCAATACAAGAACCGACACGTGGGAAGACATCGGCACGTCGAGCCGGTATCGAGACTTTGGGGGGAGAAAATCCGAACTCCCTCCTGCTTGCACGGATTGCGAAAACCTTGCATTTTGTTCCGGGGACTGTTTGAAACACCGTCTATATGGTCAAGGAAAAATCGATCAATTAAGCTGGCTCTGCACAGGATGGAAACATTTTTATCAAAACGCTTTGCCTGGGTTTATCCGGCTGGCGAATCAAATCCGTACTGAGCGGACGTCTCCCCTCTAAACAGAAAAAATTTTGACTTTCGCCTCAGCAACATGTAGAAATTACATATGAATTTTACCCACATAAAGGCGTTTTACACCGTTGCCAAACTCGAAAGCTTCACCCTGGCCGCCCAGGAGCTAAACGTTTCACAACCGACGTTAAGCCAGCAGGTCAAAAGCCTGGAACGGCATTTTGATCTGCCGCTCATCAAGCGGAACCGAAAAGCCATACAGTTGACCCATGAAGGAGAAATTATTTTTTCTTATGCAGAAAAACTGATGGCAATTGCCCGGGAAATGGATAGAGAAATCGAAGATATACACACCCGACTCCTCAAAATCGGAACGACGCCCACACTCTCCCGATACTTTCTGCCGAGCATCGTTCTCAAACTCAAGGAGAACAATCCCGATCTGAAGGTTCAAATCTATACAGGCCTTTCCAAAGAAATTCTCAAGATGGTTCTCGACTTTGAGTGTCACGTGGGCGTTCTCGGAAGGGTTCATTATCCGGATCATGTCATTTCCAGAAACATCTTTAAACCGAAGCTCTCCTTTATTTCGAAAGACATCGAAAAAGAGAAAATTCACCTCAAGGATCTGTCCGATTATCCCATTATTTTCCCGGAAGAGGGCTCCGCGACCCGCGACTATATCATCGGTGAATTCAGAAAAAGAGACATCTCCCTGAACAACTTCATGGACTGCGAAAACCCGGCCGCAATCAAACACATGGTCCACCTGGGGATGGGGGGCGCTTTTTTTCCATATTACGGTGTCGAAGACGACATCAGAGATGGAAAATACCGGTGCATCGAACTGCTGGATGACCTGCATCTCACCATCGACCTGATCTATCTTGTGGACCGGAAAAAATCGAAGACTGTCAGAAGCTTCCTTGAAGTACTCAGGGGACATTCATTACCGTAGTTTTCGCCCCACTCTGGTTCTCAAAATCGGTTGCATCCCATAATAATCGTGCAGTTATTAAGAAATGTCACCCGGTTTGTTAGTATAAAAATTGTCTATGCTAGTATTGATTTTATTATCTTGCTCTTCTGCTGATTATAAATAAGATAACGTCAGTATCTACATCCGAAGAGAAATATCCAAACCGATAGAAAATAAGTTAACAGGGAAACAGAATGAGAAGGTCGAACCCGGTTGTGCTTTTTCTGATCGACAGCCTGCGTCCCGACGGTTTGAAACAGGCAGACACCCCCCATTTGGATCGAATGATTTCCGAAGGCGCCCACACGTTTTCCGCACAAACGGTGGTCCCTTCCATGACCCTGACCTGCCACACCTCACTCTTTTTCAGCGTGGAGCCGAATGTTCACGGTGTTACCACCAACACGTGGCAGCCCCTGAACCATCCGGTCCCCGGGCTTTTCGAGGTGATCTTTGAGGCGGGCCTGAATTCAAGCGCATTTTTTAACTGGGAAGAGCTTCGCGATCTTCACCAACCCGGTTCCGTTCAAGCAGCGTTTTATCTCAAAGATGACAAGACACCCGAAAATAACAGTGACCGGGAGCTTACCGTACTTGCGGTGGATTATTTTACTAAGCATCGCGTCGATTTCGCTTTCGTCTATTTTCACCAGACGGATGCCGCCGGTCACCGGGACGGCTGGATGTCGGAGCCGTATTTGAGAGCCATTGCAAATGCGGATCGCTGTATCGGAAAAATTCTGAAGGTCCTTCCGGAGGAAGTGGTGGTGATTCTCACCGCAGACCATGGCGGTAAAGACCGCTCACACGGTGCGGACAGCCCCGAAGAGACCACCATACCGTTCATTATCAATGGACCCGGCATTCCGAAGGGATATCGGATAAACCGGACGGTCCGGATCACCGATATCGCACCGACCATAGCGTCGTTTCTGGGAATCGAGGCGCCGGCCGAATGGATCGGAAAGGCACTAACGTTACCTTAACCCATTTCAGCAAAGGAGGGCAAAACCATGTTAACAAAAATGACAAAATTGTTGAGGCTTTCATTAATAACGGTTGTCGTTGTTCTGGCGGGGTTCATCGTTCCAACCCTTGCCGCAGACCCGGTGCTGACATTCGGTTTGACACCGACGGAAGATGCAGAGGCGATATTGAGAAATGCCAAGCCGACTGTTGAGTTTCTTACCAAAAAATTGAATATGACGGTAAAACCTTATATCACCACGGATTATTCCGGTATCATCGAAGCTTTCAGGGCAAAAAAGCTGGATGTCGCAAGAATCGGGTCGTTAACCTATGTATTGGCCAACAAGCTGGCAAGCATCGAACCCTTTATGGTGGAAATCGACGCAAAATCCAAATCTGCAAGCTACCGATGCATATTCATCACGCAATCCGACTCCGGAATTTTCAGCCTCGGTGATTTGAAAGGAAAGACATTTGCATTTGTGGATCCTGCATCCACTTCAGGCCATCTGATTCCGAGAGTCGCATTTCAAAAATGGGGTATTGATCCGAATAAAGACCTCAAAAGGATCTTTTATTCCGGAAGCCACGACGCGTCCTGTATGTCGGTAAAAAACAAAAAGGTCGATGCGGCAGCGGTTTCCGAGGGTCGTTTGTACGATTTATTTAAGAAGGGGTATGCCAAACCGGAAGAGTTTCGTATCTTCCTGTGGTCGGATCCGGTTCCCATGAGCCCTTATGTGTATCGTTCGGACCTTCCGGAAGAGATGAAGGAAAAAATTAAGGCGGCCTTCAAGGAGATACCGATCGATACCTATAAAAGTTATCGAAAAGCCATGGGTTTTCAAGCGGCAGATGATTCCATGTGGGATAGTGTCCGGCAGGCTGCGGATATCGTGGGCTTGAAGTGGGGAAAGAAGAAGTAATCAATTCGGTAGAAAGCATTCGGGCTGACCATAGAAACGGTTGATAGGGTCAGCCCGAAATCTATCCGGAACTCAAAAAGAATTATTGATTATCAATTTACCTTTTTCGGAGTCGTCAAAATGACACAAATACAGGTTGGCTCGGTGGACGTGACCTATCCCGATGGTACCGAAGCGTTGAAAAACATCAGCATCGATATTCAGGAAGGGGAATTTGTCGTTTTATTGGGACCGAGCGGGGCCGGTAAATCGACCTTTTTAAGAAGCCTCAATGGGCTGGTTAAAGCAACCCAGGGAGAGATAAGCATATACGGTCTGTCCCCGGTAAATGGAAAAAGAGAAGATCTGTTGAAAATCAGACAGATGATCGGCATGATTTTTCAGGAATTCAACCTGGTCAACAGGCTTTCGGTCCTAAAGAACGTATTGACCGGTGTTTTGAGTTATAAGGGAACCATTAAAAGCGTTTTGCACATGTTCTCCGAAGCCGAAAAACTAGCGGCTGCACAGTGCCTTGAAAGAGTCAATTTATTGGAAAAAACACTGGTCAGGGCAGACAATTTAAGCGGCGGCCAGCGGCAACGTGTAGGCATTGCACGGGCTCTGATTCAACGGCCCAAAATCCTTTTAGCAGATGAACCCTGTTCAAGCCTTGATCCGAAAAGCACCGCAGATATTCTCGATTTTTTGCAAAAAATAAACCAGGAAGACAACATCACCGTCATATGCAATTTGCACGTTCCGGAATTGGCGGAAAAATATGCCAATAGGATTATCGGGATTTCACAAGGACAGATGGTGTTCGACGGTAAGCCCGAAGCAATGACAGCCGATGTTCTCAATGAGATTTACGGATTCAATCCGGTGGAGCAAATCGATGAATGATTCAGACATCTTGAAAAAATATATCACCACCGACAAGAAGTTTTTTAACATAAAGAACATTTCAATATTAATTGTTTTGGCGATCATTTACTGGCTGGCTGCCAAAGGTTCCGAATTGAGTATCACGGAGTTGATAAAAGGCCTTCCCTATATGCACGATTTCCTCAGCCGAATGTGGCCTCCCAATATCGCTTATACGCTAAAAGTTTTCTGGCCGCTGATAGAAACCATCGAGGTGGCTATTTGGGGAACCACCTTTGCCATCCTCGGTGCCATTCCGTTAGGATTTCTGGCGGCAAAAAATATTGCACCGCCCCTTGTTTTCTGGGTTTCAAGGGCGGTGTTAAATTTTTGCAGAGCGATCAATGAAATTATATTTGGGCTGATATTCGTCTCCCTTGTGGGTTTGGGTCCGTTTCCGGGTGTGCTAGCCATTGCCGTACACTCGGTCGGAATGCTGGGCAAGTTTTTTGCCGAGGCCATTGAAAATGTGGACCGCGGTCCCATTGAAGCATTGGAAGCCACCGGTTCAAACAGAATCAAGATGATTACCTATGCGATCATCCCCCAAGTCATTCCCCAGTTTATTGCCTACTGTTTGTACCGGTTCGAGGTGAACGTTCGGGCCGCGGCTGTTTTAGGCGTCGTCGGGGCAGGAGGCATCGGGTTTATTTTACAGACCAACATGCGTCTGTTTGAGTATCAAAATCTTATCATCATCCTGTTATCCATATATCTTACAGTCATCGCCATTGATACGCTCACTACCAGACTGAGGGCTAAAATTATATGATGATTTCGGATTACAGGCTTGTCGTGGTATTTCGGGCGAGAGGAAGAAGAGGCTTAAAAACGGGGGGATCATCATGACGGAAATGGGAAAGGCGGCCGTTATGACGGCGGTCAACAGGGATCTGGAAATTTTCGAATACCCGCTGCCGGCCGTGGGGAACGGGTGCATACTGGTCAGGGTGACGTGCTGTACCATCTGCGGATCCGATCTGCATACCTGGCTGGGGAGGCGAAGCGGTCCGGTGCCGATCATCCTGGGCCATGAAATCGTAGGAGAAATCGTTGAGCTGGGCGAGGGGGTGTCTCACGATTCCGGAGACTGCCCGTTGAAGGTGGGGGATCGGATCACCTGGACCATCATGGACAACTGCGGCAAGTGCTACTACTGCCGGGAAAAAGGGTTGATGATGAAGTGCCGTTCCTTGAAGAAATACGGCCACGACAGTTGTGCGGAACCGCCCCATTTTCTGGGCGGATTTGCCGAGTACTGCTACATCACCCCGGGCACCTGTGTGATCAAGGTGCCGGATGATCTGACCGACGAGGTAGTCGCGCCTGCTAACTGTGCGCTTTCGACGGTTGTGGCCGGATGGGAGGCCATCGAAATCAAACCCTATGAAAACGTGTTGATCATGGGGGCCGGGGCCCTCGGGTTTTACGCGGCCGCCTTGGCGAAACACTGCGGGTGTCGCAGGATTATTGTCACCGATATATTGGATTACCGGCTAGAGTTTATCAAAGGCTTCGGGGCCACCGACACCCTGAACACCCGAGACATGACGGACGAGCAGGTGGTGGAGGCGGTGCGGGCGCTTGCAGGCGGTTTCGGCGTGGACGGGGTCATGGAGGTGGCCGGCGTTCCGACGCTGATTCCTATAGGGTTGAAATGTCTCAGGATCGGAGGGCGGTTTGTTGAAATCGGCAATTCCTCTCCGGGAGCTGCCTTTACCTACGATGCCTGCGATATTGTGTGGCGGCGGCTGACATTAAAGGGGATTCACAATTACGACACAAAGCATCTTCAGATGGCGGTGGATTTTCTGTCAATGACCCGGAATCTGTTTCCCTTTGAGGATATCGTAACCCACCGGGTGGGGTTAGAAGATACCAACGAGGGGATGCGGATAGCAGAATCCGGAGAGGCGATCCGGGTTGCTGTTTTGCCTTAAATAAAAAAGTTCGATGTATTTTTTATTGGAGGAATTGGTAAATGAGTAAAATCAGCATGGTCATGTTTGATCTATCGGGGACAACCGTTTACGACGACACCGGAGTTCGGGACTGCCTGTATAAAGCGGCCCAGGAATTCGAACTGAAAACCACCCCGGATGAGATTCTTCTTCATATGGGGACCAACAAGATTCACCTCTATCAGTTTCTGATCGCCCGGGAGCGCGGGAAAGACATCGATTTTAAGGATTTTGAAAAGATCCAGGACCCGGACACCTACGATCTGGCAAAGCAGGTCTTCGACCGGTACGAAGAGATCATGATCGAGCACTACCGGACCCAGGTCAAGGAGGTGCCCGGGGCATCGGACACTTTCCGGTGGTGCCATGAGCACGGCATCAAGGTGGCCACGGACACGGGCTTCCACGGACAGATCACCGAGGCCATCATGAAAGGGCTGGGATGGGTCAGAGACGGACTGGTGGACTGCTCGGTGCATGTGGAACATGTTCCGGGGGGGCGGGGAAGACCGGCGCCGTTTATGATTTTTCACGCAATGACCCAGCTGGATGTTCAGAGTGTGCATGAGGTGATCAAGATCGGCGACACGCCGGCGGACATGCTGGAGGGTCGCAATGCGGGCTGTTGCGGGGTTGTGGGGGTGCTCAGCGGTCCCCGCCCGGTAACCGCCTGGGGCAAGTACTGGCACACTCATGTGATCCCCAGTGTGAAAGAACTTCCCGAATTGATTGAATCGGAGTTTATGTAAGAGGAGGAATTTATGCCGACCATTGGCTTGTCCACCTATTCTCTTTTTCTCAAGATGGGTTACCTTCAGGCTATCGAGTTTGCCGTTGCCAATCGGTTTGAAGGGGTTGAAATCTGGTCCAATGTGTTTGACTTCGCACCCGGCCTGGTATCCGAGGAAGAGATCGATCATATTAAAGGAATTGCCGAAGACAACCGCCTGATGCTGGCCATCCACTTTTGTGCCGGAAACGATCTGGCCGGGATCAACAAAGGGCACCTGGAAGAGAGCCGCTGGCAGCTCCGGGAAACCATTCGGATCTGCAGCCGCATCGGCGGCAGCGTCGTCATTGTCCACCCGGGTCAATCTCCCCGGTTGAGCGTCCATAAAAAGAATCCGCTCAACCGATATCCGAAATTTCAACTGGCATATTTGGAAAAAGAGGCCCGGGTTCGCTTCAAGGAATCTTTGGCGGATGCGGCAAAGTGCGGCGAAGAACTGGGCGTGATCATCGGGCTTGAAAATTTCAGCCATGTCGACAATTGCATGCAGTCGAACCTTGAAGATATTGTTGAATGGGTGGACGATATCGCAAGCCCGGCGTTGAAAATTACCCTTGATACCGGACATGCCAACCTGGAGGGGGGGGTTGAAAAGGCGGTTGCCATCTACGGTTCCCGGATTGCGCACATTCACATCGACGACAATGACGGCAGATCGAGTGCACACGGAGAATTGGGCTCCGGAACCATCCACTGGCATGCCGCCGCCCCCTTTTTGCGATCCTTTGACGGCATGCTTTCTCTTGAAATTTTAGGATTTGATGACCCTGAGGGTGCGGTGTTAAGAAGCAAGGCTTTTTTAGAGAAATTACTAGATGGATTCCACATCCAGAAATAAAAAGTTCACGGCTCAGGAAAGTCTTAATTCAACGTTTTAAGAGCAAACGGCAAAATAGCCCGATTTCAAACGGATGAAGCGAATCCCTCTACCGGTCATTCTCTTTTCAACCGCGCTTTCCATCGTAACGCTCGGGGATTCTCTGATCTACGTCATTCTCCCCAGTTATTACACCCAAATCGGCTTTGTTCCCATTCAGGTGGGAATTCTGCTTTCCGCCAATCGCTGGGTCCGCCTGGGCACCAACCATCTGGCAGAATACTGCTTCCGCCGGTATCCCAGCGATCTGTGGGTGATTTTTGCATTTTTTACCGGTTCTCTGGTGGCCGTTGCCTATGGACTATCGAACCTGTTTGTCGTTTTCCTGGCGGCAAGGATCCTTTGGGGGGTTTCCTTTTCCTTTCTTCGCCAGGCCGGAGTCATGACCGCGGTCACCTCCGGCACCGTCGCCCACGTCGGGGAGCGGATGGGATATTTTCGGGGGATCAACGCTGGGCTTCGAACCATCGGCGTATTTATGGGCGGGTTATGTCACGATGTGTTCGGGTTTACCGCAACGCTGGTCGGACTCGGCATACTATCGCTCTCCGGGGTGCCTCTGGGGTATCTCTCTCAACGTAAAATCAAGCGGATGCCGAAACCCCCAACCGCAGAAAGCCCCCGACAAGGCGATATCGGGGTGATCTGCTGTGGCTTTGCTTTGGGTTTGGTGGGGCCGGGAATGATTATCACCACCTTGGGGCTTGTGCTGAAAACGCAAGTGGGGCCGTCTTTGGAGATCGTCGGATACACCATGGGCGTCGCAACGCTGACCGGTTTTATCCTGGGGTTGCGCTGGTTCATAGACGGGGCAGGGAGCCCTGTTTTGGGTTTTGCGGCCGACAGAATCGGAAGGCAGCGTTCTCTTCGATTCCTCTTTCCTTTCAATGCCGTAGCACTGATTGTCCTTTCCCTTTTGAAAACACCGGCACTCCTGGTCTTATTAATCTTTGCCTTCTTTATCGGTTCTAGCGCCTTGATGACACTGCTTTCGGCCCAGGCCGGTCAAAGCGGATCCCGCTCGGTGGCTTCCTATGCCACGGCAATGGATTTCGGAATGTCCATCGGCCCGCTCATTGCCTGGGGAATCGCCCAGTTCAGCCTGCCGATGGGTTTAATCTTTTTCTCAGGGGGTTTAATCTACGGCATTGCTTCTATCATTGCCCTGAAAACCTTTGCCAAACCAACAGGGCAGGGGAGTTGTTAGAGATCCTGCAATTTTTTCGCGATGTCTTTTGCCAAGCGGACCGTCTCAGGCGAATATTCCCATATCTTAAACAGCTCGTTTGTAATCTTTAGATTCTTTCTCCCTTCTTCCCCGTAAACTTTCTGGGAGGATCCCACCTCGCATACCGTGCCGTAGCCGCATTTGAAACACGGAATATTGTTTGACGTATAGGCGATACTGCCTGAAAAGTGAGCCCTGTACGCGGTCATTCGGCGCTTGACCGCTTCAATAGCACCTTCCGGAGATTCCAGTCCGCCCGAAGAAACAACGAAGAACGGCTTCCCTTCCAATGGAAACCGCTGATGCCTGAATGACCAGAGCCTTTCAAGAAACACCGTCATGAACCCGTTCATATTGTTGAAGTAAGACGGCGTCCCGAGTACAAGAGCCTCTGCTTCTATGATTCCGAGATAAAAGGGCTTGAGATCGTCTTCCAGCCGGCACAGATTGTCCCTGGCGCAAAGATGAACGCACGCCCTGCAGGGAGAGTAGGACAATTCCGTAAGATTGATAAATTCGAAGGGTTTTCCGCTATTTTCGAGGA
>Ga0180009_10001386_pt1 | contig 29886 bp, 25 predicted proteins | sample OS_PC_MetaG_FD_123537 | JGI IMG/M metagenome (GOLD analysis project Ga0180009, IMG submission 123537) | Groundwater microbial communities from the Aspo Hard Rock Laboratory (HRL) deep subsurface site, Sweden - OS_PC_MetaG | ecosystem: Environmental > Aquatic > Deep subsurface > Groundwater...
GCTCATTGTGATAATGTCCTTTCCTGCCATAGCGACCTCCTTGTAAGGAGTGCATTATAGCATCTTTAAAACCGGACATTTCTATTTTGGTATAACAGGACATTATCATATTGGGAGGACATAAAAAAATTCTCTGCCTTAATCATTTTTATCCACAGCTCTTTGAATACTTTTCCCTCCACTCTCCATGTCTTTTCCAGCTCCTCTAAACGTGTTGCAGCCCAAAACCGAGATAGTTAAAAATAGAGCTATAAGGATTAATAAAAAATCCTTTTTCATATCACCCTCCTTTCATCCTCATTTTAAAACCTGCTTATACTATAGGGGAATGTCAAAATAAAATCAATTGTACCAAGGTATAATAGGCGAATTAGATTATTTCTACAGAAACATCTGCGAGGCCTTTGTCCGGGTCAGCTATTTTGGAAAAGGCTTGCTTGGTGAGGTCTATTGTTCGATTTAATCTTTTGGCAGGGCCTCTGTCATTGACTCTTACAATAACAGATTTGCCATTTTCGAGGTTTGTTACCTTTAATATAGTGTTGAATGGCAGGTCCCATATAGCGCAGGTAAGCTCGGAATCGTCAAATTGTTCCATATTGGCTGTTGTTAAGAGGATTCCTGGGTCATTCTGGGAATACCAAGAAGCTTTACCTTTAATAATAATAGCGCTGGAACCTACTTCTTTAAAAGAAAAAACCACAGTTATCAGAATTATCAATATAACTGCGGCTTTCTTCATCTTGAGACCCTCGAATAAAAAACCTATTCGGCCTTGTGGCGGAATAGGTTTTTAATTTCGGTAATCCAGCTACCATTGCCCGTTAGGGCTTTAGGCCTGTGACTTTGCGCCCCACTCTTTCAAGTGGTTTGCCTTTGTCGTAATACTATTCAGTTGTCTCTAGTAATAAGTATACTATATTTTTTATAAAAAACAAGGGCTACAACAATTCTGCAGCTAATGACGCGAGTCCGGAGCGTTCGTTCTTGGTAAGAGTAACATGCCCGAATATTTCCTGGCCTTTCATGCGCTCAACTGCGTAGCTGAGGCCATTTGAAGAAGAATCAAGGTACGGGCTATCTATCTGGTAAGGGTCTCCTGTAAGGACCATCTTTGTATTGCTTCCTGCGCGGCTTACAACTGTTTTTATTTCATGAGGCGTAAGGTTTTGCGCTTCATCTATTATTATAAATTGATTAGGAATGCTTCTCCCTCTCATATACGTAAGGGCTTCCAACTGTAAAAGGTCGCATTCGATCAGGCCTTCAACATGCTCTTTTCTTTTTCTTATAGTAAGTATATATTCCAGATTATCAAAGATAGGCTGCATCCAGTTTACAAGCTTCTCCTCTTTTGTGCCTGGAAGATACCCGATATCTTTTCCCATTGGGATAACAGGCCTTGAAACAAGCATTCTTTTATAGCCATGTTCGTCTACTGTCTTTTTTAACCCTGCTGCCAGGGCTAAAAGAGTTTTGCCTGTGCCTGCCGCCCCTACCAGCGTTATCAGTTTTATATTATCATCCAGAAGAAGATCAAGCGCTATTGCCTGCTCTTTATTCCTCGGCTTTATGCCCCACACATCTCCCTGGTCTGATTTTAAAAGCACCACGCCTTTCTGTTTTGCGTCATATCTTCCGAGAGCCGTATGTTTGCCAGCGGACTTATCCTTCAATAATATATACTGGTTCGGGAATAAGTTGTTTTCTTTCAGGTTAAAAAACTTTTTTTCATAAAAATTATCTATTTCTTTTGAGCTGAATTCTATTTCTTTCCAGCCGCTATAAAGGCTCTCCATATCCACTTTCTGTTTTTCAAAGTCAACTGCCTTTATTCCGAGCGCGTCTGCCTTTACCCTGGCGTTGATGTCCTTGGAAACAAAAATTACCTGATTGCCTTTTTGCTGGAGGTCATACGCCACCATTAAAATTCTATTATCTCTTTCATGAGGCGCCACGTTTAAAGGGCCTTTGGAATCCACGTGCATTACAATGCGCAGCTTGCCGCCATTTTCAAGAGGCACGCCTTCGCCAAGCTTGCCGTGCTCTCTCAGGTCATCCAGCATCCTTATTGCCGCGCGGGCGTTTCTGCCCTTTTCATCGCTGTCTTTTTTAAATATATCCAGCTCTTCGATGACATCAATAGGCAGGACTACTTCATTATCCGCAAACACATTAATCGCATCTGCGTTATGAATAATCACATTTGTATCAAGGACAAATATTTTTCTCATGGCATATATTATACATGATTATAACTTAATGTAAATAAAAATCCCCTGGGGAATTAATTCCCCAGGGGATTAAACTGCTTGAACTAAACTCAGGTTAGAAGCTAACCTTTACATCAGCCATGATTGTTGTTGCTGGATCGTTGTTGTCTTTTAAGAATGTTTTGCCTGGTAAAAAATATCCTGCTGTTAAACCAAGCTTCACATCTTCAGTGTAGTCATAGCCTAATGAAAGATCTACTTCTTGTCCTAAATTCTTGTCATCCCTTACTGCATAAGCGCCAGCAGTTGTGGTATTTCTTGTAACATTATCAAGATCTGTCCATTTCTGCGCTAGCAAAAAGTAATAATAATCAAGCGCAACTGTCAAATCTTGTAAAGGAACAACTGATGCCATTAGATTGATTGTGCTGCCATTTGAATCCACGCCATCGTTATTGTTGTCAAAAATACTATTGGCAACAATGCCGTGTGTCTGGTCTTCAAACGAGGTATCCCATGCTTTATATTTGCTTACGCCTGTTGTATCATCATCAGCATCATTTCCACCCTGTTTCTGACCAGAGCGATAGCTATATCTTGCTGCAACTTTTGGCGACCATTTGTAATCAATAGCGAGTTGCGCGCCTAAATCAGCTGCCCATGCAGATCTGTCAAGCGTAATACCAGCAGCCCTAAAATCACCTTGCTGCGTAGCAAGTTCCGCATCCACTACTAACTTAGAGATAGGTTCTAAGCTGCCTCTTACGCCATACGTATAAATGCTATGTGATTCAAGATTAGCATTGCCTTGTCTGGTATTATTTGCAAACATATAAGCTTCCATTTCTGAATTATATTTATCAAACTTATACGCTGCATTGATACCAACTAGATCCTGGTCATCTCTATTTTTACCGGTTGTAGCTGATCCTCCAATAGTATTTGCACTAATCTTCGCAAATATAACATCAATTACTAAAGGATTGTAGTCTAAAGTTGCTCTTATTGCATCAAAAGATTTTCTTGCAGAAAGATCTCTTGCTTCAATTGCGGCATTGATTGATGTATCGTTAGAATCCGGATCTCCAACCACTAAACCACTGCCGAATCTTAAAAGCTGGCGGCCAATAGTTAGCGTTAAAGGAGCGTAAAACATTTCTTTTAATTTTACGCTTGCAAGATCCAGACTAATGGCTGTATCACCTGGCGTAGCATTTGTTCCAGCAGCTGGCTCCATATCCCAATCTCTTTCATTCAAGAGTCTTACGCAGGTAGATACATTGTCAGTCAGGTCTGCATCAATCTGAACCCTGGTAGCAGTATTAAACCATGTATCTGTATCTGTATTGTTACCATTGATGAAATCATAATTTGATCTGGTGATCATCTTTGAATCAATATCACCACTGACCTTTACGTTCTGCACTTCTGCGAACGCTGGGACAGCAATGAGAGCCACTATTGCTAGTACGCTCATTAATTTTAAGAATTTACTCATTTACTTTTCCTCCTTGGTTTTTCTTTATTATAACTAGGCTTTACCTAATCTTACTCTCTCTATGATATATCGCTATATTATTTTGGCTGCTTCAGCTTTAAATTTTCCACCCCCTCTCTTCGCATAAATTAAAGCTGCCTATAGCGGTATACGCTTACTTGTAAACGGTTTCTCTTATTAATGAAAAAGTATACCTTATATATATTATGTTGTCAAGGGAAAAAATAGTGCCGCGTACCACCTATAGTGGAGCAAGGCGCCAAGGGCCACTATTTATACTCTTTTATGCTTGATCTTTCAGGCTTTATAGGCCTTGATTTAGGAGAAAGCGCCACTGTTACAAGGCTTTTCCCGCCCTGCGGCTGTATGGTTATAATGCAGCTTTCCTCTGAATTTTCGTAGTTCAAAACCTTCCTGTCATATTCTATAATATTCACAAGAGACCAGTTAGATGACGCCATCTGCTCTTTGTAAAACGCAAGGACCTTCTCAGCGTTCTGGCCGCCGTAATATTTTAACAAGGCGACTCTCGATTTATCATTCTGAAAAGCAAAAGATTCTTTGTCTAAAAGTTTGAATCCTGAAGGAGTTGGCAGGTCTTCGAATTTAAGGATAGGCGCTACTGAAAGTGACGCTCTGTTTTGTTCGGCAGTATCCCTTGATTCGTTCTGAGGAAATGTGGCGCAGCCAGCAAGAAATAAAACAGCTAAACAAGAACCGATAATTAAGTTTGTTATTTTCTTCATGCCCTCCCCCTTTTTTATAATAAGATTACTATATATATCTCCGCATGTCAAGCCAAAGCCCTAACTTTACAATTCGTGCCTGGCACCATTTGTAAAGTTAGCTTTTAAAAATGGCTTTAACTAATTCTTCCGAATTTTTAAAAACTGCGGTAATTTCCTTTTTATCAAGCCCTGCGCCGAGAAGGACTTTTTCCGCAAAATCTTTTGTAATTAGATTATCAGGCGTATGCGAATCTGTATTTAAAACCAGCTTCGCCCCAGCTAGCCTTGCCATCTTAACTACGTGTCCATTACTTAAGGAGTGGCCCTTACGCGCTGTGATTTCAAGGTATATATTTTTACTTGCCGCAAGCAAGGCATCTTCCAACGTTATAAGCCCAGGGTGCGTCAGGATGTTTATGCCTGAAAGGAGCGATTCCTTATTTGTGCCTTTTATAACCGGCTCGACTATTGTCTCTCCATGTGCCAGCACCAGCTTCATGCCGGTTGAGCGCACAAATTTTACCGTGCTTTTTATCAGCTCAAGGGGCATGTGCGTAATCTCAACCCCTGGAATCGCTTTTATTTTCCAGTTCTTATTTATATCCTTGCACGCGTTTATGATTCTGGGGATTACAAAATCAACGTTGGAAGAATCCACGTGGTCAGTTATCCCTATAACTTTATAACCTTTTTCCTGAGCCCTCCTGGCTAATTCAACCGGCAATAATTCCCCATCGCTCAACAACGTATGCGTATGTAAGTCAATCATTTGAATATCCTTTTCTAACTTTACAATTCGTGCCTGGCACCATTTGTAAAGTTTATGGCGTCCCTAAGAGGATTCGAACCTCTGGCCCCAGGTTTAGGAAACCTGTGCTCTATCCATCTGAGCTATAGGGACATTCGCAGTGTTCTTAGTTGACAAACTAACAATGTCAGAGTGTCAACTAATATTGAATCATGGAATAGATCGGGAAATCGCTTAATTTGGAACGGCCCTTTAAATCTTCTAATTCTATTATAAAAGCAAGCTCTATGATTTCGCCTTTTAGTTTTTTTACAAGGTCTATTACTGCGCCAAGCGTCCCGCCTGTTGCAAGCAAATCATCTATCAATAAAACCCTCTCTCCCGGCTTTATCGCATCCTGATGTATCTCAAGCGTATCTTCTCCATATTCCAAGGAATAAGTCGCATTGTATGTCTTATGCGGAAGTTTCCCCTTTTTTCTAACAGGGACAAAGCCGGCTCCTAACTTATAAGCCAGGGCTCCGCCAAAGATAAAACCACGAGATTCTACGGCAAAGACTGCGTCTATTTTCTTGCCAGCATATCTTTTTGCCAGCGCATCAATGACCTCTCTGAATCTTTCTTTGTTGCCGATAAGCGTAGTAATATCCCTAAAAAGAATCCCTTTTTTAGGAAAATCTGGAATGTTTCGTATGTACTTTTTTAAATCTTCCATTAATATTCTCCCATCTCGCCGGTTTGCTGCATTATAAATGTACGCAATTTTTCCAGCGCTACGCTTTCTATCTGCCTAACCCTTTCTCTTGTAATACCGAACACCTTTGCTGTTTCTCCTAAAGTACGAGTAGTGCCATCGCTCAATCCAAACCTAAGATCTAAGATCTTTTTTTCGCGCTCATTCATGCGATCCAGCAACTGAACAACTCTTTCGCGGCGGAGGCTGTCAGTAATATTGTCCGTGGGGGACGTGTTGGTATTATCCTCAATAAGGTCTATAAACTGCCCTGTGCTTTCGTCGCCGATAGGCGCATCAAGAGAAGATATCCTGGTAGCTGCTTCGCTTATCTCCCGTATCTTACCCATAGGAAGCTTCATCAGCTTAGCAACTTCTTTTGTTTTAGGCTTTCTGCCGTATTTCTGAGTTAACTGCTCAGTTATTCTTTTCCATCTGTTAATTATCTCTGTCATATAAACAGGTATCCTGATGGTTTTCCCCTGGTTCGCAATGGCTCTAGTGATATATTGCTTGATCCACCAAGCTGCATAAGTAGAGAACCTGTAGCCTTTGTAAGGGTTATATTTTTTAACTGCTTTCATAAGGCCGAGATTTCCCTCTTCTATAAGGTCCATCATCGGAACGCCTAATTTCGAATATCTTTTGGCAATGCTCACCACAAGCCTTAGATTAGACTGTATCATTCTTTTCTGGGCGTGAACATTGCCGGCCCTTACCTTTTTCGCAAGGGATATCTCTTCGCTAGCACTCAAAAGAGGCGTGCTTTTTATTGCTTTTAAATAAAGTTTTATGGCATCCATATTTATTTTTTCTCTTTCGCCTGAGCCTGAGCTGCCGCAAGCCTGGCAATGGGAACTCTGAAAGGCGAACAGCTTACATAATTCATCCCAACCCTGTGACAAAATTCAACTGATTTAGGTTCTCCGCCATGCTCTCCGCATATGCCTATCTTTAGATCTTTTCTGGTTTTTCTTCCGCGTTCAATGGCTATCTTTATAAGTTCTCCGACTCCATCCTGGTCGATTGTCTGGAATGGATCGACAGGCAGAATATTCTTCTCAAGATAATCCGTCAAGAATCCGCCCATGTCATCCCTTGAGAAACCAAAACTCATCTGCGTAAGGTCATTAGTGCCGAAAGAAAAAAATTCAGCCTCTTCGGCAATGCGTCCAGCCATAAGAGCCGCCCTGGGGATTTCGATCATTGTGCCAAACATATAAGGAAATTTCTTTACCTTGTACTTAGCAATAACTTCATCATAAACCTTTTCAACTATTTTTTTCTGGTTTATCAATTCGTTTTTATCGCTCACGACAGGGATCATTATTTCAGGATAAATCTTTTTGCCTGATTTGATAAGTTCGCACGCTGATTCAAGTATCGCGCGGACCTGCATCTCTGTCACTTCAGGATAAGTAACCCCAAGCCTGACCCCTCGATGCCCCATCATTGGATTTGATTCGCGTAAGTTCGTTGCCCTTTTCTCCAATTCTTCTATAGAGATATTCAAGCTCTCTGCAAGTTCTTTTAACTTTAATTCTTCGTGCGGCACAAACTCATGGAGAGGCGGATCCAGAAGTCTTATTGTAACCGGATATCCTTCCATTGCCTCGAGAGTGCCTTTTATGTCGCTTTTTACGTGTTCAAAAAGTTCGGCCAGCGCCGCCCTTCTTTCTTCCACGGTTTTTGAAACTATCATTTTTCTTAATTTAAATAGAGGGGCCTCTGAGCCTTTGCCGTAAAACATATGCTCTGTCCTGAAAAGCCCTATACCTTCTGCGCCGAACGAGCGGGCTTTCTTTGCGTCGCCAGGAGTGTCAGCATTAGTCCTGATTTTTAATTTTCTGACAGAATCGCATATTTTAAGGAATTTATTGAAAACTTCGTTCTCCTCTGCTGCGTCCATCATAGGGAGTTTACCTTCATAAACATAACCCTTTGTTCCGTTAAGCGTAATCCAGTCGCCTTCCTTAAAAGTTTTGCCTCCGACAGAAAATTGCTTTGCCCTTGAGTCAACCGTTATGCTGCCGCATCCCACTATGCAGCATTTGCCCCAGCCGCGGGCTACAAGAGCTGCGTGAGATGTCATGCCGCCTCTCACAGTAAGAATTGCCTCAGCCGCCCTCATGCCTTCAACGTCTTCAGGATTTGTTTCTTCGCGGACAAGGATTACTTTCTTGCCTTCCTTTTTCCATTTTACAGCTTCTTCCGCGGTAAATACTGCCTGGCCGCCCGCTCCTCCAGGCCCTGCAGGCAAACCTTTAGCAATAGGCTTGCTCAATTTTTCTGTTTTAGGGTCGATTATAGGGTGTAATAATTCATCTAATTGGTCCGGGGTAACTCTCATCACAGCTGTCTTCTGGTCTATGAGTTTTTCTTTTATCATATCAACTGCCATCCTTACAGCAGCAGGGCCATTCCTTTTGCCCGAGCGGCACTGAAGCATATAAAGTTTGCCTTTTTCAATGGTAAATTCAATGTCCTGCATATCCTTGTAATGCTTCTCCAGCCTATTTCTTATATCGCAGATCTCTTTGTAAATTACCGGCATGAATTTTTCCAGCCTTACAAGTTCTTTATTGTGCTCGCTTGTTGAATATGAATTTATAGGGGCCGGCGTCCTGATGCCCGCCACAACGTCTTCGCCCTGCGCATTTACAAGGTACTCTCCGTAAAAACCATTTTCGCCATTACCTGGATTTCTTGTAAACGCAACGCCTGTCGCAGAGTCACTGCCCATATTTCCGAAAACCATTGTCTGTACGTTCACTGCCGTGCCCCATTCATCAGGGATATTTTCTATTCTTCTGTAAGAAATGGCGCGCTTACCGTTCCATGACGCAAATACAGCGCTTATCGCTCCCCATAATTGTTCGCAAGGGTCGTCTGGAAAATCTTTTTTAAGAACCTCTTTTATTCTTTTCTTAAAATCAACACAAAGCTTCTTAAGATCTTCTGCGTTCAAATCAGTATCACTCTTGATGCCTTTTTTATGCTTCACGCCTCCCATAATCTTCTCGAGTTGTTTGCGTATCCCCATGTCGCCTTCAGGCTCAATGCCTTGAGCCTTTTCCATAACAACATCGGAATACATCATTATAAGACGCCTGTATGCGTCATAAACAAAGCGCTCATTTTTGGTCTCTTTTATAAGGCCTGAAATTGTTTTTTCAGTGAGGCCTACGTTTAAAACTGTCTCCATCATGCCAGGCATTGATTTGCGGGCGCCTGAACGAACAGAAACCAGAAGCGGGCTTTGAACATTACCAAAGCCTTTTTGCATTAACTTTTCAACCTTTGCCAGATTTTTTTCAACCTCTTCCTCTAGCCCTTTTGGATACTTGCCTTTATTCTTATAATAGTGTATGCATATTTCTGTTGTAATTGTAAAACCGGGAGGGACAGGCAGCTTTAAATCTTTGTGGCCCGCCATTTCCGCAAGGTTCGCTCCCTTGCCTCCTAAAAGATTTTTCATGCTTTCATTTCCGTCTGCTTTTCCACCGCCAAAGAAGTAAACCATTTTACCCATTTTGTTCTTTTCCTTCCTTTCTATTGTTTATCAAACCACGATCTGTGGCAACATTGCCAGATCCGCTACATCATTTGTGTAGAGTTCATTAATGGCCTGCATCATTGCAAGCCTGTTCTCGCGAAGAGCGTTGTCTTCTGCATTTACAAGTACTTTATCGAAAAATCTATGCAAGGTCTCAAAAAACGCCTCTCCGTATGCCTTAGTAGCCTCTTTGTATCTCTCTTCTTTTATCAGATTCTTTATTGCAGCGCTATTGGTTGTGTACGCCCTCCAAACCTCTTTTTCCAAATCCTCCTTTAAGAGGCTTTCGTTTACCGCGCCTATATTTGCGCTTTTGGCACCTTTTAAAATATTAGAAGTCCTTTCGCAAACCTTGGCTGCTTTTAAAAAATATTTCTCAGCGCTTATTTCAGATAGAGCCTCTACCCTTTTGAATACGCCTACTATATCATTGCAATCGGACTTAAGAACCGCCTGCTTCAACTCTATAGGCCTGGTGTCAGGCGCCAGAAACTCAAGCCTTTCCTTTGTATAATTAATTACCTTTTTTTCTAATTCTTCCTGCGATATTTTAAGTTTACCTTTATACGACTCTATCGCTTTTTTAATCAGGCTAGAAAGTTCCAATCTGAGGGACTTGTGGTTTAAAATCTGGATCAGCCCCTGAGTATTCCTTCTGACGCCAAACGGGTCAAAACTTCCCTTTGGCTCTATCCCGCTGCCAAGAAGACCGACTATATTATCAATCCTGTCGCTTATCGCAAGTATTGCACCTTCTATTGTTTCAGGAAGACTGTCGTCCAGGCCTTTGGGAAGATAATGCTCTTTTATGGCTATTGCCACAGATTTCTTTTCTCCGCTTTTAAGGGCGTATTCCATTCCCATTGCACCCTGCAGGCTTGGAAATTCTCCTACCATTTGCGTAACAAGGTCTGATTTGCATAAATACGCCGCCTTTCTTATGTCTTCTCTTTTTGCAGCGTCTATATTTATCCTTTCAGAAATAAACGACGAGAGTTCTTCCAGCCTTTGAATTTTTTCGAACATATTACCTAAATCTTTTTGAAAAATCAAGTCTTTTAATTTAAGGGTTTGGGCTGAAAGCGGTTTTTTTATGTCTTCGTTGTAAAAAAACAGGCTGTCCTTAAGCCTGGCTTCTAAAATATTAGCATATTGCTTTTTCATCTTTGCTATATTTCTGCCTTTACCGTCAATTACAGCAATGAATTTATTAACCAACTTATTGTTTTTGGAAAGCGTGAATATCCTCTGGTGTTTGGACATGCTGGCAGCTAAAACATCCCTTGGGATCATTAAATATTTCTTGTCAAAATCTCCTATCATTAATACCGGAGACTTGACCAGAAAATTTGTTTCCTCAAGAAGATTTTTGTCAACATATTCATCCAGGCCGAGTTTCTTTTGAATTGATTTAATCATATTACATATTTCTGTCTTCCTCTTGTCCTGGTCCAATATACATGCTTTTTCAAGTTTTTTAAGGTATGCGCCTGCTGACGTACCTTTAATAACTTTGGCCGGCACGTTTCCCAGTTTAATCTTTATATTTTCCTTATCCAATAAAACCACAATAGATTCTATCGGCCTTGCAAATCTCATGCCTGAATCATCCCACTTCATTGTCTTCGGAAAACCGATTGATTTTACAATTTCAGGTATTAGGTTTCGAAGAACCTCTTTTGCAGGCCTTGACTTTATTTTCTTAACAATAAATACATATTCGCCTTTTGGCATTTGCTTTATCTTCAAATCCTTGATATCTACTCCCTGATTTTTTGCAAAGCCTATGCCCTGAGGAGTAGGATTGCCATTTTCATCAAATGCTATTTTCTTAGGCGGGCCGCTTATCTCCTGGGAAAGCTCTTCCTGTTTTAACGACATATCCTTGACATAGCATATGAGGGCTCCAGCTGTGCCAAATGCACTAATATCTCCATGCCCTATGCGCTCCCTGTTAAGCCTTTCAATAAACGCATTCTTCAGCTTATCCAAAGCAGGCCTTACATAGCTAGTCGGCAACTCTTCAACATTGATTTCTAACAAAAAATCCTTCATTATCATCCTTGTAAGTTGACACTCTAACTGACACTCTAACATTGTCAGAGTGTCAACTTATTATTTAGATAAAGTTCAGCGCAGCGTTTGGCAAGGCTACGGACCCTTGCAATATAACGGGGCCTCTCGTTCTGGCTTATCGCGCCTCTCGCGTCCAGAACATTGAACGCGTGCGATGCCTTCAAGACAAAGCTATACGCAGGATACATAAGACCTGAATCTACCAATCTATTTGCCTCTTTTTCAAAATATTCAAACATCTTTGAATACATCTCTATGCTAGCTTCTTCAAAATTATACTTTGAATATTCTATCTCATGCTGCTTATGGATATCGCCGTACGTAACACCATTATGCCATTCCAGGTCAAACAAATTGAATCTTTCCTGGATAAACATACATATGCGCTCAAGGCCATATGTAATTTCGCACGGCACGAGATCTAATTCTATGCCTGCCACCTGCTGGAAATATGTAAACTGCGTAATCTCTAAGCTGTCCAGCCATACTTCCCAGCCAAGACCTGACGCTCCCAGGGTAGGAGATTCCCAGTCGTCTTCCACAAACCTCACTTCGTGGGCTTTTAAATCTATGCCTAGCGCCTTAAGGCTATCAAGATAAATCTTTTTTATATCAGGCACTGTTGGTTTTATGATCACCTGATACTGGTAATAATGCTGAAGTCTAAGAGGATTATCCGCATATCTTCCGTCGCAAGGCCGCCTTGAAGGCTGAACATAAGCCGCACGCCATTTTTCTTTTCCAAGCGATTTAAAAAACGTGGCTGGATGAAAAGTGCCTGCGCCAACCTCTGTATCAAGAGGCTCTACTATAATGCATCCTCTCGCTGACCAGAATTTGTTTAACTTCTCTATGACTTCCTGAAATGTAAGTTTTTTCATATTAAAAATCTAACTGTCTTTAACGGCCTGTCCAAATTCTCTTCTATTATCTTGGCCGTAATCCTCTTTATCTCGCTATCCACATCTTTTGTCAATTTCATATTAGAAGTGGCTTTCCAGGATTCTTTTTCAAGATGCATTACGCTGGACATTGCGCCTTTCGTGAGTTTGAAATACCCAGCGCCAGGCCAGAAGCCCAGAGCCATCAATAATTTTATTTCAAAAAATCTGGTTATGCTGTCAGAGTCTTTGCCGCTATCCAGAGACTTAAAACTATTATAGAGGTTCCCGAATACCTCTTCTGATTTTCCTTCAGGTTCAGTAAACACATCTGTCAGTTCCAACATGTAATAGGCTGATGAAGCCCTGCCCCATTCCTTGAGTATATTAAGGAATACCTCTTGCGCCTCGCATTGCGATATTATAGAAATGCCTCCGATTTTTTTTTCGTAAAAAACTATCTGGTCCAGGCTGAAAAATATAGGATTTGCATCGCTCCTTGGCCTCGAACCCCTGGCGCCTTTTATAATACCGTTTATTTTTCCGAAATCTTTTGTAAAAAAAGTTAGGATAAGGCTAGTTTCCCTGAAATCCTTCTTTTTTAAAAGTATCGCTTCTGTTTTCTGTATTGCCATAATCGGCTTTTGGCGTAATCACCCCGCCTGAAATAATCATTTTCATGCCATCCGCCACAGACATATCCAAATAAATTATATCCTCCTGCGGCACAAGCACCAGCATGCCTGAAGTAGGATTCGGCGTAGTGGGCATAAAAACATTTATGACGTTTTCTTTTGTCTTTTTCTGCACCTCGCCCTTAGCTTCCGAAGTAATAAATCCTATAGCATAAACCCCATTTTTAGGATATTGCACTAAAACAACTTTTTTAAAGATAGACTCCTGATTAGATAAAAAAGCAGCTGATATCTCTTTAAGGCCTTTGTAAATAGTACTGACCATCGGAAGCTTATATAAAATGGTTTCCCCAAATCCAAATATATTCCTAACCAGTATAATCTTTGCGGCAAATCCGGTCAGCGTCAGAAGCGCCAATAAAATAAAAAATATCGCAACTTTCGTAAAAAATTCTACAGATGCCCTGTCCGGCAGCCATATCTGAAATATTTTCATTACAGGCTCTAGTAATAAAAGATTAAGTTTACTTATAATAAAATATAACACCCAAAAGGTTAGCGCTACGGGTATTATTATCAACAACCCTGTAAAAAAATTAGACCTGATTTTGTGCCGCATGCTATTTCCTCAAAAATTGAAAAATAAATACTGTCGTTATGACTCCTACCAAGGCGCCTATAAAAACTTCCATAAGATTATGGACATTGGCGCTTATCCTGCTTCTGGCTACAAGAAACGCCAGCACGAACACGAGGAATACAACCAAGCTGTTCGGATAAAGAAGCGAGATTATGGTCCATATTGAAAAGGCTATCGCGGTGTGGCCGCTCGGCATGCCTCCTCTTAAAGGAGTGCCCTTTTGCAAGATAAGTTTGCTTAAAATCACTATAACAAGAATAATAATCAATATTATTAATGTTATATTCCAGTTGGACCCCCTTATTTTTGCAATATTATCTTCTATCCTAATCCCAGCCCTGCTGGCAAATAAAATATAACCGACTACTGTGGCAGTCATTGCGCTTAATAAAACTGCTCCAGCGCCTATATCCTTCACTATCCTCGCGAGAGGATGATATTCCTGGCTCACCATATCCACTGTGTACTCAATAGCTGTATTAAACATTTCTGCAAAAAGGACAAATGCTATTGTAATACACAGCGCTATTAATTCTATATAAGTGAAATTCAAGAGTATGCCCAGAAGGACAGCAAAGAGCCCCATTAAAAAATGAAGCCTCATGTTGCGCTGGCTCTTAAAAACATACACAAAACCTTCTATGGCTGCGTTAAAACTTTCTACTAAACTCTGCTGTTGCATAAAATGTAGTGTCACCGCTGAATCAACGTGCGGTCTCCTTTTAATTTTTACCTTTTACTTTTAATAAGCTTATTATTTCTCGCTCTTTTTCTTTCATCTTTTTTCTCGCCCTTGGCTTTTCGTCATCATAACCTAACAAATGCAGGATGCCGTGTACAAAGTAAAGATCAAATTCCTCTTGAAAATCTTTTTTTCGCTTCTTGGCTTCCCTCTTAGCTGTTTCCACGGATATCACTACATCCCCGAGTATAGACCCTGAAAGCCTTCTGGAGTCGCGCATGGGAAACGCCAGGACATCCGTAGCGGAATCCTTTTGTCTATATTTCCAATTCAGGTTCCTGATATATATATCATTTACAAGAACTAGGCTCAATTCAGCGTCATCCTCAGCCATTGCCTTCAATACACGTCTTGCGCACTCTATTATTTTATTTTTATCAATCTTTTCTATATTCTGTAAATTCTGTATGTCTATTTTCATCGCTGATTATTTTTCTTTCTGCTGTCTTCAGGGTACTCTACGCGGCTATGATAAACGCCTGTAAGGATATGTGTAAAAACCTCTGCTATTCTTTCGAGATCTTTAAGGGTTAATTCGCATTCGTCCAGTTGAGCGTCTATAAATTTATTATTTATGACCTTCTTCACAAGGCCTTGTATGCTGGAAGGCGTTGGATCATCAAGCGTGCGCGAAGCAGCCTCCACTGAATCAGCCAGAAGCACGCACGCAGCTTCCTTTGTCTGAGGCTTTGGGCCAGGGTATCTGAAACCTTCTTCGAACACTTCCTTGTCCTCTGTCTTTTCGAGAGCCCTCTTAAAGAAATAAAAAACAAGACCTGTGCCGTGATGCTGCCTTATTATATCCACTATCTTTTTATTTAAACCATATCGCTCGGCCAGCTCAACGCCGTTTTTAACATGATTAGTGATTATAAGACTGCTCATCGTTGGAGAAAGTTTGTCGTGCATTGATTCACCAGTCTGATTTTCGCTGAAATAATCTGCCTTCTCAATCTTTCCTATGTCATGAAAATATGCGCTCACGCGAGCCAGAAGAGCATTCGCGCCTATTGTTTCGCACGCCGCCTCTGCTAGGTTTCCGACCACAAGGCTATGATGATATGTGCCAGGCGCTTTTATAACCATTTCCTTTAAAATAGGATGATTTAAATCGGCTATTTCCAGAAGACTTATATTTGTGATTGTTTTAGATGCTATTTCAAAAATAGGCAAAACTCCTGTAACTATTATCGCTGACATCACTCCGTTGGCAAGCCCTATAAACCCCTCAGTCATATATGTGTGAAAATCCAATGAATTCATAAAGCCTATCCCTATAAAATATGACATGTTGGCAAACCCTACTACAAACCCTGCCGTTATAAGCTGCGATCTTCTTCTCGCATTTCTGACTGCAAAAATCCCAACAATTCCACCAACAACAGATGCTGCTGCTATATCCAGCCTACCACCTGAAATCATGCCTATAATTATGCTTAAAAAACACGTGGTTATTATCGCCAGTCTGTTATTCAACAATAGCGCTATAAGCATTGAAGCAGCTGACGCAGGAATCAGATTGCTGGGCCAGGGAGATATTACAATAAACTTTGCCGCAATAGTCATAAGAATGCATATTGAAGCCAGAAGCATAAGTTCTTTATTACCCACTATTAAGTCAGGCTCATAGAATTTAATATAAACGATAAGGAGCAGCATGAATAAGACTACTATTAAAGTAAAGCCGAAAAATGCCACTACTTTAAGCGGATACGGCTCGCGCTGTTCAATTGCTTCAAGTTTTGCCATGCGGTCTTTTGATACGCGCTCTCCTTTGTTAAGTATCAACTCATTCTTCTTAATCTCTATTATATTATATACAGGTTTTGCCTTTGCCATTACAGCCTGTTTTCTGAAATTTGTCTCTTCTTCCTGGTATATTACATTAGGACTCAATACCACGCTTATGAAATCTATGAGAAGCGTTTTTTCTCTTCTATCTTTCAGAGAAATCAGGATTGAATCTATCTTTCTTCTTATATCTGAAAAGGACAAAAGTTCTTCTGTAAACTTTGCCTGCTCTGTATTTTTGGATTTATCTATTAATGTCACCGTCTTTACTAAATCTTTATCGAGTCTGGATAGCTCCGAGGCAGGGATAACTCCCGTATCTGTTATATATTCTATCATCTTTACTGCTTCTGCAAAAAAGGTTTGCGGATCTTTAAGCTCAAGGATGCTATTCACTACAGGCAAAGGTATGTTGTAAGGCGCTATAGTTTCTTTTATTTTTAAAAGCCTGTCTTCTGCGCTTGTATCGTTTTTAAGCGAACTTATTGAATTAAAAAACAAATTAACCTTATCTAAAATAGCCCCTTTCACAGAACTGTCAATAAGGTATACGGGCAACACCAGATTCATTGCCTCTTTTTTAACAGCTTCGGTGGCTTTGTAATCTATGTCGCCTTTTATTTTAAAATCAAAAGGCGCGTATATTGATTTAAGCACTATGTCGCCTTCGTGAAATTCTGTCTTAAAGAGATTGGTATCCCATTCCGCTGCTGCCACCAGGATAAAACACGTAACAATAGCTATAAAAATATGGGGTATTTTATTGTGAACCTTGTTAATCTTTTGCTTTTTATTTAAAGTTTTTTTCAGACGCATAGTCACCTTTGAATTTATGATTACTTCTTTGGTATCGCCAATTTTTGGCCTGGTCTTATCCTGTCCGGGCTCTTGAGGATATGTTTATTTGCGTCGTATATACTCTTCCATTTCTGAGTAGTTCCAAAAAACTTTTCGGATATCTTTTGAAGCGTGTCGCCTTTTTGAACAATATAATATTGCTTCTCATTTCCGCTACCGGAAGAAGATAGGGCATTGATTCCTGTATTACCAGAAGGTTCGCTATAAACTATCTGCGGCATTCTTACGGAGCCTGATCTGCTGCTAATCCTTGCAGCGGAAACCTGTTCTTTTCCGCTCTCAGGCACATAGACCTCTTTCTCGGGAATTATTCTTCCCTGTATATATCCTCTATTCCCATGCAGATCTTTATCTTTATTTTTATTTTTATTTCTTTCTTCTGTTGACGCTTTATAAGTTGAAGGGACCTCTACCTCTACATTATAAATTGTTCTTGTCTTTCTTACCTGTTCTATGTCTTCAACCGCAGGAGGAGTCCCCATAATAACACCTCTATTGCCGTATATCTCCTGATCAACCCTGTCCATCTCAGTGGTATAAGTTCTAACTACACAGCCGGACACAAAAAACATAACTAACAATAAACAACAAATTATAAGCTTATTCATAATATCTCCTCCTTTTTTATTTTTATTCCCAATTCCCTTAACTGTCTCTCATCCACAGATGAAGGCGCTCCTGTCAACGGGCAAACCGCCTTCTGTGTTTTTGGAAAAGCTATAACGTCCCTTATCGTATCTGAACCTGCCATCAATGCTATAAGCCTGTCTAAGCCAAGCGCAATGCCTCCGTGCGGAGGAGCACCATATTCAAACGCCTCCAGCAAAAATCCAAAACGCTCTTTTGCCTCATCCATGCTCAAACCTATGAGTCTAAATATCTTTTCCTGCAAATCTCTTTTATGAATCCTTATGCTGCCTGAAGCTATCTCAACTCCGTTTATAACAAGGTCATAAGCCCTAGATCTGACTTTAGCAGGATCTTTCTCTATCAGACCAATATCCTCCAGTAAAGGATAAGTAAACGGGTGGTGTTCCATATCCCATTTTTTCTCTTCTTCACTATATTTAAATAGTGGAAAACTCGTGACCCATAAGAACTGAAACCCAACCTTATGTTCTCTTATATCAGGTTTATCTGAATTGTATTTTTCCATCGCTTCCTTATAAGACATCCTTGGAAACGGGATCTTTAACTCCAGGCCTATGGATTCCTTAAATACATATTTAAGCAGGCTCTCTATTGTTTCAAATATCTCTTCTTCATCTGTAAAAGAAAGCTCCATGTCAAGCTGGGTAAACTCAGGCTGCCTGTCTGAACGCAGGTCTTCATCTCTGAAACACTTGGCTATCTGAAAATACTTCTCAAGCCCTGAAACCATTAATAATTGCTTGAATAACTGCGGAGATTGCGGAAGCGCAAAAAACTTTCCATTATTCAGCCTGGACGGAACCAGAAAATCCCTGGCCCCCTCAGGGGTGGATTTTGTAAGCACAGGCGTTTCCACTTCTATAAAATCTTTTTTATCCAAAAAATCCCTCATTGATTTTATTATCCTATGCCGTAAAATGAGTTTCTTTTGGACTTCAGGCCTTCTTAAATCAATATACCTGTATTTAAGCCTCACATCTTCTGATATTTCATTCACATTATCTAGTTCAAAAGGAGGCGTTAGGGACGGGTTTATTATCTCCAGTTCTTCAACGCCTAGCTCAACTTGGCCTGTGGAGATATTCGGGTTTTCCGTGCCCTTTGGCCTTTGCTGCACAACGCCTCTTACTGCTATGACATATTCGCTGCGAAGCTCCTCTGCAGCCTTCATCTTAAAAAATATTATCTGGGTCATGCCATATCTATCGCGTATATCTATAAAAATCAGCTTGCCATGGTCCCGTCTTTTATGCACCCAGCCCATAAGCGCCGCTTTCTTGCCTATATCCTTTTCTGTCAGCTCTCCGCATGTGTGTGTCCGCTTCATTATCTATCTACCACCTTTTTGGTATAACTGTGCTCAAGACCAGGTCTTGAGCACAGTTCAGCGATTAATTTATCCAGCTGTATTTCTTCTTGACTGTGTTTCTCCATATCTTTCAAAACAACCTTATTAGATTTAAACTCTTCTTCTCCTAGAATAATTACAAATTTAACGCCCAGTTTCTCTGCCTTTCTCATCTGCGCCTTTAAACTTTTTGTATCGTAATCTATTTCGCTTGAGATACCTGCCATGCGCAGGGAATCCAGTAATTTAAACGCTTCGTTGTAAAGCGCGTCTCCAGCAATCGCCACAAACGTATTCACTTTGCATCTTGCATTTTTTACCTCTTCAGCTTTATCCAAAGCGAGCGCTAATCTTTCCATCCCAAACGCAAACCCTATCGCCGGCGTATCTTTCCCTCCCAACTCTTTGACCAGGTTATTATATCTTCCGCCTGCGCATACAGCGTCTTTTGCGCCAAGAGATTCCTGCGTTATTTCAAATACGGTCCTGGTGTAATAATCAAGACCCCTGACCATTTTATTATCTATGGTATATTCAACGCCTATGGCGTTCAGGCCAACTTTAACTTTTTCAAAATGCTCGGCGCAATCGTCGCATAATGCGCTTTCAGCCTTAATATTCTGCGCAATAGATTTACAGGAATCCTCTTTGCAATCAAATATCCTGAGCACATTTTTATCAAAGCGATTTTTGCAAGTCTCGCACAATCTTTCAAGATAAGGCCTGAAATTTTCTTTATGTTTTTCAATGACTCTAATCTTATCTTTCTGGCAACCCAGGCTGTTCAATTTTACATGAAATTTTTTAACGCCTAAGCACTCGAGAAATCTGGCGCTAAGCGCAATGACCTCCGCATCAATAAATGGATTATCCGAACCTATCGCTTCAACCCCTATCTGATAAAACTGCCGCTGCCTGCCCTGCTGAGGCCTTTCGCTCCTGAACATAGGGCCTATATAAAATAGTTTAGCAACCCCTCCAGCCTGAAATAAAGAGTTTTCTATATACGCGCGCACGATAGAGGCTGTGGCCTCTGGCCTAAGAGCGATTATCCTATTGCCTCTGTCAGAAAAAACATACATTTCTTTCTGGACAATATCAGTTGCATCGCCTATGCTTCTTATAAATAAGGATGCCTCTTCTATTATAGGCGTCCTTATTTCTTTATACCCATATATATTAAATATATTCCTGCCAATAGCCTCTATGCGCTGCCATAGACTTATTTCATCAGGCAGGATATCTTTTGTACCGCGCAATGCTTTTATCATATAAGTGTTATGCTTCTCGACTCTGCTACCATAATATGTTCTTATGACCGCTCGAAGAATAATAGTGCCGAAGGCCGAGTCGAGAACTTATGTTATTTTACTTTCGCCTTCATTACCAGGCCGGGTTTAAATATAGCGACTCTTTTAGGCTGAACAGGCACCTGCGCGCCTGTCCTTGGGTTGCGGCCCATGCGGCCTTTTCTTGATTTTGTTTTAAACACCCCAAAATTCCTGAGTTCTATTTTTTCGCCTCTAGACAAGGCATCAACTATAACATCGAATGTCATCTGCACAACTTTTTTAACATCTATCTGTTTGATATTGCTGTCAGTTGCGATCTTCATTACAATGTCTTTTTTGGTCATGCTTCTAGCCATAACAATCCTCCTTGGTTTTTTTATATCTATCGTAAATACAATGGGTAGTGTAACAGGTTGGCCTGCTATTGTCAAACAAATTCCAACAACTTTACAAAACCAACAATGTCACTTTTGTGAAGTTGCTTCAAATCTAATATGTTCGCGGCCGATGAGGACTTCCAATTCGCTGGCAAGTTCATTGGTGGGGCTTACAAAGAGTTTTCTGTCCACGAGCATACGATAGGAACCGTTTGTCTTTGTTGTAAAATTAAGGTAGACGGGTACATCTCCCTGATACCTGGAAAACACACTTCTTAATCTTCCAAAAAGTTCTTCATCCATGCCATCCATGCCCTGCGACAAAAGATTTATTGAAACAGACTGGGTGAATCTTTTCCTTGCGTCAGATATAGGTATTATTTCTTCGACTATTATCTTCAGCCTTTCTTCTTTAAGGCTCAACCTGCCGTTTACGAATATAGCTGTATTAAGCACTATATACCTGGAGACATTCTTATATGAGTTAGGAAACACAAGGGCCTCTACGCTGCCTTCCATATCCTCCATCATCATAATAGCCATTTTCTCGCCTGTGCGTTTTGTTACTGTATTTTTTATCTTATTTATTATGCCTCCAAACCAGACCTTTTGGCCATCTTCCAGGCCCTTTAATCCAGCGCTTGTGGAAGTAGAGTATTCTTTTATTATTTTCTCATATACGGCAAGCGGATGGCCTGTTATATAAAACCCTATCATCTCTTTCTCGAAATTAAGTAACTGGCTTTCAGGCCACTCTTTCATATCAGGCACCTTTGGCAAAGAGCTGGATTCCATAAAAAACGTCATCTGGCCCATAGCCGATTCTTTATGAGCTGCAACAGCCACATCCATCGCCTCGGCTAGCGTAGCCATTAGCTGCGATCTTTTCAGGCCTATGCTGTCAAACGCGCCGCATTTAATAAGGCTCTCCAGGACTTTTTTATTCACAAGTCTTGAGTCTGTCCTTTCACAAAATTCATACAGACTGGAGAAACGGTTGTATTTTTTCCTAGCCTCGATTATAGATTCTATTGAGCCCTCCCCAACGTTCTTAACAGCACTCAGGCCAAATCTTATTTCATTTTTATTTATCATAGTAAAATTCGAATAACTCTCATTAACGTCCGGCGGCAATATCTTTATACCTATGCGTTCCGCTTCGTCTATATATTCAACTATCTTATCGGTGTTATCTTTTTCACTTGTCAGCAACGCCGTCATAAATTCCACAGGATAGTTGGCTTTGAGATACGCAGTCCTGTAAGAGATCATTGCGTATGCAGCTGAATGGCTCTTGTTAAAACCGTATCCTGCAAAATGTTCTATTAAACTAAATATCTTTTCCGCTATTCGCCTCTCAATCTTGTTCTTTACAGCGCCGTCTATGAACGCCTTTCTCTGCTGCTCCATTATCTCCGGAGTTTTTTTGCCTATCGCCCTTCTTAAGATATCCGCTTGAGCCAGCGAAAAGCCAGCAAGGCTGGAAACTATCATCATTACCTGTTCCTGATAAACGATGATGCCATATGTTTCTTTGAGGCTTGTTTCAAGCAGCGGATGGTCATATCTCACTTCTATTTTACCGTGTTTACGTTTCATGTAATCATCCAACATCCCGCTGCCTATAGGGCCTGGCCTGTATAACGCAAGAAGAGCGATTATATCTTCAAATTTTTCAGCTTTTAATTTCCTTAATAAATCCCTCATGCCTGAACTTTCTAACTGAAATATGCCTGCGGACTCTGCGTTGTTCAAGAGTTTATATGTCTTAGGGTCATCCATTGGGATATCTTCGACTTTAAGATCTATCTTATTCACCCTGTTTATTATCTTTAGCGCCTCCTGGATAACGGTCAAAGTTCTCAAGCCCAGGAAGTCCATTTTTAAAAGCCCTATCTTTTCAAGCGAACCCATTGCATAGCCAGTGGAAATCTGGCCGTCGCTTGTTTTAAAAAGCGGTACGTGATTGGTCAGTAAATCTTCGCTTATAACAACGCCTGCGGCGTGGGTAGAGGCGTGACGGGTAAGGCCTTCGAGCTTTTTCGAGATATTTATAAGCTCCCTTATTTTTGAATCCTCTTTATAAAGTCTTGCAAGTTCTGGTTCCTGTCCAAGCGCAAGCTCCAGGGTCATATCAGGGTCCATTGGCACAAGTTTTGCTATTTTATCCACATCCGCGTATGGGATGTTCATTGCCCTTCCTACATCCCTTATAACAGCTTTGGCTGCCATGGTCCCGAATGTTATAATCTGGGCTACGTTATCCTTGCCATACTTCTGAATGACATAATCTATGACCTCACCTCTTTTTTCATAACAAAAATCTATGTCTATATCAGGCATGCTGACGCGTTCGGAATTCAAAAATCTTTCAAAGAGAAGATTGTATCTCAGCGGGTCTATATCTGTTATTCCGAGAAGATAGCTTACAATACTCCCTGCAGCAGAGCCTCGTCCAGGGCCCACTGCTATGCCTTTTGATTTAGCATAATTAATAAAATCCCAAACTATAAGAAAATAGCTTGTATAGCCCGCTTTACTTATAACCTTAAACTCATTCTCAAGCCTGTCTTTTATCTTAGGGGTAATCTCTTTATATCTTGATAGAAGATTCTGTTCACACAAATCTTTCATGTATTTTTCACGCGTTACGCCATGCGGAACAATATAATGAGGAAGAAAGGTCTTCTTAAAATCCAGCTCCAGGTTACATCTCTCAGCTATCTTTATTGTATTAGAAATCGCATCTGGCACATCCTTGAAAAGGGCTTTCATTTCCTCTGTAGATTTAAAATAAAACTGGTCTGTCTGGAGTTTCATGCGGTTCGGATCGTCAAGCGTAGTCTGAGTTTGTATGCAAAGAAGGGCTTCATGAGCCTTTGCGCTATCTTTAGTAAGATAGTGCACATCGTTTGTGGCTACAAGGCCTATGTCTAATTCCTTGCCCAGCCTTATAAGCTCCTTATTCACTTCTCTTTGTTCAGGTATAGAATTATCTTGCAGTTCGAAATAAAAATTTTCTTTGCCGAGAATGTCGCGGTATTCGGCTGCAAGTTGCCTGAGTTTTTCTTCTTTATTGTTCATTGCCAGGCGGGGAATTTCGCCTTTCAAACAGCTTGAGAGCGCTATCAATCCTTCAGAATATTGCGCCAGCGACTCTTTATCAATCCTAGGCTTATAATAAAACCCTTCCAGATAACCGATAGAAACCAGCTTCATTAAATTTTTATAACCGGTTTCATCCCTCACAAGCAGTATCAAATGATTTGCTGTTTCTTCTCCTTGTGAAAAGGTTTTATTCAGCCTGCCCTTTGGGGCAATATAAACCTCTGACCCTATTATAGGTTTTATTCCGTTTGTTATGCAAGATTGATAAAATTCTATGGCGCCAAACATGTTGCCGTGATCTGTTATTGCGCAGGCCGGCATTTTCATGCGCCTTGCCAGGTCTGTAAGATTTCTTATAAGGCAGGCGCCGTCAAGAAGGCTGTATTGCGTGTGGACGTGTAAGTGGACAAAATCGGAGTGAAGCATATTGCTTATATTTATTTCCCCATGCCAACTCTTTGCACCCGTTGCATTATTTTTCCTTCAGTCTTGATAGATGGGGCGATAATAATATCTGTTAATTGCATTTCTTTTATGTTGCTAGCTCCAAGATTTCCCATTGATGTCATAAGGGCGCCTACTAGATTCTGGGAACCGTCGTCAAGCTTTGCAGGCCCGAGAAGTATCTCTTCCAAGGTTCCTGTTGTGCCAACATGAATCCTGGTTCCGCGAGGCAGATTAGCGTGAGGCGTTGCCATGCCCCAATGATAACCTTTACCAGGGGCTTCTTTTGCCCTCGCAAAAGCAGAGCCTACCATTACTGCGTCTGCCCCGCAGGCAAATGCTTTACATATATCCCCGCCTGAATCCATCCCGCCGTCTGTAATAATAGGTATGTATTTTGCGGTTTTCTTATAATAAAAATCTCTTGCTGCTGCAACATCTGAAGTTGCTGTTACTTGAGGCACGCCTATTCCAAGGACTCCGCGGGTAGTGCAAGCTGCGCCAGGCCCGATACCTACAAGAATGGCGCTAGGGTTTGTCTCCATAAGTTCCAGCGCCACAGAATACGTAACGCAGTTTCCCAGGATCACCGGTATCTTCATTGATTTTATGAATTTTGCGAGGTCTACAACTTTATATTCGCTGGAAACATGCTTCACGCTGATAACAGTTGATTGTATCACAAAAATATCTGCCCCTGTTTCCTGGGCAATCTTTCCAAACCTCTCTGCGTCTTGAGGAATAGCGCTTACCACAGCCACGCCTTTTTTGCTTTTTATCTCTTTGATTCTTTTAGTAATAAGCTTTTCCTGCACAGGGTTCAAATAAAGGGATTGGACTAATTTTGTAGCTTCTTCGGGATTTGCGGCCGCTATCTTTCCAAGCACTTCTCCGGGGTTCTCGTATCTAGTCTGGACGCCATTCAGGTTCAAGACTGCAATGCCACCAAGCTTGGACATAGCTACTGCGAAATTTACATCCACTACGCCGTCCATTGCAGCAGCAAGTATAGGAACTTTATATTCCTTGCCTGCCAGCTCCCAACTTGTGTCCACCTCTTTGGGATTCATTGTAACAGAGCCTGGAACAAGCGCTATCTCGTCAAAACCATAACATCTTCTCGCTTTTCTGCCTCTCCCAACCCACTCGCCCATTTTATACCTCCGATTTTTTAATGTTTTGAGTATAATACAGCAGACTAGCTGTAAAGTCAAGGTGGTATTAGTAAAACAAGGCCTATTTTGGAAGCAATAAAACATCCATCACATAAATCCTGAATAAGATGTTTTTCCAGAAGATATTTCGCTCTTCTCTTTCCATGATAACATCTTTAACTTCGCGGAATAACTCGATAGCCTTTTGCGAATGTTCTGCGGAGATTGCGTGACTTGAAAAACGTGCTTCCAAAAATCCTTCTGTCAAGACCTGCATAGGCTCAGACTTTGCAGCAATAAGCTCTTTTGTAAGATTGTAAAATTCCCTGTGAGAGATATAATTGAATTTTGGAATGCCATAAATCTTAAAGGCCCTAGACAAGGCATAATATACCTCTTTTATAAATTCTTTCGGATTATTTTTGAGCATCTTAGCTAATTTCTTTGACCTGATGAAAACTAGTATCGAAAAAACCGCTATAGCCCCCGTTATAATCCATAATAAGAAAATAATAAAATAGGATAAAAATCCTCTTTTCTTTTTCGGCTTGACCGATTCTATTATCTTTACATTCACGTCGTTGCTGAATGTGCCAATGTAAGTTGCTGATATCTCTACATAACCTTCTTCTTTCGGGGTAAGCTTGCCATCTTTATTTATAGAAACCTTCGCAGTACCCTTAACCTTCCAGTCAGCAAGTTTTGTAGCAGGGATTACAGAGCCATCTGTCAGCTTTAATTCTGCTGTCAAAGTAACCTGCTGGTCTAATGTTATCTCGTTCTTATCCGCTTTTATTGTAAGGGACTCTATTTTGAAAGTGTCTATATTTTTTTTGAAATCGCTTGCATTAAACCTCTCGGTAGTTACCTCTTTTTCTTCTTCAATATTTTTTCTTTTAATATTATTCCGGTTTGTCTCTCTTTTTTTAGAGCCATCGTCCACTATTTGTTCCTTTTTCACTTTCGCGTCTTTTATAGTTCTATCAGCTAATTTCTGTAATTTTAAAAGCGGCACCTTTTCAGGCAAACCCAGAAGAGTGGATGGTATCCAGCCAAAAGAAATGCTATTAAATCTTGGGACCACGGGATATATAAGCCCGGATAATATCATAATAATAGAAAACATGACCGCGACAATCTTTATCTGGTTCCATAAGCCCATTACCTCATCCCTGTCGCCTATTATTAAAGAACCACGGTTTTGCTTTTCGCATACCAGGGCTAACCTCATTGTAAAAATAAGTATGAATAAAAAAAGAGCTGAATATAAGACATAAACAATTTCTGGTTCAAGCGCCAGGCTCACTGAAGAAATTAAAAGACAAGTAGAAATAAATTGAACTAGGCTATAGCTTTTTTGCGCTTTGAGCCCGAACGACTGAAAAAGGCTAAGCCAAACAAGCGCTGTTGAAAAAATCTTAAGGAGATTTTCGAAACTTATTTCTGTTTCAAATAATCTGCTCAGGACAGCTACCACGCTGGCAAGCGAAAGCATCCCGATAAAAGTATCTATGTGCGGCGGCCTGGAATTTCTGATATGCCAGCTAAGTAAAAATCCGCCTGTGCTTCCTAATATCAAGAGCGCCAAGATAACAGGGCTCACTACTTTCTGAATACTAAAAATCCCTATTATTACAAGTCCAAGATTTGCAAAATGAAAATATAATGCGTCTCTATTCAATGTATAGCCGCCTTTGAATTTTGTCCCGCCCTTTCTACTACGAAGAAATGCTTTAAAGCAGAAAGGGCGGGACAAAATTAGTTAAGGAATTAAACCTTTGTCGCTACTCACTTTTATACTAACTCAAATTTCTTCTCTAAATCATCACCCTTGGAAATTCTATATACGTACGCCTCCAGCCCGGCAAGGGCCTCGTCAAATTTCTTCGCATCTTCAATATCAAGGCACTTGCTTTCCTCTGTGTAGCCAAATGTGGAACTGGAAAGCACTACTGCTATAAGCTTGATGCCTTTTACCTTAAATTGCACAAGGCTTGAAAGCGCATCCATATCATTATCAAGCATTATGACGATAAGCGTTGAGCTATAAGGCGTGATAAAACTCGCCTCTTCGAGTGTTCCACTAAGACTAAGAATACCTTCTGAGCGTACGCCTGCCAGATACTCCAGCACTTTATATACATGAGATTCGCCTTTTCCAAAAGGCACTGCCATTACTTCTTTTGTATATCCTATAATCTGTACAAAAGCCCCGCTATCCATAAGAAACCTAGCAATAGAACCTGCTATTTTTACAGAATACTCTAAAGTGGTTTCTCTTCCCACTCCTATATCATTGCCTTTTTTAAGATCTATGACGATTGTCGCTTCCTGGACTGAATTGCGTTCAAACTGTTTTACGATTAGTTTATTATGCCTTGCTGTAGAAGGCCAGTGCATGCGGCTAATCATGTCTCCGCGCTGATATTCTCTGATTCCAAAAAATTCATGGCTGTCTCCGCTTATCTTCGCAGTTTCCACTCCCATCCATGAAACAGAACCTCTGGCAAGCGGAGGAAACGCAAACACCCTGAAAAATGCAGGATAAACAATAACGTTTGATATTATATTTAATGTCTTTTTCATCCTGAAAAAACCAAGCGCATCCTGCGATATAACTTCAATAGGCCCCATCTTCCATATGCCTCTCTTGTAACAGTCAATTGTGTAGTTAAAGTTTTTTTTCTCTTTTCGATTGATATCAAGTATAAATAGAGAGGTTTTTTCCTTTCCGGGCTGGGCTGCTGGAAAATAATCCAATATCTCAAAGAAAGTTGTGCCTCTTGAAAGATTGTTGCGGATCTGCATCTTGACATTCAGCATTTCATCTTCAAACGCAGTTTCCTGCGCCGAGCGCTGTACTTCTATATTAGGTATATTTAAACACATATGAAGATAAGATAGGATAAACATAACAAACGTCATGACGAAAAATATATACACCATTGTTATGTCTGTAATCCAGGCAGTGGCTAGGAGAATTATTACAGCTAAAAGGAATGTGATGCCTCTGGAAGTTAGCATATACTAAACCGGTACAGAAACCTTTTTCAATATATGATTAACTATATCTTTTGAAGTTAAACCACGCACCACAGAACGCGGCTGTAAAATAAGTCTGTGTTTAAGGACAGGATAGGCGAGATTCTTCACATCATCAGGTATTACATAATCCCTTTTATCAAGAAATGCCAAAGCCCTTGATGTGCGCATAAGCGCAAGAGATGCCCTGGGACTTGCCCCAAGCTTTATATCGCCCGGCATATTTCTTGAGGAAGACACTGTTTGAACTATGTAATCTACTATCTTCTGATCTATATGAACCGCTGTTACTGCTTTCTGGACTTCAATTATATCTTGAATGCTGACCACGCTCTGCAGAGTTTCTAATGGAGAGATCTTAAGGTTTCTCGTCAATATATTAGTTTCTTCCTGGTTAGAAGGATACCCTACGGCGAGCTGCATTAAAAACCTGTCTACCTGTGACTCTGGCAAAGGATATGTGCCGTGAAATTCTATAGGATTTTCAGTGGCTATTACGAAAAATGGCACAGGAAGCTCTCTTACATTGCCGTCTATTGTAATTCTGAATTCCTGCATAGCTTCTAGAAGCGCTGATTGGGTTCTTGGCGTGGTGCGATTTATTTCATCGGCCAGCACTATGTTTGCAAATATCGGCCCTTCATTAAATTCAAATTCCCCTGATTTCTGATTATAAATAGAGACTCCTGTTATGTCTGAAGGAAGGAGATCAGGAGTAAACTGGATCCTTTTAAATTTTCCTGCTATGGATTTTGCAAGGGTACGGGAAAGCATTGTCTTGCCAAGACCAGGCACATCTTCCAAGAGCACATGGCCGTTACTGATAAGGCCTACAACCACCAGTTCAATCACATCGCGCTTGCCAACTATGACCTTTGAAATATTATTGATGAGTTTTTGAGGAATATCATGAAGGTCTGGCATATTATAGCTTCCTCCTGAGGTAGTGCTAATTAAATATTATTATAAATATATCATACTAAGCGCTTATTGTCGAGCAAAAAATGCCGATGATGTAATACTTTCAATGTTAAGTGACACTTTACGCCGCTGTCAGGCTGGGCCATTCGGCACTGAAACTGGTTTCGGCGTGCGCTACGGTTTACAGCTCGTTTCTGTGTCGACTATCGCTCTGTCAACTGATCGAAACTCGCTGTAAATCCTTGCGCACCTATATATAAGATACCAACGGTGCCGAAACGTTTCTGATGTGCCTCAGGCCCAGCCTGACAGCTGATAATTTATGCCTCACTTTTGAGAAGCGAGATCAAGCCAGAGCCGCTCAGGCCTGAAAAAAGCCTTTTTGTTTTGCGAAACAGAAAATGCTGCATACTATTTATATTGCCTGTCAAAACAAAACGGAGCGAGGCC
>Ga0180009_10001387_pt1 | contig 29827 bp, 26 predicted proteins | sample OS_PC_MetaG_FD_123537 | JGI IMG/M metagenome (GOLD analysis project Ga0180009, IMG submission 123537) | Groundwater microbial communities from the Aspo Hard Rock Laboratory (HRL) deep subsurface site, Sweden - OS_PC_MetaG | ecosystem: Environmental > Aquatic > Deep subsurface > Groundwater...
GCGACACAATGATAATCCCAAACCATTTACTTGGACGAAATCAGTTGAAACCATCTTAGAGAAAGTAAATCGTGCTCGTCAAAACGCAGCATTTCATGCTGCAGTTTAGGACACTACACTAGTAGCCGCATTTTGGCAGCGACAAGCGTTGAAGGCGAAGCCAAGGACTTCAACATCGGAGGTGCGCTTGGAGGGTATTTCGGTGGTGGTGCTTTGGGTGGCGGCCTGCAATCTTGGAAAAACACGCCACGTGAAAAAGCGTTAAGGCAGGTCATCAATGAGGCTGTGAACTACGTCATTTCAGTTACGCCGCCTGAGTACATGAGATATGGCGGAATAGCAAATGAACCGGTCGTGCAAGAAACAGCTGAATCAACAAGTACCGGTGAACGCGTTGTCATCACCGCCAGTTCACTGAATGTGCGCAGCGGGCCCGGATCCGACAATCCGGCCCAGTTCTCCCTGCCGTCTGGCAGCATCGTCGATGTGCTGGCGCGTGCCGGTGACTGGATTCAGGTGCGTGATGCGCAGGGTCGCAGCGGCTGGGTTGCCGCCGCCTACACTGTGGCGGTACAGTAAGCCTTATCACTGTTCGCAGGAAAGCCCGGGTTTCCGGGCTTTTTTGCATTGGCAGAGATGTGGTCAGCGATGGCGCTGTTGCAGTCTTTGCACCACGCCGTTCAGGTTCAGCCCACTGCGGGTGAGCAGCACCAGCAGGTGGTAGAGCAGGTCGGCGGCTTCGTCGCTCAGCTTGTCGCCGTCGGTGAGCATCGCCGCCAGCGCCACTTCCACGCCTTCCTCTCCGACTTTCTGTGCCACCCGATCCATGTTCGACTGCAGCAGCCTGGCGGTGTAGCTGTGCTCGGGATCGGCTTCTCGACGGGTCTCGATCAGCGCCTGCAGCTCGCCCATAAAGCCATGACCCGGCCAGGGCTGATCGCCAAAGCAGGTTGGTGTCTGCAGATGACACACCGGACCTGCGGGCAGCGCCTGCAGCAGCAGGGTGTCGCGGTCGCAGTCAACGCTTAGGGACTGCAGCCGCAGTACATGTCCGGAGCTTTCACCTTTTTGCCACAGCCGCTGTTTGCTGCGGCTGAAAAAGGTGACCAGGCCTGAGGCCAGGGTCTGCTGCAGGGCGGCCGGGTTCATGTAGCCCAGCATCAGCACCTGGCCGCTGTGGGCATGCTGGATGATTGCCGGCAGCAGGCCGTCGCTGCTTTTGCTCCAGTCCAGCGCTGCAATGTCGGTGTTGTCTGTGACAGTCATATCAATGGTTTCGTGGTTGTTTTGCGTTGATGCGACGGAAAAGTGTGCGCAGGCTGATGCACCCCCACCCCGGCCCTCCCCCGCTCGCGGGGGAGGGAGTGTAAACGCTGTTCATGCCATTTCATGTGGCATGATGCTGTCCAGTTAATCATCCTGGCACAGATCGGATTCGATTTGCTCCAACCCGGCATCGTGACCTGATGCTGGAGCTCCCTCCCCCGTGAGCGGGGGAGGGTTGGGGTGGGGGCGGTGCTGATCGCATGTTGTGCGACGCACCTTGTGACCCTGTCCAGCCAATCATCCTGGCGCAGACTGGATTCGAATTGCTCCTGACCTGCATCGTGTCCTGACGCTGGAGTTCCCGCCCACGCGAGCGGGGGAGGGTTGGGGTGGGGGCGGTGCTGATCAGCATGTTGTACCGCGCACGCTGTGACCCTGTCCAGCCAGCCATTGCTTCAGCTCAGGTATGGCCAGCACACCCTTGTGAAACACGCTGGCGGCCAGCGCGCCGTCGACGTCAGCTCGGGTGAAGACCTGGTCAAAATGAGCCATGCTGCCGGCGCCGCCAGAGGCGATCAGCGGCACCTGGCACAAGGCGCGGGCGGCGCTGAGTTGGTCAATGTCATAACCTGAGCGCACACCGTCTGCGTCCATGCAGTTGAGCACGATTTCACCGGCACCGCGCTGCTGCACTTCCTGCAGCCAGTCCAGCGTCAGGCGTTGACTGTCGACCATGTTGTCGGGGTCGCCGGTGTGGTGGCGTACCTGCCACTGGTCGTTGACCAGAATGCTGTCGATGCCGACCACCACGCACTGGCTGCCGAAGGCATCGGCCAGCTGGTTGATCAACGCCGGTGTCTGCAGCGCCGGCGAGTTGATCGAGATCTTGTCGGCACCGGCACGCAGGGTGGCATCGGCAGCCTGCACGGTGCGAATGCCACCGGCGACCGAGAACGGGATGTCGATCACGGCGCTGACACGTTGCACCCAGGCCACATCGACACTGCGCTGTTGCGGACTGGCGGTGATGTCATAGAACACCAGTTCGTCGGCACCCTCGTCGCGATAGCGCGCCGCCAGCTCGACGATGTCGCCCACCACCTCGTGATCGCGAAAGCGCACGCCCTTGACCACCTGGCCGTCGCGCACGTCCAGACAGGGGATGATGCGCCGGGCCACGCTCACGATGACACCTGCGCCAGTGCCTGTTGCAGGGTAAAACGCCCTTCCAGCAGTGCCTTGCCGATGATCACGCCAGCCACCTGCAGACGCTGCAACTCAGCCAGATCGGTGAGCGCGTGCACGCCACCGGATGCCTGCAGCTGCAGCTGCGGAAAGCGCTCGCGGATCTGCGCATACAGTGCGAGATTGGGGCCTGCAAGCATGCCATCGCGACCGATGTCGGTGCACAGCAGATGCTGCAGGCCACCGGCGGCCAGCTGTTCCAGCAGGCACATCAGATCGCTGTCGCTGTCCTGCTCCCAACCGGCCACGGCAGGCACCCAGACCTCGTTGCCGGCGCGGGTCTGCTGGCGCACATCCAGCGCCGCCACCAGCTGTTGTGCACCGAAGCGCTGCAGCCAGTCGATGAACCGCTGTGGCTGGCGCACGCAGACACTGCCGACGATGACGCGTGCAATGCCGGCGGCCAGACGCTGCTCGATGTCGTCGCCGGTTCTGACACCGCCGCCGCTTTGCACCTTTACACCGGCACTGCCAGCCAGCCGGCTGATCAGCTCCAGTTGTGCGTCGCGGCCGCGGGCGGCATCCAGATCCACCACGTGCAGCCAGTCGGCACCGGCGCTGGCATACTGCTGCGCCAGCTGCCCGGCGGTGATGGAGTAGTCGGACTGGCGCTGGAAATCGCCCTGTTGCAGGCGCACACAGGCACCGTCTATCAGATCAATGGCGGGATAGATGATCATAAGGCAAGAAATGTCCTGAGCAGGGCCGCGCCTGCCTGTGCCGAACGTTCGGGGTGAAACTGTGCGGCAAGAAAATTTCCATGTTGCGCCACTGCAGTGAAGGCGCTGCCATGGGTGGCGCTGGCCACCGTGCAGGCATTGACCGGTGCGGCATAGCTGTGCACAAAATACATCCAGGCCGGATCCGGCAGGGCCTGCTGCAAGGCAGCGTTGGCATGCCACTGCAGCTGGTTCCAGCCCATGTGCGGGACGCGCAGACCATCGCCTGATGGCAGTCGGGTGACGGTGCCGGGCAGCACTCCCAGGCAGTCCACATTGCCTTCGTCGGAATGTTCATACAGCAGCTGCATGCCCAGACAGATACCCAGCACCGGCTGGGTCAGCTGCGGGATCAGTCTGTCCAGGCCGTGCTCACGCAGCTTGCGCATGGCCGCAGCGGCATGTCCGACGCCAGGCAGAATGACGTGGCTGGCGGACTGGATCAGTGCCGGGTCGTCGCTCAATGTGGCGTCTACCTGCAGCCGCTCCATGGCGGCCATGACCGAACCGATGTTGTAGCCTCCGCTGTCGATGATCACCAGACGCGGCGGTGCAATGGCGTCGCTGACCTTGCTCACAACATGCCCTTGCTGCTGGGAATCTGCTGCTCACCGCTCTGCTGTGCCAGCGCCGGCCGCAGGGCGCGACCGCAGGATTTGAACATGCCCTCGACCATGTGATGGGCATTGTCGCCACGCACATTGATGTGAATGGCCGCGCGCAGCGTCTGTCCCAGCGAGTGAAAGAAATGCTTCACCATCGCGGTGCTGAGGGCGCCGATACGGGTGTCCGGCAAAGCGCCCTGCAGCACAAACCAGGGGCGGCCGGACAGATCCACGGCGGCCAGATGGACGCTGGTCTGCGCCAGCGCTTCGTCCATCGGAACGACAAACCCGTAGCGGCCGATGCCACGACGATCACCCAGCGCCTGGTCCAGCGCCTGTCCCAGTGCCAGCGCGACATCCTCGACGGTGTGATGCTCGTCGATGTGCAGATCGCCGCGCGCCTGGATGCGACAGCCGAAATGGCCGTGGATCGCCAGCTGTTCCAGCATGTGATCAAAAAAGCCGATGCCGGTGCTGATCTCTGGTGCCTGCATCTGATCCAGATTGACCTCGACTTTGATTGAGGTCTCGCTGGTGTTGCGCTCGACTGAGCCACAGCGTGGCGTGCTCAGCATGGCGTCGACGATGGATTGCCAGTCATGCTCGGCGTCCAGCAGATATCCCCTGATGCCCAGGTTTTCCGCCAGCTGCAGATCAGTCTGGCGATCGCCGATTACCACACTGTGTTGAAAATCCATGTCGCCGGAGCGCAGGTAATCCAGCAGCATGCCGATGCCCGGCTTGCGCGTGGGCGCGTGGTCATGCTCGAAGTGCGGATCGAAATGCTCGGCGGCAAAGTGAATGCCCTGCGAGTCAAGAATCTGCCGCAGCAATTGCTGCGGTGATTCGAAATCGGCCTGCGGAAAGCTGTCGGTGCCCAGGCCATCCTGGTTGCTCACCATGATCAGCCGGTAACCTGCCTGCTGCAGCCGCAGCAGGGCCGGAATCACGCCAGCGATCAGGGCGAACTTTTCCAGACTGTCGATCTGCTCGTCGGCCGGTTCCTCGATGAGGGTGCCATCGCGATCGATGAAGGCGTATTTGATTTTGCCGCTCATTGACAGAAAGTCTCCATGAATGCCAGCAGGCGCCGGTTTTCAGCGGCTGTGCCGATGCTGATGCGCACACAATTGTGCAGTCCCGGCTGGCGGCTCTGGTTGCGCAGCAGAATGCCCGCGTCGGCGGCTGTTCGCACCAGCTTATCGGCATCGGCGACTTGCACCAGCAAAAAGTTGCCAGCACTGGGCCAGACGGTCTGCAGCAGCTCGGGTTGTCTGCGTTGCAGCGCCGTCAAGTCGGCAAACAGTTGCTCGCGGGCCTGGACCAGCGTGGTGATGTGGGCGCGGGCGATGACTTGCTGGGCATCGGCCAGTGCCGCCGCCACCAGCGCCTGACTGGCAATGGACAGCGGATACGGGGCCATGATCTTGCGCAGCAGCTGGATGATGGCGGCATCGGCCAGCACCGCACCACAGCGCAGACCGGCCATGCCCCAGGCTTTGGACAGTGTGCGCAGAATCACCAGATTGGCATGTTGCCGCAGTTCGGTGGCCATGCTGGGCACCCCGGCAAACTCGATGTAGGCCTCATCGACGATCACCAATGTCTGCTCCGACAGCCGCTGGCACAGCGCCAGCAGGCGATGGGGCTGCATCAGGTTGCCGGTGGGGTTGTTGGGGTGGCAGAGAAACACCAGCTTCGGCTGTGCCGCCACGATGGCATCCACATCGGGCTGCCAGTCGTCGGTCAGGGCGATGGCATCGATCAGCGCACCCTGGATACCCGCACTGACGGCATACATGCCAAACGCCGGCGGGCAGTACACCACCTTGTCCACGCCAGCACGACAGCATGCACGGGTCAGCAGGTCGATGCCTTCATCGCTGCCGCGTGTGACCAGCAGCTGTGCGCTGGTCACGCCATACAGTTCGGCCAGCTGCGCCAGCACCTGCTCTGGTTGGGGTGGCGGGTAGCGATTGATCTGCCAGTCGCCGACGCCGTCGAGCTGCGGCGCGTAGGGATTTTCGTTGGCATTGAGGATGACCTCGGCTGCGCCGGCCTCCATGCGTGCGGACACATAGCCGGACATGGCCAGAATCTCCGGCCGGGCGACGCGCTGCAGCAATGCGGTGGCATCACTGTTGCGGAGTGCGCTGCTGCTCATGCCAGGCTCCGCAGGCGCGACCGTACCGCCTCGGCGTGTGCCTGCAGCTGTTCGTGATCGGCCATGATGGCGGCATCCGGGCCGATGTTGGCCAGACCTGCCGGGGAGGCCTGCTGCACCGTCATGCGCAGCATGAAATCGGCGGTGGACAGGCTACCGTGGCTGCGCGCCCATCCGGCGGTGGGCAGCACATGATTGGTGCCGCTGCAGTAATCGCCCAGTGATTCCGGCGTGTAGTGACCGACGAATACCGAGCCGGCGCAGTGCACATCAGTCACCAGTTCGGCGGCGTTGTCGGTGCTGATGATCAGGTGTTCGGGAGCATACAGATTGCTCACTGCCAGCGCCTGCGCCAGATCCCTAACGACGATGGCGCGGCTGTCCTGCAGAGCCTGTCTGGCGGTAACTTCGCGGGCCAGGCGGGCCAGTTGGTCGACCAGTGCCGCCTGCACTGCAGCGGCAATTTCGGTGCTGGTGCACACCAGCATGACCTGGGAATCCGGGCCATGCTCGGCCTGCGACAGCAGATCGGCGGCGACCCACTCGGGCCGGGCGCTGTGGTCGGCGATCACCAGCACTTCCGACGGTCCGGCCGGCATGTCGATGGCGGCACCTTCGGCATCAATGCTGACCTGCTGTTTGGCTTCGGTGACATAGCGGTTGCCGGGTCCGAACAGTTTGTCGCAGCGCGGCACGCTGTCGCTGCCGTAGGCCATGGCGGCAATGGCCTGTGCGCCGCCAATGGCAAACACCTGGTCCACGCCACACAGTTTGGCTGCCGCCAGCACCGCCGCATCCGGTCTGCCGTGGCGATCCGGCGGTGAGCACAACACCAGTCGGCGACAACCGGCAATGCGTGCAGGTATTGCCAGCATCAGCACGGTGGACGGCAGTGGTGCGGTGCCGGCCGGCACATACAGACCCACGCTGGCAATCGGTCGGTACTGCAGCTGACATTCAATACCATCGGCGGTATCGACAACAAAGCCCTGCGGTTTGGCCTGCTCGTGGAAACGCCGGATGCGGCGGGCGGCATTGCGCATTGCCGTCAGCAGCTCTGCGGACAGGCTGTGTTCGGCCTGTGACCAAAGGTTTGTAGCAACTTCCAGTGGCTCCGGCACCACGCCGTCAAAGCGTCGGCCCAGTTCCCGGATGGCGTTGTCGCCGTCGGCGCGCACACTGGCGATGATGTCGCTGACCGCTGCGGCGACCTGCGGGTCACGCTGCAGCGAGGGTCGCTGCAGGCAGTCGCGACGTTGCTCCGGATTCAGTGTGTTCCAGTCGACGATGTTCAGCATGGCCGTGCTCATGTCAGCATCTTCTCCACTGGCAGCACCAGAATGGCGGTGGCACCCATGGCCTTGAGTTCTTCCAGGTGTTCCCAGAACACCGTTTCGGTGCACAGCATGTGTACCGCCACTTTGTCCGGTTGACCTTCCAGCGACAGCACGGTGGGGGATTCGGCGCCGGGCAGGATGTCGGCGATGGCGTCCACGGCTGCTTTTGGCGCGTGCATCATGACGTACTTGCTGTCGCGTGCCTGCAGAATGCCGACGATGCGCTTGATCAGCAGTGCACGCAGCTTGCCGGCTTCGTCATCCAGCCTGCGTGTGCCGCTGTACAGCACGGCCTGGGATTCCATCACCAGAGCCACTTCGCGCAACTGGTTGGCGCGCAGTGTGGTGCCGGTGGAGACCAGATCAACAATGGCGTCGGCGGTGCCCATGCTGGGGGCGATCTCCACCGCACCGGACAACTCGACAATCTCCGCGCTGACGGCGTGCTTGCGCAGATATTCCTGCGTCAGCGCCGGATAGCTGGTGGCGATGCGGCGACCGTCAAGGCTGCTGACGGCATCGAAGCTGACCGTTTCCGGCAGCGCCAGACAGAGGCGGCAGAAACCGAAACCCAAGGCCACTTCCGGCGTCAGTTCGGCCTCTGAGCGCTGGCGGTCGAGCAGGCATTCGCGGGCCACGTTTTCGCCGCAGATGCCCAGATCACAGACCCCATCAAGCAGCAGCCGGGGGATGTCGTCGTCACGGATCAGCAGCAGATCGACCGGCAGGTTGCGGCCATACCAGAACAGCTTGTCCTTGCTGCGCGCGAACTGGATGCCGCAGTTTTCCAGCAGCTCCAGCGACTGATCCGACAGCCGGCCGGATTTCTGAATGGCGATCTTCAGGCGTGTCATGTGTTGGTTTCCTGTTTTGGGTTGCTGCTCGAAAGCGTCGCCAGCGCCTGCTGGTAGCCGCCGGCACCGTGGCTGATGAAACGGGCCACACGACCTATGGTGGTGACGCTGACGCCGGTGCGGTCATGGATTTCGCGGTACGGCAGGCCCTGATCCAGCAGCATCGCCACCCGCCAGCGGTCAACGATGGCTTCCAGCTCGGCAGGTGTGCACAGGTCATCCAGCAGCGCCAGACAACGCTTGCTGTCGGGCATGCTGAGCAGCGCCTGGGCCAGCGAGTCGGCGGCCTCTCGCAGTTCTTGCTGTCGTGCCAGTGGATTGGTTTTCATGCTGCGGTGATGCCTGCAGAAACGATAATGTTGAGCATTATAACGTATTAACGCATTAATACAATAGCTCGTTGCCATGAGTTGGCCTGCACGATGTTTTCACCAGGCTTAGCAGCGGCTGTGCGCGGTACAACAGTTGTCCCGTGAGCCATCAGCGGTTAATTGCGGGGGGCATGCTTCCCGGGCGCGCCGCGAGGCCGCCAGCAGCAAATTTCGCTGCTGCCAGAGCCCCCGCTCGTGCAATGATTTATCATGATGGACATGAGCATTCTGATCGCCATGCCGAACCGGGACCAGCAGGCACTGAAGAACGAGCTGCTGGCCATGGACAATGGTCTGGACGTGCGCCTGTGGCCGGACATCGGGCGTGCCGACGACATTGAGTTCGCCGTGCTCTGGCAGCATCCGGAAGGCCTGCTCGGGCAACTGCATCGCCTGCGCGTGGCGCAGTCGTATGGTGCCGGTGTGGAGGGCATTCTCAAGGATCGTGATCTGCGCCACAACGTCCACATCACCAGGGTGTGCGGATCGGCGTTGCAGGATTCCATGTCGGCCTATCTGGCCGAGCGCATTGCGGCGCACAATCTGCCCGGACGCAGCATTGCCGAGACCCGGGTCGGTCTGCTTGGGGTGGGGCGTCTGGGGCTGGCGGCTGCGCAACACCTGCAGTCACTGGGTTATCAGGTGACCGGCTGGCGGCGTAGTGCCGGGGCGCTGGAGGGGGTGCCGGTAATGCATGGCGGTGAACAGCTGTTTGCCCTGTGCGCGGACAGCGATTTTGTCATCTGCCTGCTGCCATTGACGCCAGCCACCGAGAACATGCTGAACATTCATCTGTTCAATCATTTCCGTCCCGATGCCTGGCTGATCAATGTCGGGCGTGGTGCCCACGTGGTCGAAAACGATCTGATCTTCGCGCTGGACAACGGTTTGCTGCGCGGTGCCACGCTGGATGTCACGCGGGTCGAGCCCTGTCCGGCGCAGCACCCATTCCGCCGTCACCCGGCCATCGAATCGACCGAGCACACCGCCAGCATCACCGACCCGCATGAAGCGGCCGAAGTCATTCTCAGCAATTATCACAATCTGCAGCACTCGGCACCGCTGCTGTGCCGGGTGGATCACAAGCGGGGCTACTGATGCCTGCAGACCTGTCGGCGCTTTATCACCTTGCGGTGGCATTGGCCATAGGCCTGCTGATCGGTGCCGAGCGCGGTTGGAACAAGCGCGATGTCGGAGAAGGCCATCGCATTGCCGGTCTGCGCACTTATGGTCTGCTCGGACTGCTTGGCGGTGTCGGCGGCCTGCTGGCCAGCCAGCTTGGCGTGGTGCTGACCGGATTGATGTTCATCGGCATTGCCGGTGTGCTGGTCACTGTGTACGCGGTGAACCTGCGTCAGCGCGATGATGTCGGCATCACCAGCATGGTGGCGGCACTGCTGACCTGGCTGCTGGGGGTGGTGGCCGGCAACGGCCAACTGGTGATCGCAGCCGCCAGCGCAGTGGTCATGGCCCTGTTGCTCAGTTACAAGACGCTGCTGCATGGCTGGCTGGCGAAACTGCAAGCGGCGGAGCTGAAAGCCGGACTGAAGCTGCTGCTGATCTCTGTGGTGATGCTGCCGCTGTTGCCGGATCGTGGTTACGGGCCATGGCAGGCGCTGAATCCGTATCAGCTCTGGTGGATGGTGGTGCTGATTGCCGCAATCTCGTTTGTCGGCTATTTCGCCATGCGCATCGGTGGTGCCAGACGCGGTTTGATGTTCACCGGGCTGGCCGCCGGGCTGGCCTCGTCGACCGCATTGACGTTGCACTTTTCCCGCCTCGCGCGCTTGCAACAGCAGGCGGGCAGGGCGCTGTCTGCCGGCATACTGCTGGGCTCAGGTACCATGTTTCCGCGCATGCTGCTGGTCGCAGGCATTGTACATATGCCCCTGTTGCAGACCTTGTGGCTGCCGGCACTGAGCATGATGCTGATCATCTTCATTGCCGCCGCTGTGGTGCTGTGGCAGGCGGACATACCTAAACACGACCTGCATGAAAACCTCAGCAACCCGCTGGAATTGCGTGTGGCATTGCTGTTCGGGCTGTTGCTGGCACTGGTCATGCTGCTGGGTAAGGCATTGCGTGAACGGCTGGGAGATGCCGGCATCTGGGCGCTGGCAGCGGCCTCGGGCATGGCCGACGTCGATGCCATCACCCTGTCGCTGGCGCAGATGAGCAAGCAGGACCTCGCGCTGGCACTGGCCACCGGCGGCATCACGGTTGCCGCAGCGGTCAATACACTGGTCAAGGCCGGCATGGCGAGTATCATCGGCGGCAAAGTGCTGCTGCTGCACGCCGGCTTGCCGATGCTGTTGGCAGCGTTGACGGGTCTGGTGATCATCGGCTGGCAACTGACATGATGCAGGACGTCCATCAGCAAGCAAATCAGAAGGATGCCGATCTGGATTTTCGACGCTGGTTGAGCCCGCTGTTTCTCGGCAGCTACGCCGAGAACGACGATTTGCTGGAAAAAATCGTCGTGGAGCTGTTGCGCGATCACATGTACTGGCGGCGCAATGTGCATCCGGAAGATCCGCCATTGATCTCGATGCTGGATCAGCACAGCGATGAGTACCTGAATTTTGTTGCCGACATGAAGCGTGAACTGCACGGGCTCAGTGCCCGGCTCAAGAACACGGCACCATTCTTCAATCCGCGCTACATCGGCCACATGGCCTCGGATCTGCTGTTGCCGGGGCTGATCGCGCAACTGGTGACCACCCTGTACAACCCCAATCATGTCACCGATGAAGCGGCCCCGGCGACGCTGCGACTGGAGCTTGATGTGGGGCTGCAGCTCGCAGGCATGTTCGGCTACAACACCGACGAGCGTCATCAACCCTGTGCCTGGGGTCATGTCACCTCCGGCGGCACCCTGGCAAACGATGAATCCCTGTGGTATTTCCGCGCCGTGCGCTACTGGCCGCTGGCCGCCGCCGCCGTGCTGCGCGAAACGGGGCTGGAGCCAGGCCCACTGCGTCATTGCCCACTGGATTTGCTTGCTGCCAGCGACTGGCAGCTGTTCAACCTCGGCATAGATCGTGTCATTGGCCTGCGCCGGGAATTGCTTACGCTGCTGCGGCAGCGACTGTCTCAGGATGACGCCCGCGTGCTGGCTGCCCGCATCGAGTCGCAACGCGTGGAGGCGCTGGGCATGGCTGGGTTTCAGCAGGCGCATCCGGGATTCAACACACCCTGCGTGATGGTGCCCGACAGCGCGCATTACTCCTGGGCCAAGGCGCTGAAACTGCTGGGCTTTGGCAGTGCCAACCTGGTCAGTGTGGCGGTCACTGAACACATGCGCATGGACGCTGCTGCGCTGGATCAGGCACTGGCGGATGCTGCAGCCCAGCAGCGCCCGGTACTGGCCGTGATCGGCGTGCTGGGCACCACCGAGTTCGGTGCCATCGACCCGATCGACAAGCTGGTCACTGCGCGCCGACGCTGGCGTGAGCGTGGACTGGATTTTGCCATCCACATCGATGCCGCCTGGGGCGGTTATCTGGCCAGCATGTTCCGTCAGCCCGATGGCGCAATGCTGAGTCGTGAGCAGATGCTGCAGGATTTTCGCCATTTTCCCTCGCCACAGGTGTATCAGGCTTTTGCCGCGCTGCGGCATGCCGATTCCATCACCGTGGATCCGCACAAGCTTGGATTTGTGCCGTTCGGCTGTGGCGCGTATCTGGCCCGCAATCGTGGCATGACCGACTTCATCAGCCAGCGTGCAGCGTATGTTTTCGATGTCGAGGATGACCACACCGAGGTGGAATACCAGCGGCGTTTTCACAACCTCGGGCAGTACATTCTGGAAGGTTCCAAACCCGGTGCCGCTGCCGCAGCCGCCTGGGTGACGCACAAGGTGTTGCCGCTGGATCACGACCATTTCGGTCGTCTGTGTGCGCAGACGGTGCGCAACGGAGAGTACTTCTTTGATCATCTGCAAGAGCTCCGTTCGGCGCTGCACGGCATGGCGCGGGTGATCATTCCGTTTGAACCGGATACCAATCTGGTATGCCTGGCGATCAACCCGGAAGGCAACCGCAGTCTGGGTGCCATGAACCGGTTTGGCCGGGCGCTCTACGAGCAGATGCGCGTGGGCACCAGCGTGGACATGCACACGCGAGCCTGGTTTGGTTCCAGGACACTGGTGCATCGCAGTGCCCTGGCCGATGCAGTCGCCACCAGACTGATGCAGGAGTTGGGATTGGACCCGGCCAGTTTCAGCCTTGAGCCACGGCCTGGCAGTGATCAGGCCGACAGCATTTTTCTGCTGCGTCACACATTGATGAACCCCTGGCTGGCAGTGTCGACCGGCGGTAGCAATCACTTGGATCGATATTGTGCATATCTGGCGGAGCTGGTTCGGCAGCAGTTACAGCGCCAGTAGGCTGCACAGCGACGACCACACTCTATGGTAAGATAGAACACAAATCAGACACTGCAAACATTCACTGCTACGGGGTATAACCATGATCAAGACCAACCATTCAATCGTGCCACATGGCGCTGGCTTCCGCTCACTGCTTGCTGTCGGTTTGCTGCTGGCTGCAGTCACCCTGCAGGCTGCGACCGAAGCGCAGATTGAGGCTGAACTGAGCGGCAATGACAGCAGCACTCCAGCGGCGCTGCCGGTGCCCGATCTGCAGGCTCGTCAACAGGCACTGGGCGCCTTGCCGGTGACCGGACTGCTGCTGATTCCGGAATCCACCAATGATCGCGTGATGGCGTTTGATCCGGTCACCGGTGATCTGATCGATGCCGATTTCATTCCGGCCGATCCGGACAATCTCAGCACGCCGATCCATGCCATCCTCAGTGCCGATGGGGCATCCATTCTGGTTTCCGATCAGCTCGATGATGTGGTACAGCAATACGACATCACCGATGGCAGCTACATCGGCGTGTTTGCTCCCGCCGGTGGTGTCGATGTGGGCATTCTGGACAATGTTCGCGGTATGGCACTGGATCCGGACAATGGCAACCTGCTGGTCAGTGTGGGTGGCGGTGCCAACGACGACGCCATTGCCGAATTTGACACTGCCGGCAACCCGATCGGCAATCGTGTGGCCAACGCTGCCGGTGGCCTGGACAGCCCATTCGATGTGTTGCCGGTTGCTGGCGAGTTGCAGGTGGCCGGCATCACCAGCGATGCCATCCACACCTACCAGCTCAACGGCACCTACATTGATGACTTTGCTCCGGTCGACACCTTCCCGGAACAGATCGCTGTGTCTGCCCCAGGCGGGTTTCTGGTGGCCAATTTTTCCGGTACCCAGGAAGGGGTGATCGAGTTTGATGCGGCGGGTAACGTCATCGGTGTCTACAATCCGGCGACACTGGGCGGTTATCGTGGTGCCTATGAGCTGCCCAATGGCAACATTCTCACCACCAATGGCGGCGGTGTGCACGAAATCGACCGCAGCGGTAATCTGGTGGAAACCAAGATTGATGGTGTCAGTGCAAGGTTCATTGAACTGGTGGTTGCCGGTGAGGATGTCGTGTTGCCGCCACCCCCGGCGGTGCCGGCATTGTCCGGTCTGAGTCTGCTGCTGCTGGCGCTGCTCGTGGCAACGCTTGGCTGGTTAGCGGCACGGCGACGAGGCCGTATTGCCTGAGAATTGACCACTGCAAAAAAGCGGCCGCCAGGCCGCTTTTTTCATGCCCGGAATCTGTTTCTGTTACTCCCAGTTGCGGCGCATCTCCAGATAGGTGAACGAGGCTGACCAGGTGATCAGCATCAGTCCGGACAGCGACTCTATGCCGACCATGAATGCCAGTGGGCCTTTCGGAGTGAGGTCACCAAAGCCCAAGGTGCTGAACACGGTGGCGGAAAAGTACACCGCATCCAGCAGCCCTGCATTGGGCAGTTCCGCCAGTTGGCCCATGGCGGGAAATACCAGCATCAGAGCAAACACGATACCGAACAGCCAGATCTCCAGAATATGGGCCAGCAGGGTCATCAGCACGATGAACAGCACGCGTGGGCGGCGTCTTCTGACCACTGTGTTGGCGCGTTCGTTGAGCCAACCCAGCATCAGATAATGAATGCTGAACGCGGCAATGACAGTAATGACGGAAATGATCACCGCCAGCCAGTGCGCGATTGAGGTAATGGCCTCAATGAAACTGATGTGCATAAGTCAGAACCTGTTCACGCTGATCCGATGTCTGAGTTGGCCAACAACCACTGTCTGGGTGGATATTCTTCCAGCAACGCGGCATCAGCGAGGTGTGATCATTCTACACAAGTGACGGTGATCGCCGCTGGGCTATTAACCCGGCATACATCCAGATATGCCGGGTTAATAATTCGGCGGCATGGAGCGGCTCAATCCAGCGCCAGCTGTTCGAACGGTTTGACCAGTGTGCCGTCGGCAATTTCGCGGTCAGGGTGATTGATCACCACGTCACCGCTTTCCACACCGGCAGTGATCTGCACCTGCTGCTCGCCGCGACGGCCGATCTCCACCGGGCGCAGTCGCGCCCGCTGTTGCTCGACACGAAACACAGCCCAGCCGTCGGCATGCCGGAACACGGCACCATTGGGCACCTGCAGAACATCGTCTTGCTGCCACAGCACAAACGTGGCGGCAACCCGATAGGCATCGCCCAGGCCCTGCCAGAGCGCATACGGCGAGACGATGTCAACAATCACGCGCACCCGCTGCTCTTCCACACCCAGCGCGGAAACCTTGGTGAAGCCGCCCGGCTCAACCACACTGACCACCCCTGCCAGCGGTTCCGCCCCACCCCAACGATGCAGCTGTACCGGCATGCCCGGCTGCAGCCGCACGGCGTCGTCAGACAGCACCTCGACGACAACCTCCAGTGAGGCCGGATCGGCCACGCACAGCAGCGGATCGGCCAGTTGCACAATGCCGGCACTTTGATGATGCACCTGCAGCACTCGCCCATTCACCGGCGCGACCACCGGGATGGTCTGCTCACCCTGGGTCAGGGGCGTATCCAGCGCGATCACCGCTTCGGCCTGGCGCAGATCCTGTCTGGCAATTTCCACCGCATGACTGGCCGAACGCAGCTCGGCAGCGCTGCGCCGCAGATCGGCATTGGCACGATCGAGCATGCTGCGGGAAATCGTCCCCTGTGCGAACAGGGGCTGCAAGCGCTGCCACTCCTGCTGTGCCAGTTCATGACTTGCGGCGGCGGCTTCATGCTCGGACTGGGCCGCAAGCAATGCCGCGCGGGCACGTTCAACCCTGGCTTCTGACTCTGCCCGGCTGCGCGCATCCAGAACGGCCGATGGCATCGGTTGCAGCCGCAGCAACTCCTGTCCGGCGCTCACCGCATCGCCTTCCTGCAATTGAATGCGCGGCGCAAACGCGGCCACCGGTGCCGAGATCAGATAGCGGTTCTGCACCCTGGTGCGACCCTCCTCGGTGAGGGTCACCGCCAATGGGGCACGTTCGGCGCTGGCCAGTGCTACAGGGACAGGCTGCGGTTGCATGCTCCAGATCAGCGCCGCGATGACGAGTCCGGCTGCGAGTCCCAGCAGTATGGTTTTCCGGTGAGGGATTGTTGGGTTTGGCATGCCGATCACTCCTGTGTCAATCCGGTGTTTTCAGCACCGAGATCAAATCAAGCCGGTAGATTCTGTGTGCAATGGTCAAAGCAGATAGCACGGCGGCAACCAGTATGACCACGGCCGCAAAGCCGTAGCTGTCTGCGTGGATTATGGCCGGTATGCGATAAAACTCTGAGGCCATGCTGATCGCCAGCCAGCGGCACAGACCGTAACCAATCCACAATCCCAACGGAATCGCAATCAGAGTAATGATGGCCAGCTCACCGAGCAGAATATAACTGGCCTCGGCACGGGTAAAGCCCAGCACCCGCAGTGAGGCCAGTTCGTGACCCCGTTCGGCCAGTGCCATGCGCACGGTGTTGTAGACCACACCAAAGGCAATCACTGCGGCCAGCAGGGTATTGATGAGCGAAAAGATCAACAGGTTTTCCCCCATGGTGTCCTTGAAGCTGTCGATGGAAGCAGTGCGCAAACTGCTGCCGGCAACACGCGGCAAATCGCGCAATGCGGCATGCACAGCCGGCAGGCTGGCGAGATCATCCAGCAACAGAAAGGCACCGGATATTGCACCACCCTCGCGCATCAGCCGATTCAGGCTGTCCAGGCGCATGTAGCCGGACACACCGACGAACTCGCTGGCCAGTCCGCTGACCAGCACTTCGCGCACCGGCTGTGCCGCTTCCAGCACTTTTACCGTGACATGGTCACCTGGCTGCAAATGCAGCTCAGCAGCCAGCCAGTCGGTGAGGATCAGTCCCTGTTCCGGCAATTGCAATGGCTGCAGGCTGGAGTCAACGATGCGGTGCAGCACCGCATGCTCGGAATAGGCCTGGATCACGCTGCGGTAACGTCGGTGCTGTGACTGCAGTTCCACCGCGATGGCCCGAAACGGCTCGGCCTGTACAACACCGGGCATGGCCTCGATTTCATGCAGTGCCTGGCGTGATGTGGGCTCGATGAAAGTGACCGTGAGATCCTCGCGGCTAGCATAGGCGAACTGCACATCCAGCATGTAATCAATGGTGTCTTCCTGGAACTGGCCCACCACCAGGATGGCGGTGCCCATGGCCACACCGAGGATGGTCAGCACTGCCTTGCCGGGGCGACGTTCCAGATGCCGCAGGATCATGCGTGTCGGCTGGTCCAGCAGACGGCTGATGCCCAAACGTTCGAGCAGGGTCCGGTGATAGCGGGGTGGTGGCTCCGGCCGCATCCCCTCGGCAGGCGACAATGCGAAAGCCGCAGCCAGTGAACGCAGACAGCCAAACATCGCAGCGGCAACGATGATGGCCACACCGCTGCCGAGAATGTTGGGGTGGATGCGGTAGTCCAACGTAGGGAAACGGAAGAAATCCTGGTAGATCACCGCCAGACCCTCGCCCAGCCAGGCTCCCAGCATCACCCCCGGCACGATGCCAATTAGCAGGATCAGCAGCACCATGGTCAGATAATGACCGGTGATGGTGGCATGGTGGTAGCCGAAAGCCTTGAGGATGGCAATCTGTTCGCGCTGCTGCTGGATGATGCGGCCTATGACCACATTGAGCAGAAACGCGGCCACGGCAATGAATATTACCGGCACCACCCGTGCCATGCTGCGCAGCTGGGTCATCTCCTGCTGCAGGTAGTTGTGCGAGGTCTGGTCCTTGCGCGGATAGGCACCGGTGCCACCCCAGGGTGCGAGGATGCTGTCGATCTGCTCGATCACCTGCTCCGGGGTCGCGCTCCATGCCAGGCTTGCCAGCACATGATTGAACGCGCCCTGCATGTCGCTGGCTTCGGCCAGACTTTGTCTGCGCATCCACAAGATTGCGTAGCGCTGATGATCTGGAAACAGCGCGCCAGGCCGGATCTGATAGACATACTCGGGCGACAGGCCGATGCCGCTGACCAGCAGTTCGGCACTGCGGCCTTTGATCAGTGCCCGGAAACGGTCACCAATCTGCAGCTGGTGTGCCTGGGCAAAAGGTTCGGCGATGACCACCGCGTTATGCTGTTCCTCGGCTGGCAGGCTGCCGCTGCGCAGGAACAGCCGGTTCAGAATCGGCTCGCCGGCATCGGGAATGCTGTGGATGAGCGCTGTCACCGGCTCGTCAAAGTTGGCCAGGGTCAAGCTGGCGCTGGTCACGATGCGGCTCTCGGCCTGCACCACACCCTCGATATCCAGAATGCGCTGCAGCACAGACTCCGGGGCTCGTTTGAGCGGGGCGAACAGCTCGGCAAAACGATATTGCTGATAGAAGCGGTCTCTGGAAAGCTGCAGTGAATCGATCGTGGTCAGGGCGATCATCCAGGTTGCCATGCCGCCGGCGATGACCAGCGCAATGGCAGCGACCTGGGTGCGCATCTGCCAGGTTTCGCGCAGCAGTTTTTTATGCAGACCTGAGAGCATCTGTCGCTGCCACGCTACCAGTGCAGGGACTCAGGCGCGGCCCGTACCGGATTGCTGGTAATGTTGCTGATGCTGCCATCCGAGAGCAGGATGACCCGATCCGCCATGGCCGCGATCGCCGCGTTGTGGGTGATGATTATCGTGGTGGTGCCAAGCTGTTCGTTGGCCTGCAGCAGTGCGCGCAGAACCACAATGCCGGTTTTTGAGTCCAGTGCGCCTGTGGGCTCGTCGCACAGCAGCACCTCCGGGCGCTTCGCCACCGCCCGGGCAATGGCCACCCGCTGCTGTTCACCGCCGGACAGCTGGGCTGGAAAATGCTGCAGCCGTTGCGCCAGCCCGACCATTTCCAGTGCCTGCTCCGGCGGCATTGGATGGCTGGCGATCTCGGTGACGATGGCGACGTTCTCGCTGGCGGTCAGACTGGGAATCAGATTGTAGAACTGGAACACAAAGCCCACGTGCTGGCGACGATAACGGGTCAGCGCCTGGTCACTGGCATGGGTCAGGTCCAGATCGCGGAAGAGCACAGATCCGGAACTGGCGGTATCCAGGCCGCCGAGAATGTTCAGCAGAGTGGATTTGCCACTGCCGGATGCGCCCAGCATGACGACGAACTCGCCCGGATAGAGGTCCAGGTCAACCCCGCGCAAGGCATGGATGTCGATATCACCGACATGATACGTCTTGCACAGTTGCCGGATGGTGAACACAGCATCTTTGCTTGCCATGTATGCATTATATAAGAAATGACTTAACCAGCAGTTACCTGTGGCCAAGGCGGCTTCGCAGGATGCTCCCGTTGTCTGCGATACCAAAGCGTCTGTGGTCATGATAGCCTGTTGCCAGATGGCCAGGTTAATCTGACCAGGGTGAGCTGACCAGAATAATCACACCAGGGTAATCCGATGCGGGTAATGCAAGCATGCGCAGAGTACTGTCGACAAGCCTGATCTATTTCGGACTGGTGTTCGCCGCCGGTTTTGCGCTGGCTCCGCTGCGCATCCTCGTGCTGCAGCCCCGGCTGGGAGAACGCCTTGCCGAACTGATCGAGTTGCCAGTGATGGTGCTGGTCAGTTGGTTGATCGCTAGCTGGCTGATGCGCCGGCGGCTCATGCCCTATCGCCGCTGGCAGCGTTTGCTGGTCGGTGCGCTGGCGCTGCTGCTGCTGCTGCTGGCAGAGTTCTGGGTGGTGCTGTTTGTGAGTGAAATCACGCTGGCCGGGTATTTTGCCACGCGCGACCCGGTGGCCGGACTGGCTTACTACATCTCACTGCTGTTGTTTGCAGCCATGCCGGCGTGGGTCTGCAAACGTTGACGCTGTAATGCAATCTTAGGAATGGGTCCATCACATGCACACCAGAACCACACCCAGACAACTTCCGGATCGTGTCAATCATGATTTTGCCGGTGCCGCAGCAATCCTCGATCAGGCCATGCTGGCACACGTGGGCTTTTGCGACCACAGCCAGTCGGTTGCCCAGCCGTATGTGATACCGATGACCTATGTCAGGCTGGGGCAGACGCTGTACCTGCATGGTGCGGCGGTCAGCCGACTGCTCAACAGTCTGGCTGGCGGCATCGAGGTTTGTGTCACCGTCACCTTGCTGGATGGACTGGTGCTGTCGCGCTCATCGTTCGGGCATTCCATGAACTACCGTTCGGTGATGCTGTTTGGCCGCGCTGAACCGGTCACCGATGCGTTCAGGAAAGCCGACATCCTGCAGCGGCTGGTGGAGAGTCTGGTGCCGGGCCGCACCGCAGACGCCCGCGCAGCCGATGCCAAAGAGCTCAACGCCACCTTGTTGCTTGGATTGCCGATCACCGAGTTCAGTGTCAAGCAGCGTAGTGGTCCACCGCACGATGCCACCAAGGATATGGCCAGGGATGTGAGCGCACCGATCTGGTGCGGCGAGTTGCCATTGCGCCAGCAGACACTTGATCCCGTGATTGATCCGTTGCTGCTGGAGGTGGGTATCGATACCCCGGAGTTGCCGGCTTATTTGCGGGACTATCAGCGTAAGGTGTAATACGGGCTGGCGGCCGCGACAGGCTGTCGGCAGCTTCTGAGATCCGCAGGCAGGATAAGTGCCAGCGCATCCGGCAAAAATGGGTAGGCTGGTGATCTCATCGGTATAGCAGGCGCTGGACAATGCTATTTGCTGACAACAGAAAACGCAGCGCAGCTGATCGATGGATTGTGAGAGTGATTTCAGGCACCTGAAATGATGAAACCGGCCCAGAAATAAGGGTGCGACCAGCGCTCCTGTTGCTGCATCCACTGCTGCGCCGACTGCAGCGCCAGTTGCGGCGCTTGTCCGTCGTTGAGCAGATTGCGGTAGAAGCGCTCCATCAGCACCGCAGTGGCCTGATCTGAAACCTGCCACAGACTGGCCACCACCTGACGCGCACCGGCAGCCAGAAATGGCCGGCTCAGGCTCATCAGACCATGTCCGGCGACGGCCTTGCCGATGCCGGTGTCGCAGCCAGACAGCACCACCAGATCGGCATTCAGCTGCAGTTCGCGGATGTCACGCGGGTACAGATAGGACGGCTGCTGACCCTGTTCCGGGGCCAGCACCAGCGCGGACAGTGCCGGCAGATCGGTGTCGATCACGCCATGGGTGGCGAAGTGCACGATGTCATGATGGCGCAGACCGCCATGGCCGATAAAACGCCGGTTGGCATCTGCGCCCAGGCGCAGATTGACGCGGTAGTTACCAGCGGCAACACTGGCGATCTGCTGTGCTTCCAGCCGCGCACCGGGCAGGCGCTCGGGCACGATGCCGGCCTGCCTGGCCGAACGCATCGCCAGCAGCTGATCCATGCCGTCGGTGCTGCCTGCACTGTCTGTGGTGGAGCTGGCATCGTTGGTGCTGTTGGACATCGGATCGGCCAGCACCAGCAGGCTTTGCAGCGCCCGCGCCGGCCGTGTTGACAGTGCTGCAAACACGCTCGCCGATGGCGTGTAGCGGGTCAGCAGGAGGTCACGGTCGCTGGCATCAGCCGGGTCCAGCGGCAGCAGGTTGAATGGCACCAGCTGCAGGTTGCCGTCAGCGACAATCACCACCTGCCGCTGCCGCAGTTGGGCAGCAACGGGTTGCAGTACCAGCTCGCTCAGACGCCGACACAGCCAGTCGATTTTGCCGGGCGATTGCCGCGGCTGGCGCAGGATGTCTGCCAGCGCGGCGGCGGCGCTGTTGATGTCATCGGCAGCAGCCAGTTGATGATGCTGCAGGTCATCGGCGGACAGCAGCCACAGGTGACTTTGCCGGGCTCCAAGAAAGTAACTCAGCAGCACGGTGTCGTCCGACAGGCTGGCCTGCAATGCCGTGATGGCGGCTGCTGTATTGGTTTCAGGCGGCAACTGGAACTGAGTCAGCAGGTCACGCGCACGAATGCGTTCAGCGGCCAGAAAGGCCTCAGCCACTTGCTGGTTGGCCAGCAACAGGTCGATGTAGCGGCCCTGCACGGCATGTACCGTCTGCATGAAGCTCAACTGCAGCGTCTCGCTGTCGCTGCCGGCATCAATCTCAAGCGCCAGTGTTGCCGCCTGTGCCGCATCCTGCAGCGCTGCCGTGGAGTCATCGCGCGTGTAGGAGAGGGCGAGCAGGGTTTCCAGTTCGAACAGTTCATCGGCCACCTGGCGATGGCCGCTCAGAGCCTGCTCCAGCAGCTGTCTGGCCTGGCTGAGGTCACCTGTCTCCATCAGCATGCGGCCGTAACGTGAGCGGGCGCGGGCGGCTTCGCGCAGGTTGCCGATCTGATCCAGCACTGCAACGGCCTGATGTTGTGCTGCCAGTGCCGCTGTGGTCTGGTTGAGCTCCAGCTGCAGCATGGCGTATTTGCTGCTGATTACGGCATGCATCGCAGGTTCAGCATTGGCGTCAACCAGTTCCAGTGCCTGCTGGAATAAAGTGTCTGCGGTTGAATATTGACTGAGCTCTGCATGCGAGAGAGCCATTTGAGTAAGCAGGTTGATCCTCTGTTGGGTGTGTTGGAGTCCCAGCTCCAGGCCTTGCTGATATTGATTCAATGCAAGTTGGTGCTCGCCAATCGCGGCATACACTTCGCCGATTGCAAAATAGGTTTCACCAACCCAGTAATCATCCTGCCGCTGCTGATGACCGTCCAGCGCCTGCTGCAGGAAGGCCAGTGCCTGCTGCAGCCGGCCCTGGCGCTGGTACAGCCAGCCCAGGTTTTTTTCAATCTGACCCATGCGCGCGCGGTTGCTGGTGCGCTCGGCGAGTTGATGTGCCAGCAGCCAGGCCGATTCGGCATAGTCCAGATCGCCGCTGATGAATTCGGCCACACTGAGATCTTCGCGCTGGATCAGGGTCTGCAGCGAGCGTTCATAATATTCGCTGGCTTCGCGGTAATGGTCCTGGCGCCAGTGGGCAAGAGCCAGATTGTTGCTGGCCTGGGCGAGGTAGTAATCTTCACCAGTGTTTGCCCTCAGGCTGATGGCGCTGCGAAACTGCTGCATGGCGTCATCCATGCGCCCCAGATTAAGCCACACCAGGCCAAGCAGGTTGCTGGCGGCGGCCACGCCGCGCTGGTCATCCAGTTGCCGATAGCCGCTGATCACCTGCTGCAGCAGGTCACCGGCCTGTTCCAGTTGGCCGAGTTGGGCAAAGCGGGTGGCGGCCAGTTCGTAGCGCAGGTCGGCCTGCCAGTCCGACAACTGCAGTGATGCAGCGGTGGCAACGGCCTGTGCAAATGCCTCTGCGGCAGCGCTGGCAGCATCCGCTGCGGGGGACATGATCAATGCAGAACCGCTGGCTGCGGCGCTCAGCAGTGGACGCAGACTGGTGTCGATGTCATTGCCACGCAGCCATTGCAGCCGCACACTGCCGGGGGTGGCGTGCGTCTCGCTGCTGCGGATGCGCAGGCTGGCCGGTGCCGACAGCGCGTTGTCCGCAGCACCCAGTGCTATCACATAGCGGCCCTCGCGGTTGCGCCAGCTGCCATGGCTGCGCAATGGCTGGCCGTTGGCGGCGATCACTTCGATGACGGCATCGATGCCGACATTGCGCACGATGAGAAATTCGGGCAGCGGTTGCGGCAGGCTCAGCTCGATGGCGGCACCGGCCTCAAGGTGGTGGGTTTCGACTTTGCTGCTTGTGTTCGGCACAAAGCTTGCCACCACGCCAGCCAGTACCGAGGCCTGAGCAGTGGCAACAGCGCTGGCAATGATGCCACTGCCGGCAACTGCCAGCCAGCCAGACAGCAGGCAAAACAACGACCAGACCGACCTCCCTGTCAGCCCGGTGTTGTGTGTGTCCCGCGACGATGCTTTCTTCTTATTATAGGTATTGATCATGTTGTTCTATTGCTTCCATTCAATCAGGTTTGTCCGCCAGAGCCGACACCGGTGCCTGCATCAGGACGGCCGTGAATACCACACACGACGTTCGGGTTGTCGATGTCACGCGCCAGCCAGCTCATGCTGTGGACGTTGTTCTGCGTGCTCGGCTGCGGCTGTATCAGCAGTTCCCGTGCGACGTTGTCCTGCGATTCCCAGTAGCTGCAGCTCAGTACCAGTTCACCATCGGCATTGCTCACCACGCGGCCATTGCCGGGGCAGAGCGGAATGCGCGTGGCCTGGCTGACCGGATCGTTGGGGTCGGCACCAGTCGGTTCCTGGTAAAAGTCTACCGACCAGCGGCCGGTCTGGTTGTCGCACTGGATGTCGATGGCATCGTTGTTTTGCAGATTGGTGCTGCTGCCCAGATCACAGGCATCGCCGATGATCCAGAGCCCGGTCAGCGGTAACCCGCATGACTTGCTGTAAGCGTCCTGTGCCCTTGCCAAATCCATGCTGCCAATGCTCGTCAGAATCAGAGTCGCCAGCCATGCGCTGGAACCTGCCCGGAACAGTTTGGTATGTGCTTTCATCGTCTTTTCCTCTAGTTTGAAAATCAATCAAAGGATTCAGACGTGCAGCTCAGTACCGCTCATGCTCACCGTATCCAGGCCGTAATCAGGCGTTACTGAATCAGGTTCCGCACATGCCGCGTGGATGGTCAGTGACAGGGATGCAACGCTGCGTAGACGCCAAACCGCGTGCCAGCGAACAACAACCCCTGCAGCAATACCTCCCTGCACGGCCAAACTCCACAAAAAGACCGGGAAAAATGCCGGCCGGATCAGGTTTTGGGGCCTATCCCCGGGCGTGACCATCCCGGGCATGCACGCATGCCTGTAGACGATGACACCTGAGGTGGGCAATTCTCTCACCCAAAAGTCGTATTTTGTTAAGATCCAGTTGGCGTGAAGCCTTGAGCCTGCACGGCCAGCGATGGCACGCTGCCTGCGGTGCAGCAGATTCTGGTGCCTGGTCAAGGCTGCGGTGATTGGCATAAAAAAGCAGGTGATACGCACGAGCAAATATGCTCGGGGAGGTTACGGCATCCATTACAGACAGAGTAGACATATTGCCACCAGCAATGGAATCAACTAATATAGGTAGAGTCTGTAGCTGTCAGCACACTTAAAACTTTGACAGACGAGCCGAGTTTCAGCACAGGAGCTGCCGCCAATGCCTTCCTTTTTCAGCAAAAGCAACAACGAAGCCGCACGTAGACTGCAGCGTGGTATTGAACGCGGTCTTGAGAAAGGTGTGATTACCGAAGTCACGCCCACCGGCGGCGTGACGATCAATGTTCGCAAAATGCTGGAGCAGCCAAAAGTTCGACGGCAGATGGAAGAGATGGCCAAGATCAGGGTGGGCTAACTGGCTCTATGGAGCAAGGGTGGCATGTCTTGGCACACAGCATTCCACGGCATAATCAAGTGCCATAAAACAGGGGCATGGAAAAGCTACTAATCCCGCTTGCACTTTTGCCTATTGTGGCAGGGTTTCAGTTCGGTCGTATTTGGGAGCCTACCCGCTACCAGATTGCTCGATCCGATGGACAAAAACTGTATCTCACATCGGCATACTATGGCTATTTTATCGCATTAGCATTATTCGCCTCAATCTGCTCATTTGACTGCTGGATACTGGATTTGTGCTCTGTGCACGAGCGCTGTTTTGGGCATTTCGCTGGAGTGACATTTGTGCTGTCGCCACTGGTCGCATGGCCAGCTGCAAAGTTATTGAATCTGTTCGTGAATGAATATGATTACTGGAGCAAGGCAGTAGAGTCCAATGAGTTGGAAAAGACCTTACTCTATGCCAGAATTGATTCCGAATCTGTCATGGTGACTCTGAGCAACAACAAGGTGTACGTTGGCTATGTCACCATCATCGCAGATCCCAACCAGCAGCATGATCGAGATTGGATAGAGCTGTTTCTGACACTCTCTGGCTATCGGGATGGCGAATTCAGAGTTCACTACACACTCAATTACTTAGAAATGATGGCAAAAACACTGTTCGCAGATGAGCAAAATAAAGAGCTGGACAGCAATCAGCCTGAGGTGGAAGCTGAGAACTCAGAATCTGTGCAACAGAGTAAGCAGGATGACAAGGATATGGCTTATCAGAATTTCATGATAGCCTTGCCGGTGTCAGAAATCATTTCGGTACACCGTTATGATGCGAAGATCGCTTTGCTGGCGCAACAAGCGCAAGATACTGCTCAAACAGAAACGCCAGACGATCGGCATCACCACTGAACTTGCGTCGGCTGTAGGCGGCGTCCACGGCGCGATCAAGTGCCTGATGTGCTTTCAGCAGATTGGCGGGCATGCTGCGTGGATCGTACAGATCGGCCAGGCTGGCATCGGCATGGCTGGCTCTGGCGGCGAGCACCGCGCGGGCATGTTCGGCGATGTTTTCACGCTGGGTGTCGCTGATGTTTTGTGGCCAGGGGAAGTTGTTGTAGACGATACCGGCTGAATAACGATACCTGCTCTCTAGCCTTCCACATACTCCTCGTACCCAGGCCATGTGCATGGTTGATGTGATGACCCCAAAGTGAAATTGAGTAGCGCCCGGAATTATCAGGCAAAGATTGCTTGCAATCACGGTTGGCGGCATAAAACCGATTGGAATATGCTCTCGTCGCTCAGACGAAACACTGGGGATCAGAAGATAGCTAACCTCCTCGTGAGAAACAAAAGCGAATTGTGATGGAGTGCTTGATAACTGCTTTGTGGCATCTCGCTTGCTTGCACATCGAAATGCTTTTACTGCGTCCAGGCGATCAAGAACATCATCACACTTCCGAAGTAAACTCGGATCAATATCTAAAAGCCATAGGCAGTATCTGGGCTTGTCATTTATGAATTCTTTGGAGCCGAGGAAGCGGCGAACATAAGGGGCAAAATCTGGACATTTTTGTAACAACTGATGACGGTCAGATTCTGATAAAATTAAATTTCCACCATCTATAGGCTGATTTCCGAATTTCATTTGTGGGACATCAGATATAGCTAGAACTCTTCTGCTTAGCACCACATCCGGCGCATCAACCAGATAAGGGTTAATGTTGCTGGCCTTGAGCGCCTGCGGTTCCGATTTTGGCGTCAGATAATCATAGATGACCTTTGGCAGCGTGTCGTCACAACCCAGCCCGATGATGACGCAGTGCACAGCGGCCTTGCCACGTGCTTCATTGCTCCATTGAAAAGTGCGGTGGGCAAACTGGATGCGCATGCCGCGCTGCAGCAGCCATGGCCACAGCACGCCAACCTGCTCGCCCTGGGTAATGGAGTTGGTGGAGACAAAGCCGATTCTGATGGCTTTGTTGCCGGGCTGTGCAAAAATCTCTTCCTGCAATGCGTCTGCCTGGTCGTCAACACTCGCAGTACCTGCCTCGCTGCCGTGCAGGTAATCCACCGCCTTGAAGTACCAGGCGCTGACGTAGTCGAGAATGCCATGGCTTTTCAAGCCATGGCTGGCGCGTGCCAGATCCCTGCGCTGTGCGGGTGTCATCATCTTGGAGCCGATAAACGGTGGATTGCCGAGCAGGTAGCTGAGTCGATGCGGCGGAATCAGCTCGCTCCAGTCATGCTGCAAGGCATTCGCGTGGACGATATGCGGACTGGTAGTGAGCGGGATGCGGGCAAAATACATGCCGAACTCGGCACCGACGCGCATGTTCATCTGGTGATCGGTCAGCCATAGCGCCACCTGGGCGATCAGCGATGGAAACTCTTCGATTTCGATGCCATAGAACTGGTCCACGTCCAGCTGAATGATGCTGTGCACATCCAGCATCATCTGACTGCTGGCGCGTGCTGCGCGCAGCACCTCCAGCTCCAGCAGACGCAACTCACGATAGGCGACCACGAGAAAGTTGCCGCAGCCGCAGGCAGGGTCAAGAAAGGTCAAAGAGCGCAGCCGCTTGTGAAATTCCAGCAGCTTGTTGCGCTGCGTTTTGATGGTTTCGAACTCAGCACGTAGCTGATCCAGAAACAATGGCTTGATCAGTTTCAGTATGTTGCTTTCTGAAGTGTAATGAGCACCCAGGTTGCGGCGTGCCTTTTGATCCATGATGGACTGAAACAGCGCACCGAATATGGCGGGTGATATGGCGCTCCAGTCCAGTGCACAGGCATCCAGCAGCGCCTCACGCAGTGCGCGGTCAAAGTCGGCAATGCGGATGGGCTCGGCAAACAGTTTGCCGTTGACATAGGGAAACTGTGCCAGTTGCTCGTCAATGTTGCGTGCACGCTGCGCTTCTGGCGTGTTCAGAACCTGGAAGAAGCGAGCGAGCATGCCGCCCAGGTCGGAACCGTCTTCACGCGAGCGCTGCTCCAGCCATTCCTGAAAGGCATGCGCAGGCTGGAAGATGCCGGTGTCGTCGGCAAACATGCAGAACAGCAGACGTACCAGCAACACTTCCAGATCGTGACCAGTGTAGCCAAACGCCTTGAGCTGATCATGCAGCTTGCCCATGCGCTCGGCGGCCTTAATGTTGACCGGGTTTTCCGGCCGAATCTCCTGCGTCTGGTAACCCGCGATGAAGCCAAACAGGCGGATGTGAGCGGGCAGCTCAGCGGTCAGCAGTTCGGATTCCGAGTCCTGCTCCAGATCATACAGCCGGATGCGCTCGAAATCAGAGACAATGATGTAGCGAGGCAGATCACGGTGCTTGAGTCCGTCCAGATACTCAAGCGCCTGCATGTGGGCCTTGTGCAGCGGCTTGCCGCGCGACTTGTGCTCGGCGATCAGCACACCAGGCCAGAAGCAATCGATGTAGCCGCTGCCGCCACCAAGCTTTTCCACCCGCTTTTCAAAGCTGTAAACCCTGGAGCGATGCATGCCGAACACGGCAAAGAACTCATTCCAGAAGGTCTGAGCCTCGCCGCGTTCATAGCTGGCATCCTGCCAGTCGCGAGCAAAGCGGGTCGCGCGATCGCGTATGTCATTCCACGATAGTGGCATCAGGGCATCCTGTCAGGCATTGGTCAATGTTACAGCATGGTGGGTGTGGCACAAGTGGGTATGAATGACATGTCATCATATGCTGGGATACTTTGTTAGTGACATGGGAGATGCCACCATACTGCTTGACGTGTTGCTGTGAACGGATCTGTGTGATGTGGCAAATGACCCGGCAAGACTGGTCGCTTAAACATGATTGAAGCGACAACGATAATGTATTTGCATGCCTACCGTGAATGCGTTAATCTAACAACATGATTGCTTCATTCGGGAATCGGGTAACTTCCGACCTGTTCCACGGTATTTCGAGCGCGAAGGCGCGTCGATTGCCGCCACAGATCAAAGAGTCGGTACTGAGCAAGCTCGATATACTGAATGCAGCAACATCGTTTGATGACCTGCGATCTCCTCCGGGGAATCGTCTAGAAGCCCTGAAGGGTGATTATGCAGGATTCCACAGCATTCGTGTCAACGCTCAATGGCGCATCATGTTCCGGTGGAATGATAGCAGTGCCTATGATGTGAGCGTCATTGATTACCACTAGAGGTAGAGGTGGGGTATGATCCCGAGCAATAGAACAGCAACACATCCTGGCATAATTCTGCTGCATGAATTTCTGCAGCCTATGGGCGTGAGCCAAAAGGCATTTTCTGCTCATTTGGGTGTTCCCATTCAGCGGATCAACGAACTTGTTCGTGGTAAGCGTGGCGTTACGCCAGATACCGCATGGTTGCTGTCGGAAGCGCTCACTACCAGCCCTGAGTTCTGGCTTAATCTGCAGGCAACACATGATCTTTCGGCAAATCGACCGCAGCGCCACATCAAGCCATTGGCTGCAGCCAGTGCCTAGCCCGCATTATTCATGAATTGGCGTAACGAGATGCTGCCAGAACGTGTAGCTGTGGTGTTTCGCGACCGAACGAACCGCAGGCGTACTTGAACAGTACGTTGAGGATTCGTGACCGAGCAAAACGCCGCAGATGCGCGGGCTGGA
>Ga0180009_10001388_pt1 | contig 29797 bp, 25 predicted proteins | sample OS_PC_MetaG_FD_123537 | JGI IMG/M metagenome (GOLD analysis project Ga0180009, IMG submission 123537) | Groundwater microbial communities from the Aspo Hard Rock Laboratory (HRL) deep subsurface site, Sweden - OS_PC_MetaG | ecosystem: Environmental > Aquatic > Deep subsurface > Groundwater...
AGGGCGATCAGAACCCGCTTGATGATGTATCGCTGCATCTAAGCTCCACTACCGCCTGACGTGGCGGGGCGGTCCAGGCTCCCGCCCTGACACCCGGGCCCATCCAACAGACGGCGGGCCGGTGTGCGGGGTTGAAAATCCGCCAAGCCTTCAGCCCGCGCCGGAGGCCCGGTGCCCCGAGGCGCGCCAAGCGGTCCGTTCCTGAACTGCCTGAAAGAAACGACGCCTCCGATCATACAGATTCGGTCGATCGGCGATCCGACCGGCCGATCCCGGCTTGCGGACATAAACCCCGATGGCACACTCGATTCGATCAAATGCCGACACGCATCCACCCTCGTCCAAAACCCTGCAAAGCCAGGTTCTTCCTCCCAAACAGGTACGGTCCGGCAAGACGGATGGCAAGCCTGCCCTGGTATGCCCTCAATTTCCGACCTGCCTAAATTTTGGGTGGGCTCGAAAGCAGGGCAGGGACGAGAAGCGGATCGAGGCGTCCTTGCTCCATTTCCTGTTGGCCTGCAAGCACTCGGAATACCTGGCCGAGATTCGATCAGGCCCCAAAATCGGGAAGACAGGATACTTGATCGCCCGAGAGCAAAGGACCTCGCGCCGTCATTTACCGAAGAAACCCAAATTTTAGCCACTACTCTGTCATCCCGCATCTTTTCTGAAAGCGATTCAGCGGCAGTGCTTGTTGGTTTAGGGCAACCCGTTTTTTCCGAATGGCATTCAAGATAGCACCATCCCCGGCCGCGTGTCAAATAAATATTGCGGGAACCGTATGTTCCGAGCCGGCGTGATTGACTTATTTTATTATAATAACCGATAGTTGAACATTTATTCTTTCGCGCCCCGTCCTTGGGTACCACCGATGACGCCCCCGGAAAGATTCGATCTTCCCGGATGGCTGATCCCGGCATGAACGGAATTCGTCCGGGCTTCGGGAAATCGGGAGCCCGGACCGCGCCTCCGCACAGGCCCCGGCATCCGCTCGGTAAATGCCCGCTCACTCTCCCGGCGCTCAAAGGTGTTCGAACCCGGTTTGGCCGCACCGGGTCGTGACATGGCGGATTTGCAAGGCCTAGCCTCGGTCTGCTCTGCCCTCCCCACCGGCTGCGCCGCATCCGTTTCACTCTGAATCAAGACCCGAGCAGGGCCTGACGGCCGATCTGCTTGTCTGCTGGCTTGGGTTTGCCCGTTTTCCTGTGATGATGAACGGCCCGTTCTGAACTTCAAGGCCAACTACCCCGATCGAGAATTTGGTTCATCGGCATATTTTCTTGACCGGATTTCAGCGAACGTGTTAGGGTCGGGCCATTGATCCCCCCATTCGAAACGAACAGAGGTTAAGCCGAGGCGTCGGCCGGGCGAAGCGTGACGTATTATTTTGATTATTAATTTCAGGATGATACCGATCCAGTCGTCGCGAGCCCGATCAAGGCAACCAATCGCCAGACCGATAATGGGTCATGTGGCCAATGGTTTAGAGTTCAGAATACGATTTATTTAATTGACGTCACATAGAGAAGGAAATTATGGGTTCCCGTTTACGCCCCCTTGGAAATGCCCCTTCGGCTGAAAACACCACCGGAGACGAGGACAAACGGCTCAAGATTCTGGCGGCGGCCGAGGAGGTCATGTCTCAAAAGGGGTTTGTCGACGCGACCGTTTCCGAGATCGCCGGCAGGGCCGGGGTGGTGGATTCGGTGATCTATCAGTATTTCCAGGGCAAGGAAGACCTGCTGTTTTCCATTCCCGGAGAGCGGTTGAAGGTGGCTTTGACGTTGCTGGAAGAAGACCTGAAAGGCATCCGGGACCCTGAAAGCCGGCTTCGCAAAATGATGTGGGGCTACCTGGCCTATTACGATGCCAAGCCCGAATATGGGCGTATCGTCCTGATCGAGTGTCGCTCCATACCGGAATTTTCCCTGTCGCCGGCCTTTCAACTAATCACCGAGTATTACGGTCGCGTCTGCGCGATCCTGGAACAGGGCATCGGGGAAGGCGTGTTTCGCTCCGACGTGGGCATACAGCCGCTCCAGGAAGTCATCATGGCTACGCTGGAAATGGAGACCATCAGTTCATTGGCCCTGGGTGAAATCGATAGCGGTGAATCCGATTTCGAGGACATCGCCGCCCTGGTAGGGCCCATGGTCCTGGCCGCGGCAAGGCGGGAGGAAAAAAAGGAACGCGAGACGGCCATCATCGAGGCCGCGGAAAAGGTATTTGCCGAAAACAGTTTCAGCAAGGCCAAAATATCTGAAATCGCGCGTCTGGCCGGCGTGGCGGACGGTACGCTCTACAACTTTTTCAAGACCAAGGAAGACCTGCTGTTCCGCGCGATCGAGCGGCGTTTCGAGGGATTTCTCGATGAGACGACGGGAAACGACCAGTCGCGCAACCCGGCGCACATACTGCGGAGGCTGATCCGGAACCACTTTCTCAACGCCCTTAGCGTCCCCCATTTTCCCAAGGTTTTTATCCTTCAGATACAGTCCAACAAGAAGTTCTTTCAGTCCAAATCCGCCGGTGCGTTCCGGAAGTACTGCGCCCATATCGAGGCCGTCATCGAAGAGGGCAAGGCAGCCGGCGCCTTTCGGTCCGACGTCAACCCTCGCGTTTTTCGGAACATGCTCCTGGGGACGTTCTGCGCCATGACCTATCGCTGGTATATCCTCCAGGATCACCGTCACTGCGACCGTCTCGATGAGATCAACCAGGTCACGGACCTGCTGCTGGACGCGGTCACCGCTTCCGGGTCCCTGTAGTTCGGTGATATCGGTCCCGCAAACCATATTTTTATTGGAGGAAGAGCAATGGCCCGAGTCAAGATGCTCGAAAAGGGTGAGGTCGATCCGTCCATCCGGGAAGTCTACCAACAATCGGAAGACCGGGGAACAAAGGTCCTGAATCTGTTCAAGGCTCTGGCCCACAGTCCCAAAATCGCACGGGACTGGAACCGTCTCGGCATTACCCTCCTGTACAAGGGTTATCTGCCGCCCCGGCTCCGCGAGCTGGCGATTTTGCGGGTCGGGAACCTGGCCCGGGCCGACTACGAGTGGACCCACCACGTTCCGATCGGGCTCAAGGCCGGACTGCGGCAGGAGCAGATCGATGCCCTTCCCGGCTGGTCCGATTCGGCAGAATTCGACGAGCAGGAAAGCGCGGTTCTGCGGTACACCGATGAAGTCGCCGTTGGTATCCGGGCCTCGGATGAGACCTTCGCCCGGCTGAAACGCTTTTTGAGCGAACGGGAGATCGTGGAACTGACCGTCACCATCGGGTACTACGGCATGGTCAGCCGCACGCTGGAGGCGTTGCAGGTGGATAACGAACTGTTTGATTAGCAATGGTCGATAAGCAAGCCGATAGGGAAGGAGGACACCGATGCCCATCGAGCGTCACAACGAAGCGATCCAAAACGCGGTGATCCACGCCGGCCGGCTCATGCTGGCCGCGGCCACCACCGCCCCCGTGCACGGCGGGGTGGATGTGATGGAAGGCTGTCTGGTGTACGGCAGGGACGAAATCGAAGACGTGGCCGGCAAGCTCGAGGAACTGTCCGCCCAAAAAAAACAGTGGGACCAGAGCTTCCGGCGGGAAGCCAACATCGTCCGGGAGTCCCAGGCCGTTCTTTTCCTGGGATGCCACCGCGGCCATGACCCCTTCGGTCATGCCTGCGGGCGTTGCCTGGGCCCCCAGGGGGACCCGGAGGACGGGACGAGATGCACCAGATTTCGCAACACACCCAAACTGAATGACGCGCCGTTTCCCGGCCCGATGTGCGGAATCCGCGTATCGTCCTTCGGATACACGGTCGGGTCCGCGTTGTGGATCGCCCAGCGGCTGTTCATCGACACCCGGCCCAAGTTCCCGGTCGGGCTGGCCGGGCTGAAACTGGGGTATCTCCCCCGCTGCAAGTTCATCGTGGGCCTGCCCTTGTCGGTTACTTCGAAAAACCCCTTTGACGACGTTCTGGCGAACCCGGACATCACCCGGGACTACCTGGTCGAACGGCTGGACCGGATCTGGCCCATTTTCAGAAGCGTTCTGTCGACGTTAGGAGGCTGATGCCATGCGTACGATCGATCGATCCGTAATCAGCGAGTATATCGAGACCGCCGCCATGGCCGTGGCCGCCGCCGCGCGGAGCGCTCCCCATACCACGGGCGACCTGGAGCTGGTGATCAACATTCTGACCCCGGAAGAGATAAAGGCCGTCCAGCAGGCCGTGGTCATTCCCGGTCTGGGCGACCCGGAAAAGGTCCTGGTCTACGACGGCATGTTGACCATCGGGGCTGTGGTCACCCGTTCGGACACCGGTTGGGACTGCGGGGCCTGCGGGTTCGAGACCTGCGGCGACCTGAACCGGGCGGCCAAACCCCGGGACCCTTCCGCTTCGAGGCCTCCCGGCCCCTGCTGCAACTGGAAGATTCTCGACTGGAGCATTTCCCTGGACTATGCCGCGGCCATGGCCTCCCAGCTCGGCCTCCAGACCCGGGTCCAGGACATTCAGGGAGCGGCGGCCCTGGCCCTGGGCTACGCCGGCGCGGTGGATGTCTGCAGCACCGTGCCTCTGATGGCGGAAAAGAGAAATCCGCTTTTCGCCGGCCGGTTCGACGGCGCGCCCCAGGAACTGAAAAAGGCCCGTCTGGAACACGCCCAGGCCTCGCTCAAGCGGCTGTTCCCCACCACCATGGACCTGGACATGTTCGACGTCCTGGTTTCGAGCTTCGGCCTTCGGCTCAGCCCCAACCTGGCCGGCATGATCGAACCGGGTCCCCCGGCCCCGGCTCCGCCCCGGTCCAAGGGCGAGTAAACTTAAATTCCGGGTTTCAGGAGGAATCGATAGATGAACATTCGGGACATAGACGTCAACCTCACCGACGAACAAAAGGCGCTCCGCGACATGGTCCGGAAATTCGGGGCCGAAGTCGTGCGGCCGGCCGGTATTGAACTCGACCGCATGCACGACCCGGCCGACGTGATCGCCGAGGGCTCGGTGCTGTGGAACGTGTTTCGCCAGCACCGCGAACTGGGGCTGCATAAAATGGGCCTGCCCAAGGCCCTGGGCGGCATGATGGAGGACGTGGACCCCATGTCGCGTCTTATCGTGGCCGAAGAGTTGGGATATGCGGACGCGGGCCTGAGCATCAGCCTGGGGGCCTCGACCATGCCCTTTGCCCTGTGCGCCTATTTCCCGAACCCGCTCGTGCAGGAGTTGGGCCGGGCCTTTTGCGAGGATACCGGGGTCAAAATGGTCGGTTGTTGGGCCATCACCGAACCGGATCATGGCGGGGACTGGTCCCTGGGCGGTTCGAATCCCCGTTGCGCACCGTCGGTCCGCGCCGTTCTGAAAGGGGACGAATACATCGTTAACGGAGAAAAATCCGCCTGGGTCAGCAACGGCACCATAGCCACCCATGCCGTCCTCCATGTGGCCCTCGACCCGTCCCGGGGCATGGAAGGCACCGGCCTGGCCATCATTCCCCTGGACCTGCCGGGCATATCCAAGGCCAAGCCCCTGGACAAAATCGGTCAGCGTACGCTGAACCAGGGGTCGATCATTTTCGATGACGCCAGGATACCCTCGGACTATATGGTCATCCCGGATCCCGACATCATGACGGGTGTGGGCATGGGCGAGGTCATCCTGGCCGCGGCCAACGGAGGCATGTCCGTCACCTTTGCCGGCCTGGCCCTGGCCGCTTACGACGAGGCCTATCGATACGCCAAGGAACGCATACAGGGCGGCGTGCCCATTTTCGAACATCAGAACATCAAACTGAAGCTGTTCAACATGTTCAAGATGGTCGAGGCCGCCCGGGGCGCGTCCCGCCGCATGGCCATGTACAACTCGGTCACCGTTCCGCCTTCGGCGGCTCACGCCGTGGCCTGCAAGGTGCTTTCCACGGAAACCGCTTTTCACGTGGCCAGCGAGGCCGTCCAGATATTCGGCGGGTACGGCCTGACCAAGGAATATCCGGTCGAAAAGATGTTTCGGGACGCCCGGGCGGCCATGATCGAAGACGGGGTCAACGAGACGCTGGCCATTCAGGCCGCCGACTTCCTGTAGCGTACCCGCCCTTCGTGGTGCCCGAAGGCTGCCATGGATAGAAACATGGCATCCGGGAAAGGTTCGTGGTCAACGGGGTTTGTTTGCCTCGGGCCAGGTTGCTTCGTCGCTTCGCTCCTCGCAACGACGGTGCTTATAGGCGTCGTTGCGAGGAGCGAAGCGACGAATATCAATCTGTGGAGGCATAAGAGCCCGGTGTGCCCGATCGGTGTCCTGCATGGATGTAACTAAGTAATTTCAGAGGCTATTCATCTGCCACACGCCAAAACCCGACAATCTGTTTCCCAGGAGTGAACGGGGAGAAACATGCCGTACGTCGAAACAGGAAACGCCCGTCTGTATTACGAAGACCAGGGGCAAGGAGAGCCGATCCTCACCAATCACGGCCTGATGGAGGACGGCGGGTACTGGAGCGAAACCGGGGTTGCGGCCGACCTGGCCCTCAGATACCGGGTCGTCTCCATGGATATAAGAGGCCACGGCCGGACCGTAGTCGAGGGCGAACCCCATGGTTACGACGCCGAGACCATGGCCGCGGACATCGACGCCCTGGCCGACGCCCTGGGCCTCGAGCGCTTCCACCTGCTGACCCACGCCACCGGCGGAATGGTCGGAGTCCGGCATGCCATGGCCCGCTCGGCGCGTCTGCTCAGCCTGATGCTGACCGATACCGGGTCGGCCACCCGGCCCGATTACCCGGGCGTGGACGATGCCTCGGTCGTGCAGGAGGGATTCCGCCTGGCGGCCGAGTGGATCAAAACCGCCACCATTGAAGAACGTCTGGCCGGGACACGGGCCGAACCGGGCATTTTTCTTTTCAAAATGGCCGAGCATCCGGACAGCGAACGCATGTGGAAGATATACGAGGGCTTTCTGCGCCGGGGCGACCCGGCCGCCCACGGCGCGTTCATGTCTTCGTTCTATACGGACCCGGACCCCCGGATAGAAGGGCTCCGGAACATCGGCTGCCCGACCCTGATCCTGTTGGGGGAGTTCGACCTGATGTTTCTGGAGCCCAGCGCCCTGATGGCCGCCGAAATTCCCGGCGCCAGGCATGTGGTCCTGGACGGTATCGGACACATGACGGCCATCGAGGACCCCGGGCGGACGATCCGGGAGATCAACGATTTCCTGGACCGGGTGGCCGGCAGGCCGTAACACGACGAAGGATGAACCGGAAGCGAGTCCGGTCAAGGAAGGTCGGCATGGAAAAAACGAAACCGCGCTTTTTTATCGTGGAGACGGACGGACCGATCATCATCTGGAAACTGAACAAGCCGCCCAAGAACCTGATCGATGTCGATACGCTCGAAGAGCTGGCGGCTATGGTCGCGGATTTTGACGCCGCCCCCGGGCTTCGGGTCGGCATTGTCACCAGTAACCTGCCGAACGTTTTCATCCAGCATTTCGATGTATCTCTGCTCCAGCAGTGGGCGGAGGGGATCGGGATGATGTCGGACGACGACCTGGCCGGGATGCTGGCCCAGCTGCCAAAGCCTCAAGGGCTTGGTTCCCGAACCGGCAAACCGGTCATATGCGCCGTCAATTCGACCGCTCTGGGCGGCGGCTGCGAGCTGGCCCTGGGCTGCGACTTCCGCCTCATGGCCCGCGGTGCCTTGATCGGTCTGCCCGAGGTTCATATCGGCATATTCCCGGGCGGCGGAGGCAGCCAGCGCCTGGTCCGCCTGCTGGGCGTGGCCAAGGCCATGGAATTTATCATGCTGGGCAGCGTGATCGATGCGGATGAAGCGTTTCGGATCGGACTCGTTCACCAGGTCTGTGAACCGGATCAACTGATGCCGGCCGCCATGGACCTGGCCCGCCGGCTCGCGGCCAAAGAACCCCACGCCCTGGTCCTGATAAAAAAATCCATCTACGACGGGGCGGAAATGCCACTGCCCGAGGCCCTGCTCATGGAGCGCGCCCTGTTCTTCGAAAGCCTTCGCGGCCCGGAAACCAGGCGCTTGATCGCGGAGTACGTCGAATCCGGGCAGGAGATGGAAAACACAGAGCGGAACGAATCGGACCGGTGAGGACAACTACCGGACATACGAAAGGAGGCAGCGTTGCCCGAACCTAACCCGATAACCTGCTATTTCGACCTGATCGACCGGCAGAGCCGGCTCCAGGGAGACAAGCCCTACATTCTGCACGATCAGGACCGGATCAGCTTTGCCCGGTTCGCCCGGGCCACCTGCCGGGCGGCCAATGGACTGGCGGCCCAAGGCGCAAATCCTGGCGACGGCCTGGCCATCGTCATGGGCAACTGCCCCGAGTATTTGTATCTGTTCTACGGACTCCCTCGGGGAGGATTCTACAGCGTGCCCGTCAATACGGGGCTCAAAGGCGACGGCCTGGCTTTCATTCTGAATCATTCCGACGTGAAATACCTGGCCGTGGACGAAGCACTGTACCCCAAAATCACGGCGCTTGGCCTGCCGGTGGGGGCCGTGGAAAAAATATTCGTGCGCCGGACCACGGATGCGGCCCTGCCCCCGGGAGCCTTGGACCTGGCCGATATGTTCGAGGCCTCCCCGGAAAAACCGGCTTACCAACCTGAAACCGGAATCCTGACCCACCTGATGTACACCTCGGGGACCACCGGCTTTCCCAAAGGAGTCGTCAACCGGAACCGACCCGAATTCGCCTTGTGGATGATGTACATCGCTTCCCAGATGATCGAGCCCAGCGACGTGCTTTATACCTGCCTGCCCCTGTTCCACGCCAACGCGCTCATGCTGACCGCCGGCTGGGCCATGGGCGGCGGCGTGCCTTTCGGACTGGACGCGAAATTTTCCGCGTCCCGGTTCTGGGACCGCATCCGGTTTTACGGCGTCACCCAGTTCAACGCCCTGGGAGCCATGATTCCCATCCTGATGAAGCAGCCGGAAAAAAGCGACGACCGGGACAACAAGGTGCGGATCGTCCATTCCGCCGCCTGCCCGGCCAACCTCTGGAAGGCCTTTGAAGAGCGGTTCGGCGTCACCATCTGGGAAGGGTACGGCGCGGTGGACGGCGGCGGGGTGTCCAGTTCGAACGCCGGCGACTCCCCGGTGGGCTCGGTGGGAAAGCTCCGGCCCGATATCGAATGGAAGCTGGAGGACGAAAACGGCAACCCGGTGCCCCGGGGTGAAACCGGCGAACTGGTCACCAAGATCAAGGACCGAAAGACCGGCAGCGTCGAGTATTACAAAAATCCCGAGGCCTCAGCCGCCAAAACGACTGGCGACTGGCTGCACAGCGGAGACCTGTTCTACGCCGATCAGGAAGGCAACCTGTTTTTCGTGGACCGGAAATCGGATTCCATGCGCCGCCGGGGTGAAAACATCTCGTCCTGGGAGGTGGAAAACACCATCGAAAAGCACCCGGCCGTGGCCGAGTGCGCCGCGTTCGGCGTTCCATCCGAACTGGGCGAAGACGAGGTGATGGTCTGGATCAAACCCCGGGAAGGGGCCGAACTCGATCTTCGGGAACTCATGCGGTTTTGCGCCCAAGGCATGGCCTTTTTCATGGCGCCCCGCTATGTCGATCTGGTGGACGACATCCCCAGAACCGGCACCTTGCGCGTGGTCAAGTCGGCCATGAAAAAACGGGGCGTCACCCAACGCACCTGGGACCGGGAAAAGGAGATGCCGGACTTCAAGAGCCGGTAGAGAGAAGCGTCCGGCAGCAGGAAAAGTCAGGAGAGATATTATGAGCGACAACGTGTATGTCATCGGCGTGGGCATGATCAAGTTCGGCAAATGGATCGGCCGCGGCATCAAAAACCTGACCGGCGAGGCCCTGGACCTGGTGCTCGCTGACTGCGGTCTGACCCGCCGGGACCTGCAGGCGGCCTGGTTTTCCAACTCGGGCTGGGGGGGCTCGGAAGGGCAGCACAGCATCCGCGGCCAGGTGGCCCTGAGCGCGAACGGACTGGAAAAAATCCCCGTCATCAACGTGGAAAACGCTTGCGCCAGCGGTTCGACGGCCCTGCATTCTGCCTGGATGTCCATCAAGGCGGGCGTGTACGACTGTGCTTTGGCTATCGGCGTGGAGAAAATGTACTACCCGAGCCGCGGGGCCGAAGGCATGAAGGGTTTCATCGGCGGCACGGACGTGGAAGAGACTTTGAAGTGGATGGAAGCGATGAAGGAGGAAGCCAGGAAAAAGAAGGAAGAAGCGGCCAGGCCGGCCTCGGGACAGGGCGAGGCGCCGCCGGAAAAGAAAAAGGGGCATTCCGTGTTCATGGATTTTTACGCCGCCGGAGCACGGCTCCACATGAAGGCCTACGGCACCACCCAGCGCCAACTGGCCGTGATCGCCGCCAAGGCGCACAACAACTCGGTCCACAATCCCCTGGCCCAGTATACGTTCCCGCAGACCGTCGAGCAGGTCATGAACGATCGGGAAGTCGCGTTCCCGCTGACTCGGGCCATGTGCGCCCCCATCGGTGACGGAGCGGCCGCGGCGGTTATATGTTCCGATAATTTTTTCAAAAGACATTCCAGCCGCCGGGCGGCGAGGATTCTTGCTTCGATCATGAAATCCGGGTCCCGCACCGGGGAGAATGACATCTGCGAACGGGCGTCCCTGGCCTCGTATGAAGCGGCCGGGGTGGGCCCCAAGGACATTGACGTGGTCGAGCTGCATGATGCCACCGCCTTCGGCGAATTGTACCAAAGCGAGCAGATGGGCTTTTGCCCCAAAGGCCAGGGCGGGCCGCTGGCCGAAAGCGGGGCCACGGCCATTGACGGGAGCATCCCGATCAACACCAGCGGCGGGCTGATGTCCCGCGGGCACCCCATCGGCGCCTCGGGCCTGGCCCAGATTTATGAACTGGTCACCCAGCTTCGCGGCGAAGCGGGCAAACGGCAGGTGAAAGACCCCAGGATCGCCATGGCCGAAAACGGCGGCGGCACCTTGGGCCGGGGCGAAGCGGCCATGAACATCCACATTCTGGAGAAATTGTAGACGGGAATTTCGGCGCTTCGGCATCCACGTGATACCTTCATTCCGAAGCCGTATGACTTGGACTGGACCTGAGTTCCGCCAGAGCCTCCCGAACCGTGAACCCTGAGCGGTTCTGGCCATCCCGCCGATGATCGTTCATTTGCGGGCGTATCCCCTGCCTTGCAATCCGGAAACCAACTTGAAGAGCAGGTCCTGGAGCCGGCTGCCCGGCTCGTGATAAAAGAGCCGGCCGAAGTCCTCGGGGGTCCATGGCAGGAGACTGACCGTTTCGTCTAGGACCTGCTTGCGGAGAGCGGTCTCATAGAGAGGCGTATCGGGCAGTATTCGGATGTAGTCCATTCCCGCCCGGTGGAGACAGTGGGAGAGCCGGAATCTGGCTCGATAGCAGAAGGCGATGGTCCGCAGAAAATCGAGCAGTCCCGTCTCCGGCGAGTTGGCGAAAAAATTGAAAGTCACCTTGACCGGAAGCCGCTGCCGTCTGAATATCCGGTAGATGCGATTGATATCCTTGTGCCGGACATGCTTTTTCAGGCCCCTCAGCGCCTTCGGTGTATAGGCATCGGGCGAAAAGCAAAAGAAATCGCATCCGGCCTCATAAGACAGGCCAAACAGTTCCTCGTCAAAATCGGCCCCGTTGAACCAGGCCAGCCAGTTCACGTCCACCTTCCGCCGGATCAACTCCCGGCAGATCGCCGTGCAGTGTTCCCGGGGGACGTCGAAAACGGAATCGATGAAGCTGAAGTTCCGGAGCCCGTACCGGTCGACGAGGTCTTCGATTTCATCCACGATCCGCGCGGGTGGCCGCAGGCGGTATTGTCTTCCGTTCAGATGGGGATAGGAGCAGTAGGCGCAATTCAGGGCGCAGCCCCGCTTGGTCTCGACGCCCACATCATAGGGAAACTCCGTGTAGTCCGACACCCGGACAAAGGACCGGTCAACCGGGGGCCGTTTCGAGACCTCCGGAGGTTCCCGGCGCCCGGAAAATAGAACTTCCCCCCCGGACCGGTAAAATACCCCCGGGACCGTTTCCGGGCGGTCCATTCCGTCCAGCAGTTGGGGCAGGCTGTCTTCCGCTTCCAGATAAAGGCCGAAGTCCAATTCCGGGCAGCGGCGCATGAGTTCCTCGGGGAAGATGGAAAAGCCCGGGCCCCCGGCGATCAAGGGAACAACCGGGGCGAGTCTTTTCAGTTCGGTCAAAAAACCCATGAATGGGAGGTGAAAAAGGTAGGGCACGTTTTTCCGGACCGTATCGATGTTCCGCAGCGAAACGCCGATGACGTCCGGATTGAACGCCTCGATCAGCCGCTGGACGTGAATCCCGCGATCCGGATCGATGTTGGCGTCCCGGACCCGGACGAAATGTCCGCTATCCTGGAGGACCGTGGCCAGGACGCATAAACCATGGGGGAAGACCGGCCGGTATGGGTACCCCAGGGGCGACTGAAGCAGGAGCACGTTCATTGTATTTGGCGTCTCAATAGCATTTGTATTGCGTCAGCCAGTCATCCCTTTCCGGGGAGGGGCGGACTCCCGGAAAACCGTTCAGGGGCAACGGTCCGGAGGAAAAAAAGGGCTCGCCGTATTCGACCCCGATCATGGCGCCGAAGTGCATGCAGCGGGCCTGATGGGCGCGCATGAAGGCCGGGCCGGAGAGGGCCGTGGGATTTCCGGCCGGTTCCGCTTCGGTGAACTGGGTCGCGTAGGCTTCGAGCACCTCGATCTTTTTCTTCCAGACCGGGGAGATGTCCATGACGAAAGACGGCTGGAAAGGCCGGTGGATCATATAGTGGTAGACCCATCCCGGTCTGAAGGGCTCGCCCTGTCCGACCGAGGCGACCCCCGCGTAAAAACAGGCCTCGCGGACCAGTCTGCCCGCGGCTTCGTGGTCCGGGTGTCGGTCTTCCCAATAGGGGGCCAGGACGACCTGAGGTCTTGCGCGCCGGATCAGGGAGATCAGGCTCAGTCGATGCGACGCTTCGGCGCCGAGACGCGTGTCGGGCAGATTCAGGCACAAGCGTTCCCGCAGCCCCAGCATTCGGGCGGCGGCTTCCCGCTCCCGTTGTCTTTCCTCCGTACCGCCCCGCGTGGCCCCTTCACCCGAGGTCATGTCCGCCAGGTCCACGGTCAGCCCGGCTTCGACCGCCCGCAGAATGCTGCCGCCGCAGCCGAGTTCGGCATCGTCCGGATGGGGAGAGAATACAAGCAGGTCAATCATGGTCGAAAGCCCTCCCCACGAGCCGGTGGTAGGCCCGTTCGTATTGATTCATGATGACCTTCATCTCGAATTCCCCGGCCCGGTTCAAGGCCTTTTCACACATCCGGCCGTGTTGTTCGGGGTCCCCCAACAACTCGAGGGCCAGGTCCGCGGCGGTTCGGTAGTCCCCGGGGGGGAAGATGAGCCCGCATTCTTTATGGCGAATCAGTTCCGGGAGGTCCCCCACGTCCGGGGCGAGCACGGGCACGCCGCAGGCCATGGCTTCCAGGGCGGCCAGGCAGAAGCTTTCGTACTCGCTGCAAACCAGCAGGAGGTGGGAATGGTGCAGGGCGGAGGACACGTCGTCAACAAGACCCGAAAAGCGGACCGAAGCCCCGAGGCCCTTTTCCAAGGTGAAGTCCCGGACCTTGCCCATATCCTCTCCGTCCCCGACCAGATTGAACACGGCGTCCGATTTTCGCCGGATGCGTTCAAATATCTCTACGCCCCCGAGGACGTTCTTGATCGGGCGAAAGTTGGAGACGTGGACCAGGCGCGGTCTGGACAAGGGCGGCTTGGCCCCTTTGGGGTGAAAATCCGAGAGGGAAACAAAGTCGGGTATGATTTCGATATCCCAGCCCGTACCCGACAACTTGTCGAGCAACAGGGCGTGGCTTTGGGAAACGGTCGTCAACGCGGCGCATGATTTCAGGGCCGCGATAAACCTTCGGCGCGGTCCGTCCCCGCTCGACAGGATGCCGAGGTCCGAACCGTGGAGCGTGACCATGACGGGCAGGTCCAGTCCATCTCGGCGTCCCACGGCCTGATCGACGATGAATACAAAGGGCAAGGCGTAGTGAATATGAAGCACGTCGAGTCCCGGGTTTGAAAGTGCGGAACAGATCATACCGGCCATGCCGGCCCTTTCTTCTTCCGGCCAGGTAATGTGGAGGCCGGCCGGATGTTCATGGGGCCGCCGGTTGGGATACAGGGTGTGACTGGTCAGGTTGGCCAGAGGTTCCAGGGGGAAATATGGCCTGGATCGGGTGAAGAGATGGACGTCATGTCCCCGCCGGGCCAGTTCCCGGGCCGACTCGACGGCAATGCGGCTGCTTCCGCCGCAACTGTCGTGACACATCAGGCCGATTTTCATGGTCCCTCCTTTGCCTGACCGGCGCTCAGGAGATTGAAGAACAGGCGGAAGGCGCCGGGAACACCGGCGGCGACCTGCTTGAACAGGGAGTAGCCCAGGTAAACATACAGCCCCCGGCCATAGTCGCACTTCATCAGGCCCCCGGTCTTGGGCGCCTCTCCCGGATCGGCGCAGGAGAGCAGGGGAAAATACCGGTCGTCCCATTCCCCAAAAAAATACAGCCCCCGGTCATGGACCCAGCCCTGAAAATCGGCTTCGGTTATCCGGTTGGGATACCGGAGGATCGGGTCGTGGGGCCGGGTCATGGTCACGGCGGCCCGTTCGTCGGTGACCCGGTCGTGGGGCCGGTTCAACTTGAAGGGGTATGGGGCCAGGCCGGTTTTGTCATGACCATAGCCCTGGTACTGCACGACCAGGGTCCCGCCGGCCTCGACGTAATCAAGCAGGCGATGGGCGTTGTCCCGAACGTCCGGCCTGAGCAGGTAGGCGTTGGGGCCGACGACGATGGCCTCATAGCCGCCCAGATCGCCGTGCCCGATCTCTTGTCCGGTCAATTGGCGGAGCTGAACCCCCAGAGACCTCAGGATCGGAACCACCTGTTCCGCCGCCCCCTGGATGTAACCGTACCGCCCCCCCTCCTTGTAAGCGGCATCGACGATCGAAATCAGGACTTCGGAAGGACGCAGGAGGAACTCCTCCCGGATGCACGTGGACGGGTCGTCGGCCCGGGGCAGTCCCGGGGCCCCCATGCGCACCGGGTCCAGGACGACCCCGTACTTCCGGTCACGGCAGTCGATCCGGTATTCCAGGCGGTAACGCCCTTCCGGAGCCGAGGCAGGGACTCGAACCTGAAAGCCGAACGTACCGGCGCCGTCGACCGGCCGGAGATCGACGTCCAACGATGCGGGTTCCACGCACCAGCCCTGGGGGCCTGCCGCTTCGAGGCGGCCCCGGGCCGGGCGTTCTTCGTCATTGCAGCGGGCGGTGACCTTGATCTCGAGCGTTTGCGGATGGTCGCGGACCAGCAGGAACTTCCGGTCGTTCTCCGGGTGAAGGGAGATGGGCGGGACCAGGGCCACCGGAAGCTCCCGGCAGCCTCCTCCGAATGCCGAGCGGTGCAGGCTGGGGGCGATGAGCGTGATGGCGTCCCGACCCATCGTTACCGTGCACCGGACGGAAAGGGGCGGGGCCGCGAATGGCTGCATGGTCGTCTCTTCCGGATCGAGTCCGTATACGTAAGGGCTTCCCGGTCCGGCCAGCCAGTAGGGACCGGTCAAGGCTGCGTCGTTCTCCGCGGCCATCTCCTGGACGAGCAAGGCGCCCTGCCCGGTCGCGGTCGGTGCATCGCCTTCCCCGGAGCAGACGCGCCAGGCTTCCGGTTTGAGGGTCTCGAACAAGACATCGTCCAGGTCGAGCCGTCTGAAGTTCCAGAGCCGATTGCGCACCCAGACGCTTTCTCCCGGCGTAATCCGTCCCCGCGTGCACACGGATTCCAGCCTCAGCCCCAGGCAGTCCGCGATAACGACTTCGAACTCGGCAACCTTGCCCCGAAAGGCCCTTTCCATGGCCGCCCCGGACAAGGCGTCCATATCGGAGTCCCTCGACATGTCGGAAGCCGACCGGAGCAGAGCCAGGCCCTCGAGCAAAGGCGTTGCGGCCGTCCGGGGGTCACCCGGATCGAAACAGGCCAGGGAGGCCCCGACTTTTTCCTGAACCGCCTCGATCAGACCGCCGACACGGCCGGGCAGACCGGCCACGCCGCCGGCCAGGCCCGCCAGCCCGGGTTCCAGTCCGCCAAACAGGTCTTCCTCGAAACCAACCCCAATGTCCAAGGGTTTCAGCAGGCGGTAGTAGGAGTGGAAATCTCCGGGCGAAGGCAGGACCTTGATTCCCTGGGTCCGGTGGCGCAGATAGGCGCGCCAGGCCCTTTCCTGAAAGGTGCCGTTGAGCAGCGGCGAGTACTCCCCGGTATTGATCCGGGCGAAACCGGGTCCGGCGCAGGCGGGGTCTTCCTGGCCCGAGGGATAAATCGTCTTACTGTGGCTGACATACAACCTGGAGGGGCGCCAGGGCGGATACCCTCGTTCGATCAGGCCGGGAAAGGCGCCCGGATCGGAGGCCAGGTCGAAGGCATCGAGGACCGCCCGTCCCACGGCCTGATGATGTCCATGTCCGTCTTCGGGGCAGCCCTCCCAGCGGGACACAACCACCCGGGGCTGAACGAGCCGGATGGCCTGAACCAGTTCCCGGGTCAGACGATCCCTGCCCCATCGCTCGAAGGCCTCATCCGCGCTCTTGCTGAAGCCGAAATCCACGAAGGAACCGAACAGGCATTGCCCACCGTCCATTTCCCTGGCGGCCAGGCTTTCCCAGGTCCTGTACACCCCCAGGGCGGGGCCCTGGTAGTCGTTGGTCATGTTCTGGCCGCCTTCTCCCCGGGTGGCGGACCAGTACACGGACCGGCCGTGATGTTTGAAAACAACGTACGTCAGGAGGCCGGTTTCTTCGTCATCCGGATGGGCGCCGACATGGAGCAGGGAAACGGAACTCCCCAGACGGCGGATTCGCTGATATAGTCCGATCGAGTTCATAAAACGGAATTTATTCCCTGGGTAGTACGGTCATGGGCGTCTCCAGGCGTTTGACGATGGAATCGTGGGGGATGTATCCGGAGACCGTGCTTTGAGGATAGACGATACAGCGCCGGCCGATCAAAGTCCCCGGTTGCAGAAGGCTGTCCCCGCCTATGCTGGATTCATCCCCGATCACGGCCCCGAAAAGCGTCTGCCCCGTGGAAAAGCGGACCGGGCGGCCGTCCATGGGGACCTGGACGGTCACCTCCTGCCCATTGAGCCGGTAGTTGGCCGTACTGGCCTTTCCGGCCATATTGACCGCGTTTCCGATCAGCGAGGTATACACCCCGTTGAAGTGAGGGACCCGGCTCCCGTTCAGGACCAGGGTCTGCCGCATCTCCACCCCCCAGCCGATCACGCAGCCGTCGCCGATCAGGACGTGCCCCCGCAGGTAGGCGCCGCTGCGGATGGTCGTGTTGCTACCGATAATCGCCGGGCCGCGGATAATCGTCCCCCGCTCCACCTTGGAGCCTTCCCCCAGAAAAACCCGGCCGGGTTCGAGCCAGGCCCCCTCCTCCACCTCGCCAAGTATCCTGTCTTCCAGGATGTCCTCGATGAATCCGGGCAGAGCGCCGACCCCCTCCCAGACGTAGGTCAAGGGTTTGAAAAGGGCCGATGCACGGGGCGCGTCCGTCAGGTCGAAAAAATCGTCCGGAGCATAGTTCATTGGGGGGCTGTCCTCCTGAGACCCAAAAGTTGTCAATCAAAGGCGTCGGGCCGTACGGAAAAACCCCGGCCTCCACCTCCAACAAAGTTCGCGGGCTGCATGGTGATCGAGCAACCGGAGCCGAACCGTCCGGTCCATGATACTCAAACCATCAGAGCAAGGCAACCCGAAGCCATCCGGCGGGCCGGTACAAGGTTCCACATCCGTCCCGTATCCGACAAGGATTCGAAAAGCGGCCTGGAGGCAGGGGTAGGGCTTTTTATTTGACGCAACCCGACCAGATGGATTACGATCCCGACAATGATTAAAAATACAAATTCATAATAATTTTAGACAGAAAAAACAATTGGCCCCAAAAGGAAACACCCTGGCCCGGACAAGAAGCCATTCCCGGAAAAACAAGGGCCGGAATCTGAAGACAAATGTGTGGCCGCCGAGAGCCGCATAAGGCGAGATTGATCCGTCACAGGGAAGAAATGGAGGTTACATGGCCGGAAGCCACACCCCGCACAAGCCCGCATCCTATATCGACGCGTTTCGGGACGAGGACTGCATCGAGTGCGGCGATTGTCTAAGCGGATGCAAGTACATGGACCTGGACGCCGAGGAGGCGGTCGAAGGCGTACGCCGACTGCGAGCGGGCGCGGACTGGGGGCCGTATCTGGACCGTTGCGTGTTCTGCGCCCAGTGCAACCTGCGTTGCCCGGTCGACGCCCAGCCGGCGGCCCTGATCCTCGAACGCCTTCGCGAACGGCGAAGGGACCTAGGGCACCTGCCCGGCTTTTTCGCCTACTACCTCAACGGGATGGAGCGACTGGGGTCTTCCGAAAACTATTTCAAGGACATCTACCTGGCCTCGAACCCGGAGGCGAAAAAAATCATCGACGAGTGGTCGGAGCCCAAGCAGGGGGACGACCTGCTCTGGTGCGGCTGCGGCAATCGGATCAATCCCCAGAACATCGAACACTCGAAAATTCTGGCCGACCTGCCCAAGTTCGGCGGGGTCAGCGACTGCTGCGGCGTGAATGCGGCCAAGACCGGTTTATACGACACGGCCCGGCACGTCACCGACAACCTGATCGAACGCCTCTCCCAGTGCCGGTTCAAACGGCTGGTGGTGAGCTGCGGATCGTGCCAGGAACACTTCCGCCTGATCTGGCCGGCGTATTTCGGCCAGGAATTCCCTTTTGAAGTGATTTCCCTTTACGAATACATCGACGAGCAGATGGCCAAGGGGAAGTTCAGCGTCCAGCGAACCGTGGGTCTGGAAGCGGCCCTGTCCGACGCCTGCTATGGGCACCTGTTCGGAGAAAAGTATTTGGGTACGGTCAGGCGGCTTTGCCAGGCCGTGGGTATCGACACGGTCCCCCTGGCGCATCAGGGGGCGGACACCGCCTGTTGCGGCGTGGCCGGTTTCGCCCGGAATCTGGACGCGGCCGGCGTCCTGGAGGCCATGAAAATCAAGGCCGGGGACATCAGGCAAAGCGGCCGGGACAACGTGCTCCACTACTGCATGGGCTGCCACACCATCACCTCGATGACCTACAGGGTTAAAAGCCACTATCTGTTGGATAAGGTGCTTTGGGCCCTGGGCGACGAAATGACCTCGAGTATATTCATTCCCAAGTCGGTCAGGGAAAAGGCGGTCATGAAGTACCAGGACCCGGGCCGTTTCCGACTCCAAATGATCTGAACCGGGTCCGGCACGGGCCGGCAGGCCGGCGCCTCCGGTTTTCCAACAACGGTGCTTGTATTTCAATCCGCCACCGGGGGGAATGAAACAGGGGAGGTATCGGGATGCCGCCCGGCACAAGGAAGAAGAATCTGGATGATTCAGGGAACAGTCCCCATGCAGTACATGATAACCCGGATGAAAGAGTCTGACTGGCCGTTTGTACGCCGGATACATGAAGAAGGGATATCGACCGGCCATGCCACGTTCGAGGCCATGGCGCCCTCCCGGCAGGATTGGGATCGGACTCACCTGCCCCACCCCAGACTGGTCGCCCGGGACCCGGATTCGGACGCCGTTGCCGGATGGGGCGCTCTGGCCCCGGCATCGAGACGGCCCGTATATTCAGGAGTGGCTGAAGTCAGCATCTATGTATCATTGTCCCGGCACGGGCAAGGCATTGGCAGGGCCCTGCTGACGCGGATGATCTCGGAATCCGAAAGCCTGGGCATCTGGACGATCCAGGCCGGTATTTTCCCTGAAAATGTCGCCAGTATCGGGCTCCATAAAAAGTGCGGTTTCAGGGAGGTCGGCATCCGGGACAAGATCGGCAAAATGAGTTACGGAGAGTTGAAGGGCCGCTGGCGCGACGTCGTGCTGCTGGAAAGACGAAGCAGGCAAATCGGCCTGGATTGACCGGCAGGCCCAGTATCCACCGACACGGCCGATGAAGGCCCGCACCCCGCTATAAGGCCATGGTTGTCCGATGCTTTTCCAGAAAGACCATCATCAGCCGGTCATGCACGGGTTCGGTCCTGAATATCCGGTATCCCAAGGCTTCGTAGAGGTGAAGGTTCTTTTCGCTTTTGTGGCCGGTGAATAGCTCGAACCGGTCCGTATCGGGGAATCCGGCCTCGACCGCTTGCATCAGCTGGGCGCCGAGCCCACGGTTTTGGTGTTCCGGATGAACGATCAAACGGCCGATGTGGCATACGCCTTCTTTGAGCGAAGCTCGAACCGACCCGACAACGACGCCGTCAACCAGGGCAACCAGGAACGACTGGCGTTGGAAATCCGCTTTGATTTCTTCCAAGGTCTGCCTGAGCGGTGGTATGGTGGCGTCCTGGTAGATAGCGGCTTCACTTTGGTAAGCCAGTTTTTGCAGGGCCAGGACTTCCTCGGCCCGCTCCATGGTCGCATGTTCGATCACCGGGTCCATACTCTCTCCTCAGGAATGAAGCGTGCAGTCCGTCTTGGAGGAGGCCCCGGAAAGCCTGGATCGCTTTTCGCTGATTTCCAGCATCTTCCAGTGGATGATCGGGGCATCCAACAGCCCTTGCCAAGGCAAACGAAAGAGCCTGCAATCGCCGTCCGCCTGGAATTTCAACTCCCGGTCACCCTCCGCCAGGTAGCAATGTTCGCCAAAGAACCCGCCGGGCGCTAGGACGTCGAGGAGTTCCCCGGATTCATCGGTCATCAATACCCGCCCCGCTCTGACCAACCACAGGCAAGGGTCTGCTTTCAGATCGACTATCGCTCCGTCTGAAACAGATATTTCATCCATGGCCTGGGAGAGTCGATCCAGAAAGACGAAAGAAATCTGCTCGCCAAACAGCCAGGTATTGAGCAGAAAATGGATGTTTTCCAAGCGCGTGGCCAGCTTTTCGAAAAGGCCGTTATTCTCCAGAAAGGCCTTGAAGAGGGGCAGATGAATCCGCAAGGCCGCGCCGTGGGAAGCAGCCCGGTAGGTCCCTTGATCCGAGATGTCGTCACGGAACATGCGCCTGAGCCCCATGAATGAACCAAACCCGAGATGATTTCTGATTCCGGAATCCGTATTCAGATACAACACGTTGCCTGAAATGATCATTTCCACGAACCCGATGTCATCTCCCACCCGGCGAATGATTGAGCCCGCATTGTGTTCCACGATGGGACCGTTGATCAGCATTCTGATCTCATCATTGGACGTCTCGGGAAAAAGCTCTTGCAGGTAGTGGAATGCCTTCTGTCGCCGATGGTCCTGCTCCCCCGGAATCAGGATGTCAATGGCGCCGAACGATGTTTCCGAGCCGATCTCCATTTCCTCGGCAGTGACCTTGCGGGACAGGTGGGCCAGAAGCAGGCGGCCGGAGGGATCGTCCACAAAATCCCGGGTGGCGCCATGAATGAGACCGCCGCCGACATCCAGTTTTTTCAAGTCCGCCGGGTGGTGATATCTGTTTTTGACCGCCTGGATGTACTCAAGGGGTATGTCTCCGGGACCATCACCGACCATCTTGTCCAGGACCTCGAAAGAGGAAAGATCCGCCCAATGCGCATAGGTCCGGTACCCGTTCCAATCCAGGGCCCGGAACAGGAACATGTTGTTTTCCACCGGGTGCGGCGAGAAGACCGGCATGACCTCCAGCCCGCCGAACTTATTCCAGGTATCGAATTCCAGGTCTTGAATGTCAAAGAACTGTTCAAACTTGCCTTCATCCAGGGACATCAGGGCGGCCAGCTTTTTGGTGACGGCATAACGGACCAGGGGGGTGGCGAAATACTTCAAGCGCCGGTCGGTTCGGATCAGATCGGGCAAGCCGCCGAAGTGGTCGTCGTGGGAATGGGTGTGAAAAACGCCATCGACTTCACTGATATCGATGCCCAGGGCGTTCAGGCTGTTGATGACTCCTGGCGAGGCGTCGATCAGGTAGATGCGGCCCTGAAACATGAGTACGCTGCCCATGCTGCGATGTTCCGTGTTCCATCCGTCCCCTTCACCGGTGTGCAGGACCGCGAAATAGTGCTGTTGAACGCGATGATACACCAGGGGGTAGGGAGACTGGTAGACCTCGTCCTTGGGCAGGTTCAGATCGATTTCCGCCGACTTCCCCCGGTAAATAAAATGGAAGACATTGAAGCCGACCCGCCGGACAAAGGCCCCGTTTCGAATCTCCCGGGGCGTGCCATCGATATCGAGGGTATCTAGAAACTCCGACGGTTCACGAATTTGACCGAAAGCGAATTTCAGTTTGATCCGCATAATCATGTCCGCTGCGGGTTTGTCGATTCCGGCGGCCAGAATCTCCTCCCTGGACAGCAGCCCGTAGTTGCCGCGGTGGATGTATTCCAACTGGGCCCGGACCTGTTGGGAGGACCCGATCAGCATGGGTTTGATCCCGGTGTTGTTCGGATGTCCCGGGAGCATCATACCCTGGCGGTACAGCATCTGCAGGACCGGAAATTCCGCCAGGTTGGAAAAGCCTCCGTTCTGGACCAGGAGGTCGGAAAGCAGGATCACGTTGGGACCGGTCTCGAAGTTCACGCCGTTTTTCACGGCCGGATTGTTGAGCCCCTTGCGCATGAGCAGCTTGACCACCTCGCCCGGGCAGCCGCAGAGGATACGCAGGTCCGCTTCGGGAATCTGGAGCCAGAAAACGCCTGGAGCGACCTTGATGGTCAACAGGTTGCCCATGGCCTCCCGAAGGGCTTCCTGGGTCTGGAGAAGTTCGGAGGTGCGGTCCTTGACCTCCTGTTCGAGATGATGTTTTTGATTGACCATGGCCAGGTGGATTCGAATCCGGGCCGAGAGTATGGCCGGACTGAAGGGCTTGTTGACATAGTCGACGGCCCCCAGTGAAAAACCTTCGGCCTCGTCCCCCTCCTCCCCCTTGGAAGTGACGAATATGACCGGAATGCCCCGGGTCGATTCGTTGGCCTTCAAGCGCCGGCAGACATCGAAACCGCTCATGTTGGGCATGATCACATCCAGAAGGATAAGATCGGGCGGGGCATCGGTCTGGGCCCTCTTCAAGGCCTCCTCGCCGCTCTTGGCGACCACGACCTTGTAATCATCGGCCAGCAAGCCAACGAGCACGTCGATATTCGTCTTCTCATCGTCGACCACCAGTATCTTGGCCTTTGCATTCGTCATGTAGCGGTTTCTCCTCTCACGCTGCAATGGAACAGTCGGTTGCGTCCCTGTCGTTTGGCCCGGCAAAGCGCCTCGTCCGCCTTTTTCACCAGTTCGAGCGCCTGATCCTTCAAAGCGGGCGTCACTCCGGCCAGACCGACGCTGACGGTCACGTGATCCGCGACGCTCGATCGGGCGGGGGGGATATCCAGGGCCCGAACGTTTTCCAGGATGCGATCGGCAACGGTCCGTGCCCCTTGATCGGTCGTCTCCGCCAGGATACACTCGAACTCTTCAACGCCGTATCGGGCCGCGAGGTCCTCGCTTCGGGTCATGGAGCGGGACAGGGCCCGAGCGATCGCCTTGAGGCAGACGTCACCTTCCGCGTGGCCATAATGGTCATTGTAAAATTTAAAGAAACCGATATCGACCAGGATGACGGAAATAGGGTGCCCGTAACGCAGGGAGCGCTTCCATTCCGAAGCCAGGTACCCGTCGAACCGCCGACGATTGGGAATGCCGGTCAGCCCGTCCTGGCCGGCAAGTCGGGCCAACATGTCACCCCGTCTTTTCAATTCGACATGAGTCCTGACCCGAGCCAGGGCGATGAGCGGACTGAACGGCTTGGCGATATAATCCACGGCCCCGGACTGAAACCCCCGGGCCTCGTCCTGTTCATCGTTTCTACCGGTGATGAATATCGCGGGGATGTCTCGAGTGGCGGGATGCTCCTTGATCATTCGACAGACTTCATACCCGTCCATTCCGGGCATCATGACGTCCAGGAGGATCAGGTCCGGCAGCGGTTTTTTTTTCAGCAACCCGAGCGCCCTGGGGCCATCCTTGGCGGCCACGGTTCGGTAATCCGGATTCAACAAGGCGACCAGCGAATCGATGTTGATCGTTTCATCATCCACGATCAGTATCTTGGGCCGACCATCATTCGCCCGCATTCCATCTCCCTCGGGTCAGACAGGCATCGTCAATCATGCAGTTCCGTGGCAATCCGTTACAGCGTCTCCCGGGCCTCGTCGAACTCATAGTTGTCGATCTGCGATTTGAGTTTTAAAATATCGTCGGTTATCCTTGAAGGCCCCAACATGTCCTTGAATCCGCCGACCAGTTCGACCGCCTCCGAATCACCCTCCTCGATCAGTTCGGCAAGTCGTCCGATGACTTCATCGAGGCGATCCATATCCAGAGGCCCGGGTGCTCCGGCATCCGGGACTTCAGCGGTCCGCTCACGGTCCTGCTCCCGGAGCCAGGCCCCCAGGGCCGTCATCACCCGGGTCACTTCGTCGGTCAGAGAGGTCATCAGCGCTGGACTCGGGAAACCGGACTCCAGGTCCGAGGGCAACTGTTGCAACCCCTTTGCTCCCATGGTCCCGGACACCCCCTTGAAGGTATGCAGCAGCCTCCGGGCTTCCTCGATCTCCCCCTGATCGGTCAACGTTCGGATGCGCGCGACAACGTCTCGATATCGATCGTACACATTCCCCAACACCTTCCGGTACAGCGTCGGGTCATTGTTGACGTTGGCCAGCCCCGCCCGCATGTCCACTCCATCGAGCGCGGGGAAATCATGGTCTGAATCTGGCGCGTCGGCCCCGGAAAGCACAACGGAATCGGCCGAGATATTTGACAAAGCATCCGGTTTGATCCACCGAATCAGGGTTTCGTAAAGGATGGCCGGTTTGATGGGCTTGGAGACATAATCGTTCATACCGGCCGCGATACAGTTCTCCCGGTCGCCGGCCATGGCGTTGGCGGTCATGGCGATAATGGGCAGATCGGTTCGGATGGATTCGCGACGGCGAATCTCGCGCGTGGCGGTCAAACCGTCCATCTCCGGCATCTGCAGGTCCATCAATATGCCGTCAAATGGTTCACCGGCCGCCCGTTCCACGGCCTGCCTTCCGTTCAGGGCCACGGCAACTTGAACGCCAACGTGCTCCAGAAGTTCCCGGGCCACTTGCAGATTGATTTCATTGTCTTCCACCAGGAGGAGGCGGCTGCCCTTTAAAAACTCCGCGGCCCGTTCCTTGGGCACGGTTTCCGCTCGGAGCGGCCCGATCACTTTGGATTTGCCGAAACGAACCGTGAAGGAGAAGCGGCTGCCCTGGTCGAGTTCGCTGCTGACCTGAATCTCACCGCCCATCAACTGGATCAGCTGTTTGCTAATGGCCAGCCCCAGCCCGGTGCCGCCGAACTTGCGGGAGATGGAGGCGTCGGCCTGATAGAACGGCTGAAACAGCTGCCCGATCTGTTCCGGACTCATGCCGACGCCCGTATCACGGACGGTGAATCGCAACGTGACGTCCTGCTCGAAAGACTCCAGCAGTTCCACGTGCAAGGACACCTCACCGGCTTGAGTGAATTTGACCGCATTGGATGCCAGGTTGGTCAGAACCTGTTCGAGACGCAAGGAATCGCCGATCAGGCGCCGGGGAATGGATTCGTCCACGTTCACGGAAAAAATCAGCCCTTTTTCCGCGCTTCTGACCCGGATGATGGAAGCCAGGCGCTCGAAAACCTCCTCCAATAAAAAGTCTCGTTTCTCCAGATCGATTTTCCCGGCCTCGATCTTGGAAAAATCCAGGATGTCATTAATCAGGCGCAGGAGCGAGTTGGCGGACCCGTATATTTTCTCCTGATAGTCCAGTTGCCGCGGCGTCAAACGGGTCTGCAAAGCCAAATGACTCAAGCCGATAATGGCGTTCATCGGCGTTCGTATTTCATGGCTCATGTTGGCCGGAAACTCGCTTTTGGCCCGGTTGGCCCGTTCCGCCTCCGAGGTTGCATTTTCGGCTTTTTGTTTTTCCCGGTCCAAGAGGGCCGCCTGGACTTCCAACTCCCGTTTTTTTTTCTCCAGGTGGATTCGGCTTTCATTCAAGTCATGGGTCCGCTCCTCGACCTGCCTTTCCAGGCGGGTTGCGGCCTCACGTTCCATGCGCCGAATCTCCTGCTGAGCCTTTTCCTCTCGAAGCTTGATCATGTCCATCAAGGCCAGCCAGCCCAGAATGACCTGAAACAATGCGCCGGCCTGAGCCCCATGTTCCCAGAGCCAATGGTACGGGAGCACCCCCTCGACGAAACTGATCTGCGTGATGACGCCGGCGAGCAGAGGCAGCCAGCTTAATAGATAGAGGATCGTTTGAGGGGAAATTAGATTCCCGTTGTCGTTGACATAGTGAAGGCTGATATGATTGGGATGAATTTTTCCAAGCAGAAAAATGGCGCTGTGTTCACATTCTATCCGATTCTCCACCTGAAAACACAACCAGATATCATAAGGAAAAAAGCCAAAGTCCTGGGGTTTTCTATGGTTGGGTTTAAACTGTTTTTCAAGCCGGGGCTGGACGACCTCCTGGGGAGTCAACTGGTTTTTTATATCATCGAGGACATCGACGTGAAACAGCATGGATTGATCCCGGTGCATTCTGTCGATGACCACGGGGACTGCCGCACCAGCCTGTTCGGGAAACAGTGAAAAGGCGAATAGGATAAAAATGAGCGCCATATGGTATTTTTTAAAGGGATTATTGCGAGATACAATAATACCTGATAACCCCATTATTTCACTCGAACCGGTTCTTTCGGCATAGTGTAATTACATCCACCCATCGGATTTCAGTAGCTCTGATAATCATTATTTATCCGAATTCTCGCTTCCGGCATTATGTGGTATCACCTTGGTCATGTCAAGTTAGGCCCGGATTTTATCGAGTTTATTCCCCTTTTTCATCGGCCCCGGTATCCGCATCGCGCATCAGACGACCGAAGTTGTAAATCCGGATGGCGTCGCCCTGGGGGCCGCGACCGAAGGGCCAGGCTGACGGGTCCCCGGCCTTGGGTGGGGTCGCTTCGTTGCGCACCGGAGCCATGAACGTCGTTCCACGTCCCGTCCATGTAACGAATTATGAGTTTTCGCGGCGCGAGCCGTTGCGAAAACTCATAATTCGTTCAGGCCTTCCAGGCGTTCATCGAGGGCCGAATGAGCGGTCAGAAGGATAACCGGAACGGTATTTCGAGCCCCCCGAAGACTGCGCAGAATACTGGGCCCGTCACGACCGGGCAGCATGATGTCAAGCACAATGACATCGTATGCCTGGGACGTGGCGAGAAAATGGCCGTCGTCGCCATCATCGCTGTGATCTGCGACAAAACCGCATTCCTTGAGTGCTTTTTTCACAAAAGATGCAATTTTTTTGTCGTCCTCGATCAAGAGCGCTTTCATGCCTGGCAACCGCCTTATATCGGGTGAATCAAGTCAGCCCATAACTCAGCTTACCCATGGAAAAAAAATTTTCTCCCGAATCTGTTCTTTCCATGAATTCCGAATACGGACGAAGATGAAAAACGACGGATATCAATTGTGAGACAGGGAAGCCCTCCTGCCTTGGCCGAACCTGTTGATTCAAGCGATTTCATTTTTTGACCGCTATCCGTTTCAAGTCTTGGTCCACTTTCGCCGGATTGAATCTGATTGGGGATTAGACGATGATCATTCAGCCTCCTGGCTTTTTTCCCAATAATATCAGAAACAAAACCAAAGTCAAGTCCCTTGCCATCCCCAAAATTGAATACTCCCGCGGCAGGCCGAGGGGAATCCGACCCCACCGCATGTTCAACCACTTTCACTCCTTGGCTCTCATGAGGCAAACGGGAAACCCGAGGCATTCGTGAATGATTTTTGACGTCGGCTGAATTTTCCGAGGCTGGCTTATGCAGGAATAGATCACGGGGTGACCATGGACGGCCACCCCCAACGGTTCAGGCACTAAGCCCTTTTCAGGCTTAAACCCGCCTTGGTCTTCCTGGCCGAAAAGACCTCACCCACCTTGAATCCGAACTCCTCGACCATCGAAGCCGGGACGATCAGGCTTCCGCGTTTGTTGACCTGAATCTGTCGGCTCTCCTTCTCGGAAGCCGCTTTTCCGCCGCGCCCCGCAATGGCCGGGGCCTGTCCCTTTTCCACGAGTGCGTCATAGTAAAGGGCCTTCAAATGGGCCGTGGTCTTGATCCCGAAATTCTGCATGATGTCCTTGGATGGCTTACCGGCTTTCACGGCGGCAATGAGCTTGTCGGCATCGACCTGTTTCTTTCTCGGCATATTCTCTCCTTGGTGTTGGATTGACCTGGTTCCTCTCGATCAAGGCAGATCCCACGTGATTTTTCTACGGTGATTGAAGACAATATAACCGGGAAGGCTGATTGATGTCAAGAGTTAGTTGTATCCAAGAATCACGAACCGATCTGATCGATCTTTGGAATCCATTCCATAAATCGAAGTCGCGTCCGAGTATGTCCGATAACCCAAAATAAGCGGCGGGAAATAGGCGCCTGGCATTAACATTTTAACAACTTATTGTTATTACAGTATATATTATCTTATTCCCCGCGGGAAATTTAAAAAATACGGTCCACTACGGGCGCTCGATTATTTCATAGACGATCGATATATTCTCGGCGTCAACCAGTTTTTAAACCAATAGCCATTATCGGCGTCGAAACATTTTTCAATGGCCTGATCGGCGCGATCGGGAAATCTATATTCCGAAAAGCGGTCATGTCGGTCCGAATAAAAATCGACGAATATCAAAATAAAACTAAGTATTTCGCGCGAATCTCGACTTAAACTACAAAATATCGAGACTGCCGGATTGAATCAACTCTGCAGGTCGGCCGCTTGCGGACCTACCGGGCAGGCGGGCACGGGGTCTTGACGGTCACCTTGCGCGACTGAAGCGATTGCCGGGCCATCACCAGGCCATCTCACCTTCGAATAAATCATCATAATAATATTTGGAAACGCCGGTTTGAAAACAGGCCATTGTCAGCGGTTTGAAAGTAGGCCACCCATAGCTTTGGGCGTAGGGGTATGTCAGGCCGCCAGAAAAGCGCGCAGGTTTTCCTTTCGGTCTTTTGTGGGATGCAAGAGGCCTCTGTTAATGGTTGGGTTCTACACATGTTTTCTTCGATAGCTGGGTCCCTCCATGATGAGGACTTCCGAGTTGTGCACGAGTCGGTCGGCGATGGCCGTGGCCACGGTGGTCGAATCAAAGACCTTTCCCCATTCGGCAAACGGCAGGTTGGTGGTCAAGAGAGTTGACTTTTGTTGGCGCCGTTGGCTGATGACCTGGAAGAAGAGGTGGGACCCCTGTTGTCCCAGGGCCAGGTAACCGAGTTCGTCACAGACCAGGAGGTCGGGTGTCTGGTAGTGTTGGAGCTTTTTCAGGAGCGAGCGGTCGGCCTCGGCGGCGACGAGGTGGTTGATCATGTCGATGGCCGTGGTCACCAGGACCTTGATATTGGCGTTGCATGCGGCATAGGCGATGCATTTGGCCAGGAAGGTCTTTCCGGTGCCGGGATTTCCGATCACGATCACGTCCTTTCGCTCCCGGATGAAGTCCAGGCTGATGAGGTTGAGGATTTTGAAAGGGATGGATTCAGGCCCGTTTGAAGGACATAGCAGCTTCCTTCGGCATCGAGGTCGTCACGTACGCGGTCATGTCCAACCATCTGCACGTGGTCCTCCACACCCGGCCGGACCG
>Ga0180009_10001389_pt1 | contig 29792 bp, 30 predicted proteins | sample OS_PC_MetaG_FD_123537 | JGI IMG/M metagenome (GOLD analysis project Ga0180009, IMG submission 123537) | Groundwater microbial communities from the Aspo Hard Rock Laboratory (HRL) deep subsurface site, Sweden - OS_PC_MetaG | ecosystem: Environmental > Aquatic > Deep subsurface > Groundwater...
ATAGTCATAATCAGAACAAGAATCATTGAAAATAAAGTTAATGTAGGAATTTTAAGAATTCTTGTTTTTTTAAAGAAACTTTGTTTTGAGTTTTTTCCCATTTTTTCCTCCTTCTTATAAATAATTTTACTTTTTAAAATAAGCTCTTTATTAGATAAATGAATGTGCTTTATTCTTTTTCTCTTTAAAACTAATTCTATTTAAAAACAGTATTTCTAAAAGTTCAAATCCTATTAGTTTCTTTAATATATTTAATGAGATTTCCTTCAGACTATGTCCTCGACCCTCGAGTGTAACGAAGGGGAAGGAATGACAAATATTTTTATTATATTATATTAGTCCTTCAAGGAGCAAACTGTAAACTTATCTCGTGTATAGTACATCTTATGTTTAATATTAACATTTCTAACTTTTAGACTAATAAAAATTGAAAATTGTTCATAAGAAGGATTTATTTTTAAATTAGAATTTTATTTTTTTTTCAAGTATTCATCTATAGCTTTTGCAGCTCCTTTTCCAGCACCCATTGCTAAAATAACTGTGGCAGCTCCTGTAACAATATCACCACCAGCAAAAACCCCATCTATACTTGTCATGGGAACATCTTCCTTTATTACTATTGTCCCCCATTTTGTGGTCTTTAAATCAAGAGTAGATTGGGGAATTAATGGATTTGGTCTTGTTCCAATTGCCACTATGAATAAATCTATATTAAATACAAACTCAGACCCTTGTATAGGAATAGGTCTTCTTCTACCCGACTCATCGGGTTCACCTAATTTCATCTTTATACATTTAAGAGCTTTTACCCAACCATTTTCTCCAATTACTTCAACTGGATTTGAAAGTATCATGAATTTTATACCCTCTTCTTTAGCTCTTTCAATCTCTTCTATCCTTGCAGGCATCTCCTTTTCACTTCTTCTATAAACAAGGTAAACCTCATCTGCTCCCAATCTTAGTGCAGTTCTTGCTGAATCCATTGCGACATTCCCACCTCCAACTACTGCAACCTTCTCTCCCCTCTTTATTGGAGTATCCCACTCTGGGAAAAGATATGCCTTCATCAAATTTGACCTTGTAAGAAACTCATTAGCTGAATAAACTCCATTATAATTCTCACCTGGAATCCCTAAGAACATTGGAAGACCAGCACCAGTTCCTAAAAATATTGCATCATATTTTCCTTTCAGTTCATCAATTGTATATAGTTTACCAATCAATGAATTCACTCTTAAATCGACCCCAAGACTCTTAATATAATCAACCTCTCTTTGTACTATTTTTTTCGGAAGTCTAAATTCAGGAATACCATAAACCAGAACCCCACCTGACTTATGAAGTGACTCAAATAGAGTAATCTGGTGTCCCATTCTAACAAGATCAGATGCACATGTAAGCCCTGCGGGTCCTGACCCCACAACTGCAACTTTTTTACCTGTTGATGGAGGTATCTCAGGAACCTCAACTGTTCCATGTTCAGCTTCCCAATCAGCGGCAAATCTTTCAAGTCCCCCAATTGCTACTGGTTCAAATTCTTTCTTTCTTCCCAAAACACATACCTTTTCACACTGGTCTTCCTGAGGACAAACTCTTCCACATACAGCTGGAAGGCTGTTTTTTTCTTTTATCTTCTTTGCAGCTTTATCAAACTTGCCATCTTCTATTAATTTTATAAATGCTGGAATATCAACATCTACAGGACATCCCTCAATACATTTAGGTTTTTTGCATTGAAGACATCTTTTAGCTTCTTCAATTGCTTGCTCTTCACTGTAACCAAAAGGGACTTCATTAAAATTTTTAATTCTTACTTCTATTTCCTGCTGTGGTATAACAACTTTTAATTTTCTTTTACTGGGTTTCCTCTTTTTCCTTTCCTCTTTTCTCATTTCTCTTTTCTCTTTCACTCTTATTGTCTTCCTATCTTTTTCTTAAATTCATCTAAAGATAGTTTTTCACTATTAAGATACATCTGTTGACGAGAGAGTAGTAAATCCCAATTTACTTTATGCCCATCAAATTCTGGTCCATGAACACATGTAAATTTAGTTTTATCATCAACTTCAACTCTACAAGCACCACACATACCTGTTCCATCTACCATGATAGGATTTAAACTGACAATAGTTTTAATTTTATATGATTCTGTAGTTTTGCAGACAAATTTCATCATTATAGCAGGTCCAATAGCCCAGATTGCATCTATAGGATTATCCTCGTCAAGCAATTTTTTTAATATATCAGTAACAAATCCGTGATGTCCATAGGAACCGTCATCGGTTGAAATATGAAGTTCATTACATATTCCTCTCAACTTATCCTCAAAAATTATAAGATTTTTTGTTCTTGCACCTATAATTCCTATAACATAATTTCCAGCATCTTTAAGTGCCTTACAAATTGTAATTATAGTAGCAATTCCCAATCCACCACCAACACAAATGACTCTTCCGTAATTATCAATCTCGGTTGGATTTCCTAAAGGACCAACAACATCTAATATCTCGTCCTCAGCTTTTAATGTGCTTAAAAGATGGGTTGTTTTTCCCACTCTTAATGCAACCAAAGTGATAGTTCCTTTCTTAGCATCAAAATCAGCAAGAGTAAGTGGTATTCTTTCTCCAGTCTCATTAATTCTTATTATTACAAATTGACCCGCTTTTGCTTTTTTAGCAATTTCTGGAGCATGAATTTCAAAGAGGTCGCTATCTTCTGCAAGTACTTCTCTTCTTACAATTTTATACATGTATCCCTCTCTTTCTATTTTAAAGATTTAAAAAATTTTACTAATTTGATTTAAGTTAAACAATTTTTCACTCTCCCCCTACCCCCTCCCATCAAGAGAGGGGAACTAAAGGGAAATGCTTATTATTAAACTACTTCCCATTAAGGGAAGAATACTAAAGGGAAATGCTTATTATTAAACTACTTCCCATTAAGGGAGGGGCTACATATGTAGGGCAACCCTTTAAGGTTGCAATTATAAACTACATACATTATATTTTTCTAAATTTTATTTATTACTATGACATTGTTTTTACAAGGCAAGGCTAAAGCCTTCCCTACTTAATTTTTATTAATAGATTTGTGATTTTTTTTGGGTTATTTTGGTATCCAGCTTCTTCTTTATTTGATTAAGATTCTTCACAAACTCCTTATCAACTTTAAAAGGGATTTTCTGACCCAGATCTGCTAAGCGAATTTTTTCACTAAAATATATAGTTCCTAAAATTTCAAAATCATATAATCTCTCTTTTAATAACTTTTCTTCATCTTTTGTTCTAACCTTATTGAGTATTATATAAATATTTTTTAAACCAATTTCACCCGCAAGTTTTTTCATAGTAAAAGCGGTTTGTATACTCCTTTGTCCAGGTTCTACTACTATTATTAAAGAATCCACTGCACTTGCAGTAGCCCTACCTAAATGTTCTACCCCCGCTGCCATATCCATTATCACAACTTCATCTCTTCTTAAAATAAGATGAGATACCAATCTTTTAAGCAAAACATTTTCAGGGCAAACACATCCGGAACCACCCTTCTTTACTGTTCCCATGATGAGTAGTTTAATTCCATTTATTTTATGGCAGTATTTATCAGGGATATCATCAACTTTTGGATTCATCTTAAAGAAAGTACCATAAGTTCCAGGCTTTGCTCCAGTTCTCTCCTCTATGAGTTCTATCATTTCAGATATGGGGGTGATTTGAGAAGACTGGGCATAACTTATTCCTAAAACAGATGCGAGATTTGTATTGGGATCAGCATCCACAACCAATACCTTTTTCTTATCTAATTCATAAATAAAAGCGAGTGTTCCTGCAATAGTTGTTTTTCCGACACCACCTTTACCACTTATAGCTATTTTAAATCCCTTCATTCAACCCTCTTATTTTTTACAAATTGAATTTTGAATTTCTTTATAAAGTCCTTACGCACTGGATAAAAAATATCCAGCATTATAAAGAGCTCATTGCCAATATAAACATCACTATGTGGCACACTTATCTCCTTTGAAAACTCTTATGATTATTAAAATTTTTTTGATAGACTACTGTGACACCTCCAACGACTAAAACCGTTGGGTTTCTTTCTAATTTATTCCTAAAATCATATCAAAAAATTATAACACAACTATATCCTTACTTTTGTTAAAATATTATTAAACAAAAATGATAATAAGTTATTAATAAAATAATAAAAAGAAGCTTTCTATGTTAGGAGGTATCTTGTGAGTATATTAATAGGAACATCTGGTTATAGCTATGAGGATTGGAAGGGAAATTATTATCCAACTGATATAAATAAATCTGATATGTTAAAATTCTATTCTAAAAATTTTAAAACAACTGAAATAAATTTTACATATTATAGAATGCCAAATCCATACATAATCAACAGGATGGCTCATAAAGTACCTGATGATTTTGTTTTTTCAGTAAAAGCAAACAGCTTAATGACACATGAAAGAAAAGCTAAGTCCAAGGATTATAATGGTTTTATAAAAGGTATATCTCCATTAATTGAAAGAGATCAGTTAGCTTGTGTTTTAGCACAATTTCCCTGGTCTTTTAAGCTTGATCGTTACAACTTAGATTATTTAAAACATTTAAGAGATAATATGATTGATATCCCCCTGGTTATAGAATTCAGAAACACTTCCTGGATAAATGATGAAACATTTGATTTCCTTGAACAGAATGAATTAGGATTTTGTTGTGTTGACCAACCAAAACTAAGGGGTTTGATTCCTCCTGTTGCTAAAATAACCTCTGATATTGCTTATGTCAGATTTCATGGAAGAAATTCTCAAAAATGGTGGCATCACAAGAAGGCATATGAGAGGTATGATTACGAATACAAGCAAGATGAATTATTGGAATGGGTTCCTAAAATAAAGGAACTAGAGGAAAAAGCTATTAAAACTATGATTTATTTTAATAATCATTATAAATCAAAGGCTGTAAAGGCTGCTAATCTCTTGCTTTCCCTGCTATAATTTCTTTCATCTATTAAATAGGTTCTATATCACGAGAAGAAAATGGAACAATTTCATGTTTGAAACTTTTGCGAACATTTTCTATTTCTCTTTCCATTTCTTTAGTTAGTCTTTCCAATTCCATTTGTGCTTTTTTAAGATCTAATTCAGCTAACTCAAGTTCTTTTTCTAAATCTAAAATCCTTCTAACACCTGCTAAATTTATCCCAAGGTTTTGAGTTAATTCGTGAACATATATAGTCTGCTCAATATTTTCCTCTGAATATAAACGTATGTTAGTAGACGTTCTTACGGGCTTCACTAATCTTCTTCTCTCATATAATCTTAGAGTTTGAGGATGTACTTGAGCTAGTTTAGCAGCTATGCTTATTATATATACTGGTTTCTTTTTATCCCTGTTCATATTTGTAATTACTCTTTAAAAATACTTAAGAAATGTTTTACACACAAAATTTAAAATCTTTTAATGATATTTAAATATTTTTTCCCTTGGATTTGATTTGCTAATCCTCTCAAGGTCCATAAATAATCTTTTTTCCTTTACTGAAAGCTTGTTGGGAGTTACAACTTTAAGTTTTATAAAAAAATCTCCGTTGCCACTTCCTTTTAATTTTGGTGCTCCCTTACCTCTTATTCTAAACAGTTTCCCGCTTTGTGAACCAGCTGGAATCTTTAATGAAATTTTTCTATTTGGGGTTGGAATTTCAATATTTGTTCCTAAAGCAGCTTCAGTGAAGGTAATAGGTAAATCTATTAAAATATCACTATTTCTTCTTTTAAAAATGGGATGCGATTTTACTTTAGTAATAATATATAAATCTCCAGATGGACTTCCTTTGTCACCAGATTCCCCCATACCCTTAAACCTTATTTTTGAACCATTTTTCACTCCAGCTGGGATTTTTATAGTTAATTTTCTTACTCTCCTCTCCCTCCCTATACCTTTACATTTAGTGCAAGGGTGCTTTATTATTCTACCTTGACCTAAACATCGAGGACATGTTTGACTTATACTAAAAAAGCCCTGATTTCTCGATACTACTCCCCTTCCATTGCAATTTGGACATGTTATTGGAAAAGTCCCTGGCTCAGTTCCCGCACCTTCGCACTTCGTACATGCTAAATTAGCGCTTACATTTATTTTTGTAGTTACACCTTTCATTGCTTCGTCAAAGGAGAGATTTATTTTATATGTAATGTCATTTCCTCTCTTTGGCGCTTTAGTTCTTCTGTTTCTTACACCCCCAGTTTTAAATAAGTCAAATATGCTCTCGAAGGCTGAAGATTCACTAAATTCCTGAAAGTTCCAAATTGTTTGAAAATCCTCTGGTCTAAATCCTTTAGCTTGAAATCCAAAAGGTCCCTGACTGTACGTTCTAACCTGTTCATCATATCTCTTTCTCTTCTCTTTATCTCCTAAAACTGAGTATGCAACTGAAATTTCTTTAAATTTTTCCTCTGCATCTTTATTATTTTGGTTAATATCAGGATGGTATTTCTGAGCTAACTTTCTATATACTTTCTTTATCTCATCCTGTGTTGCGTTTTTATCCACACCCAGAATTTTGTAATAATCCTTAAATTCCAATTAATTCACCAATAATAAATTTAAAATCTTCCAATATTTTTTTCTTAGGACTTGTCCGTTTTTTTTGAAACTTTTACAGTTGCGGGCCTTAGTAATGTGTTATTCAGAAGGTATCCTTTCTGTAATACTTCAAGTACTGTCCCTTCCTCGTGTTTATCACTTTCGATTTGCATTATTGCATGATGACACCTTGGATCAAATATTTCTCCTTCAGAATAGACTTCTCTTACCCCCTCTTTATTTAATATCTGATCAAATTCCTTATATATAATATCTATACCATCAATAATGGCTTTAACTTCATCTTTATTTTCTTTAGAAATTATTGCCTTTTCAAGATCATCAAGTATGGGGAGCAACTTCTTTATTAAATCCATATTAGCTAATGTTTTGGATTTACTCTGTTCTTTTAGAATCCTCTTTCTATAGTTTTCAAATTCTGCCTGTAGTCTCTGCAGAGTATCAATATAATCATTTAGTTTATTGTCTTTCTCATCTAATTCTTTTTTTAATTCTACAATCTTTTTATTCAACTTTATCTCACTCTTAGTTTTTTTTCTTTTTACCTTCTTTTTTTTAATTGATTCTGGCTTGATTTTTTGAGATCGATTTTTACTTGTCTTCTCATTGCTTTTTCCATTATTTTTAAATAGAATTTTGCCATAACTAATTTTTGAATACGATTCATTTTTCTTTTTAGCTTCTGACATAAAATCTCCTCATGACTATTTATCTCCTTTCTATTTTTTAAATAAGATTTATCATTTAAAAATTAATACAAATTATTCGTTTTCATCCACAACTTCATAATCAGCATCCACGACTTCTTCCTCTTCTTCTGGTTTCACTTTTTCCTCACCTTTAGACTCTTCAGCTTTTGTAGTCTTTTGAGTTGTCTGGGCATACACTGCTTCAGCTAATTTATGAGAGGCATCCATCAAATCTTGTGACTTCTGTCTTATAGCTTCAACATCTGTTCCAGCTAATGCTTTTTTCAATTCTGAAATAGTAGATTCTATATTGCTTCTTTCTCCTGAAGGTAATTTATCACCTAATTGTCTTAACGATTTCTCTGTTGAATATATGAGATTATCTGCATTATTTCTTGTCTCAGCTTCTTCTCTTTTATTTTTATCTTCCTCTGCATGAACTTCAGCTTCCTTCATCATTTTTTCTATCTCATCATCAGATATACCAGCTGAAGAAGTTATTGTTATTTTCTGTTCATTTCCAGTTCCAAGATCTTTGGCAAATACATGAACAATTCCATTAGCATCAATATCAAAATTTACCTCAATCTGCGGGATTCCTCTTAGAGCTGATGGTATTCCTACAAGTTGAAATCTACCCAATGTCTTATTGAAAGCTGCCATTGGTCTTTCACCTTGAAGTACATGAATCTCAACAGTTGTTTGATTATCCTCAGCTGTGGAAAATATTTCTCCCTTTTTGGTAGGAATTGTTGTATTTCTCTCAATTAACCTAGTAAAAACTCCGCCTTTTGTCTCAATACCTAATGACAAAGGAGTAACATCCAGTAGAAGAACATCTTTAACTTCACCCTTTAAAACCCCTGCTTGAATTGCTGCTCCTACAGCAACAACTTCATCAGGATTTATATCTTTTCTCGGTTCTTTCCCTGTCAATTTCTTTACTAAATCTCTTACTGCGGGCATCCTTGTTTGCCCTCCAACTAATAGGACATGGTCTAAATCCCCAGGTTTTACTCCTGCATCCTCCATTGCTCTTTTTGTTGGACCAACACACTTATCAATTAGATCAGAAACCAATTGAACAAGTTTGGCTCTGGTAAGTGTCATCTCAAGGTGTTTTGGTCCTGACTCATCAGCTGTTATAAAAGGTAGATTTATATTAGCAGTTTGAGTAGTAGAAAGTTCACATTTTGCCTTCTCAGCTGCTTCTTTAAGTCTTTGCATTGCCATCTTATCACCAGAAAGGTCTATTCCTTGTTCTTTTTTGAATTCAGAAATTATCCATTCCGCTATTTTCTCATCATAATCATCCCCACCCAAAAGATTGTTCCCACTTGTAGCTTTTACTTCGAAAACTCCATCTCCAATATCTAAAATTGAAACATCAAATGTTCCTCCACCAAGATCAAAAACTAATATTTTCTGATCTTGCTCCTTGTCCAAACCATATGCAAGAGCAGCTGCTGTTGGCTCATTTATTATTCTTAGTACTTTCATGCCTGCTATTTTACCAGCCTCTTTTGTAGCTTTTCTTTGACTATCCTCAAAATAGGCTGGAACTGTAATTACTGCCTCAGTTATCTCTTCACCTAAATATGCTTCTGCATCAGCTTTCAACTTTTGTAATATCATTGCAGAAATTTCTTGTGGTGAATAATTTTTATCATCTATCTTTACTCTATGTTTCGAACCCATTTTTCTCTTAATAGATGATATAGTTTTATCCGGATTTGTTATTGCTTGTCTTTTTGCTATCATTCCTACTAAACGCTCACCAGATTTAGTAAAAGCTACAACTGATGGTGTTACCCTACCACCTTCCGCATTTGGTATAACTGTTGATTCTCCTCCCTCAAATACAGCAATACATGAGTTGGTTGTACCTAGATCAATACCAATTGGTTTTGACATTATTTAATCCTCCTTTTTATTTTTATTTTAAAAATTTCAAATATTTAATAATAACCCAAAATTTGTTTACAAAATTATAAAACTTTATAATAATATTGTCAAGTATCTTAATAATAGTATTATCAAGTTTTGATATTTTACCAGAATTTCACAAAAAAATCAATATTTTTTTTACATATTTTGTTAGGAGAATAAAATCGTCAAGATAAACAATAATTTTGTAAATGCGGAAGTAATAGAGGTTATATAGAAATTGTGTTTAAAAGAATTTCTTACTCATGAATGCGATATATTTCTTTAATAAGTCTACCTTTTTCAACTTTTTTTACTCAAGGTTGTGGCTTTAAAGACATGAAGGTTTCTTCAAAATTGATTTTCCACTTCCCATCTTCATAAATTAGGAATATTTCTTCTGTTCTTATCTCTTCTCTGTCATCAACATAAGTAATAATAAAATTTGCACTTACCGCTGCTTTCTCATCATTCCTTTTTAATAAATCAGTTCTTTTTAACTCTATTTTTTTGACAGAGGAGAGAGATTTGGAAATCAATAAATTAAAATCTTCCTTGTCTATCTCTAATTTATCATTATTTAAGAGATATTTATCATATATCCTTTCAACATCTTTTAAATTCAGGTCATTAAAAAAACTAAAAACCGTTCTTTCAGGTTCAGATTTAAATATTAAAAATTCACAACCTAACAAGATAAGTAGGTTTGTAATCAATAGAAAAACTAAAAGTAAAAAACGGAATTTAATATATTTTTGGATTACATATTTTTTTAAAAACATTTCTTATAATTTCCAATATCTTTTTTGAATTTCTATTATTTGTTCTATTTCCCTGCTTGAATTCCTCTCCTTTAACTCTTCTGATGGATAAGGAACTGGATCATTATACCCGACCATCGCTCTGAGGGTTTCTATTACACTTTGAGATAATCCATTTAAGTAATAGCCACCCTCTAAAGAGAAGATAATTCTACCACTACAAACTTCATTCGCCATTTCTATTGCAGCTTTTGATAATCTAAAAAATGTATTACTTGTTAAAAGAAGTTGAGTTAAAGGATCCTTATAATGTCCATCATATCCAGCACTAATCAAAATGAATTCTGGTGAAAATTGATAAACAATCGGAGAAATGATCCTTTCTATTGCCAATAAATAAGTATTCTCTCCACTATATGCAAACATTGGTATATTTACATTAAATCCTTTTGCAATACCCGTTCCAATTTCATTAGCAGAACCAGTTCCTGGATAAAAAGGAAATTGATGTAAAGATATATAAAGGACATCTGGGTCATTATAAAATGAATCTTGTGTACCATTTCCATGATGAGCATCCCAATCAATAATAACTACTTTACGCAAACCCATTACATTCTTTAAATACTTAGCAGCTATTGCAATATTATTAAATATACAAAAACCCATAGCTTGGGAAAAAAGTGCATGATGTCCAGGTGGTCTCACTAAAGCAAATGCATTTCTATAAATCCCCTCATATACTGACTTGACTGCATTTAAAACTGCTCCACATGCATGAAGCGCGCTTTCATATGACTTTGAACAGACTGCTGTATCGGGATCTAAATGTTTTATACCTTTTATTTCTGATGTATTTTGAATTAATTTAATATAGCTATCACTGTGATTTAATTGAATATCCTTTATAGAGGCTTTATCAGGCGAAACAGTTTCAATATTATTTAAATCTTTTCTTTTTTCAATTTCATCTAATATTGCAACTAATCTTTGTGCTCTTTCCGGATGACCCCACCCCGTATCATGTTCTAAAAAAATTGGATGATAAAATAATCCTGTAGACATTTTTTTGATAATTTTAGAAGTTTGTTATTAGTCTTAAATACGACAGGCTCCGCAATAGTTTTTTAACCTATATGGATTACTTAATGATTCTACTCTTACTCTAGTTCCAGTATGCGGAGCGTGAACGAAGTTTCCATTTCCAATATATATTCCAACATGACTAAAGTTTTTGAAAAAAACTAAATCTCCTGGTCTAAGATCTGATTTTGAAACAGAAGCTCCTGCATTATATTGACCTCTTACAGTCCGAGGTAGATAGGTTCCAAATTGTCTAAAAACCCAATAAACAAGTCCTGAGCAATCAAAACTATTAGGACCTGAAGCTCCCCAGACATAAGGTTTTCCCTGTTGAGCTAATGCAAGAGATACCACACCTGTATAATCAGATGGAGAAATGAAATTAATTACTGGTGTATACATCTCTCTTTCTAAGATTTGTATATCCTGCTTAACCTTGGCAAGAAGTCTTTCCTTCTCTCTTATTTTTTCTTCTACTTGTTCTTTTATCAAATTTAACTCTGACATCAAGCCCAATGTTATCTTCTTTTGCTTCTCAGCTTCCTGCTCAATATTAATAATTTCATTTCTCATTTCCTCAACCTTCATTATCAACTGAGCATGCTTATCTCCAGCTATTGAAAAGAGTTTTATTCTATCCATCAGATCATTAACAGTGTCTGGAGACGACACTACATATACAAAATTCATCTGTCCATATTTATAAATTTCTTCTAATGCAGCTTCAAGCTCTGTTTTTAAAGAGACGAGTTCAAAATTAAGTCTACTTTCTCGTTTTTCAAGAAATATTATCTTTGATTCAACCTTATTAAGCTCATCTGTATAAAAATTATATTTCTCAACTGTTTCATCAAGGTCCTCATGAATGCGATATATTTCTTTAATAAGTCTATCTTTTTCAGCTCTTTTTTCACTTAAAGGCGTGGCACTAAGTGGTGACGAATAGGAAAGTGTAAATGAAATGACTAAAATTACACTAAAAACAATTTTACTTATAATAAAGAAGCTTCTCCTCTTTCTAAGTAAAGGATCTTCCAATAAATAACCTCCGTTTTTCACTTCTTCAACTACTTATCATTTACTATTACTGTAAGATTCTAATATAAAATTAATAATATTGCAAAAAAAATAATATTTTAAATTCTAATAATATCCTTAAATATCCTTATTTAGAAAATCTTTTATGCCTGTTAAAATGGCAATTGCTACATTTTTTTTATATTTTTTAGTTGCCATCCTTTTCTCTTCCTCTGGATTTGAAATAAATCCTGGTTCCACTCTTACAGATGTCATTGATGTCTCTTTTAGAATTGGTATATTCATTCCATGAACCCTGCAATCCGGTACCCTTAATCTTTTGATTAAATTGTCCTCTATTAAGTTTGAAAGTATTTTTCCAGAATTTGAGAATGATAATCCGGATGAGAAATAATAACAACTACTTCCCTCAGCAAATGGGCTATCACAATAATTTAAATGAACACTTATTAAAATATTTGCCTTTTTTGAATTCGCAACCGATGCTCTCTCACTCTCATTTAAATTTTCACCAATCTTTTGAGTTATGCATCCAGCCAATTCTGTTTTTGAAATCTCTTGAATCAGATTTTCAGCAATTTCCCAGCAGACTTCAGCCTCAGTTAACCCGTAAACTCCTATTTTACCTGGATCAGCAGGTAACCCATGTCCCGGATCAATACAGATTATTGGCTTAGTTTGCTTGATGATTTTTCTTTCTGGAATATGATAATTAGTCCCTCTCTCTAATGATCTTTTTAAATTATTAAGAGACTTTATAGTTTCCGGACCAACAAGTCCATCTTCATCTAAAGACATGTTATTTTGAAATTTTCTAACAGCAGTTTCTGTTTTTTTGTTAAAAATTCCTGTTACTTCTCCTGAATCAAAACCAAGTGAATTGAGATAATGTTGTAAAGTCTTAACATCATCACCTCTAAAAGGTGGTACTTTAAAATATAGAGTTCTACTTCCTAAAGTGTATCCTGCTTCAACAACTTCCAGCCATGTAATTGAATCAATAGTACCTGTAACTGCCAGACCTCTTTTTTGTTGAAAGGATTTAACAGCTTCTTCTGTCTTTATTCCAAAAAAACCATCAATATCCTCTAAACCAAGTGAAAATCCTAAGGATTTTAACCTAGTTTGCAAATCAACAACCTCTTTACCCTTGGATCCTATTTTTAGTTTCATAAAAGTTCAAACACAAAATAATATTTATCTAAACAAATTTTGAAGAATTGATAAATTTAATTTATAGGATATTTTTATTATTTTTGAGAGAAAGTTAAATTTTTACAATATTGTTGAATTATTTCAAACCAAATTCTTCTAAAAATTTCTCCTTTGGGCGAGCTCCCATTGCTTTTTTCACTAATTTTCCATCTTGAAACATTATAAATGTTGGAATGCTCATAATCTCATAATTCTTAGAAATTTCAGGATTTTCATCAACATTTAATTTTGCAAGTATTACCTCATTTTCCAATTCCTTTGCTAATTCATTAAATATTGGTTCCATCATCCTGCAAGGTCCACACCATGAAGCCCCAAAATCCACAATTATAGGAAGATCTGTATTTTTAATAGTTTCCTGAAAATTTTCATCAGTTAGTTTTAATATTTTCTCTGGCAAATCCTTCACCTTTCTATTTTAAAAAGTATATTCATTATTTATTTTTATATATACTTTTAAATTTTACAGATTAAATTTTCATCTCGTATTCTAAATATTCTTCTGCGTTTATAGCTGCTATTGCTCCATCTGAAACAGCAGTAACGACTTGTCTTAAAGGTGTATTTCTTACATCCCCAGCAGCAAATAATCCAGTAGTAGAAGTTCTCATTTTATGATCTGTTATTATTCTACCCAGTTTATCCATTTCTACTAAGTCTTTAACTAAGGATGAATTTGGTTTAAATCCCACATACATAAAAACGCCATCTATTCTTATCTCTCTTTTCTGATTTGTTTTATTATTAAAAATTACTACCGTCTCGACCAAATCCTTTCCTTTGATTTCCAATAGATTAGAATTCCATAAAATATCTATTTTGGGATTTTTAAAAGCTTTTTCTTGTAGCATCTTTCTTGCTCTTAATTTATCCCTTCTATGAACTACCTTTAAAGATGATACAAATTTAGTTAAATAAATTGCCTCCTGAACAGCTGAATCACCACCACCAACAACAAGGATATCTTTATCCTTAAACAAAGGGCCATCACAAGTTGCACAATATGAAACTCCTCTTCCTTTAAACTCCCTTTCTCCAGGAATACCCAGTTCAGCCGGACTTGCTCCAGTTGCAACTATAACAGTTTTAGCAAAAAAATCACCCCGGTTAGTTTTTAACTTAAAGATTTTGTTTTCCTTTTCAACAAAATCAACCTGGACAAAGTTCATAAACTCAACATTAAAATTATTACACTGTTCTTCCATAAGTTTAGTTAACTCTTGACCAGACATACCATTGGGAAATGCTGGGTAGTTTTCGATAAAATCTGTAAGAGCTACCTTACCACCGGGCATTTGTGATTCTATAATGAGGGGTGATAAAGCTGACCTGGCTGCATATATTCCAGCACTCATTCCCGCTGGACCTGCTCCAATAATAATTAAATCTCTTACCTTCATTTTTTATTTCAACCTAAATATAACTATAATTATTCAAATAGATAGAAAAAAGTTTAATCAAATTTTTATATAAAGTCAAATTGTGGTATATTTTTGTTGTTACTAAAACAAAATGTTAAAAATAATTACTAAAATAGCTTATTATTATAACCTTTATATGAGAATATTAGTTTTAAATCCAGTAACAGTCAAATATAAAAGAAAAAAAATATTTCATGACAATAAAATTTAAAAGAGAAAAAATAAATGATGAAAAACTTATAAGATATTACACAAGAGGGGATGAGGAAGCTCTTGTTCAACTTGTAAAACGTCACCAGAAAAATATCTATAATTTATCATTCCGCTTTATGAATAATTCTCAAGACGCATGGGATGCAACTCAGGAAACATTTATCAGATTAATTAAAAGAGCTAAAAGCTTTAAGGGAGCTTCCAAGTTTTCTACATGGCTTTATAGAATCACATGTAATGTCTGTAAAGACATACTTATTAAAAGAAAAAAATTAATATCTGGTTCTTATGAAGAACTAAAATTAACAGAAAAGGTTACTTATAAAAATAGATTTAATGAAGTTTCAAATAGAATTTTAGAAGCTGAAGAAACAGATAAAGTACAGAACCTACTTCAAAAACTACCACAAAATCTTAGAATTGTAATTGTACTAAATGATATATACGATTTGAAATATAAAGAAATATCTGAAATTTTAAATATTCCCTTAGGAACAGTTAAATCAAGAATAAGCAGGTCTCGAGAGATCTTAAGAAATATTTTGAAAGAAGAAAGAGAACAAAAAATAGATTTTTAAAGTCTTATATTAAAAGATATATTTAAAGGTGATAAATTGAATTGCAAAAATATAAAAAATATGATTTCTGAATATATTGATTCTGAACTCTCTATTAACCAAAATAAAAAAGTAGAAGAGCATATAAAAACATGCCCAGATTGCAAAAAGTATTTTAATGAGATAAAAGGTGTAAAAGAGTTCATCTCCTCATCTGCTTTTTATGATTTATCTTTTGATAAAGCAAAAAAGTTGGCTAAATTAGTTAGAGAAAAAAGTATAGAAATTCATCCAACTCTAATACCCAAACCAATCTGGTCAAGATGGCAATTTATTTCAATTATAAGCGTATTAGCTATATTAATATTAGGAACTTTAGTACTTAGAACCTATGGTCCGTACTTTGCTTCTCCAATTCTTATGGAGAAAGCAGCTCAAGAAGCTGAGGAATTGTCAAAAGGAGCCACTATTTCAGAAGAAACTACACCTAAAGAATTTGGCAATGGAGAAGATACAGTAGAAGGAGAAGTTAAAGATGAAGAAGTAGCTGAAGCTGAGCAATCGGTAGTAACTGAAGAGGGTATAGTGGAACGAGAATTAATAACTATAAAGCCTGGAGTTTTCGTACCACAACCTATAATAACTGTTTCAGAAAATGATTATACACAAAATTATATTGATGAATTTTTTACAAAACAAAAATCTGAAGAAAGGATATCTACACAAGAAACTATTGAACAAATTTTACCAATAGATTCAAATCAAGTCCTCTTAATAAAAGATGAATACGATAAGATATTATATAAAAGTATAAAATCCAAAGTTTTACAATTTCCACATTTTGATGAAAATTTAAAGATATTAGAATCTGAAATATATAAATATCTTACAGGGCAAGAACAATTACCTGAGAAGTTCCCACTGTTAATCTTCTCTGTAGAAAAAGCAAGGTTTGAGGGGAAAGATGCTTTCATAATTTCTGGTATAGGTCCTGGAAAAGATTTTGAAAAAGATAAACTTACTAAACAATTTGTTTGTGTTATAGAAGCTGGTACAAATAAGATACTCCATCTAAAAACTATTGACTAACGCAATCATCCTTAAAGAACATCTGTGATTATCATATAGTTCTCAGTTTATTTATATTTCCTGAATGCTTCTTTTATTCTTGATTCTAACTCTTCCTCAGAATTTATATTACTTACATCCAAATCCACATCCATAATAGCCTTAAGTGCACATCTTACTATCCATGTTACTTGAAGCTTCTTACCTCCTGTTTCTTCAGATTCAGTACCTAACTTTAACATGTATGTATACATTTCTTTAGGCATAGTAATAGGTACTCTCCTGTAATCAGCTTTAGATTCCATTAAAACCTCCAAAATTTATTTTTAAGTAAAAATACTTTTATCTACTTGAGTATAAACTCCTTGATGCAAAAAGTCAAAAACATATACTATTAAAAGCATTATATTTAATGGATTTTCTTAAGCTTATTAACTATAAGATCAACATTTTTTAAATATGATTTTATATTTAGACACTCGCTTATCTGCTCATTAGTTAAAACTAAACAAATTTCATCACTGCTTAGTAATGCCTGTTTAAAACTGATTTTTTCACTGTAGACTTTGTCTGAACATTTTTTTACCAAATCATGTGCTCTATCTCTTAATAAACCAGCTTTAACAAGTTCTATTAAAACATTTTCAGAAAATATAAGTCCCTTTGATAGTTCAAGATTTTTCCTCATATTTTCAGGAAAAACAATCAAGTTTTTCATCATATACTTAAATTTATAAAGCATATAGTCTAATAAGATTGTGCTATTAGGTAATATGAGTCTCTCTGTTGAAGAATGAGACATATCCCTCTCCCCCCAAAGAGAAATATTTTCCATAGACGTCTGAGCATAACCTCTTAATAATCTTGCAAGTCCACATAATCTCTCACTGATAATTGGATTTCTTTTATGAGGCATAGCAGATGAGCCTATCTGGCTATTAGAAAACGGTTCCTGAACTTCATCTATTTCTGTTCTCTGAAGATTTCTTATCTCTGTTGCCATTTTCTCAATACTGCTTCCTGCTAAAGCCAATACATTTAGACAATAAGCATGTCTGTCCCTATGAATTATCTGACTTGAAATTGGCTCTGGTTTTAAATCTAACTTCTCACATACATATCTCTCAACCTCAGGATTTATATTAGAATATGTTCCAACTGCTCCTGAAATCTTGCAATAACTTATCTCATTCTTTGCTCTCATAATTCTTGACCTATTTCTGTCCATTTCAAATGCCCAGTTAGCCATTTTTACTCCAAAGGTTATAGGTTCTGCATGCATGCCATGTGTTCTTCCTACCATCAAATCGTATTTAAATTTAATCGCCTTTTCTTTGAGTATTTCTATTAATCCATTTAAGTCTCTTGTTATAATTGTGAGGGCATCCCTTAAATTTAGAGATAATGCTGTATCCTTAATATCAGATGATGTAAGACCAAAATGTAGAAATCGAGCGTCTTGTCCAATATTTTCTGAAAGATTTTTTAGGAAAGCAGCTACATCATGTTTAGTTGTTTTTTCTATCTCTGAGATTCTCTTTAAATCAAAACTTATTTTCCCTTTTATCCTTTCTAAAACACCTTTTGGAATTATCCCAATTTTTGTTTGTATCTCACATACTAAAAGCTCAATCTCTAACCATCTTCTGTATTTGTTTTCATCTGACCAGATTTTTTTAATCTCAGGTCTGCTATATCTTGATATCAATGAATCCTCCTATAAAAGTATATTTTTTAAATTAATATAATTTATATTTTGTTAAATCTAATTATTGTTAGAGATTTGTGCCATGATTCTGAAGACATTTTAAATTCCCCCTCTCCCTTTCCCTCTCCCACCAAGGGAGAGGATAAATCCCCCTACCCCCTCCCATCAAGGGAGGGGAATCGACTGATTTTGATATTTAGTTTATTACCAAATTGATTCTTCAAACTTAATTATTTGATCTCTTTCCGGACCAACAGATACTAATTTTATAGGAACTTTTACTTCATCCTCTATTCTCTTTATATATTTCTTTGCTTCTTTCGGTAAATCATTAAAATTTCTTACTTCTGATATCTCCTCTTCCCATCCTAAAAAATTCTCATATAAAGGGTTCACATTATGGAAAATGTTTTGATTATAGGGAAGCTCCTTATAATATTTATCATTATAAGAGTAGCTATTACAGATTTTTATATTATTTAAAAATGAAAGCACATCTAATTTTGTAAGAGCAAGGAATGTAATACTATTAATTCTACTTGCGTATTTAAGTAAAACTGTATCAAGCCATCCACACCTTCGAGGTCTTCCTGTTGTAGCTCCATATTCAGAACCTTTCTCCCTCAACATAGTTCCTAATTTCCCCTTTATCTCTGTTGGGAAAGGTCCTTGACCAACTCTGGTTGTGTAAGCTTTAGTTACTCCTATAATCTTATCAATTCTTGTTGGTCCAATACCAGAACCGATACATGCGCTAGCTGCAACTGTTGATGATGAAGTCACAAAGGGATAAGTACCATGATCTATGTCTAAAAAAGTTCCCTGTGCTCCTTCAAATAATACTTTTTTGTCTTCATCAAGAGCATCATTTATTAATTTTGATGTATCTGAAACATAATCGCCTATTTTTTGTGATAAATATTTGAATTTCTCCAATATATCATTAAAATCCAGTGGCTGGAGATTATAGATTTTAGTTAAAATAGCATTCTTTTCCTTTAATACAAATTCAAGTTTTTTGTTAAATACTTTTATATTTAATAAATCTTGCATTCTTATTCCAGAGCGAGAAGCTTTATCAGAATAAGATGGTCCAATTCCTCTTTTTGTTGTTCCAATCTTCATATTACCTAATAGATTTTCTCTTACTTCATCTAAAATTCTGTGATAAGGCATCACAAGATGAGAATTTGGACTAATTTTCAAGTTTGAAGTAGTAATTTTTTTACTGTGCAAATAATCAATTTCATTGACTAATGCTTCTAAATCTACAACAACACCATTGCCAATGACATTTATAATATCTGGATTTAAAATTCCTGAAGGTATAAGATGGAATTGAAATTTATGTTCTTTTGTTACTACGGTATGACCAGCGTTATTCCCACCCTGAAATCTTACAACTACATCAGCATCTTTAGAAAGATAATCTATGATTTTACCCTTTCCTTCATCACCCCATTGAGTTCCAATTATTACAATACCTGGCAAATTAAATCACCTTTCCTTTTTAATTTTTTAATTAGTATTTATTATTCTGTTAAATGACCTCTTATTTTATGCAAGGCTAAAGCCTTGCCCTCCTATTTTTTGTTTTTTTAAAACATCTCTAGCAGTTATAACTCCCGAAACAGATGCATGGACTAAACCTCTACTGATCCCAGCACCATCTCCAATTGCATACATATTTTTTATCTCTGTTTCTAAATTTGGAGATAGATGAAGTCTACACGAGTAAAATTTGGTTTCGATTCCATAAAGAAGAGTATCTCTTGCTTCCACTCCTGGAACTATATCATTTAGTGCACTTAACATCTCTAATATATCTAAAAGATATCTATACGGAAGTACAAAACTTAAATCACCAGGTGTTGCTTCTTTTAGAGTTGGTATTACTTTACTTCGTTTTATTCTAACCATAGTAGACCTTCTTCCCTTTTTCAAATCACCCAATCTCTGAATAATAGTTCCACCACCAAGTAGATTCGCTAATCTCGCAATATATTTTCCATAAGCTATGGGTTCTTTAAATGGTTCTGTAAAATTGGTAGATACAAGTAAAGCAAAATTTGTATTATCTGTCTTATCTTTCGCATAACTATGACCATTTACAGTTATTACATCTCCATATTTTTCAGTAGAAACAATACCATATGGATTCATACAGAATGTTCTAACCTGATCCTCAAACTGCTTTGAGTAATATATTAATTTTGATTCATGAAAGTAATCTGTAACTGGTTTCATAACATATGCTGGCACCTCCACCCTCAATCCAATATCTACCGCATTATTTTCTACTTTTAGCTTTAACCTTTTCACCTCTTTCATTAACCAGTCTGAACCTTCTCTACCTGGTGATAAAATTAGATTTTTGCATAAATATCTAGTTCCATTAGCAAGCACTACACCACCAACCTTGTTATCAGATGTTAAAACTTTTACAACTTCACTTTCAGTCAATACTTCTACCTTGGAACTTATATAAGATCTCATCCTCTCTAAAACATGAACACACCTATCCGTACCTAAATGTCTTATTGGGGTAGGAATAAATAACAAACCAGATCTTTTAGCTTTATCTTTCAAAGCCTTAACTCTATCTTCATCCAAACAAATATCGTCGTTAGGAGCTCCAAATTCTAAATATATGTCATCAATATATTCTATTAATTCTGAGAATTCCTTTTCAGAAATATACTCACTTAACCATCCACCTATTTTCGTAGATAGATTTAACTTTCCATCACTAAAAGCTCCTGCTCCTCCCCAACCACTAGTAATGGCGCACAATTTACACTTTAAGCATTTTTTGCCTTTTCCTGGACAATCCCTTTCTTTAAGATCTTTTCCCTTTTCTAAAAGTAGAACATCTAAATCGTTATTTTTTGTCAACTCAATCGCTGAAAAAATACCAGAAGGTCCTCCACCAACAATAATCACATCATATATTTTTGCCAATCTATCTCCTTTTAATAAGAATAATTTTCATTTTTCACCACATCTTATTTTATATTATTCAGGTGAAAATAGAAAAATAAAAAATAATTACCCTTGGAAGATTTGAGCATAATTTTACGAAGGCTGTCTATAATTTTTAATGTGGTAAGTGTTTTAAGAAATAAATAACAATTAGTCTGGGTATTAAATGATAATAAGTATCGGAGTTTTATAGAAATTATCTGTATTTTTTATATGGCAACAAACATTAAAGTATTTATGAAAGTTCTTTGTATTCTTCAGTATAATCAGCAAATTTTGTAAATCGAGGTCTAAAAGTAAGCTTAATATCACCGGTTGGACCATTTCTATGTTTTCTAATTATTATCTCTGCAATTCCAGCATCTTCAGTATCCGAATTATAAAGCTCATCTCTATAAATAAAGATTACTAAGTCAGCATCCTGTTCTATTGCTCCAGACTCTCTTAAATCCGCAAGTTGAGGTCTTTTATTCTGTCTTAATTCACATGCGCGTGAAAGTTGTGAAACTGCAACTACAGGAACATTAAATTCTCTACCCAAAATTTTTAAAGACCTGGATATTTCGGAGACCTCTTGTTGCCTATTTTGAAGATTAGCAGGTCCAGTCATTAATTGTATATAATCAACAACTATCAAGGCAATATTTTGTTGAGTTATAAGTCTTCTTGTCTTAGTTCTTAACTCCATCATATTTATTGATGCTGTGTCATCAATAAAAATAGGGGCTTCAGCTAACTCACCTACAACTTTTGCCAACCTGGGCCAGTCATCTTCTTTAAGTCTTCCAGTCTTAAGTCTGGTTGCATCAATCTCTGCTTCCGAACACATAATCCTTTGGGAAAGTTGGTGACAAGCCATTTCTAAAGAGAATATAGCTACTGGTTTTTTCAATTGTAGTCCAACATATTGAGCTATTCCTAAAACAAGTGATGTTTTTCCCATTGATGGTCTTCCAGCAACTATGATTAAATCAGATGGTTGGAGTCCAGATGTTAATCTATCAAGGTCTTTAAATCCAGTTGAAAGTCCAGTTATCTGAGTTCCCATTCCATGAAGCTTTTCGATCTGCTCAAATCCTTCTTTTAGAAGATCTTTTAAGACTGTAAAGTCTCCTTTAATTTTCCTCTTTGATACATCAAAAATTATCTGTTCTGCGGTATCAACTGTCTTTTCTATACTCTCTGGAACCTCATAGCCCATAGCAGCAATCTTTGTCGCTGCTTCAATGAGTCTTCTTAAAGTAGCATTTTGCGTTATAATGGTCGCATAATGTTTCGCATTTGCTGCTAATGGTACATTACTTATTAGTGTATGAATGTAGGCTTTTCCGCCTACATCCTCCAAGACATTCATTCTTTTTAATTCTTCAGTAATAGTTATCGGATCTGCTGCTTCTCCTCTAACATAAACATTCTTTATTGCACTATATATCTTTTTGTGGTTACCTCTGTAAAAGTCGTCATCATCTAATATTTCTCCACCAATTGCAATCGCATCCTGAGATATCATCATTGCACCAAGGATTGATTCTTCTGCTTCAATATTATGTGGTGGAATTCTATCAAGCCTTGTTAAATCGAGTGAACTTTTTGAATTTTTTCTCGCCATTTTTAACCTATTATTTTCAAATGTTAAAAATATTTTAAAAGGAGTTTTTTATATTAAAATTAAACATTTTTCTAATTTAATTATCTTTGAATTTTATTTATCTTCTTCTTTTTTTATCTTCTCCTTCTCCTCTACCTCTTTCTTCTCTTCTATTTTCTCTTCTTCTATTTCCTTTCTCCATGGCTCGAGTTCTAACCACTCTCTTCCAGTTTCATCTACTACCCTTATTTTTACATGAGCCTCCACTTCAGGATAAAGTCGAATATCAACTACATATTCCCCGATATATCTGATACTTTCTTTTAAAATTATTCTTCTTTTGTCTATAGCTATTTCAGTTTCATCCTGAATCTTTTCAAATATATCTCTTTCTGTTACCGATCCAAAAAGTTTTCCTTCTTCTCCAACTTTCTTAGATATTGTGAGAACGAGATTATTTAAGATCTCAGCTTGTGCCTTGGCATGAGCTCTATCTTTCGCTTCCGACTCCACACCCTTCTTTTTTATGACTTCTATATGTTTAATATTTCCCTCAGTAGCTTTAACTGCCAATTTTTTAGGAATTAAATAGTTTCTGGCAAATCCATCTTTTACATCTACAATATTACCAGCTCTTCCTAAATTCTCTATTGTTTCCTTAAGAATAATTTTCAAATCTATCTCCTATTAAACCTTTGTAATATATCCCATTAATGCAAGTTCTCTTGCTCTTTTAATAGCTCTTGCTAAATCAGATTGATGTTGAACACAAACCCCAGTAATCCTTCGAGGTCTTATTTTGCCCCTATCAGAAATATATCTTCTGGTTAAACCAATCTCTTTGTAATCAATATATTTAATTTTATTCTTGCAGAAAAAACAGTATCTTTTTCTCCGCTTAATTGGATATTCTGTTCTCTTTGCACTTCCTCTCTCACGCACTAATACCTCCTCTCTTAAAATGGTATATCATTTGTTTCTCCCGATTCCCCTTCAAGTAGCTCTGAGGATACTTCTTGGGCTTTTATATTTTTGGTAATTGAAGCAGTTGCCCACTCAAGACTTGGCCCTATAACTCTGGCTATAACCTCAATCTTATTTCGTGTTTGACCATCCTGAGTCTCCCAGGTTCTCATCTGAAGCCTTCCATTTACAATTATCCTATCCCCCTTTTTCAAAGATTCAGCACAATTTTCAGCTAAACTTCTCCACGCAACTACATCAACATAACTTACATCTTCCTGCCACTCTCCTATGCTATTTTGCCATCTCCTACTCACTGCTATTCCAAAATTTGCTACAGGACTTCCACTTGGAGTGAATCTTAATTCTGGATCTCTGGTTAAGTTACCTAATATCGTTATATTATTTATACTTGCCATCTTTTCCCTCTCTTAAATATTTAAAATAATACACTAAATTTTATTATAAATTTTTATAAAGTAATACTTTTTATTTTGGACCTTGGTAATTATTATTAATAATAATCTTTTACTCTACTTTCTCTAAATCTTCTCTTCTAAAAATTCTAAATCTTATTATTCCTTCTGTTATTTTTAATACCCTTTTTAATTCTTCAATTAATTCATTTGAACCTGAAAAAAATAAAACATAATATGTTCCTATATCATAACCTTTTATTGAATAAGCTAATTTTTTCTCTCCCCACTTATCAATGCTATATAACTCAGCATCATATTTTGATATTATATCCTTGACTTTGGAAACTAGATCTTCTTGTTCTTTTTCACCAAGAGTAGAATCAGTAATCATCATCATCTCATATCTCCTCACAAATTACCTCCTTTGGACAAAATTACCCCTAAAAGGGATAAGATTCTTACAAATAAGTGCAAATTATACCATGAAATCTTCAGAATAAATAATATTTATTCATACATATTCTTATAGAATTATTTAACGAAGTGTATTGAAAATTTAATAAAAATTCTATAAGAAAATTTTTTTTATAAAAACTTTGTATCTTAAATTATAAACTAATTATTTTGTAATTTTAATTAAATTCTTATAAATTGTTGTTACTATAACAAAATGTTAAAAATAATTACTAAAATAAAACGTTAAGTTTATTTTTAAATATTCATTTATTACTCACCCCAGGGAAATTTTACCTCAGAACTGGAGGTAGCTTTTATTTCTATAGAACCTTTTATAAAATTATCAATAAATATAAAATTTGCAATTTTAGAGGTTGTTACTATAACTTCGTTATTATTAGCAAAATATGATACCAACTTAGCATTATTTTTTTCAGCTATAGCTTTTGCTACATTCTCACCATCTTCTAAAAACAGAATCTCTTGAGCTGCAGCTAAAGAGGCTGCATCTGAAGCTGATTTTGCATCTGCTCTAGTCTTAAAAAGAATTGCAACATCTATAATAAATGGAGTAAATACTATTAGAACTATAGTGATTGTTATACTTAGAATAGTTACATTACCTCTTTGAAAGTTGAACTTTTTTATAAATTTTCTAAGTTTAATTATAAGACCCTTATTAAGATTTTCCATTTTATCTATTAAACTTCATAGTTTATTACTCTTTTTCAATCCTCATTGTCGCTGATGATCTTAAACAAATATTACTAGGAAAAAATGATTTTATTATAGGAATAACAATTGGAGGTTTATATTCAATCAATACAGTCAAATAATCTCCAATTTTTCTACCTGATGAGGGGTTAATAGATATATTTAACATATCATAATCAAGAGTTCTTGTTGAATTTCTTATTGAGTTTATAATCTTTGAGTTATTATTTGTAACTGAACCATCCCTTACCCCTTCCCTCGCAGCATGAGTAATAACAAGTTGAGCGTTTACTATGATTCCTGATTGAACAATCACTAAAATTACTATCAGTATAATTGGTAAGACCAGAGCAAATTCAGTTGCTGATTGACCTTTCTCTTTTCTAAATAATACATAAATATTGTTCATAAACTTATCCTTATTTTATAGAATTTTATGGCTCTTCACTAAAAAGTGTAGTTAATATTATTTTTTTAAATTATTTTTTTCAAAAATTTTAAGCTCTTTTCCAAAAAGTATAGTTATCTACAACTGTAGTTTCTAACAGTGTAGTTATCTACATATGTAGTCCCCTCCACTCGTGAAAGGAGTAAGAAGATCTTCTCTTATTATTCCCCTCCCCTTGTGGGAGGGGATTTTGGGGGAGGGGGAAATATTTAAATTATCAAATTTACACCCTCTCCCTATCCCTCACCCATAAAGGGAGAGGGAAGTGATCTTAACTTTAAGGAACACCTGCTATTAAATTTTAAGAAGTACTAAAATTTTATAAAAAGGACATTAATTTTGAAAAAATTGCATTCAGGTATTCTGAAAATTTAGGACTTGCTATTTTAAGAAGTATTCCAACAAGTACAAAGGCAACTGCAATAATTAAGGCATATTCAATTGTACTTTGCCCTTTCTCCATTTTTACTCTCTTTAGTATTACTTTCATTTGTTTTCCCCTTTCTTATAATTATTGACTCTTAAATAATTATTGTTCTTTTAGGTTAAATATTTAAAATTGAAAAAATAAATGTTCCCACTGCGATAGTCAAAAATCCTGGAAGTATAAAAAATATTAGTGGAAAAAGGATCAAAATAGGAATTTTTCTAGCTCTTTGTTCTTCCCTCTTATGAACTCTAAGTCTACAATCCTTTGCTTGATTTTCTAAAATCTCAGATACGGGAACACCAAATATTTCTCCCTGTATTAAAGCTGAAATAAAACTTTTTAATTCACTGCTTTCTGTTCTACCAATCAGTTCATTAAAAGCTTCCTGTTTAGGTTTGCCCAATTTCAAATTCCTTACCAGATTCCTTAATTCTTTACCCAACAAACCAACTGTATTATTTGTAACCAAATATAGTGCTTTCCTTAAATTCAACCCTGCTTTACAACTTAAATTTAGTTCATCAATCACCTTTGGCAAATCTCGATCTATTAAAACACTCTCTCTTGCTACCTTCTTCCTAATATAAAAATCTGGTATAAAAAAGAAAAGTATACTAATGACAACTAAAAACAGGGTAAAGGATTTAATTGAATTACTATAGATGATGGAGATAATTATTGCTAATACTACAAATACTATTTTCATAGAAATTATTTTTTCTAATAAGTCTTCATCAAAATTTTTATAAGAATCGTTATAGAAAATTAAAAAATTTTTAAAATTTTTAGATTTAAAAAATAATCTAATTAGCTTATGTCTCTTTAATATTTCAATAATTTCTTTGAACAGTAATTGAAATTTTTTTAAAATTTTATTATTTTCTCTTTCCTTGTGTCTTGAATAATTGATTCCTGGCTTTGTTATTCCTCTTATAATTAAATAACCAATTAGATTTAGCAACAAGCCTGTTAAAACAATTGTCACACCTAATGTTTTTGAAAAAACTAACTTAACATGTTCACTTTCAAAAATGTAAAATAATACGAAATATCCCAACGGAAGAAAGGAGATTATGTTTCCAGAAAGACGACCTTGCGTTGTAAAGACTCTTATTTCCTCTTTTAGATTTTGTCTTTCTCTTATTATATTTATTAAAGAGCTAAATATTTCAGTGACATCGCCTCCAACCCTTCCCGTTATTTCTATTGCTGAAACAATCAAATCTATCTCTGGTATTTTAATTCTACTTGCCATATTATGAAGTGATTTCAATATGTCAATATCTATATTTATTTCATTTATCACTTTTTTAAGTTCCTCACCTAATGGTGACTTTATCTTTTTACTACATATCTCAAGCCCATTTCTTATAGTAAGTCCTGCTCTTAAGGTAATATTTAATAAAGATAAAAATTCTAAAATCTGGTTTTCGATAAGATTTCTTCTTTTTCTTTTTAATAAATCATTAATGGGAACAAATATAAAAATGCCAAATGGCGAAAAGATAGTAGAAATAAGAAGATTTTCAGAAAACAGATAAATTAATAAACCCAAAATAAAAATTCCGTTTAATACTACTAATAAAAGCTTTTTAGCTGAAAGATATATTTCAAATTTCTGAGCAAATCTTTCATAGCACTGCTTGAAGAAGTTATATAAATTATTAACAAATCGAGGTCTTTGTAATTTTAAAAATTTAGTATTTATAAATAAATTCATAATGACCTAACATAAAGGAATTTTAAAAATCAATGCATTTTTAACTTAATACCTTGTGAAAGCAGTTTATTATAAAAATTTGGCATATTACCTGTATAGTAGAAGTTTCCTAATACCTTACTACCAGAATCCACTCCCTCCTGTTTGAAAACGAAGATATCCTTAACTTTTACATCTTCCTTTTCAAGCAGTATCTCACTTATCTTAGTTACTCTTCTTTTACCATCAGGGAATCTCTCCATATGTATTATTAAATCTAAGGCTGCTATGATCATTCTCTTAACCGATTTTGTTGATAGATTTACATCAGACATTAATGTTATTGTTTCTAAACGAGAAATGAGATCTTCTGGAGAATTTGCGTGAACAGTTGTAAGAGAGCCATCATGTCCAGTATTCATAGCTTGAAGCATATCAAGTGCCTCTTTACCCCTAACTTCGCCAATTATTATTCTATCAGGTCTCATTCTTAAGGCGTTTCTAACCAAATCTCTTATGGTGATCTCACCTTTTCCTTCAATATTTGGGGGTCTGCTTTCCAAAGAAATTACATGCGGTTGTGCTAACTTTAGTTCTGCTGCATCTTCAATAGTTACCAGCCTTTCATCTGATGAAATAACTGTAGAAAGAGCATTTAGGAAAGTGGTTTTACCACTTCCAGTTCCACCTGAAATTATGATATTACATTTTCCCATAATAACTGACTTTAGAAATTTCACCATTTCATTACTTAAAGTCCCGATTTCTACCAGTTGATCCAATGAAAATAATTTCAGAATAAATTTCCTTATAGTTATTATTGGACCTACCAAGGAAAGAGGTGGAATAATAACATTTATTCTTGATCCATCTGGTAAACGAGCATCAACCATAGGGGAACTTTCATCAACTCTTAAACCCAGTGGAGATATTATCTTATCAATTAAATGATAGAGCTGCTCTTCACTTGATAATTTGATTTTAGTTTGATAGATATGTCCATCTCTTTCTATATAGATATAATTTTCCCCATTTACCATAATTTCTGATATTTCACTATCATTGATCAACGGCTCTAATCTACCCAAACCCAAAATAGAGTTAATTAAATCCTCTATTAAGTTATTCATTTGTGTTCTGGATAATATTATTTTCTCTTCCTTGAAAAGATTTATAATCTCCTTAATAAGTCTTTCTCTTTTATTTTCGAAATCGGGTATATTAAAGAGTGAAGAGTCTAATTTCTCAAGCAACTTTATTTGAATCTGATTTCTTATTTCAGATAAATCTGGCTGAGAATTTACGATACTTTCGTCACTCTTTTTAAAGAAATTCTTTTCAGAAATTAGAGAATTTCTCACTGCAGCGATCATTACTAATCCTCTTTAACCTTTAAATTTTTAGAATTAGAAATTATATAAACAAGTTTATTAATAGAACTAATTACAGATAAATCTTTTCTATCACATAATAATGTACCTTTTTGATCAAACATCATTCCCAGTGTTAAATCCTCGGATATCACCTGAGAAATTGGAATTTCTAAAAACTGCTCTATATGTCTTAAAGGAATTGCAGAAAAGCTATCATATCTATTTACAACAAGATGAATATTTGCTCCCTTTTTAAAGGAAGTAATTTCTTTTAGTAGACAATCGCATCTTCTTATTGAAAGAAATTGTGGAAGTGTAACTATTATCAGCTCATCTGAAGAATTAATACCAGCTTTTGTAGAATTTAAGTTTAAGTTATTAGGTAGATCTAAAAATATATATTCATATGAACTTCTTAATATATCTA
>Ga0180009_10001390_pt1 | contig 29729 bp, 30 predicted proteins | sample OS_PC_MetaG_FD_123537 | JGI IMG/M metagenome (GOLD analysis project Ga0180009, IMG submission 123537) | Groundwater microbial communities from the Aspo Hard Rock Laboratory (HRL) deep subsurface site, Sweden - OS_PC_MetaG | ecosystem: Environmental > Aquatic > Deep subsurface > Groundwater...
AAAATTTTTGTCAGAATATTTTTATTATATTCTAATTGGTTTTTCCTTTCATTTATTCTTAGATATAATTCATCAAAAAACAATCCATGATCGATTTGATAAATATTCGATAATTTACGATTATTTTAAATATAAAAAGTTGGGTGTTCTTGAAGAAATGAAAGGTTATCTAGCCTAATAATCTACATCCAACCTCGCCTTATCCATATCTAATAACCCTCTTTCTTGTAAGGCCTTGTAATCTGACTCAACCATCATTTTTACTAATTCTTTAAAAGTTGTTTTTGGTTCCCATCCAAGGTCTCTTTTTGCTTTTGAATAATCTCCTAAAAGAGCATCAACCTCTACTGGCCTATAAAACTGGGGGTTTATTTTTAAGACTATTTTCCCGTTACATTTTCCCACTTCATTAATTCCTTCCCCTTCCCATTCAATATTCATACCAACAGTTTTAAAAGCTTCTTCAACAAATTCCCTAACAGAGTGTGTTTCTTTTGTGGCAATAACATAGTCTACAGGTTTTTCTTGTTGTAACATTAACCACATCGCTTCAACATAATCCCCTGCATAACCCCAATCTCTTTTTGCATCTATGTTTCCAAGTTCTAAATAATCTTGATAACCTAATTTTATCTTTGCAACAGAATGAGAAATCTTTCTGGTTACAAATTGCTTCCCTCTTTTTGGAGATTCATGATTAAATAAAATCCCGCTACATGCAAATAAATTATAACTCTCCCTGTAATTTCTTGTGATGTGAAATCCATAAACTTTTGCAACAGCATATGGGCTTCGAGGGTAAAAAGGCGTTGTTTCTGTTTGAGGGTTTTCTAGAACTTTTCCATACATCTCCGAAGTAGCTGCCTGATAAAATCTTATTTTAGGATTTGTTAGTCTAATTGCTTCTAACATTCTTATGACTCCCATTCCCGTAATCTCTCCTGTAGAAATTGGTTGTGTCCAAGAGGCAGGAACAAATGATTGTGCACCTAAATTATAAACTTCATCAGGATTAACATCCCTTAAAATTTTAATCATAGAAGAGACATCTGTGAGGTCTCCTTCAACAAGCACAACATTTCTTTTTAAATCTCCTAGTCTCCCAAGTGAATCCATGCTCGTTCTCCGATACATTCCATAAACTTTATAACCCTTTTTTATAAGAAACTCTGCAAGATAACTTCCATCTTGCCCTGTGATTCCTGTGATAAGTGCGGTTTTAATTTTTTTATCTTGTTTGGCCTCATCAAATATTTTAGATACTCTTTCTTTGATATCCTCTAATTTTGTTGAAAAGTCTTCAGATTGCATAGAAGAATATAAAAAAAACCATATTTAAAGATTATTATACTCGATTTTAATCTTTTTATTCAATCTATCATCGGTCTATAAAAACTACAGCCTTTACATACTCTCGGAGTATTCCCTTCCCGATTGGCCACACTAATTATTAGCGCGACCCCGCCACCCCATAAAAATTTAGATTGAATAAGTTATTTAAACTTGTTTGTTTGTTTGTTTAAAATGAAAACTAAAATAAAATGTCCACTATGTAATTCGGATGAAACAAAATTAATATATGAATCTACAATAGAAGATATTGCTTCTAAGATAGATAGTCGCAATAGCCAAATAAAAAAAGAGATAAGAAAAATTTGGGGCAGAGATAGTTGTAAATTTATGAAATGTGATGCATGCACATTCTCGTTTGCATTCCCTTTTAAAGGGGGAACTAATAAATTATATTCATTAATTTATTCTAATAATTATCCAACAGAAAGGTGGGAATATAATTTGGCATTAGATAATATTTCCTCAGAAGATGTTTGTTTGGAAATTGGGGCGGGAGTAGGAATGTTTTTAAAAAAATTATCAGGCAAATGTAAAAAGGAAAATATTTGTTCGGTGGAAGTTTCAAATAATAAAAGTGACTATAAAAATGTAAATGAGATTTCAAATGATAAAAATTTTTCTGTGGTTTGTATGTTTCAAGTATTAGAACATTTGGATAATTTTAAAGAGGTGATAGATAAAATAAATATTATAACAACAAAAAATGCAAAATTATTAATTTCGGTTCCACATGAAAGTGCTGTAGAATTCTTTAGAAAAAAGATAGGAATGGGTGATAATCCTCCAGTTCATGTTTCCCGTTGGAATAAAAAAACAATAGCGAAATTAACAGGATGGAGAATTAAAGATTATAAGATTAGAACTTTGTCTAAATTAGAAATATTCAAAAATTTATTTTATGGAATAAGAACAATAAAATATCCAAGAACTCGCAATCCTTTTTTGGTAATAAATTGTTTATTAAATGCTCTAACTAAAATGAAATTCGGGGAATTAGAGGCAGACCAATATTTTTATTTAGAAAAAAATGAAAACTAAAAAAATACTTTATCTTTATACCGGGAATCATCCAGTTCATAGGAAATTTGCCGAATCCGTGACCAAAGATATTATCCCATTTTCTAAAAATATCCCGAAAGATTATGATGTTTATTTTATCGAGGGGGCATATGTTTTACCAGTATTATTAAGAAAAATGGGAAAAATAAATAGGAATTCTAAAATAATAGTCTTATTTGCTGACCCCCGATTATATTATTTAGATAAAAAAATAAAATTTAGTTATAAGAAGAAAAGAGCTTATCGAATGAATCCCTTACGTCAAAAGATATCTAAAATAGCTCTTCGGGATATTGATGGCGCTGTTTGCGAGGGAGAGATTAATTTTGAGCTTTTCAAAAAGTTTTGTCCTAATATCCATGTTAAAAAGATTATCCCATTCATTTGGAATGAACGTTTTATAAAATTATTAAAAGTTAAACCAGATTTAAAAACTAAAAATGTTTTATTTGTAGGGAACGGTCCTGATGAATATTGTAAAGGTCTTGATTTTTTAATTAAAATTTTTAAGGGGTTTAAAAAAGAATTTCCAGAAGCGAATTTAGAAATTCTTGGAGATGATTGGGATATTAAAAGAGAATGGATTGGGGATGGGATTTATTTTAGGGGGAAAAAGGACATAGTTCCTTTCCTTGAGAAAACTTCTCTTTTAATTCATCTTGGGCAAGGAGAGGGTTTTGGAATTCAGATTCTTGAAGCGTTGTTGGCAGGAGTTCCAACAATGGTTTCTGAAGGAACTGGAGCAAAAGGGGTTGTTGGTGAAATTGATTCTAAATTTGTTGTTCCATTGAACGAAGAAAGAGTATTAACTACAATGAGAAAATATTTTAAATCTTCTCTAAATTATAAAAAGAAACTTTCTGAAAAAGGAAGAGACTCTGTAAAAAGAATAACTCAAAAAAAACAAATTCAAGAATTTAAAAAACAGTTTGAGAAATTGATTGAAGAAATTTATAACGAAAAATGAAAAATATTAAAAAAATATTAATTTTGAGAACAGAACATATCGGAGATTATGTGCTCACTATCCCCTCGATAAAATCTATCAAAAAACAGTTCCCTAAATCAGAGATAACTACTATTATAGGTCCTTGGAATAAAGAACTCGCAGAAGCCACCCCTTATATTGATAAGATTATTATATTTGATAATCCTCTCGCTAAAAGGCACTTAAATTTAAAAGACATTTTTATTGCATTTACATTTAAATTAACTAAATTGATAGGCTTAATCAAAAAGTTGAGGGAAGAGGAATATAACTTATTGATAGTTTTTTCTAATAGACAATTTAATAAAGTTTTTATCCCCCTAATAAAGGCCAGGAAGAAAATTTATGATTTTGAATTTGATAAAGATAAAAATGATAAAAAAAGGTATATTGAACTGTTAAAAAAAGCTGGGATAAAAAAAATTTATCATTCTGCGGATCTTGAATATTCAAAGAAAGATGAAAAGGTGGTGAAAAAAATATTAGGAAAAGGTGGTGAAAAAAATATAGTAATAAATGCGATAACTCCTCTAAAAGAGAAAAATTGGTCCTTAGAAAAGTGGGCACTCTTGATAAATCTTCTTCTTAAAAAAAATAAAAAATTGACATTTTTCTTAACAGGCTCACCTAATCAAAAAGAAGAAATAGATAATATTATAATAAAAATAAAAAATAAAAAAAATGTCTTTAATTTAGCAGGGAAGATTAGTTTAGTGCAAACTGCCTTATTAATAAAAAATGCGGATTTATTTGTGGGAAGTGATAGTGGACCAAAACAATTAGCAGAACAATTAACAGATACTCCTACTATAAGTTTATTTGGGCCAACCAATGAAAAAATATGGGGGCCTTCTAGAAAGATAGATAAAATTATAAAAGGCGAGACAATGGATGATATAAGCGTGGAAGAAGTCTTAAAAGAGATTATAAAATAGGGGATTTATAACTCTCTCCCACGGCCGCATCATTATAAACATTCACGTTTGAAAGATTTCTCCGAAATACTGTTTGTTTAATTCTTTCAAGATTTTGGACCATCTCTTTTCTTGTCAATCCATTAATTTCATGCACAAAAGGAAATTCTTGGAAATCTCTTGTAATAGCAATATTATATCTTTCCCAATCTTGATGTAGGCTTTTTATATTATATTTTATAGGATTATTAAAAATATCGCAACCAGGAAGAGGAGTAAATGTAGTCAAAGTAATGGTGTCTAAATAAAGATAATTTCTTTCTATGAACTCTGCAAGCCTTTTTCCAGAATCTCTTGTTTCTCCAGGTAACCCACTCATTACAAATGCTCTTACTAAAAATCCTTGGTCTTTAGCAGCCCTTATTGCACTTAGATTGTTTTCGACAGTTGTTCCTTTTTGATTCAAATTTAAAACTTCTTGATCAGCAGATTCTACCCCAAAACCCACTTCTCTACACCCACTCTCCCAAAGTCTTTTCAACATATTAGGATTACAACTTTTGGGATCTGTCCTTAAAGAAGCCCTATATCTAAAACCATAATCTTTCAAAAAATTATCCAACCCTTTTAATTTTCTTAAAGTTAAGGGGAAATTATCATCCTGCCATCTTAAATCAGAAACCCTATATCGCGTCCTTAATTCAATTAATTCATTCATTACATTTTTAGAACTTCCGAATCTAAGCTTTTTTTTATGTAAAGAGGGAGAAGCACAAAAACTACAAGAATATGGACAACCCCTACTTGCCATGATAGTTCCTGACTTTGCATCGCCAGCCATTTTAGTATTTGAAAAAGTTCTACCTTCCTTAAAGTAATCTCTTTCTGATAACAAATCTCTTGCAGGCATCGCAAGTTCTTCTAAATTTAGTAATTTTCCTCTTTGAGAGATAACTTTCTTTTCATTATTACGCGAAGCGAAATCTATCGCCCTTTTTATGGTCGATTCTCCTTCTCCTCTACAGATTACATCAAAAGGTAAATCATTTATTTTTTTATCCCAATAATCTTCTGAAAAAACATCAAAATGAACCCCCCCAACAATAATTTTACATCCTTTATTTTCACTCCTTATTTTTTCTGCCATCTCTTTAACTAAAGGATATTCTAAAGTTGTTGCACTCATCGCATAAAAATCTGCTTCTGGAACATCCCTTTGATTTGATAAATCACACCATTCAATCTCTAAATTTTCCTTTCCTGGTTCAGGGGATCTTGCTGATGCGGCTACAGATAAAAGTCCCAGATTAGGATCAGAATGAGGATCATATTGCCACGGCATCTTAAGATTAATCAAACACAACTTTCTCATTAATCAATTATCTAAAAAAGGTTTATAAGAATTATGGTGATAAAATATTTGTATTTGAGAAAGAATATATATTTATAAATGATCGGTTTTTTTTATTCAAATGAAAAGGTTAAATGTGGGTTGTGGAACGGATATAAGAAAAGGATTTGTTAACTTGGACAAGGTTAAACTTCCTGGGGTAAATGTAATTCATGATTTGAATAAATTTCCATGGCCATTCAAGGATAATGAATTTGATTTTATTAATTGTGACCAGATTCTTGAGCATTTAGATGACATTCCTCGGTGCCTTAGGGAGATTTGGAGGATTTCTAAGAAGGGAAGTAAAACTCATATCGCAGTTCCACATTATGCAAGCCCCGGGGCATGGTTTGATTTGACCCATAAGCATCCTTTTGGTTGGATGTCTTTAGATTACATGGCAGCAAACGAGATTCATAAACATAGCTTAGGGAGAAGACATAGTCATGAATATGGGGATAAGGAAAGATTTAATATTTTAAAGAGACATTATATCTTTGGGAAACTCCATAAATTTATAGGAATAAGTATTTTTGCGCATCAACATCCATTTTTTTATGAAGTATTTAATTTATGTTATATTCTCTCACCAAAACATATCGAGTTTGATATTGAAACTGTAAAAGAAGCAAAAAATAATGAAATTAAAAACACTAAAATTAATTAGTCAAGCAAATAGTTTTAAAGATAAGATTGAAGTAATGAAATATTTTTTAACTAAAGATGTTGGGAAATGTGAGATAAATATTTCTAAAGAAAGGAAAATCTTTGTAAGAAAAGATAGTTCCTGTGATTTAATGATAGCATTGGATTCAAATGATAAAATATTTAATTATGTTAAGGAAATGGGATTTAAAAGAATTGTTGATGTTGGAGCAAATATAGGAAAATATTCATTATTATTTTCAGAAAATAGGGGGGCAGAAGTAATATCCTTTGAACCTATAAAAAGTAATTATAAAGCATTATTAAGAAATATTGAAAAGAATCATATTAAAAATATCAAGGGTTTTAATTTTGGTTGTTATGATTATAATATAAAAATAGAGGCAAATTTGGATAAATATAATGATGGGGCACATAGTATTTTTTATAATGTTGGATTAAAAAAAGAATTGATTGAAGTTAAGAAATTAGATGATATAATAAAAGACGATTTTAAACCAAATTTTATAAAAATTGATGTTGAAGGGGTAGAATTAAATGTTTTAAAAGGTGCAATAAATATAATCAGGAAACATAAGCCAGTAATTTTTATAGAGATTTCAAGACAAAAAGAAAAGATAATTGATTTTTTAATGAAAGAAAGATATTCAGTACAACATTTTGATGGAAATAATTATTTGGCAGAATTCACAAAAGAGGAAATGAAAAAGGAGGGGAATGATTTTTAATGTTCAAACAAAATTTTAAAAAGACATCTTTCTAAGAATTAAAATGACATGCCCAATACTAAAATGAAAATATTATTTTTTAGCCCTCCTTCAGAACTTTCGGAATTTAATATAAAAGATGAAAATAGAATTTATCCTCTCGGTCTTGCATATCTTGGGGCAGTTTTAGAGGGAGAGAAACATAAAGTTAAAGTTTTTGATTATTTTCAGGAAACTTGGGATGAGGTAAAAGGGAAAATTTTTCAAACAATTACTAATGAAAAACCAGATATTGTGGGGATTAGTTCAATGACTATGAATCGAACTTCTTCATTTAAATTAATAAAAATAGCTAAAGATATTAATCCAAAAATAAAAGTAATTATGGGTGGCGTTCATTCCACAGCAATGCATGAACAAATTTTAAAAAACTTTGCAGTAGATTTTATCTGTCGTGGGGAATCAGAAGAAACAATTGTGGAACTTGTAGAAGCAATTAAAAAAAGTAAACAATTAAGATATTTTAAAAAAATTCCTGGAATTGTTTTTAAAGAAAATGAAGATATTATAAGAACTGATGATAGAGGATATATCAAAGATTTAGATAAAATTCCATTTCCAAAACATGATTACTTTGCAGACAGAATTCGAGAGAAGAAAAAAGCTTATGTTATGACCTCTCGAGGGTGCCCTTTCGGATGTGCATTTTGTTCTACAAGTGCCTATTGGGGTAAAATGTGGAGGGGGAGGAGTGTTAAAAACATAATGAAAGAATTAAAATTTTTAATTAAAAATTTTCCGGACCTTGAAGAAATTTTCTTTGCAGATGACGAATTCACATTAAATGAAAAGAGAATAATTAATTTATGCAAGGAAATGATCAAAGAAAATATTCAATTGAGATGGACTTGTAGTACAAGAGTTTCTTCTGTTTCAGAAGAACTGGCACATTGGATGAAAAAGGCTAATTGTGTCAAGGTTTCATTAGGGGTGGAATCTGGAGACCCCGGATTAATTAAATGGATTGGGAAAAGAATTACCAATAAACAAGTTGAAGATGCTTTACGAATATTTTATAATGTGGAAATCCCCACATCCATTTTTCTTATTACAGGTATTCCTGGAGAAAATAGTCGAACAGTAAATAAAACAATTAAATTATTAAAAAAGGTTGCAAAATATAAAACAGAATTTAAGAAACCAGCATTATTACAGATTTATCCCCATACAAGAATTTACGAATTGGCTAAAGAACAAGGGATTATTAATGATGATTTTTGGCTTACAGATAAATTAGTCCCCCACTATACTTATGAACATTCAAAAAATAAACTTCTTTATTGGAGTATGAAAATTGCGCTTTATCATAGATATTATCAAGGAGAATTATTCAGATTTCTCCTTAAGGCCATAAGCAATCCTTTGAAATCACTAAAGATTATTAAACTTGGTAAATGAGAGAGATAGATGTTAGGTTTTCTTTGCAGAGACAATCGTTTGGAATAAGGATTAAAATATTTATTTATTTTCACCCCAATATTTTAATTTAAAAATATACCCTCCAAGCCAAATATAATATAATCCTGTCCTGAATGCCCCCCTAATAACAAAATTCCCTTCTTTCCATGCTGCCCCTGAAAAAATTTCTTTTAGAAAAGCCATAATTCCAAAAGGTATTGCCGATAAAAGTGGAAAATTGCGCCTAACTCTGATTGTTAGAGGATATTTATTTCTCTTACATTGCCATTTCCTTAAATCTTTAAATTCTTTTAATGTCCATTCTGCCTGACTTTTACCATACCTGTTAATTCCTTTATCCCAGTAATCTTTCCATGACCATAAGGTGTCATTTTTTCCAGCCCCTGGTTTGTGTTCTAGCAAATAATCTGTTTTAATTTCTTTTCCACTTGTTTCTGGCTCATCTTTCCCAGGAAATTCATAAAAAGATACTTTTGATTTTTTATACATAACTTTTTTATGTGGCCAATTTTCAGAAATGTATTTTTTCCCATCCCATATAAGCCATTTAAATAAATATGCACTAACATCTTGTTTTTGTGCCAATCGATTAATATTTTTTTTCATGCCTTCTGACAAAAATTCATCCGCGTCAATTTTTAATACCCAATCGTTTTTTGTTTTTTTTATCGCGTCAATTAAGTGTAATCCTGATCGACCCTTTCTTGGCAATCCAAATACTTTTTTAGTATATTTTTTTGCTATTTTTAGCGTATCGTCTAAACAAGGACCATCGTGGAAAATAAGAATTTCATCCACAACCCCTTTAATACTTTCCAAAGCCCTTTCAATTACTTTTTCCTCATTATAAACTATCATAATTGCCGAGATTTTTTGATTCATAAGATAATAAATGAAGTATAATTTATAAAGATTGATATTTTATTTTTGGTATGAAAAATAAAATACCTATCCAGACGAGAATTAGGTATAAAAAAATGCAATCGCTGATTGGTAATGTTGATGATAAGATAATTTTGGATATGGGGGCAGGTTATCGACCGATATCTAAAGGGATAAAAACAAAAAAAACATTTCGTTTGGATGTGGCTAAAAAATATTCTCCAGATATTTGTTGTGATTTGAATAAGGGCATCCTTCTTGAAAATAATTCTGTTGATGTGATTATCGCTGGAGAGCTTATTGAACATATGTATAATCCCTATAAATTCATCAGGGAGTGTAGACGGGTTTTAAAAAAAGATGGCATTATTATTCTTTCTACTCCCAATATATGTTCTCTAAAAAATAGATTTAGAGTTTTATTCGGCAGGCTACCCGAAAGTTGTGCCGAACCTTCAAATGATGAAAGTTATGAGAGACACATTATTGATTTTAATTTTCAATCTCTCAATAAGGTATTCGAAAAAAGTGGATTAAATATTATTAAAAAGACCAGTAACGGGATTATTTCCCATAGTAAATTATTATGGCCACTTTCATTAACTCCTGCAAATTTTGGAGAAACGTTGATTGTTAAAGGAATTAAGAAAGATTAATAAAATGAATTAGCTTAAATAATTTATGAGGATTAAAAGAGATTATTTTGGTGTGGTTAGGCAATTTTATGGATGGTTTATTTCTAGGTTTAAACCATTGGCAGTTCATACTGAATTAATAATGGACGACGATGTTTGGGGAATAATTAAGAAAAAATGTGAACAGAGAAATGTAAAAATGTGGCATATAATGACTCCAGTTAATTATGAATTTTATAAGACGAGTTTTAATATTAAATTATCTAAGAAAAAAGTTTCCGAGATTATGAAAGAGAGATATCTTTGGATGAAAAATAATGGACAAAATTTACAATTACATATACATTTAAGTCTTACTACTAAAAATATGACTTATGAAGAGCAGGATAAAATGTTTAAGGAATCTTTAGGCTGGATGAAAAAAGAATTAGGAATTATTCCTACTGAATTTGTTCCTGGGTGGTGGTCTTTTAATGAAGACACTTTAAAACTCTGCAGAAAATATAATTTAAAAATGGTTTATGAGAGAGATTATGATTATACCCATGATTACCATTGGGTTTTGTGAGGTAGAAAACATTAATCTATATCTTTGCCCGGTAAAAACTACAATTTTGACAAACTACAGGAATATCTTTTGTATGGTTAGGATTAAGTAAGTTTTCCCACTTTTTACTTTTAATCAAGTTTTTTAATGAATTTTTTTTAATGTTTCCAATAACAAGTTCATCATCAAGGGTATTTAAGCATCTACACCCACATAAACGAATATCCCCATTCGGTAAGATTGATAAATTAAAAAGAGCTTGGCAAGGGTATTTTTTATGTGCAGGAGGGCGTTTTAATTCCTGAATTCCCAATAAATCTTTTTTTGTTATTAATCCTCCCCAGTTGTCATAAGACTGAAGAAAACTTAATTTTAGTTTTCCTTTTTTATAATATTCAAAAAAAGGTGATTTTTTTAAATCTATAAATATTTTTTTAGGAGACCTTTTTCCCCTAAATGAAAATTGTACTATTAATTTTGATTTTTCTATTTTTATTTTTTTCAATAACCTTAAAATGGCATCAAGGCGATTTTTTGAGGTGGTCTTTGAAATTTGAAAAACTTCAGCATCATATTTGGGAACAATATCCGCAATATCAATATAGAACATCTTTAAATTGGATTTTAGAATATCGTCCACATATTGTTTTAGCAAAATTGCATTAGTATAAAAGAAATAGGAAATATTTTTCTTTTCAAGATATGTAATTTTTTGAAAAATGTTTGGGTCTATAAATATATCTCCTATTGTAGGGGTTATACTTACATTTTTCCCTCCAAGGTTCTTATATTCGTCTATCGTTTTTTTAAATATGCCGAATGGCATTATCTTTCTTTTATCTCTGAGATATCTATTTGCACAAAATACACAGTTGGCATTACAAAAGGTTGTCGGCACCATAATTAATCCTTCAATTTTTGGAACATATTTTTTTCTTCTATTAAGAATATAGTAATAAAATAAACTTTGAAGGTCCTCATAATAAGAATCATATTTGGATAGAATTCTTGGGATAAATGATAAATTTATTTCCACAAAGTCATTGTATAATATCTCTTTAATTCTTGGCATATAAGTTTTTTATTTAAGATATTTATTAATCTTTCTTATTTAAATTTGTATTTAGGCAGATATAAAAATAATGATTTCTTGATAATCTAATGAATAATATAATTCAGAATAATAAGTCATTAAAAAAGATTGTGTTAGAAAATTTGTTCTTTTCAGAAATTGCAGGAATTTTCTCGAGAATCGGCGCATTTATTTTTACCTTGATAATCATAAGGACATTCATTCCTGAAGATTTCGGGATGTATTCTTTGGCCCTTGCAATAATACTTGGTATAATGGTACTTTCTGATTTGGGTTTTGGAACCACCTTAACAAGATACTTCTCAGCAAGTATTGGGAAAAATAAGGAAAGGGAAGCTAGATCAAGATTCTTATTTTTGTTTAAGTGGAGAATTTTATCTTCTTTTTTAATTTCTTTACTTTTATTTTTAGGTGCCGGATTGATTGCATCTTTTTTCAAAAAACCTGAATTGATGTTTCCTTTAAAAATTGGAAGCATGTATCTTTTTTTAAATTCAATACTCACGATTTTATTCGCAATCTCCACATCATTACAAAAAGTAAAATTCATTACTTGGACAGAATTTATTTTTCAATTTTCAAGGATTCTCTTGATATTTTTCTTATTTTATTTTTATAAAAGTATTGCAGGAGTTTTTATCATTCTAGTATTGTCCCTTTTATTTGCAACAATTTTTTTAATGTGCGCCCTTTTTTTCAAATACCCTTTTTTAATAAAAGGGGAAAAAGAGCCAGTAGAAAGAAGAAGAATGTTGAAATTTTCTAGTTTTATAGCTTTGGGGTCTTTCACAATTTTTTTCTATGAAAATATTGATAAGTTGGTTCTTGGTTATTTTCTAAAAGCAGAATTTGTAGGATATTATGCAGCCATATTCAGCGTGGTTGCAGGGATTTCAGGACTCTTGATGTCCACATCAGTACTTTTACCTGTTTTCACCCAGTTAAGTGAGGAAAGGCTTAAGCAAGCCTTTAAGAAATCTTTAGGGTTTTTATCTATTCTTGCTTTTCCTGCGGCAATAGGAATGGCATTCATTGCTCTCCCACTTTTAAAAATTTTATATGGCTTAGATTATGTCCCAGGCCAATATGGATTTTCATTGTTGTTAACATCAATTTTTTTAAGTCTAATTCTCTTAGAATCATCTTTCACAAGTATGTATAAGGTTTTATTTAATTCTCAAGAAAAACCAAAAATTCCTTCTTTAATAAATTTTATAACTGCAATCATTAATGTTATATTGAATATAATCCTGATATCTTATCTAATAAAAATAAATCCCTCATATGGTTTAATTGGCGCATCAGGGGCAACGTTCTTTAGCAGATTTATTGGCTTAGTTTTTTTAGTTATTATTTCCCATAAAAAATTAAAAATCTCCCCTGATAAAAACACAATAATTAAACCATTAATTGCAAGTCTCGTTATGTTATTGTATCTGTTTATTTTTAAGCATTTTATTACCTTAAATATCGCTACTGGAATAATTATGATTCTTAGTGCCGCAATGATTTATTTTTTAACAGTTTTCTTGATAAAAGGTGTAGTCATTAACGAGATTAGAGAAATCATAAAAAAGGATTAAGTCCTTTATTTTCCATAGCTAAAAATCCTCAATTACTTTTTTATATAATCTTTCATATTTTTTTGCGATATTTTCCCAATTAAATTGTTTTGAGAATTCTTGAGCATTCTTTCCCATCGTTTTTCTTAATTTTTCATTATCTATTAAAATTTTTATCTTTTTACCTAACTCTTTTATATTAGGATATTCTATAATAAATCCTGTTTTCCCTTCTTTCACTAATTCTGGCAACGAACCTCTATCACTAACTATTACTGGTTTTTTTGTATTCATCGCCTCTACCACTACGATTCCAAAACTTTCCCATGAAGAAAATAAAATAAAAAAATCAGATAAAGAATAAAGATTTTCCAATTCTTCGTCACTTACTCTTCCTAAAAATTTGATTTTGTTCTCTACATACTCTTTTCTAATAATTTTCTCCAATTCTTCCTTAAAACCCGCATCTTTCCCAGCAATTAAAAACATCAAATCCAGATCTTTTATCGCTTTAACTACATATTGAAGTCCTTTGCTCTTATGAATCCTTCCCACATAAAGCATCGCTTTCTTTTCAAAATCTTTCCCTAAATACTTTTTCCTTAAAGATCCTATGTTCTTTTTATTAATTTTCTTTAAATGAATTCCCGCAGGAATAACTTCAATATGATCTTTATTAACACCTCTTGAAATAAATTGTTCTTTGTCAGAGCCAGTTAATGCTATACAAATCCCTGATTTTTTTAATAATCGTTTAAATAAAACCTCATGTATTTTCTTAAATGTCCTGTGTTTTTTATCATGAAAGAATCCGTGCGCAGAAAAGATTATGGGTTTCTTACCATATAAATATTTCAAGGAAAAATTAGAGGTAAATCTTCCATAACCAGTTATATGGACAACATCATATTCTCTCCATATTTTTACAAGAGTTTTTTTGAATTCTTTAGAATTCCCATACCCCCCTAGGAATTGGTCATTTTTACACGTGATTATTTTTATTTTTCCAACTCTGGAATATTCCTCAAATTTTTTATCCTCCCTGTACAAATTTGTTTGAAGAATAGTAACTTCATGATTTTTAGATAATTCTTTAGAAGTTTCTAAAACTACCTTCTCACTTCCTCCAGGATAAGTAACTGGCACGCTGCATATTTGAAGTATTTTCATTTTAAAGCTTCTCTATAGATTTTTTCTAATCTTTTATTTCTTTCCTTAATTGAAAACTTCCCATCATTCACAAGATTATAACCATTCTCACCCATTTTTTTCCTAAGTTTTTCATCCTTAACTAAAATTTCTGTTTTTTCTATAGCATTTTTAATATACTTATTTTTCCTATTTGTTTCTTTCAATCTTTCAATAGGAGGTTTCTTTTCCATGAATTCCATCCAATCTACTTCATTTTTTCCTTTTTTAATAATAAACCCGCTTTTATTATCAATAACAATTTCATCTCTAGCAAAACCCTCAAATGTAACAATTGGCAATTTAAATGACATGGCTTCCACCAATGTAAATCCAAAAGTATCTGAAAAACCAGGATAAAGAAAAATATCTGCACTGGGATAAATTTCTTTCATGAGGGTATCAGGGGACACGAGATTGGAAAACTTTATCCTTCTATTTTTCTTATATTTTTCTAAAACTTTTTTTGGGGTATCAGATATAATTGTCCCATAAATATTTGGATATTTTTTAGTCAACTCATTTATAACTTCAACTGCAATATAACCCCCTTTCGCTCTAAAGTATCTCCCAATAAATAAAATATTAATATGGTTATTTTTCCTTTTAGATTTAAATTTATTAATCTTCAAAGCAAAAGGCAAAAGTTCTATTTTTTTGATTATCTCTGGATCATCAATTTCTGTTAGAAGAGACTTTTTAGCAGCTTCAGTCCATGGAAGTATCTTTTTACAATTCCTACTTTTTAATAATCTTTTTACAATTTTTCTCCCTATGAAAGAGTGAGTCACTTCCACCCCTCCTGCAGAAAGGGCCCCATAATTTTCAAAATCAACCACCCATGGCTTTTTGTTCAGGCTTAAGCAGTGAGCACAATGGATAATCTCCGCTTCATTATTGAATGTATAAATAATATTAGGAATTTTAACAATTCCAATAATTCTCCTCACAATCTCCTTTAATGCCCAATTAATCTTGAATCCTCTTTTAGAAATTACAACTTTTACTTTATCTTTGTTTAAAAAATTTATTTTTGGAGTTTTATAAATTAATAAATTGCGATAATAGGAGGAATCAATAATTCTCCAGGGATATTGTAGGTAAACGTTTATTTTTTTCATAAAAGATAATTGTATCTATCCTTTATATTATTTTTTATAATCTTTAACAGGATGAATTAAAAACCTAACACGATGAAATTTATTGAGGTTAACTCCATGTTCACGCAACTCTTTTTTCACTAAAGGTAAAATATTTTTATTTAAATGGATTTCATCCCTTTTATATTTTTTTAGAATTAAACCTTTTTTATCAGAAACTTTGGGATAAATATCAATAAAGTTATAATTTTTTATTTTACAATATCTTTTTAACTTTTCATTAAATTCCTTATGAATCTTACTTCTAATTTCTTTTGAACCATAAAAAGGATAATCATAGAAATTATCTTGATTTGATGCTGGAGCAATACTCAAAACAAAGAAGTTTATATTTTTTTTCTTAACCTTATTTAAAACCTCGCCATAATTTGAAATAGTATTTTCAATCAATTTACTTATGCTTATCTTTTTTTTATTTTTGTGATATTGGTAATAAATATGAATCCTGCAGTCAATTTCCCCGAAGTTAAGAATTACAATGTCTTTTTTGGATATAAGATTATTAATTATTGTGAACAATTTTATATTTGACCCAGTCTTGCTATTCTTATTTTTTAAATTATGGGCTGTGGCAGGACCCAAGTGATGCCAAACAAAAAGAGGATCTCCTTCAAAAGAGATTGCGTGGCTGTCACCTATAACATGGAGTAGAGATTTATTAAGGAAGTTAGAAAAAAAGAAAATAATTGAGTAGTTATAGAAGTCTTTTAATTTTTTTAATTTTTCTCTAAAAAAGGAATTTAACTTATTCATTAACTCTAATCGGGGGTTGGATTTAAAAATTATCTGTTATTTGATCATAAAAATTTTTAGCGAGAATCTTATAATCATAATTTTCCTTTACCAATTTTTCCCCATTTTTCCCCATTTTTTCAGCGTATTTTTTATTTTTTAATAAGAAATGGATTCTTTTCCAAAAATTATCTAAATCATCTTCTATGATTATATTTTTATTATTGGTTATGTTTAATCCTTCTGCGCCTTTTGAAGTAGAAACCACTGGTTTCTCTGCAGCAAGATATTCTAATATCTTCAACCTTGTTCCAGACCCAGAAATTATTGGAGCAACACACACCTCGCAAGCAGCCATTATTTTTATCAGATCAGGATAAGGAACAATTCCCGGATTAATTAGATAGTCTTCTTTAAAGTCTACTTTTCCACCTGTTAAAACTAATTTTATCCCTTCAATTTTTTTAGTTAAATGGGGCATGATGTTCTCCTTAAGAATTCTTATTGCTTCTGCATTTGGTTTATATCCTGGCATTCCCATAAAAAGAATATTTTTCCCCCCTAGATTATATTTCTTTTTGATTTCTTTTTGATCTTTTTTAGAAACCTTAAAGGTTCTTGAAATATCTATCCCATTAGGCAAAACATATGGCTTTGTTCCATAGATTCTTTTAAAACAAGAGGCATCTTTATCTGATACACAGAAAACTTTGAAACTATTTCGTATTAATCTGCCTTCTCCAATTTTAGTTAGTAAAGCTATGAGGAAATTTTCTTTTTGTTTTCTCAAATCATATTCTACATTATGAACATGATATATAATTTTATCAAATCTTTTTCTTAATTTTAAAAAAAGTAGCCAATAATAAACTGACCATGAACCCCCTTCAAATATAATTATTTCTGGATTTATTTTCAATAATTCTTTGTATATCTTTTTATTTATCTTTAGCATCTCAATAGATTTTCTTATCCTTCCTCCTTTTGGCTCCGGAATATTAACCAAATTTTTTTCTGGAGATTCAGACTCTTTTTGATTCCCTTTTAATTGAATTAAATAAGTTTCTCCTGGGAGATTTTTGAAGAGGTTATATGTAACTGTGGCGGACCCAAAAGTTGGGGGCACAGAGTTATATAATGCAATTAATGCTATTTTCATTTTTTAATAACCTCTAATTTGAAATAGATTTGTCTGGCAGGGAATAAATAAGGTAGAAATCTTTCATAAAATCCAATAAAATTGTTAAAAATCTTGCTGAAAAGATTAAATGGTCTCCCAAAGATTAACTTTTTTTCGATTATGTTAAATTTAAGATTATTTTTTGAAGAATATTGATTAAATAATTTTGTTGAGGGATCAAAATAGTCAAAAGATTCAGAAGTAAAGAAATGTTTGTGGGTTATATCTGTATACGCGCCATAATTTGAAAAATAAGGAGAGTAAATTATTATCTCAGAACCATTTTTGCATACTCGCCATATTTCATTCATAACTTCAGTTAAGTTTCCCACATGTTCGAGGATATGGCTACAAATAACTTTATCAAATTCGTTATCTTTCACAGGCCAAGGAATTTTTTCTAAATTATGGGAAATATCTACTCCTGGAAAATTGAACATATCAATTCCAATAACTAAATCTTCTTTATTTTTTGAAATATATTTATTTTTTCCGCAGCCAATATCTAAGATTTTCATTTTAATAAATTAGGAATTTCCTTTAAATTTCCTTCTTTTATAAGTTTTTAAATTTTTTCAGTATATACTTTCAATAAAAACTCCCTTCTAACCTCCTTAAATTTTATAAACCTTTAATTCCCTATTTATTATCATGGAACCATTAGATGAGAAATTTGGAATTTTTCTAGGATTTGTAGCAACGTTTTTTATATCTACGTTGATATTTTATATGATATTAAACCTTTTAGGAAAAATCCCTTCTAATTGGGGTTATTTTCATATTTTTTTAACTTTAACTTCAGTAGTTTTAATAGGGATATTAATTAAATTATGGTTTAGATAGAAAATGGATAAATTTTTAATAGGAATTAAAAAAGGATTCGAATTGTACGGAGAGACAATTACACTGGTAATTAACTCACTCCTTTTAACTATTGTCTATTTTCTTGGGGTCGGAACTACATCTATTATGGCTAAAATCGTTGGAAAAAGGTTCTTGGATTTAAATTTCAATGAAAAAAAATCTTATTGGGAGGAAGTGGATAAGGTCAATCGAAATAAAGAACCTTACTATCGACAATTTTAAAATGTATATACTGGGAATAGGATGTTTTTATCACGATTCGTCTGCAGCATTATTAAAAGATGGTGCTTTAGTTGCAGCAGCACAGGAAGAAAGATTTACCCGGAAAAAGCACGATACATCTTTTCCGATAAATGCTATAAAATATTGTTTAGAAATCCAAAATATTTCCATAGATGATATTAGTTATATAGGATTTTATGAAAAACCTCTTTTGAAATTTGAAAGAGTTTTACACCAACATCTAGAAAAGTTTCCTCTTAGCTATAAAACTTTTATCTCTTCTTTACCTAACTGGTTTAGTGAAAAATTTAAAATTATGAAGAAGATTAGAAAGACCCTAAAATATATGGGAGAAGTTTTATTTGTAGAACATCATCTTTCCCATGCAGCAGGGTCTTTTTTCCCAAGTCCTTTTAAGAAAGCAGCAATTTTAACTGTAGATGGGGTTGGAGAATGGGCTACCACTACATATGGATTAGGAGAAGGAAATAATATAACTTTAATGAAACAGATAAATTTCCCTAGTTCTTTAGGACTCCTTTATTCAACTATAACTGCTTATTTAGGATTTAGCGTAAATAATTCAGAATATAAAGTCATGGGGCTATCCCCCTATGGAGATATGAATAGAAAGTCCAATCCCTATTACAATCTTTTGAAGGAAGTAATTGATGTGAAAGAAGATGGAAGTTATAGGATGGACATGTGTTATTTCAAATATCATTATCATGATGGAATGCCTTCTAAAAAATTATGTAATCTTCTTGGAGGGCCAGTAAGAAAATCAAAATCTGAGTTAGAACCGAAGCACAAAGATATCGCAGCAGCCTTACAATTGTTAACTGAAGATGTTTTAACTAAGATATTAAATCATCTCTTTAAAATAACAAAATGTAAAAATCTTGTTATAGCAGGAGGAGTAGGGCTTAATAGTGTTTATAATGGAAAAATTTTAAGCAAAACACCTTTTGAAAAAATTTGGATTCAACCAGACCCAGGTGATGGAGGAACTAGTGCAGGAGTTGCATTCTATATCTATAACTTTATTTTAAATAAGCCAAGAAATTATGTTCTAAAGAAAGCTTCCTTAGGTCCAGAATATTCAACAGAAGAAATCAAACACTTTTTAGATTCTAATAAAATTAATTATACTGCCTTTAAGAATGATAAAGAACTTCTACAAACGACTGCAAAGTTAATCTCTCAAGAAAATGTTATTGGATGGTTCCAAGGAAAGATGGAATGGGGTCCAAGAGCCCTTGGGAATAGGAGTATTCTGTCGGATGCAACAAATCCTAAAATGCAAGAAGTTCTTAATCTCAAAGTTAAGCACAGAGAAAAGTTCCGGCCTTTTGCCCCGGTTGTTTGTGTAGATGATGCAAAGAAGTTTTTCGAATGTGATAATCCTCTTCCCCTTCCAACAGATTTTATGTTAATGGTTTATCCTATTAAAAAGGAATGGAGAACTAAAATTCCTTCTGTTACTCACGTAGATGGTTCTGGAAGATTACAGACAATAAGGAAAGAACAAAATAAATTATACTATGATTTGGTTAAGGAATTTGGAAAAATCTCTGGGATACCTATTTTAGTAAATACGTCATTCAATATAAGGGGGGAACCGATTGTTTGTTCTCCAGAACATGCCTATAGATGTATGATGGGCACCCAAATAGATTATTTAGTCATAGGTAATTTTCTAGTTAAAAGGGCAGATAATCCCCAAGATATGTGGGATAGCGAGAAACTTGCAGTGGATTAAGAATAAAATATTTAAACTAATTTATCTGATAATTTAAATGAACAATAATAAAAGATTGAAACAATTAAAAAGTAAAAAACATAAAAAGAGATTAGAAGATAAATGTTAACCAAAATTGGTGAAAAAGTTCAAGCGTTTTATAATGAAATCCCATTTCCAGATTATGAACTTAAAAGATTTGATAAAAAAGAAGGTTTAAAATTAGCAGTATATCCTTTTGCTAAGATACTTGATAGAAGTATCCCAAAAGAAGCCACAATAATTGATGTTGGTACAGGGACAGGAATGACTTCAGCATTCTTATCATTAAGGAGGGATAAAGTTGTAGGAATTGATTTTTCAGATAGTTCTCTTAATAAAGCAAAAGCATTAAAAAAGAAATTAAAACTTAATTCATAGTCATTAGAAAAAATTGATATATTAGATGAAGAACAAATTAAATTGATTATAAAGAAATATGGGAGATTTGATTATGTTCTTTGTTTAGGAGTTTTACACCATACAGGAAATGCTAAAAAAGGTTTTGAGAATATCTGTAAACTATTAAAACCCAATGGAAAATCGCTGTAGGATTATATCATAAGGTTGGAAGAATGCCATTAAACATAAGAATCTTTATGGCAAAAACTATCTTCAAAAATAACCAAAAAGTCAAAGATTATTTTATTAAGATGCAGATTGGAGATATTGATGATAAGGAAAGAGCAAGAGGTTGGTGGAATGACCAATATTTACATGTTCATGAAACAACCCATACTGTTGGAGAAGTTCTCAAATGGTTTAAGAAAAATGGGATAAATTATGTTCAATCTGTACCAACATGCGATATATTTAATGATGCTGATTTAGAAATTTCAGGAGTTTGGAGTGAAGAAGGATATCCAAATATAATTAGGAGATTATATAACCAACTTACTTGGTTATGGAAAACGCAAAGAGAAGGAGGGTATTGGATAACATTTGGAGAAAAAAATGAATAGGATTAAAAATTTTATAAAAAGATTACTCCTTGATAAATGAAACACAATCATTTACCCAATAGTTATAGTCATTTTAATCTTCTAATATCCTCCATCACAAATTATTTAAATCTTAAAAAATTATTTCCTTTATGAAAAATAAGCCATTTGTATTAGAAATTTGGGATTTTTTAAAAGTTAGAAAAAAATGGTGGTTATTGCCAATTATTTTAATGCTTATATTAGTGGGCGCCCTGATAATTATCGGACAGAGTAGTGCAATATCCCCTTTTATTTATGCCTTAGGGTGATTAAATAATCATTTAAATCCTTGGATAATATAGAAGATATTTCTTCAGCACCTTCGTTAGTATAATGATAAAAATCATAGTAATATTTTGAATCCTTTGGAAGTTTGTTTGCGAGATCAATATAAAAGACACCTTCTTCTTCAGCAACTTTTTCTGTTGCATTATTATATAACTCAAGTATTTTCCACTGTGTATATCCACTTAACCCTCCTCCTGTTTCAACCCCTTCAAGATTTACTCCAGTTGTATTATCAATTCCTCTCCCGAATAATGCTGGCTGAGTTATAAAAATGACTTCAATATTATTTTCTTTGGTTATTTGAATAATCCTTCTAAGCCTTTCTTCATACTCTGGAATAAACACAACCTCATGCCGCAATAATATTTCCTGAAGATTTGATTCCGGATATTCAACTTGTTTTGAGTTTTCTAATTCTAAATTATTGTGTGCCAATCCTTTTGATTTAGCCCTCATAAATTTATAAAAATTTAATGTCAGAGCCATAACTTCGCTATATAGTGAAACAGATTTCACAAAACTCTCTATAGAATCAAAATGCACGCCATCTTTCACATGTCCCAGCATCTGAGTAGTGTACCCCTCATTTCCCACATCATTCGCCCCCACCAATAGAATAATAAAATCTGGACTTAATTTAATAATATGCTCTTTAATTAAAAGTTCATGTCCAAAAGTTGAATGGCCATCTAATCCTGCATTATTTACCCAAACCTTTGGAAACTTTTCTTTTAAATTTTCCCCTAATAGTGCAGACCATGTTTTGTTATCAGATAAATAAAAACATTCTGTAGTACTTCCGCCCACTGTAATAATGCTCAGATAATCATCCAGTCCTTCAGAAGGAATTTCAGGCCCCCTAAATCCTAGAGAATTTTTTGTATGAAAAATAGTATCATCTAATTTTGGGATATTTTTATTAACGAATGTATAATCTTTATATGCTGGCAAGATAATGTGGTCTCCTCTAACTCTTATTTCTATTGGATTATAAAATTGTAAAATTATTTCAAATAATATAAGTGCGATGATGCAACCAATTAATACCGCCAAAAGATTCTTTGATATTTTTTTCAAAGAACTCCCCCTTTGTGTGGAATTTATCATCTTATGTAAAAAGATGTTTTATTTTTAAATATGTTGGATATTAATATTCTAATTTATATATAATAACCTCTTGTTCATTAACTTCAAATTTCTTTAAAGGTGTTAATTCAACAATTGCCGGACCAAGATTATATTTATGTGGTTTAAATTCTTCAGCAAAATTTTTTGTCGTTGATTCATAGAACCAAGGCATTGTAGAGTCATATGCTACTAAATAAGAGATTTTTTGGTCCCACATTAATATAGAATATCCTAGTTTAATATCATTTATTTTATTTTGCACCATGATATTTTGCACCATCTGGTTTGCAATCCCAAAACTAATTAATTCCTTATCTGTAAAATAGGAATAGACAAGTACATCCCCCACAATTATCTTCTCATTAGGATTAGAATTTTCATTCAGCCAATCCATAGATTCTTTAAGCACATCATTTCTTGTACCCCATTTCTTAGAATCATTATACCCATTAATACTCCCTGAAATCATAGAGAAGATAATAAATCCAGAGAGTATTAAAAAGAAAAAAAGTCTTGTCCTCTTTCTTACTTTATTTTTTATATCTATTATTAATAAAGAGAAAAAACCATATAATAAAGGTAAAGTGTATAAAATTTGATCAGAACGCCCCCTAAACTTAATATGTATAATTGACTCTAACCCAAGATAAATGTAAATTGGAAAATATCTTTTGTATTTTTTGAATGAATAAATAAGCCCTATTGCTAATAGTGTTAAAAGATACCATGGAATAAAATTAGGCATATTGGATAAGAAGCTTAATCCTGCCCCTCCAGAATTCCCGCTTAATTGTTTTTGATAAGAATAACTAGGAATCCAGGACCCACAACAATTAGAAGAACGCCAAGACCATAAAAATAACGGGATAAATATTATTAATAATGCCATAATAAAATAATCTTTTTTAAAAACACTAAATCTGAGCCCTTCTTTTGTGAAAATATCTTTTCTGTTCCATATGATGAATGAGATTAGTCCAACAGGGATTAATAAATATCCTTCCCATCTTGTCAATGCTGCTAAAACAATAAATACAGAAGCAATGGGTAAAAATTTATCATGATCTTTTACTTTATATATAAAAAATAAACTAACTATCAAGAGAAATGTATAAATTATGTCAGCCCTTATAGCAACACTATATTTTATAACTAATGCCGAAAATCCAACAAAAATCACTGATAAAATTGCAATGTCTTTATTTTCTATCTTTTTCCAAAAAACATAAGTAGCAATCAAAAGTGCGATACTGAATAATATTGAAATTAGGATTGCACTTAGAAAAAAATTCCCAATAAAGAAAGAAAAAATTCCTATCAGAAAAGGATGCAATGGTTGAGATAAATCATAAGGATTTCCCTCAGTCAATTCAAAGGCTTTGTTATCTAAAATGTTTTTTGCAAGAGTTAAGAACCAATAATCATCTTGACTTCCCCCAGTAGTTATTGTTGTGAACGCAAATAATCTCACGATTAATGCAAAAATAATTATTAAAATTATTATCAAGAGAGTATTCTTTTTTAGGCGCTTTATCATTCAAAACTAAATATAAGCAACTTTATAAAATCTTTTTTTAAGTAGCAAATCTTTTATCTCCTATTTTTTAATTTCGTTCTTTATGCAAAGCGACTTGTTCGGCGGATTCGACGGACGAATGGAAATCTTTGATTTGCTTTGCTTCGGCAAGCGTCCACGAATCAGTTTCTTCCTTGGTTTTTTACTCTTTTGGAACTTAACAAAGATTTTAAAATTAATTTGGTGTAACCAACCGATGACCCAAACCATAAAAGGCTACTCTTGCCATGTTTTCTCAACTTAAAATTTATTGGGACCTCTGCCATAGAGTATCCTTCTCGATTAGTGAGAATTATGAACTCAGAATAAAATTCATGATTTTTAGATTTTATCTTTGGAATGATTTCTACAAAAACATTTTTTTTAATCATTCTATACCCTGAAGTAAGATCTTTTACCTTAAGACCAAGCATCTTTATGAGTAATTGGTTAATAGAACCAGAGAGAATTTTTTTAATTGGATTATAGTTTTCAACACTCGCCCCTTTTACTTTCCTTGACCCAATAATAAGACCATAATCCCCTTCTTTTAATTTTGATAAAAACCTTGGGAAATCTTCAGGAAGATGGTTTAGATCACCGTCGATAGTTAGAATATAATCTGTATCTGCTGGAAGATTTGCGAGACCTTTTCGGTATGCATTACCAATCCCGAGTTTTTCCTTAGAGTAAAGCATTTTTAGGTTATTTATCTTTTTCTCTTTTTGAAGGTTTAACATTGATTCATAACACCCATCATCCCCTTCTATGATGTATAAGAATTTATAATTAATTTTTAGTTTTGATAAAACCTTGAGGAACCTTAATGTTAATTCCTCCAAGTTTCCTTTTTCATTATATGCAGGAATCAGAATAGTCAATCGCATAAAAATAATTTTATGAACATCTTTATAAACTTTTGTCCATAAAACACATTATGTTAAAATCCTCAAAACGTTTTATTAAATTTGCCATCGTCGGATTTTCAGGAATAATTGTTAATGAAGGACTCTTGTTTTTATTAACAGAGTTTGGGAGTTTATTCTACCTCTACTCAAGCATCATTGCAATAGAAGCATCAGTGTTGAGCAACTTTTTACTAAATGATGTATGGACATTTAATGACCGAAGAAAGAAAGGGAAGAAGAATTTTCTTAGACGTTTATTTAATTGGCATATTACGCGTTCAATAACAATTGGCGTTAATTTTTTAATTCTTTGGGGTTTAACAACATCAGGCACACACTATTTAATTTCTAATCTAATAGGAATCATCGTCGCTACGGGGTTGGCATATTTTTTAAGTTTTAAACTGGTTTGGAAGATTTAACGTAATTCTTTAAGAATCTTTTTACTTAAGCCTTTCTTTCCATAAGGGTTGCAGAAATTTTTAACCTCTATTTTACCCCTTTCTATTTTGTTGATAATCTTCTTGGCTTTATTAATATCTAATCCTGTTAAAAAATTAATCTTTGTTTCCAGCCCTTCTATTCTTTCAGTTCTTTTTCTAAGCAATACGCAAGGTTTTTTAAAAATCAGACTTTCTTCTTGAATACTACCGCCGTCAGTAACCAGATAAGTACAATTTGATAATAGGAAGATGAAGGTAAAATAATCTACTAATGGAGTAATTTTAATATTGCTCATTTTGACAATTTCTTTCATTAAATCATATTTTTCTAAATAATATTTTGTGTTATCATGTAGAGGCCAAATTCCCTCTATTTTAATATTCTTCAAAATTTCCACAACTTTTTTCATCCTTTTTTTACTTCTTAGATTTTCATGCCGATGAATGTTAATTAAAGCATAAGGTCCCTCCTTTTTTTTGCTACTTTTTTTTGCTACATCATAGGCAATCGTTGCGGAATCAATAATTGTGTTTCCAAATTGAAATATTTTTTTAGATGGGAATTTTTTTAAATTTTTCTCTGTTAAATTAGAAACAGCAAAAAGAGTATCTGAAAATTTATCAGAGATTTGTCTTGAAATTTCTTCAGGGAAAGGTTCAAATAATGAGCCACTTCTTAATCCTGCTTCTAAATGAACATTGTCCCAATTTTTTTTAAAATTTAAAATTTTGCTCGACGCTATAGAAGCTGCAGCAGTACTCATAGTGTCTCCGTGATATATGACATATTTTAAATCTAATTTTTTGATTAAGTTTTTTATTTTTGGAATCATAAGAATAAACCAAATCAGAGACATTTTATTTATCTTAGACCAAAATTTAGTGCTTATTTTTGGTTCTTCACTTAGAATAAAATCTGGCTTTTTTATTCCAAATTCTTCACAAGCTTTTCCAAGGGGATGCTGCCCAGTATGTATAAACCAGTAAGGTTCACCTTGTTTTTGTAATTCCAACATAATTGGCATGCATTTTATTAATTCTGCTTTAGTCCCAATTATAATCGCAATTTTTGAATGATTAGACTTCATTTTACAAATGTTAAATTATCAAATTCTCCCCACTCTCCAGATACTCTTAAAAATTCTTCTTTTATTATGATCCCTTCTGGGTAATTTACACTCCATATTTTTATTGGGCCCCTAAAACCTTGGTAATAAATAAAATCTTCGGTATTAAACCCTTGTGACCTCACATATTCTACAAAAGAATCTGGTTCAGAGTGGGCCTCTTTCAGAGTCGGATATTTTTTAAAAGGATCGTCCATCAAATAAAGTTGTGCGAATAAACTTTTTGATACTCTCGGAGATAAATAAATTATTCCTCCCAAATCATCTTTTTGTAAGTTCTGCCCTACAACATCTAATTTTGGGATTATCCTTAGGATACTCTCTACACCATTTTCGAACTCAATAATTTTTCCTTCATAATAAATATACTTTATAGGAAGATTTATCTGTTTTCCGTTATAGATAAATACTCCTTCTGGTTGAGTAAATGAAATCATTTCCTTTTTAGATGACATTTCCATAATTACTCCTCCTAAAACAGCTTTCCCTTCCGGAAGAAAGGTAGTTTCATTATCTCTAGTGTAGGTGATATCTTCATCTAAGGGGATTCCTCCTTTATAGATTCGTATAGTGCTATTTTGAGTCTCTCTAATCTGATTTTGGTCAGAAAGAATTGTTAGTATCCAACTAAGTCTATCGTTCCCTTCTGGTCCGCTTCCAATGCCACTATAAGCACCATATTTTCCTAAATCTGTGGGGTCTATTAGTAGATATGATACGTTATGAGTTTTCATAAAACTTAGGGCTGTTTCAGGATAAGGTGTTGTCAGGAGATATCTTCCAATTAGATGGTCCCAATAGCTAATTGCATGACCTCCATCTGTTACAGTTGGCCTTTCTCCGAGATATTGCACCCAATAACCATAATCCCACCAATGAACAAATATGGTTCCTTCAAGAGTATTCTCTCTCACCCAAAACATGGCTTTTTGCCATTGTGCGTTTGCAGAGGGCCCAGTACTTTTTGCTTGGTATTTTGAACTATTTATTAAATTTATTGAAGCGTTTAATAGTAAGAGAATCATTAATCCACACAGAATAAATAAGATGATTTTTGTTAGTTCTTCCTTACTTTTTTTAATATATTCATATAAATTAAAGATTGAATAACTTGCCATAAAGCAAACGAAAGGAGTTATCATAAAAAATAATCTTACAGCCCCCCTGCCTGAAATCAGCATGAAAATTAACCAAGCAAAAATTATAGCTTCCTGATAATCTATGGTTATCTCTTTTTTGAAAAATAGCCAAAATGAATATATTATGAATAATAATATTGACCCAAAATAGATAAATCTACTTAGAAAATTTTCACCATTCATTATAGAAGATGTAGAAATTCTACTAAATAATATTCCTGAAATAAGTATAATCCACGCGCCTGAAAATAAAATCCTTTCTTTAATACGTTGGAAGTTCTTTGAAATATTAATTCCTACAAACACCATTCCTGCATAAAATAACCAAAAAAGAGTTTTTCCAACTTGCCCAATCCACTCATTCAAATCTGGTTGTTTATTTTCAGCAACAGTCAGCCCTACCCGTCCAATGCCAAATGGATGAAGTAATCCAGAGATAATACTTGAAATGTAATCAAATAAATGCCCTTTGTAGATTGCTATGAAAATTAACCCAATGACAAACGTGATTGCTAAACTTAATAATAATCTATATTCTTCTAATTTATTGCTCTTAAAAATCAAATCTTTTTTTACTATCAGGATATAATCCACAATTATCATTATTAGTACAAAAGGTACAAGCAAACTACTTGCAGATAAAAAACGGTCTACCATGCCAATTTTAGGAATTAAAATTTCTCCGAAAATGAGATTAAATATTATCCATCCTGAATAAAATATGAAGTATCCTAATAGCCCCTTTTTATTTCCCAAATCCTTTGATTGTAGTGCCCATAAGATAACAAAGCTGAGTGGAGTAATCATAAGAATAAACCTTGCCCCCCCTCCCCAACTCAACATTGTAAAGATTGTTGCTAATGAGAATAAAAATGATAGTAATAGTATTTTAATTATATCCTTTTTCTCTTTATTTTTTTCTAGAAATTTAAGACTAATAGTATAAATCAATAATGTTGTAAAAAAAGCAAACATTCCAATTGCCTCATGATCAGAGAATCCAGCCATTGTTCTGTAAAGATATGCTGGAGTAATTGATAGAAAAAAGCAACTTAAAAATGCAATCATTCTGGAATTTGTTAAATAATAGATTAAAAAGAAAAATACAAATAACCCAATAATAAAGAATATCACAGGGGAGATAACATCAATATATTGGATACTATAATCTCCGAAAATTTTTGCAAACTTATGCATAAAAATAATTATATTGGGAAGGATTTCAATGCTAAATCCAATGTTCATTGAAGGGTATCTCATGACATCTATTGCAGGCAACACCCCCTCATTATTCACAATTGTCTCAGCAATTCTCAGGAAATAAAAAGGATCTAATGCAAGAGGGATATATTCACCAGTTGTTTGGTCCTTGAGCAAAGGTAAGTTTTGCAATCTTATCCAAGACCCAAAAATTATAATTGCAAGTAAAAGAATTCCCACAAGAATCCACTGACCTTTTTTTGACTTAAAGAAACTAAAGATTTTTTGACCTTCTTCTTTAAGATTAATTTGCTCTTCTTGATTATTAATCTCCATCCTATTGACAAAGAATAATCATTTTAAAACTTTTAGTTTACATCAAGATTAAAAATCCTAATAAAATAACAATAATCTGAAATCCATTAATCAGATAAACAACTTCTTTTTCATGAACCTTCCCGCCTTTTTTCATTTTTTTAATCAAATCTATTGCAAGGTGTTCTAATCCATAGATTTTTTTATAAGGTTTTTCTAATCCTCCGTCGCTGTTTAGC
>Ga0180009_10001391_pt1 | contig 29714 bp, 22 predicted proteins | sample OS_PC_MetaG_FD_123537 | JGI IMG/M metagenome (GOLD analysis project Ga0180009, IMG submission 123537) | Groundwater microbial communities from the Aspo Hard Rock Laboratory (HRL) deep subsurface site, Sweden - OS_PC_MetaG | ecosystem: Environmental > Aquatic > Deep subsurface > Groundwater...
ACGCGCCCGCCAACTTCGCAACCGTCAAGCACATCGCCAGCAATCTGATGCGGACCAAGGCCGACAAGCACTCGATGCGCGCCAAACGCCGCCTCGCAGCCTGGGACGACACCTATCTCGCAACCCTCATCTCAGGGATGGGATAGTCGTTCATGCGATTCCCCTGACGCCGCATTCGGGGCATCTGCAGCCGAATTCGCGCAATCGCACTTCACCGCGACTTGCGCTCCGGCAACGGCGGAACACCCTCGCCTGGCACCGGTCCAGCCTTCGCCACCTTCGTTTCCGGCTTGCGCTCTGGCGGCGTGATCTTCGCGAGGCGCTCGAGCCACAATCGTTCCCGCTCCAACGCGGTAATCGCCTTCAGCCGGGCCTGCTCCTCCATTTGCCGCACCGCGGCCGCCGCTAGCACGTTGGGGCAACGGAACGTCAGCTTTTCGTCGAGGACGATATAGCGGCTGATCTGTTTGAGGCGCTCGGGCGAGAGATTGGCCTTGCCCCACTCCGCGCCGCGCTCGATATCTTCAGCGATTTTGGTTTTGTCGAGTTCGGCCTTTTCCGCGCCAAAGGCAACACAAGCCACTTCGTCGACCCGCGCGGTGCCATCCGCCAGCGCCAAGCCTGCGCTCGTGGCCATGGCGATCCCGGTCAGGGCAAGCCTCGTTCTCAACATGTCACGCCCCAATGAATCCGCCAGAACCCGCCGCGAAGCCGCTCGATGAACGGAGTGTCTCGCCAAAACCTCAACAAATACAACACTCCAGGTTATTGTGATGCAACCCTGTGACCCGTAGAACCCGCTTCGCCCGCCACTTTTGCAACCGGTCTGCCGTCGGTCAGCCGGTTCGTCAGCCTGACGTCTAATCGCGATAAGCCTCGATGATACCGAGAAAATCCTTCGCCGAGAGGCTGGCACCGCCGACCAGCGCCCCGTTGACGTTGGCAATCCCCATCAACTCCACCGCATTCGACGGCTTCACCGACCCGCCATAAAGGATGCGCATGCCGGCACCCTCCGCCCCGAACCGCGCGCATAGCCGTTCGCGGATCATAAGATGCACCTCGGCGACATCCTCCGGCCGCGGCGTCAGCCCGGTGCCGATGGCCCAGACCGGCTCATAGGCGACCACAACCGTTTCAGCGGTGACATTATCTGGAATCGAGCCTGCTAGCTGGCGCGCGACGACGTCGAGTGTCAATCCGGCCTGACGCTGTCCGATGGTCTCCCCGACGCAGACGATGGCGGTAAGCCCGGCGCGATGCGCCGCCAGAACCTTCTGGTGCACGATACGGTCGGTCTCGCCGTGATCGGCGCGCCGCTCCGAATGTCCCACGATAACAGCACTGGCGCCGGCATCTGCCAGCATCTCGGCCGCAACATCGCCCGTATGCGCCCCCGCAGCGTTGATGTGGCAATCCTGCCCGCCGACTTTGAGCCCGCCCATCCCCGACAGCTCGGCCAGCACCATCACCATCGTTGCCGGCGGGCAGATCATGACGTCGGCGGCAACCCCGGCTCCTGCCTCTGCAAGCGCCTCATCGACCGCCAAAGCCTCGCTCAGCGCCGCCTTGAGGCCGTTCATCTTCCAGTTTCCAGCCACCAGCGGACGGATAGGAGTTGCGCCTGCATCAGCCTCGGTCATGTCGTCCTCTTCCTGGCGGTCCGCGTTGCTGGCGGGTCTGGGAGAATGAGTGTAAGCACAAGAGGAATCCGGACCGCGCCGCGACACGGCCTTGCTTTCGCTGCGTGCCTGCGCTTCATATCACGCGAAATGATTGCGCCAAGGGCGAAATAAGTCCACGCCTTCCGCCTTGACCGTCGAATGATCGCGCACCGGGCGCGTTCATCGGCACGTCTGCGGACTTCCAGAACGCTTGAAGGAAAACGATGCTCGAATCTTTGAAAAAGTGGGCCTCCGGCTGGGTTGCCTTCTTCATGATCGCGCTGCTCATCTTGAGCTTCGCCATCTGGGGCATTGCCGACTACATCACTGGTGGCGGTGGTGGAAACGCGCTTGCGACCGTTGGCGGCAAGGAAATCACCTCGCAGGAATTCCAGCGCGAATTCGGCAACGAACTCAACCAGCTGTCGCGCCAGGCCGGCCAGCGCATCACCTACGAACAGGCCCGCGCCGTCGGGCTCGATTCACGGGTCCTGTCGCAGATGATCGGCTCGACCGCCGTCGAAGCCCATGCCGACGATCTCGACCTCGCGCTTTCCGACGCCACCATCGCCGCCGGACTGGCCTCCGACCCCAACTTCCAGAGCGGCGGCAAATTCGACCGCAGCCTCGTCGCGCGCCTGCAGCAGGAACTCGGGCTGAGCGAGCGCGGCCTCTTCGAGTTGCGCCGCAAGGACGAGCTTCGCAACCAGATCACGACTGCACTCCTGCGCTCCACCGTCGTTCCCGATTCCATGGTCGAAGCGCTGTCGCAATGGCGCGGGGAAACGCGCGTCATTTCCCATTTCACGATTGCCCCGGACAAGCTCGCAGCACTTCCCGAACCGACGGACGAGGAACTCAAGAAAACCTACGAGGACAACAAGAGCCGGTTCATGACGGAGCCGCGCCGCGACCTCGCAGTGCTGCATCTGTCCGTCACCGATCTGAAGAAGAAGGCCCCCATCACCGACGAAGAAGTGCGCAAGGCCTACGAGCAGACCAAGGAATCCTACGAGGTCGCCGAAAAGCGCCAGATCGAGCAGATCCCCTTCAAGGACAAGGCTGCCGCCGAAAAGGCCCTTGCAGCCATCAAGGGCGGCGAAGACTTCATGGCAGTTGCCAAGGCGAACGGCGTGCAGGAAAGCGACGCCCGGCTCGGCCTCATGCAAAAAAGCGGCTTCATCGACAAAAAGATCGCCGACGCCGCCTTCAAGCTTGCCAAGGATGAAGTCTCCGGTGTCGTCGATGGCGCCTTCACCACGGTTCTCTTGCGCGTCACCAGCATCGAACCCGGCAAGGTTCCCGCATTCGAGGAGGTCAAGGACAAGGTCCGCGACCAGCTCGAAACCGAATGGGCCAACTCCCAGCTTCAAGACTTCTACGGCAAGGTCGAGGACGGCCGCGCCGAGGGCAAGCCGCTGAAGGCCATTGCTGCCGACATCGACATTCCGTTTTTCGAGGTCAACGGCGTTACCCGCGGCAATGTCGATCTCAACGAGCAGCCTGGCCTCACCGTCCCCGACGCCTCTGCGATCATCGCGCAGGGTTTCCGCGGGCAAATCGGCCTCGAAGGTGAACCCGTCGAGTTGGCCGCCGGCGGCTATGCTTGGGTCGATGTCAAGACCATCACCGAATCCGCCCAGCGGGCCTTCGAAGAGGTGAAGGACGACGTCAAGCGCTTCTGGACGGATGAGAAGACACGCACCAAGGTGATCGACGAGACGAACAAGTTCATCGCTTCGCTGAAATCAGGCACCGATTTCGCAAAGGTCGCCGAGGAAGCCGGCGGCACGGTTCAAACGACAGCTGCGGTCGGCCGCACGACGATCCCCGACGGATTGAGCCAGAATGCCATGGCCCAGGCCTTTACTCTCAAGACCGGCGAATACGGCAACGCCGAAACGGCGGACGGGAAATCGCGCACGATCTTCCGCGTCGACGAGATCAAGAAGGCGCCCGAACTCAGCGTTGAAATGAAACAGCAGCTGCACGATGAGTTGCTTCAGCAGCTGCGCACCGACTCAATTGCAGCCTACGTCGCCGCCCTGCAGAAGCGTTACGGCGTCGACATCAACCAGGCGCTGCTCCGCCGGGTCACCGGTGCCGACCAAACCAATCCGTGATTAAGAGACCACATTGAGTACTCACGACAGGCGCCGCGAACTGATCGAGGCCTCGCCCTCCTACGAAAGCTTCGCCAAAGGCTTCGAGGACGGCGTCGCCCAGCTCGTCCACACGCGCCTCGTTGCCGACCTGGAAACGCCCGTCTCCGCCTATCTCAAACTTGCCGGCGAAGGCGGCATGGGACTGTTGCTCGAATCGGTCGAAGGCGGTGCCCAGCGAGGGCGCTATTCGATCATCGGCCTCGAACCCGATATCGTGTGGCGGGCACGCGGCATGCGGGCCGAGATCAACCGCAATCCGGATCGCGGTGAAGCCGGGTTCAAGCCTGAAAAGGCGCCGACCCTCGACGCCCTTCGCGCGCTCCTCGCCGAAAGCCGCATCGAAGTTCCGCCCGGGCTTCCGCCGATGGCTGCCGGCGTCTTCGGCTACATGGGCTACGACACCGTCCGCCTCATCGAGAATCTGCCCAACGTCCCGCCCGACGATCTCGAAGTCCCCGATGCGGTCCTCATCCGTCCGACCGTCATGGTGATCTTCGACGGCATCAAGGACGAGATGACCATCGTCACGCCCGTTCGACCCCGGCGCGGCGGCCGCCAGACAGCCGAGGCCGCCTACAAGGCCGCCCTGAAGCGCCTTCGCTCCGTCGTCGGCGCACTTGAAGGGCCGTTGTCGCATCGCGGCGCCACCACCCGGCGCGCGCTTCCGGTCCCCGAACCGGTCTCCAACACGTCACACGCCGAATATTTGGCGATGGTGGAGAAGGCGAAGGACTACATCGTCGCCGGCGACATCTTCCAGGTCGTCCTCTCGCAGCGCTTCTCGGCGCCATTCGAATTGCCGGCCTTCGCGCTCTACCGCGCACTGCGCCGCGTCAATCCTTCACCATTCCTGTTCCACCTCGATTTCGGCGACTTCGCCCTTGTCGGCTCCTCGCCCGAGATCCTGGTCCGCGTGCGCGACGGCGAAGTCACCATCCGCCCGATCGCCGGCACCCGGCGCCGCGATGACGACGAAGCCATCGACCGTGCGCTCGAAGACGATCTGCTCGCCGATCCGAAGGAACGCGCCGAGCACCTGATGTTGCTCGATCTCGGCCGCAACGACGTCGGCCGGGTTGCCGAGGTCGGCAGCGTCAATGTGACGTCGCAGTTCATCATCGAGCGCTACAGCCACGTCATGCACATCGTTTCGAACGTCGTCGGCAAGCTTGACGAGGCCCGGCACGATGCCGTCGATGCCTTGATGGCAGGCTTTCCCGCGGGCACCGTTTCCGGAGCGCCGAAAGTGCGCGCCATGGAGGTCATCGACGAGTTGGAGAAATCGAAACGCGGCCCCTATGCCGGCTGCGTCGGCTATTTCTCAGCCGACGGCAACATGGACACCTGCATCGTCCTGCGCACCGCCCTCGTCAAGGACGGCAAGGTCCACGTTCAGGCGGGCGCCGGAATCGTCCACGACTCGGTACCAGAAAGCGAACAGCAGGAATGCATCAACAAGGCCAAGGCCGTCGTCCGCGCCGCCGAGGCGGCGGTTCGCTTTGCCGGTGGCAAGACGCGATCCCCCGGGACCGGCCGTGCCGATAACGGCGGCGGCTTCGACTGAACCGGAATCCTGATCGTTCTGTCGCATTCGAGCCACGCAACGGAACGCTGATATCAACCTGATCGCGCATGGAGCGGGTTAGAAACGAATGCTGACACTTCTGCTCTTTCGCCACGCCAAATCCGACTGGAGCGCCGATCTCGCCGATCACGAGCGCCCACTCAACAAGCGCGGCGTCAAGGCCGCCCCCCTGGTCGCCCGCCATATCGCCAGTTCGGGCCAGAGCCCCGACCGTATCCTGTGTTCGGACGCGGTACGCACGCGGGCGACCTTGTCGCTCGTTCTCACCGAGTTGCCGAACCCGCCGCCTGCTGTCGACATCGACGAGCGGCTTTATCTGGCCGCCGCCGAAACGATCCTCGACGTCGTCCGCGAACGTGCCGGCAAGACCGACAAGCGCCTCATGGTCATCGGCCACAACCCCGGACTGCACGCCCTCGCCCTCACCCTTGTCGGCAACGGCGACAAGAAGGCGATCGGCGCCATGGCGATGAAGTTCCCGACCGCAGCCCTTGCCGTCATCACCTTCGAAGCGGACGCCTGGGCCGACATCCGCCCGGCTGGCGGCACACTCGAATCATTCCTCGTCCCCCGCGACCTCGATTGAAGCGCGCCAAGGCGCTGGCCACAGGCCTCGCCGGCGGTCTATGGTCCCGCCCCAAGCGACCTAACAACGGAAATCTCGATGCTGCTCCTCATCGATAACTATGACAGCTTCACCTACAATCTCGTCCATTACATCGGCGAGCTTGGCGCGGCCTCGGTCGTTCACCGCAACGACCAACTCACGGTGGCCGAGGCGATCGCACTGAAACCGAAATCAATTGTCCTTTCGCCCGGCCCCTGCACGCCCAATGAAGCCGGCATCTGCCTTCAACTCATCCGCCAGGTCGACGGGCGCATTCCGATCCTCGGCGTCTGCCTCGGTCACCAGTCGATCGGCCAGGCCTACGGCGGCAAGGTGATCCGCGCGCCAGTGCCGATGCACGGCAAGCTCTCCAAGGTCCGCCACAACGGCACGGGCATTTTCGCCGGGCTGCCCGAAACCTTCGAAGTGACGCGCTATCATTCGCTGGTCGTCGAACGCGAAAACCTCCCCCCCTGCCTGGAAGTCACCGCCGAAACCGGCGATCATGTCATCATGGGGCTGCAACACAGGCAGCATCCGGTCCATGGCGTCCAGTTCCACCCCGAAAGCATCGCGTCCGAACACGGTCACGACATCCTCGCGAACTTCCTCCGCCTCAGCGGTTTCAAGAGCCTCAAGAAAATGCCTCGCTCGCCGCCCAAAGCCGCCTGATCCCTGACCCGATACCATCAAGACCATGCACCCAGAATGACCACAGAAGCCGACATCAAATCGATCCTTGAATATGCCGCGAACGGCGGGACGTTCGACGAGGAGGCGATCGCGGCGGCACTCGACGCACTGATGAGCGATACCGCCAACGACAGCCAGCGCGCCGCATTCCTGATGGCGTTGCGCCTGCGCCGCGAAACGCTCCCAGAGATCGCCGGGGCGGCGCGTCTGTTGCGCGATCGCATGCTCGCCGTCGACGTTCCAGCCGGCGCCGTCGACATCGTCGGCACCGGCGGCGACAGCCACGGCACCTATAACGTCTCGACCTGCGCCGCCATCGTCGCGGCAGGCGCTGGACTGACGGTCGCGAAACACGGCAACCGCTCGGTGTCTTCTAAGTCCGGCGCCTCCGATGTGCTCCACGCGCTCGGCGTCAAAATTGACCTGACTCCGCACCAGGTCGAAGATGTCATCGGCAAGGCCGGTCTCGCCTTCATGTGGGCGCCGATGCACCACCCCGCCATGAAGATCTGGGCCCCGGCCCGCGCCGCCCTCAAGGTCCGCACCCTGTTCAACCTGCTTGGTCCCATTGCCAACCCCGGCCGTGTGACCCGCCAGGTGGTCGGCGTCTTCGATGCCCGCTGGGTCGAGCCGATCGCCGATGCGCTGGCCAGTCTCGGCGCCGAGCGCGCCTGGGTCGTGCATGGCTCCGATGGCATGGACGAACTGACGACGACCGGCCCGACGATGGTCGCAGAAGTTGACGCCGGCGCGGTTTCGGTTTTCGAGATCACCCCGCAGCAAGCCGGACTGCCGCTTGCCAGCCTCGACGACCTCAAGGGCGGGGACGCCACCGTCAATGCGCAGGCCATCCGCGATCTTCTCGGCGGGGTCAGGAGTGCCTATCGCGACATCGTCTGCCTCAATGCAGGTGCCGCCCTGGTTGTCGGCGAACGCGCCGCCAGCATTTCGGAGGGAGTCAAACTCGCGCAAGCCGCCATCGATGACGGCCGCGCCAAGGCGGCATTGGAGAAACTTGTCGCCGCATCGAACGCCTGATACCTCCGCGCCGCGGTAATCCTGCGCCCGAACTCCCCTACCACTCCCGTTCCATTTCAGCTTATATCGGAGCCATGTCAGACATCCTCGACAAGATCACCGCCTATAAGCTGGAAGAGATCGCCGCCGCCAAAGTCCGCGAACCCCTCCAGATCGTTGCCGAGTACGCCCGCAGCGCACCGCGCGTGCGGCCCTTTCTTGGCGCGCTGATGAAAAAGCACGCCGACGGCAAACCCGGCCTCATCGCCGAGATCAAGAAGGCGAGCCCCTCGAAGGGCCTGATCCGCGCCGACTTCGATCCGCCCGCACTCGCCAGGGCCTACGCGGCTGGAGGCGCCGCCTGCTTGTCGGTCCTCACCGACACGCCGTCCTTCCAGGGTGCGCCCGAGTTTCTCAAAGCCGCCCGCGCGGCCTGTTCCTTACCCGTGCTGCGCAAGGACTTCATGCTCGACACCTACCAGGTCGTCGAAGCGCGCGCCTGGGGCGCCGACTGCATTCTCGTCATCATGGCCCAGGTCGACGACGCTATCGCCGCAAAGCTCGTCAGCGCCGCGCGCGACTGGGGCATGGATGCTCTCGTCGAAGTCCACGATGAAGCCGAACTCGACCGCGCCCTCGGACTCGATAGCCCGCTTATCGGCATCAACAACCGCGACCTGCGCACTTTCGACGTCCACCTCGAGACCACCGAGCGGCTTGCAGCCGTCGTTCCCGCCGACCGCATTAGCGTTTCCGAAAGCGGGATATTCACGAACGCCGACATCGCCCGGTTGCAAAAGAGTAACGTCAACGCCTTCCTCGTCGGCGAAAGCCTGATGCGCCAGGCCGACGTGACGGCCGCCACCACCGCGCTGCTGACCGGAGCCGCCGCATGAGCGAACTCACCCACCTCAACGAGCGCGGCGAGGCCCGCATGGTCGACGTCTCCGACAAGGACACCACATCCCGCACGGCGATCGCCGAGGGCTTCGTGACCATGGCTCCTGAAACCCTTGCGCTCATCGAAAAAGGCGCAGCCAAGAAAGGCGACGTTCTCGCCACCGCGCGCATCGCCGGCATCATGGCGGCCAAGCGCACGCATGATCTGATCCCGCTCTGCCATCCCCTTCCGATCGCCAAGGCGACGGTCGATTTCGCGATTTCGAAAGACCCCGCCGGCGTTCATGTCACTGCTGAGGTCAAGGTCACCGGCAAGACGGGAGTCGAGATGGAGGCGCTGACCGCCGTCTCGGTCGCCTGCCTGACGATCTACGACATGCTCAAAGCCGCCGACAAGGCGATGCGCTTTGACGGCATCCGCCTCGTCGAGAAAGTTGGTGGCCGCTCCGGCCATTATCGCGCCGACGCCTCCAGCAAGTAGTCGAACGATGTCTAATCCCGCCCTCAGCGTCGATGAAGCCCTTGCCCGCATCCTGGACGGCGTCCGACCGACGCAAAACGAATCTGTCGCACTGCTCGAGGCTGCCGGCCGTACGCTTGCCGAACCGCTGAATGCAAAGCTGACCCAGCCGCCCTTCCACGCCTCCGCCATGGACGGCTACGCGGTGCGTGCCGCCGACGTCGCGACCTTGCCCGCCCGCCTGACGCTGACCGGAGAAGCCGCCGCCGGTCATCCCTTTAGCGGCCTCCCCCTCCGCCCGGGCGAAACCGTGCGCATCTTCACCGGCGCGCCCCTCCCCCAAGGGTCCGACGCCATCGTCATCCAGGAAAACACCGAACGCGAAGCGGACGGCACCGTTATCGTCGTCGACGGTACACCCGATCCCGGCCACGTCCGCGCCGCCGGCGGCGATTTCGTCACGGGCGCCACCACGATTGAAGCCGGCACCCGGCTCATGCCCCGCCACATCGCCCTCGCCGCCGCCATGGGCCACGCAGCACTCCCCACCCGCCGTAAGCCCGTCGTTGCAATACTCGCAACAGGCGACGAACTCGTTACGCCGGGCATCACGCCCGGACCGGGCCAGATCGTCGCGTCCAACAGCTACGCCATCGCCGCGATGGTCACCCGCGCCGGCGGCGAAGCAAGGCTGCTCGGCATCGCACGCGATACCCTCGACAGTCTGAAGTCGCACCTCGACCAAGCCGCCGACGCCGATGTCCTGATCACCATCGGCGGTGCATCAGTCGGCGACCATGATCTCGTTTCGCAGGCGCTTGAGGCCAACGGGTTCGAACTCGACTTCTGGAAGATCGCCATGCGGCCCGGCAAGCCGCTGATGTTCGCGCAGGCGAAGTCCGGCCAACGCGCCATCGGCGTGCCGGGCAACCCCGTCTCCTCGATCATCTGCACCGCGATCTTCGTCATTCCATTGATCGAGGCGCTGAGCGGCGCAATCCGATCCGCCGCCCCAACGCACACCGAAGCGAGGCTCACGACCCCCCTCGAAAAGAACGGCCCCCGCCAGCACTACATGCGCGCCGAACTGACATTGGCCGCTGACGGGACGCCGACTGTCACCCCGGCCTCCAGCCAGGACAGCGCCCTCCTCACGATCCTCGCCCGGGCCAACGCGCTGATCGTCCGGCCTCCCTACGCCCCGCCCCTCGCCGAGGGCGATAAAGTCACAGTTCGGACGATTGATTTTTGAATCAGTTGTACGGGCTTGCGGAACGCAGAGCGAACAGGTATGGTACGTTCATGGTTTGTACAGCCCAACACGAACTTGGGAAGTGTTGGCACTTAGTACGCCCAACACGAACTTGGGAAGTGTTGGCACTTAGTACGCCCAACACGAGCCTGCGAAGTGTTGGCTTAGTCGCAGACGACAACTTTGACGACGCCCTAGGGAGCACGAGACCGCCATGCTGACTCAGAAGCAGAAGGATTTGCTGCTCTTCATCCACGAGCGACTGCAAGAAGCCGGCGTCCCGCCCTCGTTCGACGAGATGAAAGATGCGCTCGATCTGAAATCGAAGTCCGGTATCCACCGGCTGATCACCGCGCTTGTCGAGCGCGGGTTTATCCGTCGCCTGCCCCATCGGGCCCGCGCCATCGAAGTCATCAAGCTGCCGGAAGGCATGGAGCCGCCGGCCCGAGATCAGCAGCAGGCAACGACACTGCGCAGCATCGAGGGCGGCATGAGCGCCAAGCGCCCGCCTTCCCCGCCACCGCCCGCGTTCTCCGCCTCGCAGTCCGTCTCGATCCCCGTGATGGGCCGCATCGCGGCCGGCACGCCGATCAGCGCCATCCAGGACCACACCCACGACATTGATTGCCCGCCCGACCTGATCTCGGGTGGAGAACACTTCGCGCTGGAAGTGAAAGGCGATTCGATGATCGATGCCGGCATCCATGACGGCGACACGGTAATCATCCGCCGCTGCCAAACCGCCCAGAACGGCGACATCGTCGTCGCTCTCGTCGAGAAGGAGGAAGCGACCCTCAAGCGACTTCGCAAGAAGGGTTCGGCCATCGCCCTCGAAGCCGCCAACCCGGCCTACGAAACGCGCATCTTCGGTCCCGAACAAGTCGATATCCAGGGCCGCCTCGTCGGATTGATCCGCCGCTACTAGAGCAACATCCGACCTGACGGAATCGCTTTCAGCGATTCACAGGTCGGATAAAGTTGCACTAGAATCATGGTTGTAGAGCATTTTCATCCGACCACTAAAACGCGGGTGCGTTTCCGTGTGATCGGATAATGCTCTAGAACTCCGGTTGCACCGTCGGAATTGCCGCCAAACCGCTCCAGGCATGAAGAATTCCCGCAATGGCTCGAAGCGTGCGGCCGCGAGTGCATGCAAAGCGAACACGCCGACGAGACTGTCTACATCTGTGCCTAACGGAGCGCCCCTCACTTGCCGGGGGCGATCCTCGACCAGGGCCTCACGCCCTGAACCTCCGCTACCGTTTCGACGGCGATTGCGCCATCGTCTGCAATCGAAACGGAATGCGTTCCAAACCTCTGCAGCGCCGCCCGCGTGATGATGAGTTTCGGACGCGGGCATTGAAGCTTCGCAGCCTCCATGCCAGCCGCTGCATCCGCCGGCTTCGCTTCAGTTGCCGAAACCCCTGGCACAGCCACGCCCCGGCCGGTGACGAGAATGTCGGCACGCCGGCAGTCGTCCCGCAGGGCTGAGGGATGCCGCGCAATAGCAACCCGCAAGCCCTTCGCATATCCCGTACATCCGGCCTCATCGCAACTCATGGCTCCGCCGAGGCCGACTTCCTTTGCCTCCCGCTTGTCGCCATCCCGCGACAGCCATTGCGCCAGTTCGTACTCGGAATATCGAGACGTCAGTCCCGCGAACGCACCCGCTGCATCACGCAGAACCACCAATCGGCCTTCGTCACCGACCAGCAGATCCGGCGCGGATCGAAGCGGCGTCATCGCCAGGCCCGCAGCTATCGCCACGATCCCCAGAAGCCGCCAGCGCGGACGGATCAGGCAGAGCCACAGGCCCCCGGCCGCCATCGCCACCAGCGCATGGGCCGGGATCGCCGGCACATGGCTGACCGCCCCCTTGAGACCGGCCACCCAGGCCGCGACAACACCCATCGCTTCAAGCCCCGGCCCCATGACCGCCAGCGCCAAAGCTTCGCCGCCAAACGGCATCAACACCAGGGCACCGAGTGCAGCCGGCATCACGATCAGGTTGCAGATCGGAACCGCGATCAGGTTGGCGAGCACGGCAAAGTGCTGCGTCTGGTGAAAGTGATAGACCCCGAGCGGCGCCACCGCAGCGCTCGCCACCAGCGTCGACCCGACGATTGCAGCAAAGAATGCAGCTGCCCTCCACAGCCACGATTGCGGACCATCGAGCCACGGCTCGGCGCGGCGTGCCAGCGCCTCGTAGACAGACACCAGGGCCACCACCGCGGCAAACGACATCTGGAAACCCGGATCGACCACGCTTTCGGGAAACAGCAACAGGATCAGCAGCGCCGACAGCGCCACGTTGCGCATCGCGATCGCCGGACGGTCGGCGAGGATCGAAGCGAACATCACCGCGATCATCAGGAACGATCGCACCGTCGCAAACGATCCGCCGGAAATCATGAGATAACCGAACGAACCGAGAATGGCGCCCGCCGCCGCCCACTTCTTGATCGGGTAGTTGAGCGCGATCGATGGAACCAGCGCCAGCATGAAACGCAGTGCGATGAATACCGCCCCCCCCATGATCGCCATGTGCAGGCCCGAGATCGACAGGATGTGATATAGGCCCGACGCGCGGTAGGCTTCGTTGGTGTCTTCGGCGATTCCGCTGCGGTCCCCGGTGATGAGAGCATTGGCAATCGCTCCGGTCTGGCCGGGCAGCGCAGCCTTCACCCGGTCGCCGATGTCCTTGCGCAGGCGCGCGACGCCCAGCGCAAAATCTGCCACGAACCCCGCTTCGCCCGAATGCCCGGCAGCAACTTCGGTTTTGACAGGCGGCGCGGTCGCGTACCCCACCGCCCCGATCCCGCGAAAGAAGGCGTAACGCGCGAAATCGTAACCGCCGGGCACGGAAGGCCGCGGCGGCGGCGACAACTTGACCTTCATCGTTATCCGATCGCCCGGCAGCAGTCCTTCGACCGCCGGACGAACCGAAACGCGCATGCGCGCCGGCAGGTCGTCCGGCCCAATCGACTCGATCTGCCCGACCCGTACCGTCAGCCGCACGCCCCCGCCTTCGCGCGCCTCGATCAGTTCCACGAACCCGGTGGCTTCGACCGGCCCGATGTCACCCGAAAGAACCGGTGCCCGCACGATTTCGGTACGCACCTTCGCCGCCGCCATGCCGATGGCGAGGCACACCAGGGTCGATGCGACGATCTCCGTATACGTCCCCGCACCAACGCCGAACCGCACGCCGAGCGCGGCGGCGAGCACCCCGGCGACGACAAATCCTCGAGGTTCGACCGGCAGCGAGAAGTAGAGGAGCGCGCCACACCCAACAAACACGGGTACCCAGTAGAACCAGCGCGCCCGCTCCTCCTCCAGGCCATCGGCGATTCTCTGCGCACTGCTGCGCCGAACCGGCTGCCGATAGGCGTCGGCCGACGGCGGTTGCGTCTCGAAATCGCCTGCCCCCAGCAGCATCGAATGACCTAAATCCTTAACCAGTACCGGTTGCCATGCTACACCGCCTCCAAGCCAAATAAAGCTGAGCAGTACCGAACGCTTGCGTGCAATCGCACTCCCAACCCATCAACCCATAACGAGAACGTCCTCAATGTCGAATGCCGCCCCCACCAACGCGCCCGTCGTCGTCCGTTTCGCTCCCTCGCCGACCGGCTATCTGCATATCGGCGGCGCGCGCACCGCGCTCTTCAACTGGCTCTACGCCAAGGCAAAGGGCGGCAAGTTCCTGCTGCGCATCGAAGACACCGACCGCGAGCGCAACTCGCCGGAAGCCGTCGCCGCGATCCTCGACGGCCTCACCTGGCTCGGACTCGACTGGGACGGCGAACCGGTCTCCCAGCATGAGCGTGCCGACCGGCACCGCGAGGCCGCCGAAAAGCTCCTTGGCGACGGCAACGCCTACCGCTGCTATCTCACCCAGGTAGAACTTGCCGCCATGCGCGAAGCCGCCGAAGCCGAGAAGCGCCCCTTCAGGGTCGACTCCCCCTGGCGCGACCGCGACCCTGCCGACGCGCCCGGCGACGCAGCCTTCGCCATCCGCCTGCGCGCACCGAAGGACGGCGAAACCGTCATCCGCGATCACGTCCAGGGCGAAGTCACCTTCGCCAACAAGGACCTCGATGATCTTATCATCCTGCGCTCGGATGGCTCCCCGACCTACAATTTAGCCGTCGTCGTCGACGATCACGACATGGGCATCACCCACGTCATACGCGGCGTCGACCATCTGACCAACGCCGCCCGCCAGGCCCAGATCTATTCTCTCCTGGGGTGGAGCGTGCCGGAGTGGGCGCACGTGCCCCTGATCCACGGCCCCGACGGCGCCAAGCTGTCGAAGCGCCACGGCGCGCTCGGCGCGGAGACCTACCGCGAGATGGGCTACCTGCCGGTTGCCATGCGCAACTACCTCGTGCGCCTCGGCTGGAGCCATGGCGACGATGAAATCCTTTCAACCGAGAAGCTGATCGAGTGGTTTGACATCGACACCATCAACAAGGCGCCGGCCCGCTTCGACATCCAAAAGCTCGAAGCCCTGAACGGCCACTGGATCCGCGCCAGCGGCGATGACGAATTGTTCGACAGCCTCGTCCACCTGCTGCGCCACCTCGCGCACGGCGATGTCGTCGCGAAAGCCCTCGCAGCCGGTGCCGGACCGAAGCTGCGGGCACTCGTCCCGGCGATGAAGGAGCGCTCGAAAACCCTGCTCGACTTCATCGACGGGGGCAAATTCCTCTGGGCCGAACGTCCACTCGGGTTGGACGAAAAGGCCGAGAATCTCCTCGATGAGGCAACGCGCGCCATGATCGCCAGACTGGTCCCGAAATTGGAACACCTTCCCGAATGGTCCGCCGAAGCCCTCGAAGCAAAGGTCCGCGAATTCGCCGAAGCCGAAGAGCTCAAGCTCGGCAAGGTCGCCCAGCCTTTGCGTGCCGCGCTGACCGGCACCACCGTTTCCCCACCGATTTTCGACGTCATGGCGGTGCTCGGCGAGGAGGAGACGGTACACCGCCTTCGCGATGCGGCGCACTGAGTCCGCCTGCGCACTATCCCGCTGTTGAAATGCCGCGCTGCACAATATCACCCTGAAACCCCATCCGGTCACGTTCCGGCCAACGCTGACCGCACCCTTCCAAGGGTTATCTTGCCGCAGTTGCGAATGTGGGATACCAAGCAGGTAAATCCGTCATCGGCCTGGCCCCGTGCGCAATGCTAGAGCATCTCTATCCGACCATCGAAGCGCGAAAAACGATCGCGTATGGTCGGATGATGCGCGAGCCACGCGCAAGCTCGCCGCGCTAAACGTTCACCTTGTTGAAGGAACCCGACCGATGAGTTCTGACAATCCCAAAATCGACACACCGATGGCCACTCTCAGCGTCGGCGGCAAAACGATCGACATGCCGGTGCGCTCCGGCACGGTCGGCCCTGACGTGATCGATGTCGGCCGGCTGTACAAGGAAACCGGTTGCTTCAACTACGACCCCGGCTTCACCTCGACGGCCAACTGCTCCTCCAAAATCACCTATATCGATGGCGATGCGGGCATGCTTCTGCACCGCGGCTATCCGATCGATCAGCTCGCCGTACAGTCGAATTTCCTCGAAGTCTGTTTCCTGCTGCTCAACGGCGAATTGCCCAACGAACCTGAGTACGAGGAATTCCAGCTCGCCATAACGCGCCACACCATGCTGCACGAGCAGATGACGCGCTTCTACACCGGCTTCCGCCGTGACGCGCACCCGATGGCCGTCATGTGCGGCGTCGTCGGCGCGCTGTCCGCCTTCTACCACGACTCGACCGACATCAACGATCCCGAGCAGCGCACCATTGCCGCCCGCCGTCTCATCGCCAAGATGCCGACGATTGCCGCGATGGCCTACAAGTATTCGGTCGGCCAGCCCTTCATCTATCCGCGCAACGATCTCGATTTCTCGGCCAACTTCCTGCAGATGTGCTTCGCGGTGCCTTGCGCGCCCTACACCGTCGACCCGGTGATCGCGCGCGCACTCGACCGCATCTTCATCCTGCACGCCGATCACGAGCAGAACGCCTCGACCTCGACGGTGCGCCTTGCAGGGTCCTCCGGCGCCAACCCGTTCGCATGCATTGCCGCCGGCATCGCGTGCCTGTGGGGCCCCGCCCACGGCGGCGCCAACGAGGCCGCCCTCAACATGCTGACCGAGATCGGCACCGTCGACCGCATCCCCGAGTACATCAAGAAGGCCAAGGACAAGACGTCGGGCTTCCGCCTGATGGGCTTCGGCCACCGCGTCTACAAGAACTACGATCCGCGCGCCAAGGTGATGCAGAAGACCTGCCACGAGGTGCTCGACGCCCTCGGCATCCGCAACGAGCCGCTTCTCCAGGTTGCGATGGAACTCGAACGTATCGCTCTCGAGGACGACTACTTCGTCGAGAAGAAGCTCTACCCAAACATCGACTTCTATTCCGGCATCACGCTGCGTGCCATCGGCTTCCCGGTGGAAATGTTCACGGTGCTGTTTGCAGTCGCACGCACCGTCGGCTGGGTCGCGCAGTGGAAGGAAATGATCGAGGATCCCGAACAGCGCATCGGCCGCCCACGCCAGCTTTACATCGGCGCCCCACTCCGCGACTACGTCCCGCGCGGACAGCGCGGCTGAGAGCAGTCTGCTACGAATTTGGATGATTGAACGCCGCCGCAGCGTTCCGGCGCCGCTTACGGTATCGACTGCAACGGCTTACCCTTCCAGGACCTCGACCACCACGTCGGCGGCCGCTTCGCTTGGGGTCTGGCCGGCGAGCAGCATCTTCTCATGGATGCGCGACAGCGCTTCGATCTGGGATGCCCTTTCCGGCGTCGCCTTCAACAACAGCTCCACCGCATCTGCAAGACGCACCGGCTCGCAATCTTCCTGCAGAAGCTCGGGGAACGCGTTCTCTGCGAGCACGAGATTGGCAAGCACGACGGAGTGAACCTTGACGAGGAAGCGCAACTGCGCGGCAAGTCCATCGACCCGGTAGGCGACAACCATCGGCGTACCCGCCACCGCAAGTTCGAGCGTCACCGTGCCCGACGCCGCAAGTGCCGCATGCGCCAGCTTGAAAGCCTTGAATTTATCCTCTTCACCTGAAACGAGATACGGCCTGACCGGCCACCCGGCTATACCCGCTTCAACGAGTCCGCGCACGCTTTCCACCACAGGAATAAGGACCTGCGGCTTGAGTCCGCGTTCGGCGAGCATACCAACCGCCTTGCCGAACGGCTCCAGCAGCCGGCTGACTTCCGACGTGCGGCTGCCCGGCAGGACGACGAGAACGGGCCGCTCTGGGTCGAGCCCGAGCCGGCCGGCCAGTTCCGTTTCGCTAAGCCCGTTCAGCCAGTCCAGCCGCTCGATCAGCGGATGCCCGACGTACGTCGTCGGCGGTCCGCCGAGACGGCGATGCGCCTCCGGCTCGAACGGCAGCAAGGCCAGGAGATGATCGACATACCGGGCCATCTTCTTCGCCCGGCCCGGCCGCCATGCCCAGACCGACGGCGACACGTAGTCGATGACAGGCACGTAGGGCAGCCGCTTCTTGATCCGCTTGGCGATCGGATGGGTGAATTCCGGGCTGTCGATGATAATGACCGCATCGGGTTGCGCGCTCAGGCCCGCCTCGACAGTCTGATAGACCCGCCGGATGAGCCGCGGCAGCCGCGGCAGGATCGACAGCGGCCCCATCACCGCGACGTCTTCGAGCGGGAACTGTGACACCAGCCCTTGACGCGCCATGTTCTCGCCGCCGACGCCAAGATAGCGCACGCGCCCATGCAGGCGGCGGTTGAGGGCCTCCATCAGCTTGCCGCCGAGCGCATCGCCGGAATGCTCGCCTGCGACGATGAAAATACGGAAATTGCGGCTGTTGGCATCGACGATCACGCGCTCCCGCGCACCTCCCATCGCCAGTCCGTCGGCGACCGAAACCGTCGCCAGTCTGCCGTCCTTGTCAGATCCTGCCATCGCGCCTACCCCGCCACTGCCGCAATGAAGAGTTTCCGTCGGTCCGCCTCCGCAATCGCCTCGTCACCGACACCAGCGGTGAATTTCTGCAGGACGACCGCGACGCCCGCCAGCCCGGCATCCGCCGCGCTTGCGATCACCGCCGCATCGAGATCGCGGGCAATCGCCAGAACGGCAACGCCTGAGCGCCGGCCAAACAGGCCGCCTCCGCCCCATTGCCTGAGTTGTGCCGCCCTGTCGATCGTTTCGATGACGCCTTCGCCGGCCTCCACCGCCAGCACATGCCGGCGCGACAGGACAACCGCCCGCGCTGTATCGAAAGCCGCCAATGCCGAGATCAGCCGAGCTCCCTTTTTTGCATCCGCCTCGTCGCGGGATCGCAGCCTGCGCCGGCCAAGCTGGCGAACGGTCTTGGTATCGCCGGCGCAAACCTCCCCCGGCCCACCCGCGAGCTGACCTTCGCTCTTCTCGAATTCGCCGGGCCTCACGCCGGCAACGAACACCCGGTGACTGCCAGCCGTCTCCTGCAATTGCGCCCGGTCGATCGCCAGGACGCGCCCCGCCTCAACGGCAATTCCCTTGAGATCGGCCGCCGCCGACTTGCGCACCGTCTCCGGCCCGATCGCCGGCATATCGACGCGAAGTTCCTGGCCCGGCTTCGGCGCCTTGACCAGGATACCGCGGCCGACCGGAGCCCGAACCCGCATCTTTGCATGACGTTGCCCGCCCAGCCGGTCGAGCATTCGGTCTGTGCCCTCCGCTCCCTCGATCGCCTCGACCCGGCCATCGGCAACAACCACAGCCTGTCCGACATCGAAGGGTGCGAGAACCCGCAGCACCTCGAAGCCTATTCCGATGTCGTCCATATCTACGCGCTGGTGTTGCGGACCGGCAAATGCGCCGAGGCCGACCAGCAATTCCGGCGCCACCTGGCTGACGCCGATGATCTGAAGGCCGCGCTTTTCGAAGAAGCCGATGACGCCGCGCAAAATGGCGTCGTCGCCGCCGGCGCGGATCAATTGCAGGACGGTTGGGATGGCGCGAAAAAAGCCGAGGTCGGGTTTGATCGTCGACAGGTCGGGACGGCTGACGCTGCCGGCGATTGCAACCTGCTGGCATCCCGCTTTTTTGAAAGATGCGACGATCCCGCCGATCTGGCCCCAGTTCAACGTTTCCGGATGGAAGGCTTCAAGCGCCGGGTCGGCTTCTCCCGCGATCGCCACGATATGGACGTCCACCCCACGCGCCTTGAGGCCTTCAGCGATCTCGATCGGCAGGCTGCGCCCGCCTGCCAGGATTCCGATCCGTCTCGGTGAAGGTCTGTGCATAGGGAACCGAACCGCCTTTTTCGCCCGACCGCTGGTCTGCTTCAGATCGTGCAGTTCACGCCCCAGTGTACGGGAAACGACGGATGACTTCCCGGTCAGCACACGCGCTGCGCTAACTTCGCCGGCTCAGGTGCCGCTCTGGCCACGCGGCGTGCATAGCGAGCGCTTGCCGCCGCTTCGGATAAACTCCAGGATCTCCTGAACAGTGGCGTGATCCTTGAATTCGTCCGCGATATCTTCCATCCGCTCCGCCAGCGTACCTTCGGCAGCAAACAGCAACCGGTAGGCGCGCCGCAGATCGTGGATCTCCTCGCGCGAAAACCCGCGGCGCTGCAGACCGACGATATTGAGCCCTGAAAGATAGGCGCGGTTGCCGAGCGCCATGCCATAGGGAATGAGATCGTTTTCAAGCCCCGACATGCCGCCGACAAAGGCATGCGGTCCAACCCGCGCGAACTGGATGACGGCCGCGCCTCCGCCGATAATGGCGAAATCGCCGACATCGCAGTGCCCGGCCAGCATGACGTTGTTGGAGAAGATCACATTATTGCCGACGCGGCAGTCGTGCCCGACGTGGGAATTGGCCAGGAACGCGCAATGGTCGCCGACGCTGGTGACCATCCGGCCGCCCGCCGTCCCGGGGTTCATCGTCACGCCCTCGCGGATTTGGCAATCCGCCCCGATCGTCAGCGTCGAGGCTTCACCCTTGTACTTGAGATCCTGAGGCTGATGGCCGATGGAAGCGAACGGGAATACTTTGGTGCGCGCGCCAATGGTTGTTCGACCAGCGATCACGGCGTGGGAAATCAGTTCCACGGCCTCTGCGAGTTGAACCTCGGGACCGACATGGCAATAGGGTCCGATTCTGACCCCGTCACCGATCTGCGCCCCGTCCTCGACAACCGCCGAGGCATGGATCTTATGATCAGCCATTTCCGCTCGCAAACGCCCGTGCTTCAGCCGTATCGGCCAGCATCGCGCTGATTTCCGCTTCCGCCGCAATCTGGCCCTTGACCTTGGCCTCACCGTAGAACTTCCAGACGCGACCGCGGTTGCGGATTTTCCTGACGTGGTAATGCAGCACATCGCCGGGCACGACCGGCCGGCGGAATTTGGCCCTGTCGATCCCCATGAAGTAGACGAGTTCGGCCTTGTAGTCTTCGCCGATGCTATGCACGCACAACGCGCCCGCCGTCTGCGCCAGCCCCTCGATGATGAGCACGCCGGGCATCACCGGAAACTGCGGAAAATGCCCCTGGAAGAACGGTTCGTTGATTGTGACGTTCTTCAACCCGACCGCGCTGTTGTCGCCGTCCATATCATAGATTCCGTCGACCAGCAGGAAGGGGTAGCGGTGCGGAAGCAGCTTCATGACACGCACGATGTCGGCGGTGCCCAGTTCGGATTTGGAACTCACATCGTCCATCTTGTTTTCAATCTCCAACTTCACTGCATAGCCATCGCCAACTACCAAGCCTCCGCCAGCTCGCCCCACGCGCCGGCCTGCCGTCACGCGAAACGACAACCTAGGGAACTACCCGTCAGCGCCGCCATCTCCGCTACCCCTTGCGAGTTTAGCGAGAATGGCGAGTTCACGGCCCCACTGCCGCAACGGCCGCGCCGGCGTTCCACCAACGCGGGCACCAGCCGGCACATCTTCCTTTGGGTGCGATGCCCCGGCGACCTGCGCACCCGATCCGATACTGATATGACCGACCGTTCCCGACTGCCCTCCCATCACGACAAAATCGCCGAGTTGGGTGGAGCCGGAAATACCCGTATGGGCAACGATAACGCAATGCCGACCGATGACTACGTTGTGCCCTATCTGTACGAGATTATCAATTTTGGTCCCTTCACCGATGATCGTATCCTTAAGCGCTCCTCGGTCGATGGTCGAATTGGCGCCGATTTCGACATCGTTCTGCACGATGACCCGGCCGATCTGCGGCACTTTGAGGTGCCCGTTGCGATCCATCGCGAACCCGAACCCGTCCTGCCCGAGCCGGGCGCCGGCATGGATAATGACCCTGTCGCCGACCAGCGTGTGCTGAAGTGACGCGAGCGCTCCCACGTAGCAATTACGCCCGATCGCGACGCGCCGCCCGATCACCGCGCCGGCTGCGATCCTGCTGCCCGCGCCGATCTGAGCCTGCGAGCCCACGATAGCACCCGGCTCAACAACGACGCCCTCTTCCAGTTCGGCACTCGGATGCACGCCGGCAGGCCCGCCGGCATCGCAAACCGATGGCCACATCGCGTCAGGATAGAATTTCGAAAGCGCCAGCGCAAACGCCCGGTAGGGCTTGCCCGTCACCAGCGGCACAGTACCCGCCGGCAAACGATCGGCAAAAGCGCCATGGACCAGGCACGCCCCCGCGGTCGTCGCTTCAAGCTGCGCCAGATATTTCCGGTTGTCGAAAAACGACACGTCCGTCATTCCCGCGTCGCTCAGCGCACGAACATTGGAATACTTGAGCGATTGCGCTTGATCCTTGAACGCGCCGGGAACCGCGGAGCCGGTTGCGTCAGCAAGATCCTGCAGGCTGAACGGTCCGGCGCAATCGTAGAAGGATCGATGGTCCATACTCGTTCGCCTCTCCCGCGATCGCCCCGAAGCCACCCGTAAAAGCGCCCAATTCGCAGGGCACCCAGATGCGCTGACATCGCCGCTAGAACATCATCATCATACGAACATATCCGATCGAACTTGGCGATTTCGTCAGATCCGATGCTGCCGTAGAGCACCATCAGACCATACGCGATCCGTTTTCGCGATCGGATGTTTTTCTAGGGCGCGTTCCTTCAACAAGACACCGCGTACACATTTGCTGACCATGCTCTCGACCCACGCACAGGGCCGATCGTCTTCAAGGCGCATCTTGTCCGAGACCCATTCTGTCGATGGTCGCCTAAGTGTCTAGAGCATCATCCGACCATACGCGATCGCTTTTCGCGCTTCGGTTGGCGGATCCTGCCTTATCGCTCGCGGGCCAATCGGCCTATCGGCCTGGTCCTCCGCGGCGACGGCGCACGCGCCGGGCCGCAGTCGTGGCCTTGGAATGCTTCCACCTAATTTGAAAAGATCTAACACTCGATCCAAGCGCCGCAAGCTCCGCGCCGAGGAAAATTGCGAATATCAATCAACTCCACGGCAAGCGAACGCCATGAGCTCGATTCCGGCTGCAGCATGCAATCAACCGCAACGACAGCGCATCCGCAATACTTTGGCTCAAATAACGGCGGCTCGCGGCGTTTCTAAAATTGGCTGAAGGGCGGCATGCAACCAGCCACTGCGCGGCGACGATGCCAGCATTGAGGGAAAACCCAGCGGCGTGCACCGCGCGAACCCTGGCGCCCCGCACATCAGCTGCCGCGCGGCGCCCAAAAGCAAATCCAGCTCAGAACTTGGTCGAAGCGCCGAAGCGGAAGAACTGCTCCTCGTCGTACTCTTCCTTGCTCAAGGCATGAGCGAAGTCGACGCGCAGCGGACCGACCGGCGAGTTCCACAAGATGCTGCCGCCCACCGAGGACCGGACCGTATTGTCGTCCAGGAGATCCCCGCTATCGACCACCGCTTTGGCCCGTTCCGAAGCAGTGAACAGCGAGCCGGCATCCGCGAACACCGCACCCGAGATGCCGAGTTCGTCGGGAATGAACGGGATCGGGAAGCGGAGTTCGGCCGTCGCCGCCCAGAAGCTCTGACCACCGAGGGCATCGCCGGTCCGCCCGTCACGCGGACCATAACCGGCCCGGTCGAAACCGCGCACCGTTTCGCCGCCGCGGAAGAACAGATCGAGGATACGTACGTCATCCCCGCCCCAGCCCTCGATGTGGCCGCCGACGACACGGCCGACCAGCGTGATTTTCTCGGCGACGGGATAGTAGGCCCGCGCCTCGCCCTGGACGCGGACGTATTGCACGTCGCCCCCGACACCGGCAAAGTCCGACGACAGTTGCAGGTAATAACCGCTTGACGGCGTTGTCGGATGGTTGCGCTTGTCGTAGATCAGGCTTCCACCCACGGACGACGTGAAGTACGCGGTATCGTCGCAATCCGGATCGTTGATCGGGCGCCCATTAGGACCGCGCGGGTTGATGTTGACGTCGCCGCAGGCGTCGCGGATCGCCAGCGATGCGTTGTTGTCGACATCGAACAATTCGTCGCGGGCCAGCGTATAGCTTGTCTGCCCCCAGAGGTCTTCCGAAAGCGGGAACCCGAGCCGCACGGTACCGCCGGATTTGCGGCTGCGGAAACCGGATGTATCGCGCTGATCGAGCTCCTTGTGGAACAGGTCGAATCCTGCCGCCAGGTTGCGGTCGAGGAAGCGGGGCTCGGTAAAGCTGAGATCGATCTGGGCACGCTCGAACGAACCACCCACGCTGAGGCGCAGGAACTGGCCGTTGCCGAGTAGGTTGCGCTCCGAGATCGAAACGTCGCCGATGACGCCTTCGCTCGTCGAATAACCGGCACCGAAGGACAATTCCCCTGTCGACTGCTCGACAAGCTCGACGTCGAGGATGACGCGGTCCTGGGCGGAGCCCGGACGCTTCTTGATTTCCACCGACTTGAAGAAGCCAAGCCCCTTGAGCCGCTTCTCGGCGCGGTCAACCAGCAGCGGATTGAAGGCATCGCCTTCGGCCAGACGGAACTCGCGGCGGATGACATAATCCTTGGTGCGGTCGTTGCCGTAAATGTTGATCCGCTCGATATAGATCCGCGGACCTTCGTCGATGACGTAGTTGATGCCGATCGTGCGCGAATAGAAGTCCGGCGTCGTCCGCGGGCGCACCCGGGCGAAAGCAAAACCGCGTTCGGCCACCGACAGCGTCAAGCGCTCGACGGTCTTGTCGATCAGCGAAGCGTCGTAGGTCGATCCGGCATAGGTCAGCAGTTCGCCGCGAACCGATTCGCCATCAAGCTCGGCCAGCGAACTCTCGATACCCATGTTGCCGAAACTATAAAGTTCGCCTTCCTCCATCGTGAAGGTAATGAAGAACCCGGACCCATCGCGATCGAGTTCCGCATTGGCGTTGATGACCCGCGCGTCGGCATAGCCGTTCTTCAGGTAGTACTGACGCAGCAGTTCCCGGTCGAGATTGAGCCGGTCGGGGTCATAGACGCTCGTCCCCTTGAGGAAGTCGAACCAGCCGGCCTGCGTCGTCGTGATGATGTCGCGCAGCTGCGCATCGGTAAAGGCGCGGTTGCCGATGAAGCTGATGCCCTTGACCTTCGTCGCCGAGCCCTCGGTGATCTCGAAAACGAGATTCACGCGGTTTTGCTCAAGCTCGATGATCTTCGGCTCGACGAGCGCGGCATAGCGCCCCTGGCGCTGATAGACGTCGAGAATGCGCTGAACGTCGGCCTGCACCCGCGCACGGGTGAAAACCGACCGCGGCTTCAACTGAACTTCGCTGGCCAGCGTATCGGTGTCGACTTCGTAATTTCCTTCGAAGGCGATCTGGTTGATGACCGGGTTTTCTTCGACGTAGACGGTGACGACGGATCCCTGGATCTCGATACGAACGTCCGCGAACAACCCTGTCGAGAACAGCGTCCGCAGCGAAGCGTCCGCCAATCCTGCGTCGTAGACGTCACCGACCTTGAATTGCAGATAGGTGCGAACGGTTTCCGGCTCGACGCGCCGGTTGCCCGACACGCGGATATCGCTGACGGTCTGCGCGTATGCAGGTCCCGATACCACGGCGGCATCGAATGCCACGGTGGCAAAAGTTGCCACAACGAGCATCAGGGCTGCCTTCAGGCCTCCCAGGAAACTGATCCGAAGCTTTGACATTCGCGGATCTGCCCTCGTTCTGCCGATCCCCCAGAATTCACATCTCAGCATTCGGCAGTCAGCTGATCTGCGTCGTGTTCAGGCTTGTCCCGAAAGCCCGGTCGTCGAAGTCTGCCCGCATGTAGCGCACCGAAGCACTCTACCCCTCCAGCAGCGACCCCTCCAACCCATCAAGTTATTAACGATTCAGCAAGCTCTGTGGAAGTGGCAAGAATGCGTCACCCGGCCCGATTCGACCCTTGACGGCTCAGCTAGCCATCGGATTCGCGCCGGCGCTGCCCCTCGGACCACTGAAAATCAAGATTACACGTGTGTTTTCAGTATTTTAAGTAGTCAAGACGGCAACCGAAAAAAAGCCCGAGTCGGAATGCCGCAGCGGCTCATTTTCGGTCTCTGCGGCAGCTAGGAAAACCACCCTGCGAGGATCCCGCGGTCGTTGTAGAAACCGAAGATCATCAACATCAAGATCAGCGCCAGACCGACCCGGAACCCGAACTCCTGGACGTCCTCGTTGACCGGGCGTCCCATGACCGCCTCGTAGGCGTAGAACATAAGGTGTCCGCCATCGAGAATCGGTATTGGAAACAAATTGATAAGTCCGATGCTGACGGAGATGAACGCCGTGAACAGGACCAGCTGGGTGAAACCCAGGGCCGCGAATTTGCCCGCCGCATCGGCGATGCGCACCACGCCGCCGATCTGATCCGAATCACTGCGGCCGGTAAAGATGTCTCCGATATAGGACAGCGTTCCCGTGATGATGCTCCAGGTCCGCTCGCTGCCCAGCCCGATCGCCTCGATCGGCCCGACGTCGACGTGGCGCGAATAGACAGGCGTCATCGAGCTCTGGATGCCGATCAGCGGGCGCGGAGAGGGATCGGCCGCCTTCGGTCCCGGCGACGTCAACTTCGGCGTGACGCTCAGCGGGATCTCACGCCCCTCCCGCTCGACGACGACGCTGATTTCCCGCCCGTTACTGTTCCCGACGATTTCCTGCAATTGGTTGAAATCGTTGATGTCCTGGCCATTCATGCGAACCACGCGATCGCCTGGCTGGAAGCCCGCCTTATCGGCGGGATCGCCTGCAACGACACCGGCCACGATCGGCTCGACGGCATACCGGATCCCGATTGTCGGCCGCTTATGCTTGCCGGCTATATAGTCGTTGCGTTCCTGCATCTCAGGCTCGAGCGACACCGCGACTTCCTGGCCCGCCCTGTCGACCAGGAACTCGAGCGTCCGCCCCGGGCTGGTCCATACGATCTCGTTGACCTGCGAAAAATCGCGAACTTGCCGGCCGCCGATCGAGAGAATCTTGTCGCCCGGTTTCAGGCCGGCAACCGCAGCCGGACTTCCAGGCACGATATAGTCTGCGCGCGGCTCGATGCGGTTGTCGCCCATCGCCAGGTAGAAGCCCGCAAAGATCGCGATCGCCAGAATGAAGTTCGCCAGCGGCCCTGCCACCACGACGGCCGCACGCTGCCAAACGGGTTTCAGCTGGAACGAGCCCTTGCGCTGCTCTTCGCTCATCGTATTGAGTGCATCCCGATCGGGCATGCTTGCCGCATTTTCATCGTCGAGAAACTTGACGTAACCCCCAGCCGGAATCCAGGCGACCCGCCACCGGGTCCCGTGCTTGTCCACGAAAGCCCAGATTTCCTTGCCAAATCCGATCGAGAACGTCGTTACCGTCACGCCGCACCACCGCGCCACCAGGAAGTGACCCATCTCGTGGATGAACACCACCACGGTCAGTGCGAAAACGAAGCCGAGAAATGTGATCGCCGCCGACGAGAAGTTGTTGGCAATAAGCGAGAGGAATTCCATAGACACGTGTCCTTCCTGACCGAGATCAGAGCTCGGCGGTCAGCTTCAATGCGCGCTGCGGCGACGACCAACTCGCCCCTCGCGATTCGATTTCGACAAACAATCGCCAACTGCGGGCGAATGGGCAACCTTCGGCTTGCTGCCCCGGCCCACGCAACGAGGCTTTCGGCTCATCTGACCTGCACCGGCGCGACAGCGCCCGGTCCCAGCCGGGATAAGCACCGTCATTACGTCCGGCCCGCAACGATCTCCCGGCACAACCGGCGGGCCTCCTGATCGCAAGAGATGATCGCCTCCAACCCGACCGCCTCCGCAAGCAGTCCCTCCCGGTCGGCCATGCCGAGAGTTTCCTCCACCATTACGGCGATATCGGGCACCCGCAGGCGTCCGTCAAGGAAAGCGGCGACCGCAATCTCATTAGCCGCATTCAGAACCGCCGGCGCCGTCCCCCCGCGTTCCATCGCCGCCCGCGCGATGCGGATTGCCGGGAAGCGGACTTCATCGGCGGCTTGGAACGTCAATTGCGCGATCTCCGCCAGGTCGAGCCGCTTTGTCGGCGCCGCCATCCGCTGCGGCCACGATAGCGCCAGCGCGATGGGTGTGCGCATGTCCGGTTCCGCCATCTGCGCCAGCACCGAACCGTCGACGAAAGAGACGAGGCAGTGCACGATCGACTGCGGATGCACGAGCATGCCCAACTGGTGGGTTGCCACCGGAAACAGGTGCAGCGCCTCGATCAGTTCCAGTCCTTTGTTCATCATCGTCGCCGAATCGACCGAGATCTTGGACCCCATCGACCAATTCGGATGATTGAGCGCATCCGCCCGGCTGGCGATCGCGATGCGCTCGATCGGCCAGTCCCGGAAAGGACCGCCCGACGCCGTCAGCACGATCCTCTCGATCGATTCCGGCGCGGCATCCTTCAACACCTGGAACGCCGCCGAATGTTCGCTGTCGACGGGGATCAGCTCGCACCCCGCCCTGGCAACTTCCCGCATGAAGACATCGCCGGCCGAAACAAGGCATTCCTTGTTGGCGAGCCCCAGCCGCCGGCCTGTCCGCACCGCCGCCAGCGCCGGCTTCAGCCCGGCCGCACCGACGATTGCAGCAATCGTGCAATCGACCGGCACGGATGCCGCCTCGATCAGTGCCTCTTCGCCGGCCGCCGCCGCGATGCTGGTGCCGCTCAATGCGTCCTTCAGGGCCTTATAGAGCGTTGCATCGCCGATCACCGCCCGCTCTGCGCCGCAAGACCGCGCACAGGCGGCCAAGGCTTCGACATTGGCATGCGCTGTCACCGCAAAGACCTCGAACGCGGAGCCGCTTCGCGCCACCAGATCGAGCGTACTCGCGCCAATCGAGCCGGTTGCGCCGAGCACGGTCAGGCGTTGCGGCGGATTCGCCGATGTGGCTTTGGCCGAGTGCGGTCCTGCAAGTGCCATGGTCTCCCCTTGCCCCGCCCCGGCTGCCATCGAGCATTCCTTACCGTCGCCGGATCACGCTGCCGCACGGTCTGCGACACAACCCGACTATGCACCGAAAACGAGGGCGCGTGCCGGCGCCGCGGCATCGATCGCCAACCCTATTACAACGGCCAGTGTCGCAGCCGTCACCATGCCGTCCATCCGGTCCATGAAACCGCCATGCCCGGGAATGAGATCACTGGCATCTTTCACCCGGAACAGCCGCTTCAATGCCGATTCGGCCAGATCGCCGAGCAGCGCAGCAAGGCTCAACAGGACCGTACAGGAGATGAGATAACCGAACGGCACCCCATCGAGAACCGACCAGAACACGACTGCGACACCAACAGCCGCTATGACGCCGCTGAACAGGCCCGCCCAGGTCTTGTTCGGCGAAATACTCGGATAAAGCTTGGCGCCCCCGATCAGCCGCCCACCCGCGAAGGCCCCGATATCGCCCGCCCAAACCACCGCAAAGATGAACAGCACGGCCGTCAGCCCGTGCGGTTCGGAACCGCGCAGACAGATCAGTGCAACCGCGGGAATCCCGACGTATAGCACCCCCAGAACCGAGACACCCGGCCCGGTCCAGAAATTCATCGCCAATAGCGTCACCGCTCCGATGGCAAGAACGGCCAGCGCCAGCCCCGGACCGACAACTGTGGCGGTTAGAACAGCCACCATAACCGCCGCGGCATGCACGAAAAAGGAAACGTCGCTGCCGCCGCCGCGGCGCACCAGATGGCCCCACTCCCAGCACATCGCCAATGCCACCAGGCCGACCAGCACGGCGAAAGGTGCGGGCCCCGCGAACAATGCGCCCAGCGCGCAGCCCGCCAGCAGCACCGCGGACACCACCCGCAGTTTGAGCTCGTTGAGCCAACCGATCGTCCTCGCCTCCCTGCCGCCCGCTTCCAGTGTCACCTTGTGCGGCCTCTCAAGCAGAAGAACGTTGCGCCAGACCGCCATAACGACGTTCGCGCTCGAAATA
>Ga0180009_10001392_pt1 | contig 29712 bp, 22 predicted proteins | sample OS_PC_MetaG_FD_123537 | JGI IMG/M metagenome (GOLD analysis project Ga0180009, IMG submission 123537) | Groundwater microbial communities from the Aspo Hard Rock Laboratory (HRL) deep subsurface site, Sweden - OS_PC_MetaG | ecosystem: Environmental > Aquatic > Deep subsurface > Groundwater...
AAAAAGCATTTTCCCTGAAGGAACGCAGGCGTTCAAAAATCAATATCCAACAAAGAAATCCGAACAATGACGCTGCGTCACGCCACCATTTCGATTGCCTTGCTGATTTGTCCGACGCTGATCCTGCTCTATTTCTTTCCCGGGAATTCAAGCGCCAGTCCGGTCCCCCGAGTCGAAAAAGGGGTCCTGGATTTACGCCAATGGCAGTTTCAGGATCAGGGACCCGTCAAGCTGGATGGCCAATGGGCGTTCTACTGGCACCATCTCTATCCTCCCGAAAAGCTCTCGGGTGACAGCCCCCCCACACCCAGCGGTTTCATGGATGTGCCTGGCATCTGGAATAAACAGGTGGTCGACGGTCAGCCCCTCACCGGTGACGGTTTTGCCACCTACCGGCTGACGGTTTTCTTGAACCCGGATTTTTGTGACCTGAGTTTTAAATCCCAGGCAGCAGGAAGCGAGAGGGCGGACAACCCTTATCGATCCATGGGGTTGCGGTTCATGTTTGTGGAAACGGCCTTTACCGTTTTTGTCAACGGTCAAAAAGTTACTGCCGTCGGCACCGTCGGTCCGGATCGGAGCGTTTCCCGCCCTCGGTACTTCCCCCATACCGCCGGATTTCTGACCAAAGGCAATCAACTGGATATTGTGATTCAGGTCTCCAACTTTCACCACCGTAAAGGCGGAATTGAATCCCCGATCCTGCTTGGCTGTGAGACGGATGTGCACATGCACCGGCAGAAAAGCCTCTACATCGACATCTTTCTTTTCAGCAGTATCATCATCATGGGTTTTTACTACCTGGGGATTTTCCTGTTGCGAAAAAAGGAGCTCGGGCCCTTCTATTTCAGCCTGCTCTGCTTTTCGGTCGCCGTCCGTTCGATTGTGGTGGGAGACTATTTTATCCTGACGGTATTCCCCAATATTCCCTGGGAAATCCTGCTAAAGATCGAGTACCTGACATTTATCCTGCCTGTCGTGCTGTTCAGCCTGTTTCTCCACAGGCTTTTTCCCGTCGAGATCAACCGGACAGCGATGCGGATCTATCTGGGAATTTCGGCTCTGTTAGCCCTGTTCGTCATCATCACGGCTGTCCGGATATTCTCCTGGATCATCATCCCCTTTCAGGTCCTGTTGATCTCCTGGTGCTCTTACCTGTTGTATGTCCTGATTCTGGCGGTCAAACGAAAGCGGAGGGGAAGTATTTTTCTGCTGCTCGGTGGGATGGCGCTTTTTTTGTCAGGGCTCAACGATATTCTCTACAATAACTTGATTCTCCATACAGGCATGCTGCTTCCCCTGGGGATGTTTGTCTTTATTCTTTTCCAGGCACTGGTCATGGCACAGCGTTCCTCGATCGCCTATTTCCAGGTGGAGGAGCTTTCCACCAACCTGGAACGTCAGGTCAAACAGAGAACCGGAGAGTTGCTGCATAAGAACAACCAGTTAAAGCAACTGTTGCATATTCTCTGTCATGACCTGCAGAATCCCCTGGCCAATATTCGAAGCATTATTGACCTCAGTCTGGCCGATCCCAAGCTCTTCACAGAGATGGCCCCCTATGCCGCCACGGCTGTGGAAAACGGACTGGCAATCATTGAATTGATCCGGGGAATCCGTGTTCTGGAAGATAAACCCCTGACATTGAGCCTGGAAAGTCTGAACCTGTTGAAAATGGTCACCGCTTCCGAACAGCTGCTTTCCCAGCAGATCACACGGAAAAAGATCACCATCGAAAAAAAGATCGACAGTGATATCCGGGTCAAGGTGGAGCGAACCTCTTTTGTCAATTCGGTGCTGAACAATATCCTGACCAACGCCATCAAGTACTCCTTTGAGGGGGGCTTGATCCGGATCGAAGCATCCAGGGAGAACGGCCACATTGTTCTTTCCATCATCGATACCGGCATCGGTATGCCCCAGATGCTGTTGGAAGATCTCTTCAACCTGGAGAAATCCATCAGTCGCAACGGAACCGCCGGGGAGACCGGAACGGGATTTGGCATGCCCCTGGTCAGGACCCTCGTCACAGCCTATGGTGGTGTTGTGGATGCCATTTCCAGGGAAAAGCAGGAGAGCGCTGCGGAGCATGGCACGGAGGTCCGGCTGGTGCTGAATTCCGGCTGAGCGACCGGAGCGGGTCACACATGATCAGGGACCGGTATTCAGTTTGTGCCGGCCAGTCCCTTCTCAATCAAGGCAAGTACCGTCGGCTTTTCCAGGGGAAACTGGTACCCCTCGTAATCCAGGCTGAAAAGCCTGCGGCCATTCTCATCGGTCCAGTGATTGCCATCATGATCAAAGCAGACTTTGGCCGTAAATTCGAGTTTTTCCATCATGCGCTTCAACTCTGTCAGCTGTTCCCCAACGGTGAGCAGTTTGAACTTTCCTCGGGCAAAGTCCTGTTGAATCGGTGTTCCAGGATAGGGAAAAAACGGTCTTGAGCGGATATAGTGGGGATCAATCTCATTCAGAACCCGGGCCGTGTTTTCCGCATGCTGGCGACTTTTCTCCCTGCCGCCGAGACCCGGCATCCAGTACTCGGACAGTTGAAACCCGGCTGCCATGGCTTTTTTCCCGGCAATGATCTGTTCTTCGCTGGTAACCCCCTTTTTAATTTCCAGCAGCAGTTCATCGTCACCGGTTTCCAAGCCGACATGCAGCCTTTCCAGTCCTGCCTCACGAATCGCTTGCAGTTGGTCCGGCTCTTTTTTGGCAATTGTTTTTGAACGGGCGTAGGATGTGACACGCTCCAGTGTCGGAAATGTCTCCCTCAGGTAGCGGAGCACCGCCACCAGCCGTTCGCTTTTCATGATCAGGCTGTTCGCATCCTGCAGAAAAGCGGTTTTCGCTCCTGAAATCATCCAGTTCACCACCATGGGATAGCCGGAAAGCATCCCCAGTCCCGGGTCCTGATCCAGCAGATCCAGGGCGACGCGGCGATTGATCTGGCCATTGAACCCCAGTCGATGGGAGGTTTCCAGCAGCCGGTCGCAGACACGGGCAATGGAATCAATATCCTGTTTGAGCTCTTCCTCTGAGCGCAGCGAAAACTTCTCCTCTTTATACATCATGCAGAATGTACATCGATTCCAGGGACAATTCCGGGTGATTCGCAGCAACAGGGAAAAACTCCCCCCCTCGCTGGGGGGTCGATAGATTCCGGTTTCAAAATGGCACTGTCCTGTCTCTTCCATATTCATTCAGACTCCGTTCTTTGTTGGTCGTGACCCGGAGCCGCTGTCAGCCCCTGGGGATCAAAGGTTTTTTGATTGCTTCGTCCCGAATTGACGGCATGATTGCTGGCGTGACAAGCGGGAACCCTGCATCGATTGATCAGCATCCGCCCAGTATGCCACAAATCACCCAGAAGGAAAAGATGCCCCGGCGGGATGAAGGTACACCCCTGGAATGATGGCGATTAATGAAACCATGGGGGACCCGTCCGGCAGAGCAGATCGATCAGTCATGGTTTCCCACAGGACCGCTGCCGCCGGGAATTCCAGTGCGTCAGCCAGGACAGGGAGGACCCAATGAATCGAGATCAGGGGAATTGCCACCGGTATCGGTGTTGGCGTCACTCTTCACGGATACAGGCGCCGATGGATTTTTTTCCGCAGATGGATCCGTCCGTCCAAATGGCGTCCACCAGGTAGGCGCCTTCGAGATACGCACTTCCCAGTTCAGCACCGGTGAGATCCGCTTTTTCCAGGTATGCGCCTTTCAGGTTGGCCCTGTGCAGCAGCGCATTCCTGAGATTGGTGCCCACAAGGATGGCACCGTTCAGATTGGCCGCAATCAGGTTCGCTTCGCAGAGATTGGACCAGCTGAAATCTGCTTCAACAGCATAGACACCCTCCAGATCTGCCAGCTGCAGGTCGGATTGGCTCAGGTCCGCTTGCCTGATAAAGGACTTGCCGAGATCGGCTGACATCAGGCTGACGTTTCTCATATCCGCCCCGTCAAGCACGGCTCCATCCAGATTCGCACCCGCCAGATTCGCCCACTGCAGGTTGGCACCAGAGAGCATTGCCTGCTGCAATTGAACGTCGTGCAGATCCGTTCCCGCCAGCTCAACGTACAACAGATCACATCGTTGACAGGAGCCGGTTTTCAGCAATCGGGAGAGATCATTTTCGTCAAAAGCGAGCAACGCCGGGTTCCCGGTAACAAGAACAACGGTCCATACAAAGAGGATCAGGCGAATTGCCATGCGTTTACCCATGGGTCATACTTTATATATTGAGAGATACCGCAGTTAACCGGCAGAATCATAAAAATCATTGACGTACCCATTTGAATACGATAATTCCATTTTATTATCAATAGCAAACATCGTTCACCCCATGAAAAAAAATGTATCGTTGCTTTTCATTTTATGGACGGCTCTCAATCTATCCGGGGGCGCCCATGCATACAGCAAGCAGGATTTGACACAGCTGCTGAAAACCGGGGAGTGTGAAGGGTGTGATCTTTCCCACGCCAATCTCGAATACCTGAATCTCAAAGAGGCTCAATTGAGCCGGGCCAATCTGGAGGGGGCGCAACTCACCAATGCATACCTGACGGGTGCCAATCTGAGCGATGCCTATCTGGTTTCAGCCATTCTGGTCGAGGCTGAACTGAAGAAGGCCAACCTCTCGGGAGCCAATCTGAATCGCGCCGTCCTGACCCGGACCGGTTTCAAGGACGCGGACCTCTCCGGAGCAAACCTCAGTCAAATCTATGGCGTTGATGCCGATTTCGAGAATGCCCGGTTGATTGACGCCGATTTTGAATATGCCAATCTTCTCTGGGCTAATTTCAGTGCGGCCCAACTGGCCAATGCCAATTTCAGGCACAGCTACCTGCTGAAAACCCGATTTAAAGCAGCGGACCTGACCGGTACGATTTTCGACGGTGCCACCTGGCACGATTCCAAAGTCTGTCGACCCGGCTCCCACGGCCGCTGTCTCCGTTAGTCAACAGCCTGATACCCGCATGATGCCCGCCCGGGGGTCAACCGGCTTAGAAAAACCAGCCGAACGCGATTAATATGGCATCCAGACTGTTTTTCGCCCGTTGGGTAAAATCGTCGTAGTCCCGGTCACTGACGGAACCATCCCGGTACTCATCATGAAGCCCTGAGTAAAAAAGGAACTGGGTCCCTACGGAAACATAGAAGGTGGTCTGGAAGGCTTCTCCATAGGTCTGGGCACCCAGTTCGGCCATCAGAAAGGATCCGTTTGCTTGAATGGCAACGGAATCCTGTCTCCCGGTATAGCGCTGTTTAAACTGACTGGTTCCAAAACCGGCCCCCAGATAAATTCCTGAATCGGCAAAAAACCGGCGATAGGTAATGGCGTTCAGTTTGCGTTCCAACTCTGTTGTTATCACTGAAGGGGATTCATCTTCGGTCTGATAGATACTGTCTACATATTGATAGTGCAACTGGGACCGCTCCGTCAGGTTATATTCCAGAAACAGGAAACTGCCGGTGAAGGCCCCGATCTCGACACCGAAGCCGACACCGAGACGGTTTCTTGTGCGGTACTCTTCGGCGTAAGCCCAGATTGAGGGCGCTTCCTCCGGTGCCGGAGCAACCTTCTGAACCTCCCTGGCAGGGGGGGCCATTACCGGTGTTTTCACTTCAGGCACCGGTTTTTCTTTCACAACGACTGTTTTTTCGGGTTCCGCTGCCTGCACCGGTCGTGGTTCAGTCCCAGACTCCGGTATAATTGCCGGATCCAGCGGTGGCGGCGGTTCCATCACCCTGTCCAGTTCCTGAATGCCGGTTTTACCCGTCTTTTCGAGGCCTTTAACGACCTCAAGCACGACTTTTTCCGGTTTTGAAACCTCGCCTGCCACCGAAACGGAACTCATCAGACCCGGGGAAATATCCACCTGCTGCTTTGTCTTCAGGGCGGTCAATTGCACCAACCCATTAAAAGTCGACACCTGGGTCGTTTCAACACCGCTTTCCACGATAAAATCGGTTCCCTTGACGTCGATCACCGCTGTACTGGTCTTGATCTGGAACCGTCTCCCCCGGACACGCTGGACCTTGGCCCGCAGTTTCCCCTTCAGATTCAGATTGTATTCGTAATTGTACCGGCTTTGAAATGTCTTGTTGAGATAAAGCATGGATGACGGGCCCACAAAAACCTCATTGCCGCCGGTCAGGAGGATGCGTGCGCTGCCCGTCTCATTGGTCAGAACTTCGTCACCCTGGTGCAGAATCATGGCCGGAGGTTTCACGGTGATGCCTTCTGATTGTCGCCTGACCACGACCAGTCCCTCAAGAGGGACAATTTTACCAATGGCATGACCGGAAGGAAAAGGAAATCCCCGGGCGATTGGACCAGACAGCAGCAACAGGATCAGTGGTATCAACCATTTCGGGTCAAGTTTCAACGTGTCTACCATGCTTCAATCTCGGGATGCGGCATACAACAGCACCAGTGCCCCCTGCAGACCATCCGGCACTGCCGGTGAACCAACTCAATAAAGAAACCGGGCCCACAGGACCCGGTTTTGGTATAAACCCAAAGGGCAAGCAAATGATTCGTCATAGGCTCAAGGGTACCTTGATTAATTAAAATGATCGAACTCGCACCAACGGGTTGATCTTACAAGAAACGCACGAGTCCATCCATGGAGCTCCTGGAAGCCATCCATGCCTCCCAAGGTTCTTGAAACACCAACCCTTTGATACTTGACTGAGTTCTATTTAATCAAGGTGCCCTTAAATAAAAGGGATTTCCAGGAAGTTTGTTTAAAAATACAGAATGTTGCTTGAAATGTAAAGTTGGGATGTCGGTTCAGCCGGGGGATGCCGGCTCTCCCTGAGTGGATGGCAGCGCCTGGGTGTGCGTTCCCACAAAATGGATCCCGGCCCGACGGTCCCGCCCGTCAACCGGTGATGCCCCATCACGCAGGCACGCACCGTTGAGACAGCAATGACTTCAGGGCGTCATCGGACAGGGAAAAGGGACTAGTGATCCCGGTTGAGGCGAGCGTACATCTTCTTGTTGTTATTATAGATTTCAAGGTAGGCGGCAAAAAGTTCATCGTAAATCTTCCGATGATCCGGATTGGGCTGGTAAACCGCCTTGATCTGGACATGACTGGGGATATCTTCAAACTTCATCAGACCCATGCCCACCGAAGCGATGTAAGCGGTGCCACGAGCATTTGCCTGAATGGGGTCCTTGACCTGTTTGATCTCCCGGTCCAGCACATCGGCATGAATCTGGCACCAGACATCCGAGCTGGCTCCGCCACCCACCATATGCAGATAGGGCATTTTGCGCCCCACAAACTTCTCAACATACTTCAGCACCCAGCGCTGATTAAAGGCGACCCCTTCAAAAACGGCGCGGATGATGTCCTCCCTTGTTGATTTCAGAGAGAGATTATGCAGCCCGGACCGGATGGTGTTGTCCTCGACCGGTGTTCTCTCGCCGTTCAACCAGGGAGTGAACAGCACCTTATGGCTGCCCGCAGGCACCCTGTCGACAATCCGGTCGAATATCTTGTACAGATCCGGAACCGCCTCCTCCGCAAGCAGTTCATCCTTATGGTAAAGAATATTGTCCCTCAAAAAGGTCAGGGCCCCGCCCGCTATCTCCTGTTCATTGACCAGCAGGTAACGATCCGGGGCGGCACAGGGCAGCGAGGCCATGCCGTGGAAGAGATCGGTTTTCTTGAAAGGAACATGGGCGGCAACCCAGGATGACGTCCCGATATAGATGTGCCCCTCACCATCTCCCACAGCGCCGGATCCCAGTGCTGCCGCCATCAAATCAGGCGTACCCATGACCACCTGGACATCTTCCCTCAGTCCCAGCTCAGCCGCAACCTCTTTCCTGACCGGCCCCAGAATATCGATGGATTTTTTCAGATCCGGCAGTTTTTCGCGCTCCAGACCGGCCATTTTCAGCAGGCCGGAGTCATAATCCACTTTGGCAAGGTTTCTGTTGTCCGTCACCCAGTGGCAGGTGATGGAATCATAGGAAGCGGCATATTTCCCGGTCAACCGGAAATTAATATAGTCCTTTGGCTCCAGAAACATAGAGGTTTTGCGATAGATATCATTGTACTCGTTTTTGATCAGGTGGATGTGACCCACCGGATCCTTGCCTGAAACAGCGGGCGCACCCCCGGTCAGTCGGATCCACTTGATCAGTTTGCGAATGTCATACCCCTCTATCTTTATCGGCCCCCCGACCAGGTCCTTCACATACCGTTCTCCCCGGGAATCCATCCAGATGACGGCATTCATCAGGTGGTTCCCGTCACGGTCCATCGCCACGGTACCGGCCCACTGGGTCGAACTGCAGACCGCCACGATCTTCTCAGGTGGCACCTGGTTTTTCCCAATCAGCTTTTTCGATGTTTTGAGCACAGCCTGCCACCAGTCTTCCGGATTCTGCTCGGCACCGCCGCCCGGCAACAGATGCAACGGTACACTTTCAAATTCAAAATCGATAATCTCGCCAAAGATGGTGGTCAAGGCGGTTTTGCTTCCGGATGTTCCCAGATCGATGGAGAGGATATAACTTTCATCAGAACCGTTCATGACGTCTACCTCCAGATATTGATCGGTGTGACAAACAAGGGTCTGGCCCTGCTGTTTCATGTGTGAAAGCTTGTTGGTACCGGGTTGGACCGTTTTTGTCAATATGATTACAAGCGGGTCCGAACCGTCACCGGGCGAATCATAGAGATCCCCGGTTGACTTTTTCATGCTGCATGGTTAATGATCGGTCTTAAGTGAAGTCACTGATTGCTGACCCAGCGGGGTAGCATTCACTGGCAGCAGGCACGATTTTATGAATCCTTCCAGCGGAGATCCCAGTCCATCATGTCAAAAGAAAGTACAGAGGATCGAAAAGCCCGCATCGCGGAGATAGCGACGGATATTTTTATTGAAAAGGGATACAAAAGCACCTCCCTGCAGGATATTGCCCAGGTGGCAGGTATAACGAAAGCGGGTATCTACCACTATTTCAAGACCAAGGAGGATATCCTCTATCATATCCTGTCAACCTACGACATCAATAACATTATCTCATTTCAGAAAGTCCGGGTTGAAATCCAGAATCCCGATTTGGATCCGACCAGCGCTTTGAAAATGATCATCCGCGCCTATGCCAGACTCGCAACCAACAAGCGGAACATCGCCCTGCTGGGACTCAAGGAACGTGACCAGTTGACGGGAGAGAAGCGGGAAAGCTATCGAAAAATCCAGCAGGGGATCTTCAGCCGACTCAAAAAAGACATCGCCGGGATCCGGAACCTGAAGAAATCCCTGGACCTGAACAGCATCGTCTTTATGATTATCTCCATGAGTGCCTGGTTCGGGTATTGGCTGAAAGAAGAAGGAAACCTGGTGTTGGAGGAGGCCATCGAGCAGAGTATCGAGATCATCTGCCATGGTGTCTTGGAGTAACCCTGCAGGAGAACCGTCAGGATGACGGTTCTCCCCTTGACTGCCTTCAAAACAGCTCCGGTGGCGTTACTGACTCACCAGAACTGCCTCTTCAAGACTATTTGCAGCGGTCCAGATCCGCAGGCACGGGTGACGTGGAGATACTGCTCGGAACGACAATCGCTTTCCCATAGGCGGCGGAATCGTCAAACCATTTGTTGGGAAAGATGAATTCGGTCACATACAGATCCCGAACCACCTGGTGGTCACAGGCCCGCATCTCTAATGTGCCGGTCAGTCCAACCCATTTATCCCCTTCCCAGGTATTGATGATCTTTTCTGCGTCGGTGCTGCCGGCCCGGCTGATCACATCCAGCAGCCAGTAGGTGGATTCGACGGTACGGCCAAAAATCGTCGCCGGCCACTTGTAAGTGTCCCTGCCGTAAGGATCGTTATACCCCTTCTGGTAGCGTTCATTCCAGATCTTGATAAAGGCGTTGTTCGCCGGGGTCTCCACGGTAAGCATGTAATCGTTGGCATTGACCATTCCGATTCCTGCCGGACCACCAATGGCACGACCGGTCACATGACTGTCCGCATAAATATGAGCAAACGGGATGTTCAAACCGAGTGCCCGGGCCTGGCGGATCAGGTTGGCACCATCCGGATCCCAGTCACCGGTAAAGACCACTTCAGCACCACTGGCCTTGACCTTGGTAATGTACGGCGCAAAGTCCTTACTGAAAAGGGGATGGAAATTCTCACCCACAATCTTGGCATCCGGTTTAAACTCGGCCAGGGCCTTTTTGAAAGCATCTGCCAGGTCGTGTCCAAATCCATAGTCCTGGTTCAGGATATAGAATTTTGACTCCTTGCGATTGGCATAAAAATAAGCGATCGACCGGCCCAGCATGGTGGTGTTCAACGTCGTACGAAAGGTGTACCGGCTGAAGTTCTTGCCGTCATGCAGGGAATCCGAAAGGGACATGGGGTTCATAAAAATCTTTTTATACTTATCCGCCACCTGGGACACAATTTTTGTATTGTGACTGCCGGCTGTTCCCCAGAGAATGTCCACTTTATCCTTTAAAATCAACTCCTCTGCCACTTTTTTAACCATGGCGGGTTTTCCCATGCTGTTCCCCAGGATCACCTGGATCTTCTTCATCTTGCCATCAACCATGATGCCGCCTCTCTTGTTGATGTCATGAGCAACCCAGTGTGTCGTCAAGCGGTAGTACTGGCCATTAATTGCAGCAGGCCCGGAAAAGGCCTCAATCAATCCAATCTTGATGGTATCTCCACTCTGAACGGTCGGCTGGTTGGGATCAAAATCCGACATATCAGAAATTTTGGTGGGATCGAAACCCGGCAGTTCAGCCAGCGCCGGAAGTGCGCCCATCCATAAACAAAAAGCCAACACAGTTAAACCCAACATTATCTTTTGACGCAATTTCATCTCTGTACTCTCCTTTATTATGGGGTCACCATCCAGTTGACAGTGACATCCGTTTCAATCACCACTTGCTTGACCGCCCTTTACACCTTATCTTCCCTTCCCGGACCCTGCGGTTCGAAAAAGATCATCCGGATCCACCGCTGACAACCCATGAATTGACAGCTTGTGTCTCAGCGTAAAACCAGACTACCAGCAAAAAATCGGTATCATTCAGATACCGACCGGCTGGCCGGTTTTTGTCTGTGATTTTTTTTAACCATTCCAGGATTATTTGTCAACCTCTTTTTTATTTTCCGCCAACCCGTGTCTTTCAGTCGCGGACGGTGAAGCCGGGTAACAGGCTGACGCATCCCTGACCGGGTGTCATCTCACAGCGGTAAAATCGACCCGTCAATCCAGGGAGATGTGAAAATGGCGGCAGAATCCCGGAAAACTGAAAATCGGGTCCGGTCACTTTTTTCAGCGGTCTTTTGCCAATTCCCCCCGATCAGACCACAAGGTCCCGGTATTCAGAAGAATATTCCCCACGTCAGAACCTCCTTTCTCCAAACAGTGAATAAAATGAGGGACCCATCCAATATTCGGTTGACAAGATTGTCACGATTGATATTTCATAGGCCCAACTTCCGTCCGTCCGCTGTCATGATGGCGGGGTAAAGCCTGTCAGCTATTGAAAACAGTGCAGAAATCCGTGACCATGGTTGGACAGGGTCATGGATTTCTGCCAGCCGGGATCATCACCGGACCTTTGCGCTTGCTGGAATTTAATCCGTCCACATCAAGCACTCCAGAAGGAGAAATGAATGTTGAGAATCAGTCTTGAAGAGAGAAAGGCCTATATCGCCCAGGCGGCCATGGAGGTTTTTGCCAGAAGGGGCTATAAGACCACCTCTCTGCAGGAGATCGCTGAAAAAGTTGAGATCACCAAGGCCGGTATCTATCACTATTTCAAAACCAAAGAGGAGATTCTCTATTTCATCCTGGTGAATAACAACCTGGAAAAGATCGACCGCTTCAAAGCGGTCGATCCCACGCAGAATGGTAAGCTCAAAGAACCCCTGGAAATCCTGCGACACATTATCCGAAGCTATGCCCATATTTCCCTGGAGACGAATGACGTGGCACTGCTGTCCATGCGGGAGCGACACCAGTTGACTGGTAAAAACCTGGAATCCTTCCAGCAGATGGAAAAGGAGATCTTCAGCCTGCTGAAAGCAAAAATAAAAGTCGTGCCCCAGATCAAAGCCCATTATGATACCAATACGATCGCTTATCTGATCATCTCAATGAGTGCCTGGTTCGGATATTGGCTTAAAAACGATGGCCGACTCAGCCGGGAAGAGATTGTTGAACAGAGTATTGAAATTATCTGCTCCGGGGTCCTGGAGACCTGATTTTTTTTAACCCAGCGACCCTGTCAGCCAGCCGGTAAGTTAAACTGCCGGTGGTCACCGGTGCCACCTTGAAACCGGGGGCCTGTTAACCCGCTATCCAGCGCGGGCAGGCATTTGTTACAAAATCTGATTGACAGAAAAAAATCGGTTGGGTATAACCGGTGAGGCAGTTAGGTGACCGGCCGGCCGGCCGGCCGGCATCTGTGTGATAAATTTGTTTTTTCAAGGTCACCGGCTGTTGCTGGAGACGCGATGGGTCAGGGATGCGCCGGTAAATCGGTCAAAACGGCCTGTTTGAATTGGTAACGGGGACGAACGAAGCAAATAACGGGGAGGATAAACAAATGGATCCAACAACAGCGATGTATGTTGCGCAGACGATCCACGGGTTGGCATACGGCATGCTGCTGTTTCTGGTGGCATCCGGGTTGACTTTGATTTTTGGAATGATGGGGATCTTGAATCTGGCACACGCCTCATTTTTCATGCTGTCGGCATATTTTTGTCTTTCCATCCTGAACTGGACGGGAAATTTCTGGCTGGCCCTGATCGTGGCACCATTGGCAACCGCCTTCGTCGGAATCCTGATAGAGCGGTTTCTGTTGCGGAAAATCCGCGGTGCCGGACATATCGGGGAGTTGATCCTCACGGTGGGTCTGATGATGATCATCATGGAGAGTGTCAAGTTTTTCTGGGGGACGGACACCTATATTATCAATGTGCCACCGGCTCTGAAGGGGTTGGTGAACATTTTCGGCATGGAGTACCCTGTCTACCGGTTGTTTATTATCGGGATAACAATTCTGATTCTCGTCTTTATGGGGCTTATTCTCTTTAAGACCCGTCTCGGTATGATTGTCCGGGCGGGCGTGTCCGATGCTGAGATGGTGGGTGCCATCGGCATCAATATGCCCCTGGTATTCATGATTGTATTTGGCGTTGGGACCTGGATGGCCGGAGTCGCTGGTGTTGCTATAGCGCCAATTCTGTCCGTCTTTCCCGGTCTGGCCGATCAGATGGGGATGGATGCTTTTGTGGTGGTGGTGGTGGGCGGTTTTGGCAGTCTTCTGGGGGCATTTGTCTCATCGATCTTTTTCGGGCTGTTAAACTCCTTTGGTATTCAATTTATTCCGAGACTGGCTCCTGTACTGATGGTACTCTGTATGGTCCTGGTCCTGTCTTTTAAACCCATGGGACTGTTTGGAGAGAGAGAATGATTACAATCATCAGACAACGCGGCCTGCCGGTCGTCCTCATTGTTATTCTGCTGTTTTTCCCACAGCTGTTCGGCATCCTGCATACCAACATGTTTCTCAGTTTTTCGATCATGTCCATGTATGCGGTCAGCCTCAACCTGATGCTGGGGTATACTGGTCTGCTCAGCTTCGGACACGCCATGTTTTTTGGTACCGGGGCCTATGCCACTTCCCTGATCCTGACCCATATCGAAGGTTTTCCGGTTCTGTTGTCGATTCTGACAGGCTGTCTGGCAGCCGTGATAATGGCCGTGATCACAGCACCGCTGCTGGTGCGTGTCAGTGGGACCGCTTTTGCCATGCTGACCCTGGCATTTGGACAGTTGATGTATGTCATCTGCCTGAAATTCAGGGAGATCACCGGAGGCGAGGACGGGCTGGGTGGATTTACTATTCCCCCGTTTCTGGGAATTGATCTGACCGACACCGTCAACTTTTACTATTTTGCCATGGTGATTCTGTTGCTGTGCTTAGGGGCAATGTGGTTTTTTACCCAGACGCCTTTTGGAAATATCATTGTTGGCATCAGGGACAATGTCAACCGGGTGGACTACCTCGGTTTTCAGGTTCACCAGACCAAGGCCATTGTCTTTCTGATCTCCGGTGGATTTGCCGGTATTGCCGGTTCTGTGTATGCCCTGTTTCAGAACCTGGTCTCACCGGAAGGCACCCTGGGGGTCTTCGTCTCTTTCAACCCCATCGTGATGGCGGTTGTGGGCGGCCTGGGCAGTTTTTTCGGTCCTGTGGTAGGCGCAGGGATTCTGACGATCCTGGAGGAGACTGTATCCGAATTCACCGATCGCATTGACCTGATCAACGGTATTTTCCTGATTATCATCATTCTGTATGCGCCAACCGGAATCGTCGGGCTCTGGCATAAATTGAAAGAGGCACTGTTCAAGAAGGAGACCGCCCAATGACAAATCTACTGGAGACAAAAGACCTGACCTTCAGCTATTCCGGATATAGGGTTCTCAATGGTGTCAACCTGGATATCCGAATCGGGGAACGGCATGCCATCATCGGTCCCAATGGCGCCGGCAAAACGACCCTTTTCAATGTAATCACCGGCACGTACAAACCACAAACCGGGCGGATCCTCCTCAGGGGGGATGATGTCAGCGGATTAAAGCCCTTCGAGTTGAATCGGCGGGGGATGGGCCGATCCTTCCAAATCACCAGCACGTTTGCCAAGCAGACCGTGTTTCAGAATGTGAGGCTGGGGATTCTCTCCAAGCGGGGAATCCGTTTCAACATGTTCAAACGGTTGAACAAAATGGACGCCATCACCCAGGAAACACTCAAGACCATTAGACAGAGTAACCTGGAAGAGCAGAAGGATATTCCGGCAGGTCTGCTTTCCTACGGCAAAAACCGGGCCCTGGAAATCTGCATGGCCATGTCCACCGACCCGGATCTGGTCATGCTGGATGAACCAACAGCCGGTATCTCCAAGGATGAGACGCTTCAAATCGTTGAGCTGATACGCGACCTGACAGCGGATAAAACCATGGTCATCATCGAACACGATATGGATGTTGTTTTCTCGCTCGCGGATCGCATTACAGTCCTTCATCATGGCGAAATTCTGGCCTGTGGAACACCGCAGGAAATTCAAAACAACCAAGCAGTAAAAGACGCCTACCTGGGTGAAACGGAGATTTAACCATGTTTTTGGAAACAAAGAATATTAACACCTACTATGGTGAGAGTCACGTTCTGAGGGATCTCTCCCTGGAACTGGAGAGGGGAGAAACCGTTGCCCTGTTGGGTCGGAATGGCATGGGTAAAAGCACCACCATCAAGAGCATCATGGGCCTGGTAACTCCGCGCAGCGGGCAGATCACCTTCAAAGGTGAACAAATCGCAGGTCAGCCATCCTATCGTATTGCCCGTATGGGAATTGCCTATGTCCCTGAGGAAAGACGGATTTTCCCCAATCTGACCGTTCTGGACAATATGCAGATCAGCATCCGCAAAAATGGTCAGGCCACAAAAACAGCCGGAGACATGTGGGACCTGGAGCGGATTTACAAACACTTTCCAGTTCTCAAGGATCGGTCCGCTCAGAAAGGAGCCTTTCTTTCCGGTGGCGAGCAGCAGATGCTGGCCATCGCCCGTGCGCTGATGGGAAATCCGGATCTCCTGCTGGTGGATGAACCTACCGAGGGACTGGCGCCTATTATTGTCAAAGAGGTCCGTGACGTTCTGGCCGAGATCTCGGAGGCCGGGATGACGATCCTGCTGGTGGAACACAATCTGAAGGTGGCTCTCTCCCTGGCAGACCGTGTTTATCTGATGGGAAAGGCCAAAATCGGGTTTTGCGGCACCGTGGCTGAACTGCAAGCAGCACCCGAAATCCGGGCTGAATTTCTGGAAGTCTGATCTCCGCCTCCCGCCGCTTCTGTGATACGGCCGCCCGTGCTCCCAAACCGGTTTGGGAAACGCGGGCAGACGCCAGTCGGTCCTTTTATTCCCCCCATGGGGGAGCCGGATTCAATCTTTGAAATCCGACCTCCCAAAGGACACTGTTTCACGCCTCCCGGGAAAGTCAATGATGATGACCGTGTCATTCTGCCGTCTCAAGCCCTGAAACGATCCAAACGCCAGGGATCAAAGTCAATATCTGAATTGTTGATACTTATTTTTGAAAGGGGAATACCGGCAGGCAGTGTGGCTGGATATCACGTCTTGGCAGTACTGTTGATCGGGAGAGTGCGACCTGGCGCACAGTGCCCAAAAGGTGAGATCCAGCCGCAAATCGAGGGTCAATCTTATGGCTGGATATTGGAAGACCAGGTACAGGGGCCTCCTCCCGAGCCGTCACGCCGCGGTCCTTGTCCGTCTCCGTTCCGTCTGCCGGGTCTGGATACCCAGCATCCACTCAGGAGTAAACTCACCAGCATCACCATCATGAGACGCGTCAACCACCGTTTTTTTATATTTCTCATCGCTTTCTCAAATTGATCATGAGTCCCGGGACTTCTGCCACAGATTGCCTGGAGAACCCCGGAGACAGGTAAACAGCGACCTCCTGACAGTCAGGAGGTCGCCATCAAAGTCACTGTGGGATTAGTAGCGGGGGCAGTAAATACCACCGCCGCCTTGACCTCTGCCCCCTCTGCGGCCTTTTTGCCATCCGGGATTACCGAACCGCATCCCGGAGTCTGCCCTCTGGAGCATGAAATCCGCCTGGTCCTGGGATATCTTCCCGTCTGCAACGGCCTTGTTGATGATATCGGTTCGCTTTTCGGTCATTTTATTGTTGAATACCACATAGTCCACCTTGTATTCGTCAAGTACCGCCCACATCGGCTTATATCGCAATTTTGCCTTGATCGTCTCCTGGGACTGTTCTGTCATTTCAGTCAGCAGCTCGATACGGGCATTGAACATATCGGTTCTTAAAACCGGTCCGGGACCGGCAAAACCCCGCTGTTGAGCATAACCGCCACCTCTCGTCGCATTGCCAGGTCCGTTCCATCCCTGTGCAGCTGCGATTCCCGAGGCGATCCCCGTAATACTGAAAGCCAACCCGGCCACAACGGCCAGAAACCTGTTTCTTAAAGTTTTCATACCATTCTCCCTTAAAATGGGTGTTCAATTAATACTGCTGGTCGAGATCAGTAATTCTCTGTTAACCGCTTGATAACCAAGTTTGCTTTAAGTGTGCCAGACCGGTTTATTGTCATCCTCGATTAACTCTATTATACTGTTTTTATTTCTATATTAAATATTTTTGGCAGCAAGCGTGGATTCTCCAGCCGGAATCCCTGCGATAAAAAATATAGACTGTGGATATTTTATATCCAATTGGGGTGGATATTAATCGCACTTGGATATAAAATATCCATATCAATTATATTATATTCACCGATACCTCCAGTTATGGTTTGTATGAAAATAGCACCCTAATGCGACTGGTGTGAATCCAATTCAGTTGATTAGACGCGTTTCTAGATGATCTTGGCGAAATGGAGCGGTTGAAACCCCGCCTGTCTGAGCATCAAGATATCATTCTCATGTTTCGTTGTGCCCCCCGGGGGCATGATGGTTTGTATGAAAAACATTCACCACAGAGACACGGAGATCACGAAGGAAAACAAGCTGGGCTTTATGACAGGCACGGGAAGGCATCACTATTTTTCATGTTTCCTTGTGACCTGCTGGTCATGGGTGTTTGTATGAGAATAGCATCACGGAAGCGACTGGTGTGAATCCAATTCAGTTGATTAGACGCGTTTCTAGATGATCTTGGCGAAATGGAGCGGTTGAAACCCCGCTGTCTGTGCGAATCGAGTTGGGGTTTCAGCGGAACGAGCTGCGAAACCCGCAGCAGCGAACTTAGATCATCTTGAAATAAGTCGCCCAACTGAAAGGGGTTCATATCCGTCGCGGTTCACCATCGCGATATCATGCTCATGTTTCGTTGTGCCCGACAGGGCATGATGGTTTGTATGAGAATAGCACCCCGAAAGAGGAAACAGGTCTGGTAAATATTTTTTCACCCTTCATTCTGACAACATCCGCCTGACAGGCACTGGAAAGAGGGAAACGGGTGGGGTTCGACCGCGCTGTTGTGTCTTAATGGAGCGAATTTTTGGATGATTCCAGTGACATGGCGCGTCTTTTGAAGAGATATTGGAAACACCGTTTATAAGCGCATGACATTTCCCGTATTGGGAAGCATGAAAACACACAGATGAAAAACAAACCCGGAAAAACGGCAACGGCCGCCACCCTGCCGCCACTGATCGTCATTGGAGCCATTCTCATCCTGCTCCCTATTTTTGTTTTTGTTATCCTTCAGAACATCAACCGTCAGGAGTCGTTTGGATCCCGGCTGCTGCTGGAAAAGGGGGCGGCCCTGATCCGCTCCTTCGAAGCCGGTACCCGTGCAGGGATGATGGGTCGGGGGTGGGGCAATCGCCGACTGCAGGAACTGCTAAGCGAAACAGCCCAGCAGCCGGACATCGCCTATCTGCTTCTGGTCGACGGACAGGGGAGAGCCATCGCCCACAGCGACGCCGAACGGATCGGTTCCATTCACCAGCCAGCCATCGATGCGGAAGCAGTTGCGAACACACGGGCACCGCTCTGGCGTTTTGTGACCACCGCTGAGGGGGAAAAAATATTTGAGGTATTCAAGAGCTTTCGCCCCTCCAGTAGCATGGGCAGGATGCAGCGACACAGGATGCGGCCTGACCCGGACCTGGAAACAGGCGAAAGAAGACCGGGTCAACGGAAACAGTTTTTTGAGCAGTTCGGATTTACACCACCAGAACGGGAATTCACGGAACCCTATGTTCCTACCATCATTCTGGGATTCAGGATGCAGACGCTGGAAGCAGCCAGGGCCGATGACCGCAACCGGTCGATCATCACCGGTCTGATTTTGTTTCTGGTCAGCGCTTTCGGCATCATTCTGCTCTTTCTGTTTTACAACTATCGCAATACCCGCAGCTCGCTCTCCAGAATTCAGGCCTTCTCGGACAGTCTGCTGGACAATATGCCCATCGGGTTGGTGGCTGTCGACAGCAGCGGTCTGATTACCTCCATCAACGGGTTTGCGATCTCCCTGCTGCATCTGGAACAAGAACCCCTTTTCGGCATCCACGCCGGCTCGATTCTACCGGCTGCTCTCTGGGAACAGCTTCAGAACCACATCTCCGGAACCGGTGATGTGGTGAAAGAGATCGACTGCCGGCTTGAGTCGGACCGGATCGTCCCTCTGGAAATCGAAATATCCCGGTTTAAAGACGAGGCGTTCGGATCGGTGGGGTATATTCTCTTATTCAAGGACCTTTCCCAGGTGAAAGCCCTGCAGAAAGAGATCGTCAGAAGTCAACGCCTGGCTTCGATCGGCAGGCTCGCAGCCGGCGTGGCCCATGAAATCCGAAACCCGCTGAGTTCCATCAAGGGATTTGCGACCTATTTCAAGGAGCGTTATCCGGACGTGGCCCAGGATCAAAAGATCGCGCGGATCATGATTGAGGAAGTGGAGCGGTTGAACCGGGTTGTGGGACAGTTGCTGGAATTGGCCCGACCCGTCGTGATCAACCCTGTCCCCTCGGACCTGAACCTCCTGATCAGTGATTCGCTCAAGTTGATCGAACAATCCGCAGCGGAAAGAAAGGTCATCATTTCCCATCCGGAAACACCGCTGGGCATTTTCACGCTGGACAATGACAAAATCAGGCAGGTGCTGCTCAATCTGTATCTGAATGCGCTGGACGCCATGCCGGATGGCGGGACATTGGAGATCAGACTGGACCTGAAACCGGAGCCCGGCTGGCTGAATATCAGTGTCATGGATTCAGGGGTCGGTATAGCCCCTGAGAACCTGACCAAGATCTATGATCCGTACTATACCACCAAACAATCCGGAACCGGACTGGGACTGGCCGTGGTGCACAACATTGTCGAAGCCCATGGCGGGAAAATGATGGTTGACAGTCAGCCGGGAAACGGTTCTGTTTTTACCATCTCCCTGCCGGAACCCAACGGAGAACTTCATCATGAACCCTGAACCAACAGTCCTCATCGTCGATGATGACAACGCTCACCGCATGATGCTGGTAACGCTGCTCGAGGGGTGGGGATACAGTGTTGCCGAAGCGGATGACGGTTCATCCGCCATCGAGCAGGTTAAAAAGCGTGTCTTCGATCTGGTCCTGATGGACAACCGCATGCTCAAAGTGTCCGGGCTGGAGGCCCTGGAACAGATCAAAACGGTGAATACAGCCATTCCGGTCATTATCATGACCGCCTACTCCACCATTGAACTGGCCGTGGAAGCAATTAAAAAAGGAGCCTACGATTACCTGACCAAACCCCTCGATTTCGACAAACTGAAGATGATCATCCCACGGGCGATGGAACATGTTCAGTTAAAAGAAGAGAATCGACAGCTCAGGGAGCGTATGGGGGGCCATTTCGATAACCGCAGCATTATCGGCAGCAGCCCCGGGATGGTCAGTCTGCTGGAAACCGTCGCCCAGGTCGCCCCCACGGATGCGACCGTCCTGATATCCGGTGAGTCAGGGACCGGAAAAGAGCTGATCGCGAGTGCCATTCACTTCAACAGTGACCGCCGGGGCAAACCGTTTATCAAGATCAACTGTGCGGCCATCACGGAAACCCTGCTGGAATCGGAACTTTTCGGTCACGAAAAGGGGTCGTTCACCGGTGCCGATCGAAAAAAGGATGGTCGTTTTCTGCAGGCAGACGGCGGGACCCTGTTTCTGGACGAGATTGGCGAAATGCCCGTTGCCATGCAGGCCAAATTGCTCAGGGTGCTGCAGGAGAAGGAGCTGACCCGGGTCGGCGGAGAGAAGGTGATCCCCGTGGATGTGCGCCTCATCACCGCCACGAACCGGGTGCTCCTGGAGCAGGTGCAACAGGGCGCCTTTCGGGAAGATCTCTATTACCGCCTGAACGTGGTGGCACTGGAAATACCGGCGTTAAGAGAGCGCAGAGAGGATATTCCCCTGCTGGCCCAATCCTTTCTGGAAAAATTTGCAGCAAAAAACAGCAAGACCATCAAGGGGTTCACACCCGCGGCCATGAACCATCTCATGACCTATCACTGGCCGGGCAACATTCGGGAATTGATGAACACCATCGAGCGGGGGGTGATTCTTTCCAGGGCTGATTTTCTGGACAGTGAGGATTTTGCCATGCTCAGTCCCGATCCCGCTTCCCTGCCACACGCCCCGTTACAAAGCCTTGATCCGGCAGCCATTGTGCCCCTGGAAACGGTTGAGAAAGGGGCCATCCTGCAGGCGCTGGACCTGACCGGTGGCAACAAAAGCGAAACCGCCCGGAAACTGGGGATCACCCGGCGTACCCTCCATCAGAAACTGAAACGGTACGGCATGATGTGACCCTGCCAGGCGGAAGGGGATCATAGCTCAAAACGATCCAGGCCGGCCTGGAAGCGGGCGGCATTGATGGTATTGTACATCAGCATGGCAATGGTCATGGGACCCACCCCCCCCGGAACAGGGGTGGCGGCGGCAGCAACACCCTGGATCCCCTCATAGTCCACGTCTCCAACCAGGCGGGATCCCTTGGGATGAGCGGGATCAGCGATGCGGTTCGTTCCCACGTCGATCACCACTGCCCCTTTTTTCACAAATTCGGCGGTGACAAATTTCGCACGACCCATGGCAACAACCAGGATGTCCGCGGTAGCACAGATTTCCGGAAGATTCCGGGTCCGGGAATGACAGACCGTGACCGTCGCATTCCAGGCTTTGAGTGACATCAGAATGGACAGGGGGCGCCCCACAATATTGCTTCTTCCCAGGACCACCACCTGCTTCCCGGAGATTTCACAGTCGCTGCGTTTTAGAATCTGCAGAATACCGAAGGGGGTACAGGGCATGTACTTTGGAATCCCTGCCGTCAGCAATCCGAGGTTGTAAGGGTGAAAGCAGTCCACATCCTTTTCCGGATCGATGGTCTGAATGACCTCCTGTTCGTTACACTGGCCGGGCAGTGGCACCTGGCAGAGAATCCCATTCACCGCCGGGTCACGGTTCAGCGCTTTGACAACCGAGAGCAACTCTGCCTGCGTCGTTACCGCCGGCATTTTCTTTTCCAGGGAGCCGATTCCCAGCTCCTCGCAGGTCCGTTTTTTACTATTGACGTAAATCGCGGATGCCGGGTCATCCCCGACCAGAATGACTGCCAGTTTCGGGTGAATCCCCCTGGTTTTCAGGTTGGAAACCTCCTTTTTCAACTCCTCTTTAATTGCCTTGCTGATCTCTGTTCCGGATAATCGTTTCATTCATCCCCCCTATTGTCATTGCGGCTGCGGTCAGGGTCTGCCTGCTCCGATCCTGGCAGACCGGTGCTGTGGGTCGCCGGCCCTAAAATGGTCCAGTTGAACCGTTATTTTCACCAGCCGAAGATCATCCTGTCCAGATAAATGGTATCGATGGGACCGGTTTTTAGAGCATCCCCATCTTCCGCATCCGGGAATAGAGGGTCGATCGGTTCATTCCGAGAATGTCGCTGGCACTGCCGGCGCCACTCATCCTGCCACCGGTTCTCTTCAGGATATAATTGATATAGCGCCGTTGGACCTCTTCCAGGCTGAGATCAGCAGGCAGGGTCAACTCACTGACACCCGGCGACGCTTTTCCGGTCACGGCAACCGGCATGGAAAGCTCCAGCTGATCTGCCGAGGAGAGCAGAACCGCCCGTTCGATCACGTTCTTCAGTTCCCGGACATTGCCCGGCCAGGGATAGGACAGCAGCTGCAGCCGATCCGACTGAGACAGGGGAGGGACCTCCCGATTATAAGAGCGGCTATACCAGCGGAGAAAATGTTCCGCCAGATCGATGATATCATCGCCTCTTTTTCTCAGGGACAAGAGCTCCAGGGTGACGATATTGATCCGGTAATAGAGATCTTCCCGAAAATTTCCCTCTGCTACTTCCCGGCTCATTTCCCGGTTCGTGGCCGCAATGATTCGAAAATCGGAATGGTATTCGCGAACCCCACCAACCCGCATAAATGTTTTTTCCTGCAGGGCCCGCAAGAGTTTCACCTGGATTGATTTCGGGATATCCCCGACTTCGTCAATAAAAAGGGTCCCCTTGTCAGCCAGTTCCATCAATCCCGGCTTGCGACTGACCGCTCCGGTAAAGGCCCCTTTTTCATGGCCGAACAGTTCGCTTTCCAGCAGGTTCTCGGGAATACTGGCGAAATTGACAGCGATAAACGGCATGGCATTGCGCAGACTGTTGTTGTGGACAAAACGGGCCAGCAACTCCTTGCCCACACCGGTCTCGCCCTGAATCAGAACCGGTGCTTCAGACGGGGCCACCTGTCTCGCCCGATTGAGAAGCTCCCGCATCAGCGGATGCCGTGTCACGATCGTCTGCTCTTCGGAGTCCCCTTTGACGGTCTGCACAATGGCCTGACGGGATATCTCCTTCATACTGCTGCTGAAACTGTTAATGCTGCTGATATAAGACCCCAGCTGATTCGTCATCTTGGTCAGCACCGCCGGATCCAGGGTCTTGTAGACACCCTCGGACCAGGTATTGTCATAATAGAGCACACCCTGGGGCAGTTTGAGGGTCTGAAAGGGGAGACAGAGGACATGCCGCTCACGGCTCTGTCCCCTCGCATCATCGACCAGGACCGTGTCCACGACCGGTCGTTGGGTCGTGTGCGCTTTCTGGATCAGTCGCAGCTGGGGCAAAAACCGTTTTCTTTCGGTATCTGCAACCGTCAGGTTGGATCCCATGATCAGTGACGGAAATTTGCGCTCCGGGTCAAACCGGAACACCCCCCCCCGCTCCGACTCGAAAAAACGACTGGTGGCGGCAATCAGGCTTGACATCAGCTCCTGCTCGTCACTGCGAGGCAGCAGACTGTTCATCATTTCAATATATTTTGTCAACCAGTCCTTCCGGAAATCGCCCATGGACGGCAAGAGATTCATTTTGCGGATCAGGGGTTTCAGGTTCTCTGAGAATCCGTCGTAACCAAATGCCATCCACGCCTGCAGCGCTTCATCCCGCGCCCGGGCCATGTCTCCTTCGCTGAATGACAGCTGGGCCGCCTCGGCCCTGGTTTTGGCCAACTCGATGGGATTGTTGGACTGGATCAGGTCGGACAGACTTTTTTCCAGCAGCGCTCTCACACCAGCCGAAGCTTCACCATTCAATTCGGCCAGCTTGGCGCGGATCCGAAAGGCCACACCCCGCATCATGATATTGATCCCCTTTTCTGCATATTCCATCTCCCGTTCAAAGATATCATCGGTCATGGACTTATAACCCGCCTTATGAAACTCGAAAAGCAGTTCGAGATTCCAGGGATATGCAAAAAACGACTGCGGGGATCCAATCTCGTCGGCACCCGCCAGGCAATCCCGCAACGTGGCAAACGACCGACGGACATCCCCCTCCTGGAAATAGTACCAGGCCAGCGCCCGGCGGGACCAGACGATGGCTTCCAGATCCTCTTCCTGAAGGGCCTCCTCCAGGCAGGTCTCAAGATAGGTATATGCCTCACTGTTGTTCCCCATCATCAGAAGGACATGACCCAGATTGGCCCGGCACAGCCTTGAAAGATGCGGATTCTCAATACTGGTCGCTGTCTGCAGCAGTGCATCCAGTACCCCCACCGCACGGTAGAACTGCCCGTTGAACGCTGCCGCCTGGGCAAAATAGATCGGAAAATGGAGATAGATCCGGAACTGCTTTAACGCCAGATTCCCTTCGTGGGACCGCGCGTGCTCAAACCACCCGGCGGCTTCCCGGAATAATCCCTGGTAGAAGTAACAGTATCCGTAAAAGTCGGCTGCCCGGGCCGTAATCTCATCGTCTCCCAGATTTTTGACCGCAGCAATCCCAGCATCCAGGTAGTTCAGCGCCTCTCTGACCTGATTGCGATCCTGAGCCAGAAATCCCTGGTAAAAACTGAGAAAGGCCTGGTTACGCCGATCCCCCAGCTGATCGGCAATCTGGCAGGCCTTGATGAGTCTTGTCTCGACCAGGTCCAGGGCTTTGCGTCGCGGCTCCACCAGACCCAGAAACCGCAATGTTGCGATAATATACAGACTGGCGTTTTTCGGATTGTCCAGATCCTCTTCCAGTTCTGACAGACAGGTCTCCAGCAGTTTTACCGCCTTTCCGTAACGGGCATTTTCAATATGCGTGATCGCGGCCTGATAGGAGAGTTCCGCTGCTTCCTCATTCTGACGACACCGGACCAACAGACGCTGATAGGCCGTGGTCGGCAACAGATCCACAAAGCCCTTTTTCTTGATTCGGGCCAGGAGTTCGGAAAGCCTTTCCGCTGTATTAGCCTTTTCCAATTCGACCCTGAAATTCCGGGGCAGACGGTCCGATAAGCCCAGCAGGCTTTCCCCGGTCTCGATCAGCCAGTCCGTCCGGATCAGTTTTCGAACCAGGGTGTGCAGATCACCGGCAGAGATCTCAGACAATTCTGCAATAATATCGACCGGAAGAGATTCGGAAAATGCCTCCAGAATAAATAGAAACTGACGCTGATTGGGGGTTAACTCCGATAATTCCACTGAAGCGCTCCAGAACTTGATGCAGATCATTCGCCAACGGGTGTCGACCGGGATGAAACTGTTTTTATTTCACCATTTAAACACAGGTCTGTTTAAATATCAACACTTGGTTCCCCCAAGTGGATTTGAATTATTTTTTATTAATATTACAATTAATTAGATAAGAAAAGAAAATCCTGGCACACGAACACGATCATTCGGGCAACAGCGGCTTTATAACAGGACCTGAGTCAGACCGGCGGCCCGGCAGGCTGATCATCATTCACCTGCAGACGCCTGATGATCAGCGATAGCGAATCATAAAAAAGAAGAGGGACCTTCCGGAGAAGCGGTGAAATATAAACCCCGCGCTGGTGATATTCCACCAGCACGGGGTTGGGGATTCTACGCTTAATAATTTGGGGATTCTACGCTTAATAATTATTAAGCTATTATTTCAATAAATTACGAATAAAAACAGGTTTGGCACATGATTTGCGATAGAGGTTTCAGGAAAAGACACGCAACAGCAGTCAGAGTAACCATCCAACTAAAAAAAATTCAACCATGGACAAGCGAACGATGAACAACATTAACTTCAAACACAAGTCATTCCAGACAATCATGATTACCCTTACGATGGTTCTGGCCCTCCTGATACTCACCCAGGAAAAAGGTCGTGCCGATGGCACTGAAAAACAGGTTCGTTCGACCACCATTCAGACCACAGCCATCAATCCGGCATCAGAAAAGGCAAAGCAGGCGAAAACAACGGTCAAAACGGTCAAAGCCGCCGATAAAAAGACGATCCGCACCGCCTTCTATAACCAGTTCGCGATATCGTTTCACCATAAGCACTGGTAGGATAATCACCAGACTGGGGGAGAAGCACAGGAGAGCGGCCGGTTGGGGAGAGAAGCCGGCCGCTATTCGGATTCCATGACATAGTTGCTGTACTGTCTGTCATCGGTAAGGATATGATAGATAAACCAGTCCCTGTAGAGATCAAGGAAATCCATATCCAGCTTTTGCCGACCATCGGCAATGGCCTTCTGGATACCTGAAATCCTTACGATGAAACCGTGGTGCTGATCCCTTTGTCTTTCCAACCCGTGAAATCCACTGTCCTCCATAAGGGCCTCCTCCATATTGAAATGACTGATAGTACAGTCAATCAGTCCTGAAAGGGCATTTTCGATTTCCGCCGGACTCTGTTCCAGATCGATGGCTTCATAGAGTTGGTTGGCATGATTAAAAATCAATTGATGCTGTGCATCCATCTCTTCGTGCTTGACCGAGTAAACGTCTTTCCAGATCAGGACAGATCGGCCATTTTGATCTTGGACCAGCAGGATGCGGTGCCGCCGCTGGCGCATGGTTTTAAAAAGCTTCCAGTGAACGATGGGAATATCACGGATCGCCGCCTCCGGCACCTGAAACAATTCTACCGGCTCCACTGTACGGACGCCGAACAGGTAGGGCATGCCGAAAAAGCTGTCTTCACCGAAAAATTCCCCTTCGGAAACCGTTTCCAGCAGATTGTGCCCCACAAATAGCTGGGCTTGTCCCTGTTTCACCAGAAAGAGATCCGTGGCGTTTTCAGCGGTAAACTGGTATCCCGCCGGATAAGCGTGCAGCTGTATCTGTTCCGCCAGTCGGGTATGGATGGGGGATGAGATACCTTCCCCAAAAAGCCAGCTTTCCTGAAGAAAATTCCGTTTCTCCCGCAGCTGTTTATTGACATCATACTGTCCGCTCTGTTTCATGACCGCTTTATAGAGACTTGCCGGCAGACACAGCGTCTGGACATAACTGGCGGTTCGGTAGGTTGAACCGGAAGGTGTGTTACCCAGGGCAGACACCTCTCCGATCATGGCACCGGCGTTCAGAATATTTGAAAATCCCGATTGTTCCGGTATTTTTTCCACATAACCGGTCAGCACGAGATAGATACGGTCAGCAATATTCCCGTTCTTGATCAGGATCGTCCCGGGATTGTGGGTAATGATGGGATTGTTGAGCAGAACCCGGATGCCGCTGCCCGATGCCGACGGAAAACTCGCATTCAGATACTCCAGAATATAGGGATGGGGATAGTTCTGGGTATTGGGGATCAGGACATCCATGGTACCAAAGTTGGCCTCCGATCCGATCTTTTTCTGGTCCAGGCTCAAGGGCTCAGCTGTGTGAGAGAGAATGATCTTACCGGACGTGTCACTGTTGAAATCCTCCGCCTGACCGTGAATCAGCCCACCGCCGATATCCAGTTTTTTCAGATCCGCTGGTTCCAGGTAGGCTTTTTTAATCCGTTTGAAGGTGTTTCGGGAAATTCCGGGGTCTTTATTTCCAGAAACAATCATTCCCTCCAGTACCTCCAGGGAGACAATATCGGCAAAATGGGAATAGGTCCGGTACCCATCTTCCCAAAGGGTTCGAAAGACAAAAATACTGGTTTCAACCGGATGGGGTGAAAAGATGGGTTTCACCTCCAGCCCCTCAATGTCATTCCAGACATCGAAGGTCAGGTCCTCCACCTGAAAATAGCTGGAAAAACTGTGCTCGTCGATGTTGACCAGGGCTGAGAGTTTCTTAATAACAGACGCTCGGACCAGTGGGGTCGCAAAGTAACGGATGCGGTGATCGGCCCGCATCAGCGTGGTCAGGCCCGCAAAATGGTCGTCATGGGCATGGGTATGGAAAATGCCCTCGATCTCGCTGACCCCAATACCCAGGGACTGCAGCGTGTTAAAGATGTTTGGACCGGCATCGATCAGGAATATTTTCCCCTGGAACATCAATATACTGGCCATACAGGGACGATTCACATCCCAGCCGTCTCCTTCTCCCACATGAATGATACTGAAATAGGCACGGGAGATCTTATGAAATCCGAGTGGAAAAGCGACCTCATAATTTTCGCCGGGTCGCAGGTTGAGATCCACTTCGACCGTTTCCTTTTGATAGCGGAATTTAAATACATTCAACCGCAGACGTTCAACCGTGACCCCTTTTTTGATTTCAAGCGGGCTGTTTTGCAGGATATGGGTATCAAGGAGGTCTTCACTGCTTTTGATCTTTCCGAATGCGAATTTCAACTTCATACGCATCATCTCGCCCGCTTCGCTTCTGGATATACCGGTCGCCATGATCTCCTCTTCTGAGACCAACCCGTAGTTACCCCGATAGATATACGCCATCTGGGACCGTATCTGCTCTTCATTCCCGATCAGCAGCGGTTTGGTTCCCTCATTGTTCGGGTGACCCGGCAGGATCATACCCTGCCGGTACAACATCTGCAGGACAGGAAATTCTGCCATGTTGGCGATATTTTCCCGTTGAACCAGCACATCGGAGAGCAGGATGGCATTTGGACCTGTCTCGCAGGAGATTCCGTTTTTTTCCGTCGTTACGATCAGCCCCCGTTTCATCAGGTGTTTGACACTGTCAGGGGGACACCCGCACAGAACAAAAAGGCCGGCTTCGGGTATTTCCACCCAGTAAATACCATTACTGACCTTTATTTTTTTTATTTTCGACATTGGTTTTTCCCATTTGAGTCAGAAGCAGAGCCGTTGCTCATCTCTTTTTCACTGTCCAAACCTTCTCCTAACAAATTCGTTCCCAAAGTGCCAAATGCTATTTTCTTTCCACTTCTTTTTCAGCAGGATTCCGTCCAGTCGTCAGAGTTCGCCGCCTGATCATTTCACCCCCCTCCTGGCCTTGTCGGCCAGTCGTTTGCTGCCGATTCTGTCCAGAAAGTGGTAGATTGTCAGAATCGGATGGCGGAAACTCATCCGGGGACCGGCAAACCGCATGACTTTTCTGATCTGTTCGCGACGGGAATCGTTAAAACAGTGAACAGGGCAATCGGAACAGGCCGGTTTCTGTTCCTTGAACCGGCAGTGGTCTATCCGCTTGATGGCATAGGCCAACAGCTGAGCGCAATCCGGACAAAGACCGGCCGGTTGGTGATGAGACCGACAATAGATGCCAATCATGACCGCAATGGTTTTGATCTCCCGCCGGATTCGGGGCGATCTCTTTTCCTCTACAGAGGATGGGCTTTCAGGAATCATCAGGCATTCAGAGACAGGGTCTTGCTGGATGGCCAGCGTACCGAAGGGTGCAGGAAACCTGTTGCAGTAAA
>Ga0180009_10001393_pt1 | contig 29707 bp, 27 predicted proteins | sample OS_PC_MetaG_FD_123537 | JGI IMG/M metagenome (GOLD analysis project Ga0180009, IMG submission 123537) | Groundwater microbial communities from the Aspo Hard Rock Laboratory (HRL) deep subsurface site, Sweden - OS_PC_MetaG | ecosystem: Environmental > Aquatic > Deep subsurface > Groundwater...
ACTAGCAATCCTTTGTTATCGGTTGGCTGATCGAACTGCAATTGTGGTATGACCAGGCCAATCAGTTTTTCCGCCATCTCTTCGGAAATGACGTAGGTCTTTACAAGCTGTCTGGCTGCAGCAGCTTCATCGGCATCCCGCAGTTGGACCACGGACTCGATTGGGTCAAACTCGATTAGGTCACTGTATTTCATCTCGCTTGCTCCCTTGCAATGGAATCTGTTGTCGTTACGCTGTCGTCTCCGGGCTCGCCACTAGAAAATCATGCACCGGATATCGCCTGAACTCCGGATGAGCCGGTTCCGCATAGGTCAAAAAACCATGAATGATGGCACCGTTCCAGGAGGCAACCACAGTCTTGTTGCGCGAAAGTCCCTGGAGCAGCCGAAGCGGGTCCTGTTTCAGACCCACATCGAAAAGAAGCTCGATATTGTCCAACAAGGACATCTTGCCTGCATCTTGGTCAACAATCTCCCGAAGAAGGCGCGGAAGCTGTAATGCCCGCTGTCGCTGGGTCAAATCCAGCATCAGGCGAGAAATTTCAAGGTTGACATTAATTAATGGAGCTCCCGTGCGGTCCCGCACATCCAGGAGCGCGGTGGTTTTTCCGGCGCCTGAAGGTGCAACGACCAGCATCAGACGGTGATAGAGATCATCGAGCTGTTTTACCTTTCGCATGATCTTATCAGCAAGGGGTTCCGCCATCACTCTTCTCCCTTACCTTTGGTGCGTCTTGCCCCGCCCGACTTCACCCACTCATCGACTTCGTCTTTCTTAAATTTCCAAAGCCGGCCCATCCTGTGAGCAGGCATACTATGTCTGTCGATCCATCTGTAAACTGTGTCGTTACTGACACCAAGGTATTTGGACATCTCCTCCACCGATAACCATCGGTCTCCCATTTCGACCATCGCTCTGACTCCTAACAGTACATTTAATTTCGAATAGATAGACTCGCCAAAGGCGGAAAGGGAAGGCATACGCAGCACCTCTCCTATTATAAAGTCGGAGCCATAATATCCTAATTTTTACCGATTGTAAACCGTTTTTTTCCGTATTAATATGGTTTAGGCCGTAAAAAGTATCCTTTTAAACACAACCTTCGTTCATGCTTTTTAGATTTACCGGCCATAGTTTACATATCCTCAATCGAATCCATTTTCAGGAAAAAATTGCAGTCTTTATATTTTTCTGGAGAGTGTATAGAATCCCTGCTTCGGTTCAAAAATTCGATGTTCAAGTAGATTAAGAATGAGATATTTGTTGCAGATCACAGCCGCACCCAAACCTGCGATAAGAGAGTAATACACCATGGAAATCATGCGATTTGGAATCTAAGGTATCTTGCCAATATCCCTAAGCTCCTTGATATTGAGATATCATCATGGACCAGATGTTTTCCAAGTTGCTTTGAAGGATTTTTCTCTGCCAGTGTTTTGGTTAGAGGCCAAGAAAACTGCAATGGCTTCGATCACTTCCCCAAAATCCTGCGAAACATTATTAAGTGGTTTTGACAGATACGGTCACAATCCCTGAAAAAAATCTAATCCGAATGATTTATCGTGGACCAGCTCCATAAAGGCCGTTTTGATGCCTTTCCTTTTAAACATGTGTTCGAGGGTGCCCGTGCCGTATAGACTTTTCCCGCGCCGCATGCCTTGACACAGTAGCAATCGGAAAATCAACCTCTGCTAAACGTTTGCATTCTTTAGGAATCATTTAATTTACCTTATTCCACCCAGCCATTTCGGCTCAAAAGCCCCTTTGAAATGAGCCCCAGAATATCCTTTTTGTCCACCGTCGATAGATTTCGAAAAATAGTCGATAGATTTTCGATAAATACTATTCCTTAACTTGCAGATCAGAATCGATAGATTTCATATTTTCATCGATAGATTATCGATAGATTCATTGCCCTTCAACATTGAGTTCATACCGGGTTGCACGTCCCTGTCCGCGCTGAACCAACAAGCCTTTATCCACAAGGCCGGAAAGGTCCCTGTAAGCAGTGTTGTATGTTACACCAAAGGTATCCCGGCACCACCCACTGGTAACCATGCCTTCCCGCTGCACCAGGATCATGTTATTTTTTGGCGCTGGTTCAATTTCACCTCAACCGAAGTTGCGGATTCCGTTTTGCCTTGTTGCGGATAGGTTGCGGATACTCTCCACCATCGGTCCCTCTGCATGTTGCGGAAAACAGCCTGAGAGGTTGCGGATACGTTGCGGATTCATCACGTGCCTGGATCACCTTTCAAAACGTAATATGTCGCCCTCGCCCGCATTTTTCTCATTAACATCCTTCATATTAAAATCCTATATCTGGAGATTTTTCAATCAGCTGTTTCAAAGCTTCCATATTTTCGCTCCTTTAAAATTCATTCAAATCACGTTCTGCAACTTTAATGTTCATTTCGCATACCCTTTGATAATTTCCCACCGCCCAGCCTTGGTTGATCCCACATGCCGAATCGCGCCTGTCTCTTTAAGCTTATTGATGTGATGTTGCACGCTGTGAACACTCATCCCACATTGTGCAGCCACCTCCTTGATGCTGAGGGAAGGTTGTTCTTTAAGGACAGAGAGGATCATTTCTTTAGGGTTTCTTTGGGGTTTCTTTGGGGTTTCTTTGGGGATTGTGCTTTTTTCTTTAGGAGTTGCCACTCCTTTATCCGTTGTTTCCTTGAATGAGGGACGATCAAAACTAGCGATGAACAGTTTTGCAACCTCCCTGAATTCAACTCCCGGCTCCTTTTCCAGGATAAGAGGTACTCCCCGTCCCCAGGCCTCCACCATATGGATACGGCGTAATAGCTCAGCTACCAAAGGATTACGGCGTTTGGAGACATTGCCCTTGCGTAGTTCTTCAATAGTTAGACCGGCATACAGTCCGCCAGGATTTCGAATCTCCACGCGGTCTTTTAACACTGCCACATGCACAAAATCGGGATCACGATAGTCTCGGTGGCAAAAGGCATTGATGATGGCTTCTCGAATGGCTTCCAAGGAAATTTCAGGCATATCTTCCCGATAAAGCCCTTTTATCTTCATGCCGATATGGATATTTTTCAGTATATATTTCTGGGCCTCTTCAATTAACTCAAGAATATCACCATCGAAGTCGTGACGATCCAGAACAGCAGCGCTGGTGGTACCGCCAAATACGGCGCAACGCAATTGTAAAGAAGGGGCCTTGTCGAAAAAGAGGCTAGCGGCATTAAGTATCTGGCCGTTTTTCATTATACCCAGCTTTTCCAGTACATCAACCTGACGGTTCCAGGCCAACCCGGAGGCTTTTACAAAATTTTTGAGCTTATTTTGGTCGATATTTTCAAGTCCCATGCTGGAGGGTTCGCTGTCCCAACTTAGGGTGTCGCGGGCTTTGTCCAGAATAATCTGTTTCAATTCACGAGCGCTCAGCTGGCGATCTTCATCAGCCACACGGATGTATGCTTTGCCATATGCGAAATAGGGGACATCCATACCTTTAAAAGCGACTTTAATGCAGGTTTTGCCTTGTAGCTCTTCAAAGGTGATGCTCGGAAAGATTTTCGGCTCAATGTGGGCGGCTATAGATTGGGAAAGATCACGCAATGTTTTATCCCCGGCGGTAATACTTGTGATGGTGCCGTCGTTACGTACTCCGAACCACAGGATTCCGGCCTGGTGTTTGTTTAAGATAGCTGCAATGGAAACCAGCCCCTGTTTAAGTTCGGCCAGACTCTTTTTCAGCTCAACAGTCTCACTTTCCTTTAGCTTCTGCTTTCTCATGTCGGGTCCTTATATCTCAAGCGGCTGTCTTTCCCTTTCTTAGGAAGGGAGTTAACTATCATACCTTTCACGATTATCGGATTCTCTCATGAGTTGTTTCCTCCATACGGAGGTGCATCTTCCCGCACCATCATAGGGCGGGTCATGGCGTTCACTTCCAGCCAGTAATGGGCCACCTTCTTCACTTCATGCCATTCGAGACGTGCCGGGTCTTTAATCGGCTCCCGAAGTACTGGCTTGGAATTACAATCGGTGACAACATAGAGCCAGTAACAGTCGCGACGGTCTTCGGCGACCCTTCGCTCATTGGGTTTAAGTAGGATGGTGCCGGTGGCCTCCCCGATGCCATTGACTTCGATAAGGCGCTCCAGGATCTTCAGAGAATCGGCCGATTATTATTTGGCCTGGTTCTAAAGGGGTTAGCATCGACTAATCTCTTTTTGTTTTGATTTCCAACATGTTTTGAAAACTTAGGGAAACTTATCTAAAATTAGCATATTAGTCAAGGAAATGTATATGTTATCACAAATGTTTAATTTGACAATGGGATCGGGTCAAACTATCTTATTGATTATTCAGGAATAATGTTTTTCTCATTGCAGTTGATTATTTATTGATCTAACAGTAATAGCTCCATATCCAATGGCAGATTAAAAGGCTTACGCCTAAATTCCTTAAGGGAGTTCACCCCTGGCCCAGACCTGATTCGAGATGCATTCTTTCTAGAGCCCCAGCTTCGGAAATATTCCAGGTACATGAGCTACATATCTAAATGTCGCGCCAGGGCGGGCCGTAAGGGTTTCATACCCTGGATATTGAGAAGATACATCTAACATTCTCTAAAGGTAATTGGTTTGCCAAATGTAAGAGCCAACGGTATCCGGATCGAGTATGACACATTTGGAGATCCTGCGTCGTCGCCACTGCTGCTTATTATGGGGCATTCAGCCCAGATGATCGCATGGGATGAAGAGCTTTGCCGTGAGTTTGTGAAGAAAGGTTTTTATGTAATTCGGTTTGATAATCGTGATGCAGGACTATCGTCAAAGATTAAAAAATGCCTTCTCCGGAAGTTCCAGAGAAGGCATTTAAAACGATCTCCAGCATCAAGGTTTAATGACCGCCTTGGAGCTTATCCTGACTCTAGAAGACAAATTCAGGTGGCCAGTCGGGTAACTCCTTCAGATCGGAGTGCTCTTTCCACCCCGGAATTCCTGCAGTTCTTTTGGCGATGGCTTTATACTTGTCCCAATTAGCAGCCGCATATATAGCCATTTTCTGCGCCGCCAAAGAGCCTTCAGTATGAATAAATGCACCGTCGTGACCGTGTCCGATCATATCCTTTGCCAGCCTTACGGCGCGAAGCCGGTGCTCTGTGGATATACCGTCCTTGCCGGCAAGGAACTTCTCAAGATAGGGCCTCTCTTCGGGGTTCATCCAATCTTTGTAAGAAAAGACAGTGGTTGCAATCCCTCCCGTGATGTCAGCAACGATCTTTGAGGTCTCGTGCTGGTCATTGGCAAAGATATACTTGGCTATATTGGTATACATTAGATTGGGAGCCGCAAGGCCTATGTCAGGGAATAGGTCAGGATTCTCACAGCCTGCCCTGGACAGGACATCCACTAATTGAGCGTGCATGGCAAGCCAGGCCAGCTTCTCTTGGATATGAGGATATCTGTCTAGACCATTGTATTCAGCCATCAGTGCTGCCACGCCGGCAGCCTGTTCGGTTGATATCACTTTGTGACAAGTTCCGAAAAGACGATGGAAGACGCCAAACATCCAGGCCTGGTCCCTTGTAAACTGCCATTCACCACACATAAACACCCGGTTCCAGGGGACGAAAACATCATCAAAGACAATCAGACACTCGCTGACTCCCCCATAGCGGCCGGATGCGGGCCAGTTCCATTCAGCCTCCTCACCCGTTTCAGGGTAGTACGGCGGCGAAGTTAAAAGTGTAATGCCTTCGGCATTGATGGGAGTTGCGAAGACAACGGCATAGTCCTTGTCCTCTTCACGGTGAGCCCTACAAGGGGAAACGATTATTTCATTGGTAGTGGGAGTCATACTTATGTGCATCTTAGCTCCCCGTACGACTATGCCATCCTTCTGCCTGTCAACAACCCTGACATAGAAGTCCTGATGCTGTACCTGGGCTGAAGGGCGCATGCCCCTGTTTCCCTTAACATCGGTAATGGCCCCAGTAATGGCCGGGTCTGTTTCTTTCAGGTGCTTACGATAATCCTCAACAGCCTCCGTATAGTTGGTGCCCAATTCCTTATCCATTCTTGCTGACACAACCCCTGAGGCTGCCAGGGCATCAGGACCCATACCGGCCATTTCCGCACCCCATCGCATGACGGTTATGTAGAGGTCCCTCCGTCTAACCAGGTCTTCAGCCGTTTTGGGCTGATTCCACAGGAACAGGTACCTATCACCGTCCTCTTCTATGGTGAGCAGGTCCTTAAACCTGGGGTGATGATAAAGCGCATAACTCATGGCCCTGGCATTGATCGGACCCTTGAAAGACGGATGTTTTGTGATGTCAGGTATCTTCTCCCCATTGAGATAGATAATTCTGCCATCTCTCAAGCTTTCAACATACTGCTCTGGTGTTCTAATCATGATAAACTCCTTTTGCTAAATTTTAACTCCCTCGCATGCCCCATAACATCTACAACATAACATCACTTTTGGCATGCTCAAAAGCGCTGCCATGCTTTTAGGTTAACCACCATCCTCGTTTCTCGGTACGGCTATCAGCATAAGGTGATAGTCTGCCGGTACCAGGTTACGAAGCGTAAACATCTCTATACTACCTAAAAATTTCGGGGGGCGTATGGATACCCTTATCTCTTCGGCCTCCTCAAGTTCTCTCTTGCAGATTACTCCTCTCTTGGCTCCCCCGCCCATCTGAATGACGTCTGACTCTATCCTTTCAAGAATTTTTTGATTATCCACGTTAAATATTAATCCTCCTCTTTATTCTTTTTATTGCAGGTTTCACTTCATACGGATGAGGCATCTTTGATGCTTCATACAGGGTACTCGATGTCAGTTTGATTAGAGATAGGAATTCCTTTAAGAAAACTTTACCAGGCTGTCCGCAAACATTTTGGCATAATCGCCCATTGGTAATATGGACTGAAGGATCCGGGCTGCAATGGGTGCGGCTTTTTGGTAAGGCAGAACATATTTCATCTCCAGGAAACGTTTCCGATACCGGTGTACTTCCTCTTTCACCTGAACATTCTTCTTCACAACCTCGGCTATAAAGCCTGCCAGGGTTTCAAAATCCGCCTCCACCATCCCGAATCTGGTCATCTCTTGTACACCCATACGGATGCCGCTCGAGTGAAGAAAAGTCGTATCATAAGGCAGTGCCTGGTAGTTGACGATTAGGTTGTTGTTCTCTAATCGGCGTGCAATCTCCTCTCCCGTGCCGAACCGACTCACGCGTAACACCACTTGGTGTGTTTTGGTATAGCCGTCAGAAGGATCGCCTTCCACATCCAGCCCCGTTTCATGCAGATACCTGGCAAAGGCGAGGGCATTCTTTTGAACCTGGATCTGATAGGGCTTTCTAAAGGCGCTCATCTCATAGGTGGCCATCAATAGACCCAGCAACGTCCCCAGGTGATGATTACTGGTGGAGCCAGGGCAGGAACGGCTTTCAATCCTGGACCAGAGCATCTTCCAGTCCTCATGTTCGTCGCCTACAATAATTCCTCGTTGTGGGCCGTAAAATGTCTTGTGGGTGCTACCAGTAACGATATGAGCTCCTTCTTGCAATGGGGATTGGAAGGCTCCGTAGAGTCCCAATACATGAGCCATATCAAACATAATGAGCACAGGATCGTTAAACTGGGCGGTAAATGTTGCAATCTCTTGAACCGGCTCTGGGTAAAGAAACATGCTTTTACCAAAGATAATGAGCTCCGGACGGTGTTTCGAGATCCCTTCTTTCAATTTTTCAACATCGGCTTTGTACGGGTTTTCATTCAATACCGGGATGGGAAACACATGCTCAGCATGGCTCTTGATGTCCATTTCAACCTGATTAAAGAGGGCGCCCATAGGCTGGGAGCTGATATGGCCACCCTGATTAAGGTCGTTGTTCATTACTGCACGCAAACGGCGGAAAGGGCCATTTTTGTCCCTGTTCACATATTTTACCAGGGCTTTAAAGACCACCTCATTGGCCATCTGGCCGCTGATGGGGCGCAGTTCCGCTCGGTTACAGCCGAAAAAGGTGCTAATCTGCTGACGTGTTTCATCTTCCACTTCACGAATAAAATCGGTACCCTGATAGAAGTAGACCTCCTCATCTTTAATCTTCCGGTGTTCGGCATATCGACTCGCCGGGTCACTAATTTCGCACATCTTAACCAAGAGACTGGGAGTCATTTCAGACGGAATCAGGTTGAAACATTGTTGTTGGCGCCACCGGTTATTCTGTTCTATTCGGTCAGCAAGAGATTCCACTTGATGTTGCAACTTTTCCATATGCTGTTTGGTCCTTCAACTCGTTAGATTTCCCGGTTCCAGGTGACGGAGCCCCAATCATTAAATGGTGCACATTGGGGCTGGTTATAGACAGGGGGTCAATCCTTATCCAAACCAAGGAGAGAAAAAGATAAGATTTCCTTTTTTTGCAGACAAAGTATAGATAAATAGCCATTGGGTGTCAATAATAATCAATCACATGGTATATGGTTGAAATCTTTAAAGAATCATGAAAATGAAATTGGTTAGATTGTGAAACCCCAATTGAGCAAAAAGGTTCAATTGGGAGCTATCAGCATTCAGCTACAAGCGATCAGCTTAAACCTATAAATTTAACATTATAAACCGGAAATGGGTGAGATATAAATCTACTTTTAAGTTTCCTAAGCTGAAGGCTGACTGCTTTCTTTCTATCATAGCAATACACAGAATGCCGACTCTGTTGATAGTTTAGGGGATTAAAATTGTTTGACCATTATATTAAAGATGTTATGGTGACATAGTACATTTTTTAAAGATCAATAATATCTAGCGAAGCTCCGCCCCAGACCCTGGCCCAGAACTGGAACGCAAGGACGTGAGTATAAAAGCCAATGTCTCATGAACCTGAAGCATTAATAAGGGACACAATTGCCTCGCGCCAGGGCGGGCCGACGAGTTGGGAAAAACATTTCGTTGTCTTATGCGAAGGGATACTGGATGCTAGTTACTCGATACTGGATGGAGAAAAAAGAGATCCTTATATAATCCAGCATCCAGAGACCAGCATCTAGCATCACGTTCTAACTTGCCGGGATTATGTGTTTTTGCAGAAACTTGACATAAATTTTAAGATATTAGCTTATCTAGACTTCTGGAGGATATATTCCCCGTGAAACAAGGTGAAAAGATTTCTTTTAGAGACGGCGGATTCTCTGTTCCGGATAATCCCTTTATCCCATTTATAGAGGGAGATGGTATAGGTCCTGATATATGGCGAGCAGCCAAACAGGTGATTGACCGATCAGTTGATCTGTGCTGGCAAGGCAGGCGACAGATCATCTGGAAAGAGGTCCTTGCGGGGGAAAAGGCGTTTAAGCAGACAGGAGAGTGGCTTCCCCAAGATACCATTGATTCGTTCCAGGAATTCAGGGTGGGCATAAAAGGCCCTTTAACCACACCGGTAGGGGAAGGTATCAGGAGCCTAAATGTAGCTCTGAGACAGACTCTGGATCTTTATGCCTGTGTACGGCCTGTTCGGTATATCCCTGGTGTACCAAGTCCTGTTAAAGAACCTCATAAGGTTGATATGGTGGTCTTTCGGGAAAATACCGAGGATGTTTACGCTGGCCTTGAATTAGAGGCAGGTATGAAGGAGACCCACCATCTGCTGGATTATCTCCAAAAAAGATATGGCTGGCATATCCGCCCTGACTCCGGGATAGGGATCAAACCCATCAGCAGATCGGGAAGTGAGAGACTCATACGGGCAGCCATTGATTTCGCTCTTGAACATCATCGTAAAAGTGTCACCTTGGTCCACAAGGGAAACATTCAGAAATATACAGAGGGGGCTTTTCGCAACTGGGGGTACCAGCTTGCAAGGGAGGAGTATCCTGAAAAGGCCATTACATGGAATGAGCTTGAAGGAGAATTGCCAGAAGATAAAATCCTGATCAAGGATACCATTGCCGATATCTTTTTTCAACAATCATTAACAAGGCCTGAAGATTTTGACGTGATTGCTACTATGAACCTGAACGGTGATTACATCTCGGATGCCCTTGCAGCCCAGGTTGGAGGAGTCGGGATGGCCCCAGGGGGAAACATCAATTATCAGGAGGGTTATGCCATATTCGAAGCAACCCACGGTACGGCTCCAAAATATGCAGGGCTTGATAAAGTCAATCCCACGTCTCTGATTTTGAGCGGTGCCATGATGTTGGATTTCTTGGGATGGTCCCAGGCAGCCAGGAGCATCGAAAAGAGTCTTGAGAAAACCTTGGCCTCAAGAAGAGTCACTTATGATCTGGCCAGATTAATGGATGGTGCAGAAGAGGTCTCATGTTCCATGTTTGCCAAGCTTGTTTGTGAAAACATGGAATCCCTCCTTTCCTGACCCAGACCCGATCATCAAAGGTATGGTAATAGCTCCAACGAGGCGGCGGATCAGATAATACTGGAAATCTATGCATCTTAGCACTCTGCCTGACCATTTCCCTTGACATATAAAGCACTTTCCTCCTATACTTCTGTAAGAAATGAGGCTATTATCTCAAACGTTGTGTTTATCCAGAGATGGGATATTTTGAGCATTCAATTTAGAAGAGAATCTTAACCTTGGCTATGCATAAATCATCTTAATATCCATGCTTAATTGCCCGGAAAGGGGGTAAAAATGAGCGATAGAATCCAGTTTTTAAAAGAGAATAGGCCCATTAAAACCTTAAGGAGTACACAGCGGGGTTATGACAAGGAGGGAGACATCTCCCCTTATCGTGAGGAGGTCAGGCTCTGTCTGGAAAGGGCTCGATTTTTAACCGAAGCATATAAGGAGAATGACGGTAAAGCCTCTATCATGAAAAAAGCAAAGGCCATGGAGAAGATATTGAATAACATGACTCTCTATATCGACGAGGGCCAGCTCATTGTGGGGAACTATGCCAGCACGCCATGGTCTTTAACCTGCTATCCTGAGATGGCTTTGGGGTGGATAAACAAAGCGGTAAACAATGTCTACAAAAATCTGCTTGATGATGAGGGAAGAAGGGAATTGCAAGAGATCGCCGAATACTGGCGAGGCAAATCTGCCCAGGGAAAGGAGAGGGGTTTTCTGCCGGACGATCTTAAAGACTATTGGGCATATAATGGGGCCACAGTGTTATGGTTCGGAGCTGAATCAGGGGCTCCTTCCTATGAAAAGATATTCCGGATAGGTTTGAAGGGGATAATAGCCGAAGCAGAAGAGAAGTCGCGGTCTATTTCAGATAAGTCCATGTCAGCCTTTGATTATGTGGGGTCCAGGATATTCCTGGAGTCAGCCATAATCTCTCTTAAGGCCGCCGTTGCTTTCGGGAAAAGGTTCACAAAGTTAGCCAGGGAGATGGCTGCTGTCGAAGAAGATACCCAGAGGAGAGATGAATTTAATAGAATTGCTGAAAACTGTGAATGGGTACCTGAAAACCCTCCCAGAGATTTTCATGAGGCCCTACAGTGTTTCTGGTTTATTCATCTCATTTCACACATCTTGGAGCTATACACCAATGGTTGTGCGGAAAGGTTGGATCAGCTGTTGTATCCCCTCTATAAAAAAGACATGGAGGAAGGGAGGCTGACCAGAGAGGAAGTCCAGGAATTACTCAAGTGTTTATTCCTTAAGATGGATGAACATACACAATTGATGCCGGCCATAACGGTTTCAGGGGTTGGAGCGGCCCACGGCTGGAGCACCATTACCATTGGGGGAACCGATGGTTCCGGAGCCGATGCCAGTAATGAGGTCTCTTATCTGATTATGGAGGCATGCAAGACACTCCGTTTTCCTCAGCCGTCTATTGCTTTTCGATACCATAAGGATACTCCAAGAGACCTGGTTCTCAATGCCATAGACCTGGTTCATACCGGTGTGGGATACCCTGCGTTTTTTAATGATAATTACGAGATCCCCATGCTAACGGAGAAGGGCATTCCAATGGAGGATGCACGAAATTACGGTATTGAGGCCTGCATGAGATGGACAATCCCCGGTAAGAATATCGCATACCGGGCCATATCGGCATTTATGATACTTCCCAAATTTCTGGAATTGGCCCTTTATCAGGGGATGGATAAGTTTAGCAATACGCAACTGGGGGCGGTCACACCTGACCCGACATCATTTTCTTCCATTGAAGATGTCATTGACGCCTATCTGGAGCAGTTCAAATTCTTTATGGAAAAGATGGCGAGATTAAATAATATCATCGATGTCTTTTATAAAGAAGATCTGCCCCGTCCGTTCCTCTCTCCATTGCTGGACGGTTGTATCGAAAAAGGGCAGGATTGTCGCCAATGGAGTTACTATTACAAGACCATTATCGGACCCATGGGCGCCACCACCCTTGCGGACAGCCTTGCCGCGATTAAAAAGCTGGTGTTTGAAGAAAAAAAGGTAAATATGGAGGAACTTATTGAGGCTTTGAAGGTGAATTGGGAGGGGAAAGAAGAGTTGCGGCAGATGTTCCTTACGACGCCACATTTTGGAAACGATGACGATTATGTTGACATTATTGGCTGTGATGTCTTGGAAAAAACATCAAAAATTGTTGAATCTTTTATGAATTACCATGGTTTTAATTACCTTCTGGACGGCAGTTCAGGCTCTGCATTTTACGGATACAGCGGACTTTTAGGGGCAACACCCGATGGAAGGAAGGACAGGGACCCCATCAATGACGGTACCATCTCACCCGTGAATCTGAGGGATAAAAAAGGGCCGACGGCGATCTTGAAATCCGTTAGTAAGGTGGATCCGATGATTACATTCAACCACCTCCTCAATCAGAAGTTCTTACCTGAGTTTCTGGAAGGAGAGAACAGAGAGTTGTTTGCAGATTATCTCAAGACCTGGGCTGACCTGGGTATTCATCATATACAGTTTAACGTGGCTGATGCTCAAACCCTGAAAGACGCACAGGTAAATCCCGAAGGATACAGAGACATGGTGGTAAGGGTGGCCGGGTTTAGCGCCTATTTTGTGGATCTGCCGAAAGGTCTACAGGATTCAATCATCGAACGGACTGCGCATGCTTGCTTTAGCTGAGTATCGTGTTGACGAAACTCATACGCCGTAATGAGAGAGGTTTTTCGCTGATCGAACTAATGATCGTTATCGCTATCATCGGTGCTCTGGCAGCCATCGCTATCCCTCAATTCACCGCTTACAGGAAAAGATCCTTTAATGCAACAGCCAAGGCCGACGCAAGGAATATTGCAACGGCTCAAGAAGCCTATCATGTAGATATAGCAACCTATACTAATTCTCTTAGTAGCCTTACAGGTACTTTTGGTTATTCACAATCCGGAAACGTGGTAGCAGGTGTTTCTGGTGGTGCAAGTCATTACACGGTAACCGCCTTTCACAGTAGCGGGGACAAGACTTACTCACTATCAGGCCCGGGTGGCACAATAGAAGAAATCCAATGAATGTCGGGGTGAAATGGGCTTAAAAACCGAATCATCATTAGTGTTTTCTTCCCTCTTCACACCTAAATAGTTTATATAACCTGCATAGACCTGCCAATGGACGCATCCTACCCATTTTCTAAGATTTATCAAGATTTCAGAGATCACACAGGTAATCATAATTGACAGTCAATGATATTAACATGAAAAAAGATCCCTTCTGGAAAACAAAAACACTAAACGAGATGACCCATGAAGAATGGGAATCTCTCTGTGATGGCTGTGGCATCTGCTGCTTGGAGAAGTTAGAGGATAAAGAGACGGGTGAGGTAAGACTTGTCTCCATTTCATGTCAATTCTTAGATACTACAGATTGCCGTTGCATGATCTATGATCATCGCATGTTTCTCAATTCTGATTGCATCAAACTCTCTCCTGATAATTTAAAACAGATAAGATGGTTACCCCATACCTGCGCGTACCGCTGCCTTCATGAAGGGAGAGAACTGGAATGGTGGCACCCATTGGTATCCGATGACCCAAACACCATTCACCAAGCAGGAATATCAATACGTGATAGAGTGGTGTCAGGGCAGTATGTGCATCATAAGGATATTCTGAACCAATCCAAATAGGATATTAAAACTATAAATTCAAAATAAAATCGAATCCTTAACACTTTAATTTTCCACCTCACCCGCCAAGCCCCAGTCAATGATTTTGGCTAGGGGTCTTTATTTTTGTTGTTCTAAATACTGAAAATTTACAATAAAAGTGTTAAACTATTTCAAATTTTCATTAGACAAGAATAAAAAAATTCTTGACAATGGTATCAATTGATACTATCATGTCTATGACGAGACCAACCCATAAAGAACTGACTAACAAGATCCGGCTGGCGAAAAAAACGGTCTTAGATAACAATAAGATTGCTATTTTAGAACCACAGATTGTCGCTGCTGATGCTTTAGATTTAGGATACCTTTTTGAAGAGATTTCAAATGTTCTTTCCTCAATATTGGATGAAATAACTCCCTCTGATTATGTAGGACAAAAACCTCCTCAGCGTTCTTACGAGATGGAGATTCAAGGGAGTGAATTATTTGCTTTTAGGTGGAAAAGCAAGCTATTCGGTTGCGAATCATATTTTAAATTTACAATTAAAGGCGATATATTTTGGCTTGTTTCTCTCCATAGACACAGAGATAAATAGCCGGGAGTCATTTATTAAAATGAAAACGTTAAATTGCCCTAATGGACATGGAGAAATGCTTTTGGAGAAATCAAATAAAAGCATGAAATTCCGTGGTGTGGATATCACTTATCCGGTGAGTCATTATAAGTGCCAAACTTGTGATGTCGAAGCAGGTACTGTTGAACAAACCGCAGCCACTCAGAGAGCTATATCAGAAGCTTATCGCAAGGAAATGGGTTTACTTACAGGCGAAGAGATACGTCATGGTAGAAAAAATCAAAATTTAAGCCAGGCACAGCTTGCAAAAAAAATGGATGTAGGTATTGCGAGTATTAAGAGATGGGAAGGGGGACTAATCCAGAGTAGATCAATGGATAAAGCCCTTCGCATAGCATTAAAAATTCAAGATCCGACGGATTATTACGCAGGTAATAGACCATTTTCAATCCCAAGAGTAAAGCTTGTTTTGAGACAATTTGAACATATCCTGGGGAAAAAGATTTTGATAAAAAATGACAGGATGCTATTTGCTGCAAAATATTTATGGTATGCAGATATGGTGACTTTTAGAGACTTGGGATGTAGCATTTCCGGTGCTACCTACGCAGCTCTCCCGAAAGGTCCCCAACTTAATAATTACGTGGACCTTATTGACGAAATAGATAGAGCGAAAGAAGAAAAAGCTGAGCCTCTCACCATGGAAGAAAAAAGGGTCATTGAAAAAATCGCACAATCGTTTCCAAATAAATGGGACGTATACAATGCGACTCATCAAGAAGTGATTTGGCAAAGAAGATCCGTTGGGGAACTTATTCCTTATGGGGACGCATATGAATTGATTAAAATATGAAAATAAAAATATTAAAATGATTTGGTGCCGATTCAGTTCAAACTGAAACTATGAACGGACAGGACCGCATCAAGAGCGATCAACGAATATTAGGGGATAGCGATTTTGTGAGTGATGTACTTTCGGAATCGGAAGAGCTATTTTCCCGGAGATATAAACTCAAAAGCCTGGACTATGATTTTGAAAAGGTTGTAGAGAGGATCTCCAAATTATTCCAGTTGGAAAAGGAATACATAACCGGAAGAGGAAGGCAACAGGACCGGGTCATGGCCAGGGATTTACTCTGCTATCGGACTGTGGTTGAATTGTGAATGTCAATGGTGAATTTGGCGAGGAAATTTGACATAACGCCTGGAGCTGTCAGTTATGCGGTTCAGCGAGGAGAGAAAATAGCAAAAGAAGGGGGTCACCAACTTGATACTTGAGTTATTTGAATATTGAAGGTCGTCCCTTTTTTACTTTTTTAGTCTTTTTACTGCGTCAGTCGCATGGCGGCTGAACTCCTGACCTTTATGTAGCGCTGATCCAATGTGAGCTTGATTCATGAATACGGATTTCCAAATCACTGATTTATGTCCAAGTGCAGATAGACGTCTGAAGAATATCCCCCATGTGCACTTGTTGAATCGTCGGATTATGGATAAGAATGTTTTCAATACATTCAGTGCACCATGGTTCCGCAGAGGTCAAAAGGCAGCAGAACGTGGTGATTGGATGGAAGCACTGATCTATCTTTGGGTGACTTTCAATGCCTGGACCTCATTGGTCGTTGCTGATCAGAGACAATCAGAGCGCGACAGTTATCTTTGGAAAGCAGCAGGCCTTGATCCTACATTGGCAACGAGGTTTCAACAACTTCTGAGCAACAATGAATCATTCCAAAAGAATGTGCAGAGATTTCGTGATCTATGGCCTGTGTTCAAAGTGCGGAGCCTCGTCGACAAGAACCTTGAATCCTGGGGTGCTTGGGCCAGCCAAGAAAGCCGCGCTGAGTATAGAGCGAGATGTTTTCACCTCGTCGTGTCAGATTTCTCTCCTCGCTGCTATCAAGCCCATCAACCTCACAGTGGACAGGCGAGCGAGAGTTCTCCATCTAATGTCCCTCTTGATTGGTCACACACTCTGGGTGCAATCTATCAAGTAAGGTGTAATCTCTTCCATGGGGGGAAGAGCTTTCTGAACAGCAGAGACGTGGAATTCACAGAACTTGCGTATTTGATCTTATCTGATGTATGGAGAGAAGACTTCAGCGCTACATAACAATTCATTCCAAACCGACGCCAGGGCTAGGCGTCAATGAGCGTGAAAGTAGTAGAGGCCCGGCGCAGCTGAATTCGGTCCTTATAAGGTTTGATTTGTTAAAAAGGAGGGTTGCTATGAATAAAATAAAGAAAGTGATCATTTTGTTTCTCCTCATTCTCCTATCATCTTCCTTATCTTATGCAGGCGATCAAGAAAAAGCTGTCTTAAAATCTTTAGAAAAGATAAAAGGGACTCTGGAAACTGGTGGTACAGATAAAGAATTCGATTCATTGTTTACCGATGCGAATGTTGAAATCAACATTTTGAAAAGAACTTGTAAGAATGAATGTTTCTTAAAGGCAGTGGAAAACTGCTATTCATCATAAAAGAAAGCCATTGAGCAGAAAAAGACTATTAGAGATGCTGATCACCTCTCCGCGGAATATAAAATATTGAGCCTAAAATACCATAAAATGCAGCTTCAATATAATACGCGTCAATTTGAGGGCCAAATTAGGGAGTTTGAAGAAAAATCGAAATCAATATTGAGGGACAAAGCAACAGCAGCAAATGAATTACCCTCTACCATAAGGCACGCCTAAAGTTACCTTGATAAAGCTTATGAATGCTTTTCTCAATGAAAGTTATGAAGGAGCAAAGATAGAAGCTTAAAATCGTATCCTTTTCGGAGGTTTTCTTCATGGCATTGAAATTGCTCGGAAGGGGAGTTATTAAACAGGAAAAGCCCGATGAATTTCTGGAAATTTTTAATCAGCTTAAGAGAGATCATTCCACACAAAATCTTACCGAAGAACTCTTGCAAAAAGAGCGCCTTCTTTCGAAAAAGAAGGAACGTCAGGCTAAAAAGACATATCGAGAATTAATGCTCTCAGACGAAGAAAACGAAACAACCCTTGAAAAAGCAAATCGAGAGATAGCTTCATTGCGTGAAGAAATAGGAAGCATTAATTACCGTCTGAAAGAAGTTCAAAAAGAGAGGAGCAATCTATGGGACAAGATAAACGATTTATTACATATATATATAGAAAATAACCGTATAAAGTGTCATATTGGCTTCGATACCCCGGAGCAGTATTTGCAATTCAGGGAACAACAAAATAGAGAACCGCAACCTATAAGAAATCCATTCCATACTTATCACTACTGCGTATATGAAAATAATAATACCATTACAGATCAGTGTAATAAGTTTATTTTTCGTGGTTATCTTTACGGCTTCGACGAAAAAGATATCCATACAATAAATGAACGGAAATTGCTTGTAAAAGAGCATTATTTCAAACAAGAGAAAAAATTTAATCGCTTACAGAAGGAAATACGCTTATTCGAAAAATTAGAAGCAAGTGAGGTTCAGGAAAGAGAGCTTATACCCGAAGAAGTTAGATTCACTGTGTGGAGAAGGGACGAAGGGAAATGCGTACAGTGCGGAAGTAAGAAGAATTTAGAATTTGACCATATAATACCTATTTCCAAAGGCGGGAGTAGCACAGAGAGGAATATTCAATTATTATGTGCAAAATGTAATAGGGAGAAGTCTGATAAGATTTGATATATAGGAACTACAGTCTATACATACAGCAATAAATTTTTAAATTGATTGAGGATGCCGTGAACTGAAGCTCAAGATCCTATTTCGAATAGAGAGGTGGGGTTTTGTAACAAAGCTAGGAGGAATGATATGAAACCCAAAGTATGGTATTGTTGTAAGAATTATAATACCGAGAAATGTTCACGTTCAGAGGAAATTCAATCTGAATTTGGAAGGCTTATTGAGCTGAAAGAATTTACATCGGGAGACCCCTCTCTAATAACATTTAACGATGTCTACGACAAAATGAAAATCTTATGTGATGAATGTGACGAATTTAAATCAATTTAGAATTTTTTGCGATGGTTAAGAGTGCCACACACTGAATATCAAAACCCCATTTCTCTAATATAGATGTGGGGTTTATTATTTAAGGCAATATCCTTAATACATTCTTAAACACGGAGAATGGTATGGCATTGAAATTATTGGTGAGGGGTTTTTTTAGCGCTGAAACTGAAGAATTTGTTTCTTTTGAAGAAAGTTTTAAAAAAAACCTATATAATGATTCTTACACACTAACAGAAGCTTCAGAAATTCTGCACACTTCTGAATCTATATTAAGACATGACCTCGAATCGGAGAGACTGGGAAAGATTCTGATAAATAAAAAAGGAGTATGGGCGGTAACCAAGGAAAAAATTGTTGAATATAGATTTGATGATCTTAAAAAAAGAATTCTATCTAAAATTGATGATACGTGTGAACGTAAATTTTCGCAGACATTTTCTTATGAACTTTTTTGTGAAAAATATAAGGAACAATATGATGAACCCTGCAAAATTGAAGATTTTTTTCATCTAAAAAATGGGTCTATTTGGCTTACATGGGGACCTCAGTTCTATACCTATAAAAATAATCTTTATTATTTCAACGAAAAAGACTTTCACACTGAAGAAGAGCAAAAACTTTTGATAAAACAACACTATTTCAAGCACGAGAAAAAATTCAAACGCTTAAAGAAAGAAATTCGATTATTCGACAAATTAGAAGCAAGCGAAGTTCAAGAAAGAGAACTTATACCCGAAGAAGTTAGATTCTCTGTCTGGAGAAGGGACGAAGGGAGATGCGTACAGTGCGGAAGTAAGAAGAATTTAGAATTTGACCATATAATACCTATTTCCAAAGGCGGAAGTAGCACAGAGAGGAATATTCAATTATTATGTGCAAAATGTAATCGGGAAAAATCTGATAAAATCTAATCTCTATCATCCTTTAATCCATCTATTTTCAATATTTCTTATGCTAATCGAAGAGAAATAAGGTACCCCAAAAGTAACACTCACGATTATTATGTTGAATAATTAAAATGCTATTCTTCGCTTAAGCATGACGCCTGACTTGATTTGATATTCTATTTTTAGAGAATATGGCGATTGTCGAAACCAATAAATATGGAATACCCCAAGAATGGTAAATACGGTCAGATCTTAATTACATCTTAATTATATTGCCTCACGCAATCTATTCAGGTGCGACTTGAGCTGTCTGCTTCTTTTAAATTCCCTTTCCACATGATTGCAACGCACAGTGACCACAGTCCCGGATATACTACCAAAATATTCGCCCAGATTTTTCCCACTCTCCTTGGTCAGTTCCCGAGCAAGATATATAGCCACATCCCGAGCCATATTTTTCTTACGCCCCTTTTTCAGGATAGCCTCATGAGTGCAAGCAAATTCTCGACACACTGGTTCACCGATGGATTCCGCCTCATTCCACTTTTTCAATGAATGACCCTGCAGCAAGCTGCAGGGTATCAATAGGATACAACATCCTAATCTTTTCTTGTCATTCCGGGCGTGACCCGGAATCCAGAGAACCCTTGCTGGATTCCTGCTTTCGCAGGAATGACGTCAGGAGGAAACCTTGTAGCAAGCTACCGGGAATGCTCAAGTTCAATCGTAATTTCCTCTGTAAAATGATATGAATCAAGGTCAAACCGTAAAAATAGCAATATAAAATAGACAATTGACAAGTGCTTCTTTATTCAACTAAAGTAAAAATTTGAGCATATTACTAAAGAGTAACAACCTTTCATTTTCATTTTTTATGCCAATATTTTGAGATTGTACTATCGAGATTACATCGATAATTATGTGCCGAAAAGAGATTCATAAAAAGTTGACCATTCTCATTATCTTGGGAATTTCGATATTTCTCTTTAGTGGGGACTTGATTCTATCTTCCCAGATCCTGGCTTCAGATCATAAAAACAATACGTTGCGGAAAGGTCCCTATCTGATTTATCAAGGCAAGAACACTGAGATGAAAGTTCTTTGGCAGCTATACAGGAAGTCAGAATGCCAGATAAGATGGGGGATTGATCCTTCACATCTGGCACAAAGGGCAAAAACAATAGAATACGGAAACGACCATCAGCATACCTATACACTGAATAATTTAAAGCCTGGAACAAGATATGATTACCAGGTCATTGTTAATGGTAAGAGTTATCAGGGATCATTTTATGCCGCTCCGGATGAAAGTGCCAAAAAGCTCAAGTTCATGGCCTATGGGGACAGCCGGTCGTATCCCGAGATTCACAATACTGTGGCAGGAGGCATTGTCTCCACCTATACCGCGAACAAGGATTTCCAGACTCTTATTATTTCCAGTGGGGATCTGGTAAAATTCGGAGCAGAAGAATCAGAATGGGATGAACAAGTTTTTGATCCCACTCAGAAAAAAATTCAGGAGATGCTGGCGAACTTCCCTTATCAGTCTTGTTTAGGGAACCATGAATTATATTACAAAGATTATAATAAGATCGATTATGGTTTGAGACTTTTTAAGAAGTACTTTCCATATCCATATATAAAACACGCCTACTGGTCGTTTGATTACGGACCTGTTCATTTTGTAATGGTGGATCAATACTATTACCAAGAGATCTTGAAAAGTCTTAACGAAATCAAAACTATTCATGAGATGTTGGAAAGAGATGTCAGAAAATTAGAAAAAAAAGTCAGAGAGCTGGATAAAAGTGACGAAAGAGGAGCCGCAAAATACCGCAAAAAAGCCATAACCGCATTGGCCAAGGCTGAAAAAGCCAGGAAAGATATGGACAGGCTGGAGAAACAGTTTCAAAAGACGATTAACATTCAGCTATCGTGGATTGAAACAGATCTGGCCTCTTCAAAAAAGAGTTGGAAATTTTTAATCTATCACGAGCCTGGTTGGTCAGCCGGAGGTTCATATGCACATCCGAACAATGCCGTGGTTCAGAGATATCTTCAGCCCTTGATGGAGAGATATCATGTCTCCATGGCATTCGCAGGGCATAATCACTATTATGCCAGGGCACTGGTAAAGGGTGTGCATCACATTACCACAGGCGGAGGGGGTGCTCCTCTTTACAGTCTAGGAAAGAATGCTCCCAATGTTATCACTTCAAGTAAGGCCAATCACTTTTGCAAGGTCGAGATAGATGACAATCTGCTGAGATTTAGGGCCGTTAAACCAGATGGCACTGTAATTGATACATTTACCATTAATAAATAGTTGACTGAATTATGAACTTAACCGCCTGCGGCGGAAGTCTTTTCGGACGGGATTAACAAGATTAACAAGATTTTTTTGTATCCTGAACATCTTGTCTATCCTGTCTAAAAAAGAAAATTCCTATACAATTAAATTATAAAGAAGAAAGGGAGAGATAGAATGGCAACTTATTATGTGATTGATGCGCACCTTCATACTTACAAGACACCGGAGATAGGCCGACAGGCAATGAGCGGTTTCGATGCCGTTGGGTGCTGCGGCACGCCTGAGGAGCTTATACCCATCATGGACAAGGCTGGAATAAGCCTGGCAGTGCAAGTGAACATGACCCCAGCCAGGAGTATGTACGATGCTGCCGTGGCAGCCCTATCACCGGAACAGATTGAATCCAGCCGTGCCGAGCTTTTAGAAAAGATAAACGGCCGGATTAAGCGCCGCAATGAATGGACCTGTCAGATGGCTCAAGAACACAAAAAGCTCGTTCCCTTTCTGTCCGTGGACCCTATCGTGGGCCAGGAAGCCATGATGGAAGAACTTCTGGATAAGATAGATAATTACAACGCCCGCGGACTTAAAATCCATCCCGGCGAAGGTTACTTTTTCCCTGATGACCAGGCCCTTTTGCCTGTCTATGAGACTCTGGAAAAGCGCGGACTCCCTGTTATCAGCCATGGGGGGCCTGACATTGCCAACCCGGACCCAAACTATGCCCGGCCGAGCGCCTTTGCCAAAGTTACGGAGAAATTTCCCGGGCTGAAATTGGTCATCGCGCACCTGGGTCGTGGCTTCCTTGACGAGTCAGTGGAGATGGCCCAGAAATACCCCAACGTCTTTTTCGACACTTCCGCCGTCATCCCGGGCGATGAAAACGGTGAACCCCTTGAGGGACTATCCTCCCTATCCAATGAGGAGGCAGTGGAATGGATCCGCAAAATCGGCGTAGATCGTATCATGTTCGGATCCGACTACCCCTGGTTCCACCCTCACTGGGGCCTGAAGCGATTCTTAAAACTCGACTTTTCCGAAGAAGAAAAAAAAGCCCTGCTGGCGGAAAACGCCCAGCGCATCTTAGGTCTTTGATAAAAGAAGAAAAGAGGATCATTGAAGAAATCAGAGTTAGTTTTTCTTTCAAAATAATGTACGGATCTGGAGTGCTAGCTAGAAAGGATTGACAGCATGGAAATCTTTGCGGATAAGATCGTTATCATTACAGGTGGTGCTTCTGGTATCGGTCGGGCTCTGGGACAGGAGTTGGCAGCCCGGGGCGCTTATGTGATACTGGCTGACGTGAATTCCCAACTGCTCCAGGAGACGTCAGGGGCCATAGAAAAAGCCGATTATCATGTGAAGTCTGCTGTGGTGGACGTTTCCGACTTTGATTCGGTTAAAAAGCTCATTGACGATACTGTATCGGAACACGGGCGACTCGATTACCTCTTCAACAACGCCGGCATTGCTATTGGCGGCGAAGCTAGGGACTGTGCTTATGATGACTGGCGCAAGGTTATCGATGTGAATCTTTACGGGGTTGTCAATGGCGTTGTTGCTGCCTACCCCATTATGGTGAAGCAGGGTTTCGGGCATATCATAAATACCGCCTCCCTTGCCGGACTGACCCCTGCCGTGGGAGAGATTTCATATACCGCCAGCAAGTACGGCGTGGTGGGCCTCTCCAATGCGTTGCGGGTTGAGGGAGCAGATCTCGGGGTGAAGGTCAGTGTGGTCTGTCCCGGATTTATTGATACCCCCATTTTCCAGACCAGTAAGTTAGTGAATCTTGATCGGGAAAAATTGCTCCAATTGACTCCCAAACGTCTATCCCCCGAAGAATGCGCCAGGGTGATTTTACGTGGCGTCGAACGCAATAAAGCGACCATCGTTGTGACTTTTCTGGCCAAGTTTTTATGGATATTACACCGGATAAGCCCTGGTTTGGTGCTCTTATTGTGGAGATATACAATAAGGAGAATGCGTGAGGCACGTATCGAGGAATGAGGAACGAGTTCCTCATTAAGATTATGGAGGTTTATGAGAGTTAATTTTCTCCCATCAGGTGGGGGGTGAACCGTGTATCTTGGCACGGGGCGGAAGCTTCTCCTTTTTGCTTCTTGTAATCTCCAAGGCATCAATGATCTTTTTTCGCGTATCTTTGGGTAAGATGATTTCATCTATCATCTGGGCGGTCCATGTACGTGCCGCTTCGAACACATCTACTTTTTCCCTGGATCGGTTAAGATAGACTTCGTAAGCGTCTTCTTCTATGCCTTTGCCGTAGACCTTCCTGTAATCCAGTTGAGAGGCCTCCACAGCGAAACGGGCAATGGGCCACGCGTAGACAAGATCCGCACCCATGCTCTTAATGCCTCCCATGATCATGCTCCCGGCATCGGCATACGATTCACGCAGAACAATACCTATTTTAGGTACGGTGGTTGTGGCGTAGACATCCACTATTTTCCCCATATGCCTGAGGAGCCCCTTGGCTTCTTCGTCCTCGCCCGGGACCACAGGCTGCGTGTCAACAAGGTTGACAAGGGGAATATTATACGCGTCGAGAACCTGGAGGAAGCGGTAATATTTGTCGCAGGAATTTATTTCGTGAATGCTTCCCGGGTAACAGGGATTGTTTGCCACCAGACCCACCACCTCACCATTGAACCGGCAGAAACAGGTAATAAGGTTCTTGGCATACTCGTCCTTGATCTCAAAGTATTCTCCATCATCTACCAACTGTTTGATGACGTTATGCATGTCGTAGACTTCATTGAAATCATCAGGAACAATGTCCATCAGTTCGCCCACTTCCCGGTCCGGATTGTCGGTCCGTTCCCATTGGGGTGTCCTTTCCCTGAAACTCTGGGGCAGGTACCGCAACAACTCACGGCACTTTTTTATGGTCTCCTCATCGTCGTTACCCACTATGTCGCAGCTCCCGCTGAGCTTCATGTGATAGTCGGCACCACCAACGTTGCGGTCGATCTTTTCCGAAGTGGCCGCCTGGGTCTGTCGTGGTCCGCCGAGCCACATGTTACCCGATACTCGACTTATGAGGAGAAAATCACAAAGGGTTGGGAGGTACGCCCCACCGGCTATACAGGGACCCATAAGCACAGTAATCTGGGGGACAACGCCTGAATACAGAGACTGGATTCTAAAACTCCAGTCCAGTCCAGCCCTTTCCACGTCAGTGTATCCGAGTCGCCCGCCCGATGAGTCCAAGAGATTGACCATAGGGATACCCCATTCCGCGGCCATCTTGAGTGCCCTTATGCTTTTGCTGCCATGCTGAGTACCGATGGATCCACCAAGAACCGTGAAGTCACTGGCGTAGATCATGATGAGGAGATCGTTGACCCTGGCCGTGCCGGTGATGGCACCGTCGCATGGAGCTTCGGATTTACGACCATCCATGCGCATACTCGTAGTGCCAACGAATGAGCCCAATTCGTTAAAGGTTCCGGGATCGATGAGAGCCTCAATTCTCTCCCTGGCGGTCAGCTTCCCCCTGTTATGTTGCCTTTCAATGTGTTTCATGCCTCCACCCAGGAGATTCTTCTCCTGAATCTCATGGTATTTATTAATGGCTTCTTCCATTCTCTTGCCCATTATTTTAAAACCTCCTGTACCTTCCTTTACGCAGGTTTGACATATCGTTTCTTTTCCGGCAGTTCTTCACGCTTGTTGACCATATCGCGAAAGGCCTCAACAATCCTGGGACGTGTCTCTCGGGGGTCGATAACCTCGTGAACCGTGTAGAAACCAGTAAAAGATTTGCCCATATTCATGACGCTGAACCGTTCCTTCAGTGGGATCAGAAAAGAGTTATAAACCTCTTCATAATTACCCTCTTCCTTGGCCTTGGCCAGCTCTTTATGAAACACTGCCTGGACAACCGCATCAGGGCCGGTAGGTGCAAATTCCACGGTTGGCCAACCATAGATGAAATCAGGCCCCATCTTGCTACATCCCATGGTGATATTGGATCCACCGTAGGAGCGTCTCAGGACTATGGTTACCTTCGGGTTGGTGAGATGGGAGTATCCGTGCAGGTTCTTGGCCCCGTGCCTGATAACACCCATCCGTTCCCATTTGTCTCCAGGCGGATAGGCCGTTGTATCGGATATGGTCACCAGGGGGATGTTAAATGCGTCCAGGAACATCAGGAATTTGTCGTACTTATCAGATGAGTTCGGCTCCATAATGCCGCTGAGCTCCTCCGGGTTACTGGCGGCAATGCCTGCAGCCATGCCATCAAATCTGGCAAAACCCACAACCAGGTTGGGGGCAAAGTTTTCCTTCAATTCGAAGAACTCCCCGTTATCCACAATTAACTCAATGACCTCGTGTATATCGTAGGTAAACTTAGGGTCATTGGGCATGACATCCAGTAGTGCTTCTTCTTGTCTTTTTGGATCATCGGTAGATTCGATGGTTTTGGGTTTCTCCCAGCAGTTCTGGGGAATGAATTCTAAAAGCTGTTTGGTGAGTTCGATTGCCTCCTCGTCACTGTCGGCAATAAGGTCACACTGACCACTCCTCTCCATGTGAAAATCGGCTGTTCCCGCCTCATCTGACTTTACCTCTCCGCCCAGCCATAGAAACCCGGTTTTATTATTGATGATCAGGAAGTCGGACAGGACAGGCAACTGGGCCATAGGTCCCGTACAAGGCCCCAAAATAAGCGTTATCTGGGGAATGATTCCGGAATAGTGACAGTAGTTCCTTACCATCTGGCCCATGCCGTACATACCGAAGGCACCGTTTTTGAATCCGACCCGAGAACCGGCCGAGTCTATCATACCGATGATAGGAATCTGTTCCTGTCCGGCCATCTGGACCAGCTCGGCGATCTTCCAGGCCCCCTGGTCGCCGATGGAGCCAGACATGACGGTGAAGTCAAGGGAATAGACAGCAACCGACCTACCGTTCACTTTCGTCAGTCCCATTACTACACCGTCAGAAGGGCTAGGCCTTATGGTTTCTTCAAAGGTTAAGCTAGAAGCCCTCACCAGGGAGCCTATCTCCTTAAAGGTGTCTGGATCAGACAAGAGGTTGATCCTTTCCCGGGCGGTGAGTTTGCCCAGTCCATGTTGTATCTCGATACGTTCTTTCCCACCACTTTCAAGGTTTTCCCGACGGTTTGCGGCAAGTTTCTCGAGATAACCGTTCATCCATTCTCCCATGTTATTTTTCTCCTGAGTTCTTAGGGTTCGAATTTAATTCGTAATTAAATCTAGCAACTATAAAGTATGAGTTCATTATAGGCAAGGATCTTTTCCATTGAAATAACTATGCCTCCATTCTTATGTGAAGAATCGAAAACTCAGGCTCATTAAATCCCATGATTTAATCTGAAACGGGGAAGAGGGACACTGCCCGTGATACACGGTAAGGGACTTTAGGGCGTGTTGCTATGTAGGGTATTATTTCAGAACTTCAACAAAAGAAGTTAATTTTTTCATGGTCTGATCTGGTGAGTAGTTTCTCTCATCAGTCATGTCTCCCTCAAGGTTTAAGGTTGGCAGACCCTTCTCTTTCATGGCATCCCTAACAAGAGGGAAGGCAATATTTTCGCAATGACAGGCCGGGGTGGCAAAATGAATGACTCCGTTTACATCATACTCCTCTGCAAGGTTTACCAAAGCCTTGACCCTTTTTTCGGCTCTTCCAACGTGGAGGTTCTCAAGCGCCTTAAGGGCCAAGGACTTAAAAGGATCACTTTCATCAAGCTCTGACCACCACACCCTGGCAACTTCCACCATGGGTATACTGACGCCATGTTCTTTCAAGGTGCTAAAGATGTTAGTCTGTTGGACTGGGACCCAGGGATACCAGAGAATTCGATATCTTTCCGGTAAGGCTGTCCCATTACTAATCCTCTCCTCCAACTCTCTGATGATCAATTGGTGGATCTCCTCTCGAATGGGAGAACCCCAAAAGACGCCACCGCCTAAAGCAAGCAAACAGGCCTTGATTGGATTATATGGAAACGGTTTTTCCTTCATGAGTTCATTGATCCTTTGCAAGGAACTCCTGGCCTTATTGGACCAGCGGACGGCCTCCTTGAGCCTGTCCATATCAAGCTTTTTTCCTGTTACTGCCTCCAACCTGGACGCAATATCCTTCAACTGTTCTGTAACATATTGTATGGATGAAGCACTGATCTCATGAGGCACATCGAAAAGAACGCTTTCCTTTCCTTCAAAATTAGCCACTATCTCATTTGCTTTTGCTTTCCCGTGGCAATAATAGCTTGAGGTAAGATAAAGATCCCCTTTGGGAAGCATTCCCTTGAGCATGCAAGCGATTATCAGCCGGTCAAACGAACAGATATCCCTTGAATATCCTTCGTTTTCTGAAGTGATCATGATGGCTGATCCATTTCCGCTCGTGGCTTCTGGAAGATTGTTGCAAGCGATTTCAAAATCAAATGGGACCACGTCAAATGCCCGGAGGAGTTCGGTGGGGAATGCATATCCCGATACATAGACAGTTTTAACATCGTCGTCGTATGCTCGAACCATGGAAGCTAACAACTCCTTGGTAAACAACTCAAAGCCCCGTGGTTTTGCCTCTAATATTGGCTCAATGAATGCCAACATCTCTTGAAAAGTACTCTTCATCATCTTTCGTCTCCTTAAAAACTAAAAGGTGTTATGCCCATTGTTCACTCCACTTCTTCCCCTATCATTTCCATAAATGCCTCTACCCTTATCCTCATACGCTCAACGTCTGTCCAGAGATAGTCGTTCTCAAGACCCAAAAAGGGTATATCTCTCTTTTGTAAGAACTGTTCAATTTGAGGCATCTCAAAGAGACTATAGTCACAGTATTTAAGATTGCTATATATGATCCCCACTATGGAATAATCTTGAATTAACTGTTCTAGACGCTCCATTCTGATGTTAAAACCAGGCATCCGCTGACAAGGTGGCTTAAGCAAATATCGTCTGGCCAAGGATTCAATTGGCTCAGGACCCTCTTCCACAAGTTCAGCGTAATGTTTTAGGCCATTACACGTATCAAAGATAACGACTGAGCCTTTTGAATCTTCCACCAGGTTAAATAGGGTAGGATCGTCAATTTCATTTCCCATCAAAAGAATCCTGGTATTGTTGGTTTTTAAATTGTCCGAAGGGTTTGATTGATTGGTGAGATCTTTTAGCTTTTGTGTTGTCTCATCCTTTGGAGAGGTCATCTCCTCCTCGCACAGAGCAAAAAGCTCGCTTCCCTTAAAACGAGGGGTGGAATCTTTTTGCTGTTCAAAAATTTTCCCAAGCATGATCCTGTGTTCATTCATGTTGGAAATTGCTTCTTGTAATCTAGCCGATATATCAAAACCGTAGAATTCTTCTAAACTTTTTTTCAGAGCATGCAATTGATGGAAAAAGTATTTTACACCGGCTCTGTCTCGGGTTTTCGGTACTTCAAGCATGAATGTGAAAGGTGTGTGTATGTATTCGATCCATAGGTCATACAATTTGCGCATGCCATCACAGGAGTTTGTAAAAATGATTCCATCCACGTGATCCAGTTTGTTCCTCAGACCCGAATCAAAAATGTTTTTAAGATAAGGGCATATGTTTGAAAAAACATACGAATCCACTTCAGTCAATTTTTTGACTTGCCCCTTAAGACGTATGGGTTCCAACCCAGCGGCTATTATTAATTCCTCTGGAACGTAGGAACAGAACCAACCTATCTTTTTTTTGTCTTCCATGATTCCTCCCTGTCTCGATGCTTGATTTAAAAATCTAAAGTAACATTTTAGCTCTTTGAAAAAACAACCCGTATTTGCTCCAGCCCGTGGAGGTCTCTTTCAAAAGCCGCCTAACCCTCCCTCATTCCATGGGACGGCCTTCGACCCGAGCGACTCGACTTG